>Ga0255338_1000738_pt1 | contig 84041 bp, 80 predicted proteins | sample MeOH1_35cm_T4_19_FD_203715 | JGI IMG/M metagenome (GOLD analysis project Ga0255338, IMG submission 203715) | Sandy soil microbial communities from University of British Columbia, Vancouver, Canada - MeOH1_35cm_T4_195 | ecosystem: Engineered > Artificial ecosystem > Sand microcosm > Unclassified ... | reverse complement strand
GGACCTTGCGGCGGCGGATGTGGCCGGCGATCTCGCGGTTGGTCCGCTCCTCGCCCTCCACGGCGTCCCGGGCCGCGTCGCGGCGGAAGCGGGCCTCCAGGGCCAGGGTCTGGCGCACGGCGCGGGCGACGCGCGGAAAGGCGGCGACGGCCCGGGCCTTGGCCTCGGGCGCCTCGGCCGTCTCGACCTCGGCGCGCAGCTCGCGCGCGATCACCATGCCGATCTCGGCCAGCTCGGCCAGGGTCGCGGCGTGGCGGTCGTTCATCTCTTCCGTCGTCACCATGAACAAAAGAAGAACATACGACAACGGCGAGAGTCAAACTTGTTCGGCGCAGTCCTGCCGTGACGCCCAACGAAAAAGGGCCGCGCGGTTCGCCGCGCGGCCCGAAGTTCGAGGAAGGAGAACGCCCCGAGAGGGCAAGCCCACAATGTGGCCGGGGATCACCTTGCGACAGCCGACACCGGTGTCCGCAGCGGGTTTTGCCGCCAATCGCCCAGGATCGAAGCACGCCCTGCCCCCGGCGCCCGAATCCTCGGCAAGGGCTTGTCCTTAACGGGTCCCGTACATCCGGTCGCCAGCGTCGCCGAGGCCCGGCAGGATATAGCCGTGGTCGTTCAGGCGTTCGTCGATGGCCGCGGTCCAGAGGCGGACGTCGGGGTGATGACCCTGAAACTTGGAGATGCCCTCCGGCGAGGCCAGCAGGCAGGCCATGCGGATCGACTTCGCTCCGGCCTCCATCAGCCGGTCCACGGCCGCGATGGCGGTGTTGCCGGTGGCCAGCATCGGGTCGATCACCACCACGGTGCGCTCGGCGATGTCGAGCGGCGCCTTGAAGTAGTATTCGACGCAATTGAGCGTCTGAGGGTCGCGATAGAGGCCGACGTGGGCGACGCGCGCCGCCGGCGCCAGTTCCAGCATCCCGTCCAGCATGCCCATGCCGGAGCGCAGGATCGGTGCGAACACCAGCTTCTTCCCCACCAGCTGGGGCGCCTGCATCGTGGTGAGCGGCGTTTCGATCTCGATCATCTCGAGCGGCAGGTCGCGGGTGACCTCGTAGCAGAGCAGCGCGCCGATCTCCTTGAGGAGTTCGCGGAAGCTCTTGGTCGAGGTGTCCTTCTTCCGCATCAGGGTCAGCTTGTGCTGCACCAGCGGGTGATCGACGACGGTGACGCCCTTCATCTGCCGAACCATGTTCAAAATCCCCTCAGAAAACCGTGCCGTCGGAGATGACGGCGATGGGCGGCGACAGATCCGGCCGCTTCTCCCTGGCGATCCGCCGGCCCGCGGCCCACGAGCCGCCCTCCAGCACCCGCGCCAGCGGGAAATCCTCGGCCTTCACGCCCAGCCGCTCGCGGACCAGGGGCGCCAGCTTGTCCAGCAGCGCCACGGTGAGCGACCTCCAGCCCACCACGAGCGGACCGTCCACCGGATGTGCGCGCCCGGCGTCGTCCGGGTCCTTCAGGACCAGCACGCCCAGGTCCACGAACAGGCCGCCATTGCGGTATTCCGCGAGGCCTGTCAGCCCGTCGATGTCCACGACCTGGATGCCCGAGGCCTCCAGGGGCTCGATCAGCGAATAGCTCATCCACTGGCTGAGCTTGTGCAGCGGCACGAAGCCGTCGATGGCCGGATGCGTCCAGCAATCCCCCAGCGGCACGCCGCCTAGACTGAGCCGACCGGGCCAGATCGGACCGAGCGCCTGCAGGAGCACCTCCAAGATCGCGGGCGCCGGCAGCCGGCCATTCTCGGCGCGCCGAGCCATGATGTCGAACAGCCCCCCCGGTCGCCCCACCGCCTCGCCCAGCCGACGCAGCAGGGCCGCGCGGCCTTCCAGGCCCACGAGCGGGTTGTCGGCCGTGACCTGGAACGCTTCGCCGATCATCGCCGCGTCGACCTTGCCCAGCGCGTCGGCCCGCAGCGGGTCGGCGGGGTCGGACGACATCGCCCCGGACTCGAAGAACCGCAGCGAGGCCAGGCCCAGCCCTTCGGAGCGGCCCAGCACCGCGCCGGTCGCGGCGTCCCGGTAGCGCCAAGCCGCGCCGGCCCCGGCGTCGAGCAGCACGGACGGGATCACCAGGTCGAACGCCGCCCGGCCCAGCTCGGCGGGGTCGGAAGGCTTCTCGCGCTCCGCCCAGAGGTCGCGTCCCTCCACGACGAAGTGCCGCCAGCGCGCGTGGAACGGGACCTTCAGGTCCGGATAGTTCAGCCGCACGGTCTCGGCCGTCAGGTCGGCGGCGGCCTCCAGCCGCGACATGTCCAGCCGCCACTCGGCCAGGCCGCCGCTCTCGGCGATGGCCAGCATCTCGTGCGCGCGGTCGCGCACGGCGGCGGCGGTGAGGAGCTGGCGGGCGGTGGCTTGGTCGGAGGTGGGCAAGATCAATCCAAATTCAGGGTCGTCATTCCCCGGCTTGTCCGGGGGACCCATGTTTCCGCCGCTGCCCGGCTCTGCGGCGGGCCGCGCCGCGCGGCCCGCATTCGCGGCCTCGCCGCCGAGGGATGGGTCCCCCGGACAAGCCGGGGGATGACGAGCGAAAGGGGCTTCTAGAACTCCTTCAGGTCGCGGCCGACGGTCTTCTTGAGGTCTTCCTCGGACGGCGCGCCTTCGGGGGTGAAGTAGCCGGCGGCCTTCTTGGCCTCCATCTCCACGCTGGCGTCGTCCGGGACCAGCTCGTCGGGGATCGGCACGCGTTCGCCGATCTCGATGCCGCCGCCGACCAGGGCGTCGTACTTCATGTTGGACATGGAGACGAAGCGGTCGATCCGGCGGATGCCCAGCCAGTGGATGATGTCGGGCATCAGCTGCTGGAAGCGGGCGTCCTGGACCCCGGCCACGCATTCGGTGCGCTCGAAGTAGGTGGCCGCCTGGTCGCCGCCCGGCTGGCGCTTGCGGGCGTTGTAGACCAGGAACTTGGTCACCTCGCCCAGGGCGCGGCCTTCCTTGCGGTTGTAGACGATCAGGCCCGTGCCGCCCTGCTGGGCCTGGCGCGTCGCCTCCTCGATCCCGTGGGTCAGGTAGGGCCGGCAGGTGCAGATGTCCGAGCCGAACACGTCGGAGCCATTGCACTCGTCGTGGACGCGGCAGGTGAGCGGCACGCGTTGGTCGCCCAGCTTGGACGCGTCGCCGAAGATGTAGAGGGTGATCCCGCCGATCGGCGGCAGGAACACCTGCAGGTCCGGCCGGGTGACCAGCTCGGGATACATCCCGCCGGTCTGCTCGAAGAGGATGCGGCGAAGCTGCTGCTCCTCCACCCCGAAGCGCGTGGCGACGCCCGGCAGATGCCAGACGGGGTCGATGGCGGCCTTGGTCACGGCCACGTCGCCGGTCTCGTGCAACACCTTGCCGTCGGCCACGAGACGGCCCGCCCGCATGGCCTCGGCGATCTCGGGCAGGGTGATACGGGCCTTGGTCACCGCGATGGTCGGCCGGATGTCGACACCCTCGGCGATCTCGGCGGCGAAGTCCTCGGCGATGCGGGCGCCCCAGGGATCGAGCGAGACGATCTTGCCGGGCTCGCTCCACTGCGGGTGCGGGCCCACCGGGGTCACCGGATGGGTGTTGTGCAGCTCCGGCCGGACGAGCGGGTCCATGGCGCCCGAGGCCACCGCGAGCGCGCGGTAGACCGAATAGGCGCCGCCATGGGCGCCGATGGCGTTGCGGTCCGAGCCGGCGTTGGCGGTGGCCACGACCGGGCCCCGCTCGCGGGCGGTCGGGGCGTCCCAGTGGATCGGGAAGCGGTTGGTCGCGCCCGTGCCCGGGTGCGAGGTCAGTCGGATATGCGATGTCCTGTTGCCGGACATGGGGCGCGAACCTCCAGAGTCGAAAAGGCCCTGTCGCCGGGGTCGCCGGCGCAGGGCCTTTGAGAGACGAGCATGATCCTAGTGTTTTGAGTTGGCAAGAAATCCTGAAGGCCGGCGCAACTGCAGAACCGTTGGGCGGTTGCGCGGCTTGACGGGCCGGCGCCATTTGCCGCCCCCTGGCGCCACCAACGAGGGACGCCATGCAAACCCACCTGAAGGATCTGGAAGAGGTCCGCCGCATCATCCAGCTCTATGTCGACGGTTCGAACGGCGACGTCGCCAAGCTGAAGGAAGCCTTCCACCCCGACGCGCGGATGATGGGGCACGTCGGGCCGATGGACACCTACATCCCGATCACCGATTTCTTCACGATGGTGGAGCGGCAACCGGGGTTGGCTGGGCCCAACTACAAGGCCGACGTCCGGATGATTGACCTCGTGGGCGACGCCGGCGTCGCGGTGCTGGTCGAGACCGACTATATGGGTTGCGACTTCGTCGACTACTTCTCGGTCGCCCGCATCGGCGGGCGCTGGCAGATCACCAACAAGACCTACGCCCACACCGGCGGCCAGCCGCCGGGCGCCTGAGGACGGCGCCCAAAAAGCGGGCGCCGGCGATTGACGGGAGCGCTCGACCCAGCGTTGTCTGGACACCTCCCACCAGCGCCTCACGGTGAACCGGTGATCCAGGGGCCTGCTTCTCTGCCGGAACTGCCAAGGCTGCAGCGCGCACGAGGCGTCGGCCGCATCACCGTGGCCGCTGACGGGGACCGGACCCGGCTTGCCCGCCTGCATCAGGACGGCTGCGGCAAGATCCGCCTGCCGCGCGACGCCCGGGCCGAAGGGCTCGAGGCCGTGCTGATCAATTCGTCCGGCGGGCTCACCGGCGGCGATCACATGGAGTGGCAGGCGACCGTGGGCGACAGCGCACGCCTGACGCTGTCCACCCAGGCCTGCGAGAAGGTCTACCGCGCCCGCGACGGGCAGGCGCAGCAACGGGTGAGCCTGATCCTGGGCGAGAACGCGCGTCTCGATTGGGTCCCGCAGGAGACCATCCTGTTCGACGGCGGCGCCCTCTCCCGCCGGCTGGAGGCCGACCTGGCCGAGGGCGCGCGGCTGCTGGCCGTGGAGGCCGTGGTGCTGGGCCGTACAGCGATGGATGAGACCGTCCGCCACGGCTCGATCCGCGACCGCTGGCGCATCCGTCGGGAGGGGCGCCTGGTGTTCGCCGACGACCTTCGGCTGGACGGGGCCATCGCCGAGATCGGCGCCTCCGCGCCCGTTCTGGCGGGCGGCCGCGCGTTCGCGTCGCTGCTGCTGCTGGACGACGAGGCGGGGCGGTTCCTGGCGCCTCTCCGCACGGCCCTCGGCGGCTCTGGCGGCGCGAGCGCTTTCGAGGGAAAGCTGTTCGCCCGCATCGTCGCGCCCGACGGATTCGCCCTGCGCCAGACGCTGCTGCCGGCGCTGGAGATCCTGCGCGACGGCCGGCCGCTGCCCCGGGTCTGGAGGACCTGAATGAACCTGACCCCGCGCGAGAAGGACAAGCTGCTGGTCGCCATGGCCGCCGAGGTGGCGCGCAAGCGGCTGGCGCGCGGCGTGAAGCTGAACCACCCCGAGGCCGTCGCCCTGATCACCGATTTCGTGGTCGAGGGCGCCCGCGACGGCCGCACCGTCGCCGAGCTGATGGAGGCCGGCGCCCACATCGTCGGCCGCGCCCAGGTCATGGAAGGCATCGCCGAGATGATCCACGACGTGCAGGTCGAAGCCACCTTTCCCGACGGGACCAAGCTGGTCACCGTCCACCACCCGATCCGCTGAGGAAACGCCGCATGCAACGCAAGACCTGGAACAAGATCATCCCCGCCGTCGCCGGCCTGGCCGCGACCGTCGTGGCCGCCCTGCCCGCCTCGGCTCACGAGGGCCACCACGAGCAGATGCAGGTGATGCAGGCGCTGCGGCACCTGGTCAGCCAGCCCGACCACCAGATCGCCTTCGCCGCCCTGGTCGTCCTGGCCGTGATCGCCGGCTGGAGCTGGCGCCGGGCGAAGGCGCGCAAGTGATCCCGGGCGAGGTCATTCCGGCGGACGGCGAGATCGAGCTCAACGCCGGAGCGCCCGTGACGACGCTGCGCGTGGCCAATACCGGCGACCGACCGATCCAGGTGGGCAGCCACTACCACTTCGCCGAGACGAATCCGGCGCTGCGCTTCGACCGCGCCGCCGCGCGCGGCCAGCGCCTGGATATCGCCGCTGGCACCGCGGTCCGCTTCGAGCCCGGCCAGGAGCGGGACGTCCACCTGGTGCCGTTCGGCGGCGGCCGCACGGTCTACGGCTTCCGCCAGGACGTGATGGGCAAGCTCTGATGGCCAGCATCCCGCGCGCCGCCTACGCCGACATGTTCGGCCCCACGGTCGGGGACCGCGTGCGGCTGGCCGACACCGGCCTGTTCGTCGAGGTCGAGCGCGACCTGACGATCTATGGCGAGGAGGTGAAGTTCGGCGGCGGCAAGGTGATCCGCGACGGGATGGGTCAGAGCCAGGCGACCCGCGCCTCGGGCGCCGCGGACACCGTCATCACCAACGCCTTGATCGTCGACCACTGGGGCATCGTGAAGGCCGATGTGGCCTTACGCGACGGCCGCATCCACGCCATCGGCAAGGCCGGCAACCCCGACGTCCAGTCCGGCGTCACCATCGTCATCGGCCCGGGGACCGAGGTGATCGCGGGCGAGGGCAAGATCCTGACCGCCGGGGCGATGGACGCCCACATCCACTTCATCTGCCCCCAGCAGATCGAGGAGGCGCTGATGAGCGGCGTCACCACCATGCTGGGCGGCGGCACGGGACCGGCCACCGGAACCAACGCCACCACCTGCACGCCCGGCGCCTGGCACCTGCAGCGGATGATCGAGGCGGCCGAGGCCTTCCCGATGAACCTGGGCTTCTCGGCCAAGGGCAACGCCGCCCTGCCCGCCGCCCTGGTGGAGCAGGTCGCGGCCGGGGCCTGCGCGCTGAAGCTGCACGAGGACTGGGGCACGACGCCGGCGGTCATCGACTGCGCGCTCAGCGTCTGCGACGACCACGACGTCCAGTGCACGATCCACACCGATACGCTGAACGAGAGCGGCTTCGTCGAGGACACCATCGCCGCCTTCAAAGGCCGCACGATCCACGCCTTCCACACGGAAGGCGCCGGCGGCGGCCACGCGCCGGACATCCTGAAGGTGGCGGGCCTTGCAAACGTCATCCCCTCGTCCACCAACCCGACCCGGCCCTACACCCGCAACACCCTGGCCGAGCATCTCGACATGCTCATGGTCTGCCACCACCTGGACCCGTCGATCCCGGAGGACGTGGCCTTCGCCGAGAGCCGGATCCGCAAGGAGACCATCGCGGCCGAGGACATCCTGCACGACCTGGGCGCGCTCTCGATCATCTCCTCCGACAGCCAGGCCATGGGCCGGGTGGGCGAGGTGCTGATCCGCACCTGGCAGACCGCCGACAAGATGAAGCAGCAGAGGGGACCGCTCCCGGGCGACGGGCCGGCCGACAACAATCGGGTGAAGCGCTACATCGCGAAGTACACGATCAACCCGGCCATCGCCCACGGCATGAGCGCCCACATCGGCAGCGTCGAAGTGGGGAAACGCGCCGACCTGGTGCTGTGGAGCCCCGCCTTCTTCGGCGTGAAACCCGACCTGGTGATCCTGGGCGGAAGCATCGCGGCCGCCCCCATGGGCGATCCCAACGCCTCGATCCCGACGCCGCAGCCGGTCCACTACCGCCCGATGTTCGCGGCCTATGGGCGGAGCGTGGCGCGGTCGTCCGTGGTGTTCACGTCCAAGCTCGCCATCGAGTCGGGCCTGCCCGCCAAGCTGGGCCTCTGGAAGGAAATGGTGGCGGTGGAGAACGTCCGCGGCGGCCTCTCCAAGGCCTCGATGATCCACAACAGCGCCACGCCGGTGATCGAGGTCGACCCCGAGACCTACGAAGTCCACGCCGACGGCGAGCTGCTCACCTGCGAACCCGCCGAGGTGTTGCCCATGGCTCAGAGGTACTTCCTGTTTTGACCGCGATCACCCAATCCAGGCCGCCCACGCTCCTCCCCTGTTGGGGGAGGGGGACCATGCGCAGCATGGTGGAGGGGGCTTCGCTACAAGCTCCGTGGACGGGGTGCTCCCCCTCCACCGCCTTCGGCGGTCCCCCTCCCCCTACGGGTGAGGAGAGCAGCTGATCATGACCGCGATCACCGACATCCTGCCCGCGGGGGCCTGGACCGGCGACCCGGCCGACCGGGTCACCCTGGACTACGACGGCCGCCACCGGCGGCGCATCGTGCTGACCGGAGCGTCGGGGGCGGAGTACCTGCTGGACCTGGCCGAGGCGACGCATCTCAAGGACGGCGACGGCCTGCAGCTTCCCGGCGGCGGCATCCTGGCCGTGGTGGCCAAGCCCGAGCCGCTGCTGGAGATCACCGCCCGCAGCCCAGCCGACCTGATCCGCCTGGCCTGGCACATCGGCAACCGGCATCTGGCCGCCCAGGTGTTCGCCGACCGCATCCTGATCCGCCGCGACCACGTGATCGCCCATATGCTGGAACACCAGGGCGCCGTCGTCGCCGAGGTCGAGGCGCCGTTCGATCCCGAGGGCGGCGCCTATCACGAGCCCGGCCATGGCCACTGAAGCCCGCCTCCTGCGCCTGCTCACCTGGCTGTCGCCGGCCTTCCCGGTCGGTGCGTTCGGCTTCTCGCACGGGCTGGAGACGGCGATCCGCGAGGGCGCGGTCAGCGACGTGCGCTCGCTGACCGGCTGGATCGCCGGCCTGCTGGAGCACGGCTCCGGCTGGTCCGACGCGGTGCTGGTCAAGGCCGCCTGGACCGCCGTGACCGCCGAGGACCACGCAGCCCTCGACCACATCGCCGAGCTGGCCGAGGCGATGTCGCCCTCGCTGGAACGCCGCCGCGAGACCATGGCCCAGGGCGAGGCCTTCCTGACCGCTGTGGCCGCCTGGAGCCCGCCGCCGATCATCCGCGCGCCCTACGCCGTGGCCCTGGGCGCGGCGGCCGGGGCGGCCTGCCTGCCGCTGGCCCCCGCCCTGACCGCATGGCTGCACGCCTTCGCCGCCAACCTGGTCAGCGTGGCCGTGCGCGCCGTGCCGCTGGGCCAGTCCGACGCCCTGCAGGTGATCGCCGCGCTGGAGCCGGTGATCCTGCGCACCGCGGCGCGGGCGGCGGACTCGACGCTGGACGACCTGGGCTCGGCCAGCCTGATGTCCGACATCGCCGCCATGCGGCACGAGACCCTCGACGGAAGGCTGTTCGGATCATGAGCGCGAACGGACCCCTGCGGGTCGGCGTCGGCGGCCCGGTCGGCTCCGGCAAGACCACCCTGGTCGAGAAGCTGTGCAAGGCGATGCGCGAGCGCTGGTCGATCGCGGTGGTGACCAACGACATCTACACCCAGGAGGACGCCCTGATCCTCAACCGCCTCCAGGCGCTGCCCGAGGACCGCATCGTCGGCGTGGAGACCGGCGGCTGCCCGCACACGGCGATCCGCGAGGACGCCTCGCTGAACCTGGCCGCCATCGCCGACCTGAACCGACGCCACCCCGACCTGGACGTGATCTTCATCGAGAGCGGCGGCGACAACCTGGCCGCCACCTTCAGCCCCGACCTCGCCGACCTCACCCTCTATGTCGTCAGCGTCTGCCAGGGTGAGAAGATCCCCCGCAAGGGTGGCCCGGCCATCACGCGCTCGGACCTCCTGATCATCAACAAGACCGACCTGGCCCCGCACGTGGGCGCCGACCTCTCGGTGATGGACCGCGACGCCCGCCGGCAACGCGGCGAACGCCCCTACGTCTTCACCGACCTGACCCGCCTGCAGGGCGTGGACGAGGTGATCGCGTTCATCGCCAAGGCGGGCGGACTGCCGGCGAAGCTGGCGGCCTAGGGTCAACCGACATGGAGTGTCTCGCGAGCGGCGCTGGAAATGTTGCAGGCCCTTGAAGCCGCTCGCCCTCCTCCTCGATGGAGGAGGGTTGGGTGGTGGTGTGACTGCTGAATTGCGGCAGGAGTATCGGGTCGGCGCCGACCTAGGTCTTCACCCCATCGCCCTGCGGCCACCACCATCCCTCCCCTTCCTCCATCGAGGAGGAAGGACGCGAAACCACCACCGCCCCTGAATGTCGATTGGCCCTAGCGCGAGAACAGCCGGGGATCGAAGCGGAACGGCGCGTCGGTGACGATCCTGATGCGCGCCGCCGCCGGATGGCGCGGATTGATCAGCAGATTCCGATCCTGGGGAACGACCACGCTGGGCACGCTGAGACTCAACGCAGCGCCACGCTGCAGGAAGTCGTCGCCCAGGGCCGCACACGCCGCCGGGTCCGCAGGCGCTTCGTTCAGCCGTTCGGCCGACGCGTCGTCCGGCAGTTCGATACCCAGCAGGTGGTAGTCATCCGGCAGGTAGGCGGGATCGAGATCCAGGTGAACCATCACCTCCAGCACCGGCAGGCTGGGGCTGGCGGAGGCATAGATCATCGCCCGGCCGGGACTGTTCCAGCGTCCGCCGTAGAGCCGCGCGCCCTCGCCGTCGAGCGCACGGTGCGCCGGCAGGGTCAGCCGGTGGACGATCACGCCGCGATGCCGTGTCCGATCCGTCCAAGCAGGGTCTCGACGCTGCGGACGCCCTGATCCGTGTCGGCCAACGACAGCGGCGTGTGGCCGTCCAGCACCCGGTTGTCCCGCAACAGCCAGGCCAGCCCCTTGTCGGGTCCGAAGGTTTCCTCAGCCATCGCCACCAGCCGCGCAAGACGCACGAGCCGATCGGACTCCGCCGGCTCCAGGGGTTTGGCTTCCTGCTGCCGCCGCTTGAACGTCCGCCGTGCGACCACGCTCTCCTCGATCGCCTGGAAGGGCAGGTGGGTGTGCTCCAGGAAACTATCGACGGCGGCCGTCGGCAAACCCCGGCGAACCACGCGCATCAGGTCGAGGTCGCTGCCGAGCCGACCCGTGACGGCCTCGCCGCCGAGCATCGCCTGGATTTTGGAGACCGCTGCCACCGACTTGCCTTACAAAATGCCGGAACTCATCCGGCGATTTGTAACATAGCCCCCAGCGGCCCGAGAAAGCAAGGTTTACCGCACCACCGTGCCCATCATCCGCAGCCGGCTCACCCCGCCATCCGGGTAGATGTTGAGCCGCACGAACCGGATTGGCCCCAGGTCGGCCAGTTCGGCCTTGAACGTGTGGATATGGTCGGCCTTGAGCTTCACCTCGGGCAGCAGCACCGGCCAGTCCTCGGCCTGGGCCGCGATCTCGTGCGGCGCGCCGTGCGCGCGGCGGGTCGCCTGGATCGAGCAGCGGTCGGGGTAGTTGCCCTTGAAGTGGGCGGTGTCGACCACGACCTCGGTCACCTTGCCGAACGTCCCCAACTCCAGGATCGACCAGTCGTGGCCCGGCTCGCGGCGCCGTCGCGTCTCCCAGCCGTCGCCCATGTCGACGCCCCGGCCCGGCGCAGTCATGTTCTCGACCCGACCGAAATGCTCGTCGTTGGCGATGATCCCGCGGCCGCCCCAGGCCATGGCCAGGAGGTCGATCGTCTCTTCGGCGGCCACCTTCGACCAGTCGGGATCCACCCGGCCCCAGACCCGCAACCGCGCCACGCCGCCGTCGGGATAGATGTGCAGGCGGACGTGGGTGGCCGGTTTGGGATGGTCCACGGCGAACCAGGCGCGATCGTTCCCCTTCAGGTCCAGCCGCGGCGTGACCTTGACCCAGCCGGCGTCATCGCCGGGGATGGTCTCACCCGAGACGCAGACCTCCAGCTCGGCGCCCGGCGGATAGTTGCCGGTGAAGTGGCGGGTATCGATCTCGAAGCCCGCGACGATGCCGGGGACGCCCAGCTTCACCACGCACCAGTCGTGGCCGGGCGTGCGCTTGCGGCGGCTCTCCCAGCCGTCCATCCACTTGCCGTTGTCGTCGTACTTGCCGGGGATGAACACCGGCTCGGCCGGATCGATCAGCCGGGCCTTGTCGGCGAAGAAATCGTCGGTGGCGTAGACCACCTCCGAGCCCAGGCGGGGCTGGGCGAGGTCCACGAACTGGCGGCGAAGGTCATCGAACATGGCGGGTCTCTAGATCAGGTCGGCGAGGCGGAAGCCGGCGATACGGTGGATCTGGGCGATGGCGGTTTCGAACTCTGTCTCGGGATCGTTGGCGAGCCGCGCCTCGAAGGCGGCCAGGATATCGGCCCGCGTGGCGCCCTTCACCGCGAAGATGAAGGGGAAGCCGAAGCGGGCGTTGTACGCAGCGTTCAGCCGTTGAAACGCCTCGAACTCCGCCGGGCTGCATTGGTCGAGGCCCGCGCCGGCCTGTTCCTTCACCGAGGCGTCGGCCATCTTCGTGCGGCTGGCCAGTTCCGGGTGGGCGCGGATCAGGGCCAGCTTCCGCTCCCGCGGCGCGGCGTCGACCACGGCGGCCATGGCGGCGGCGAGGTCTTTGGGCGGCGGCCAGCACGCCTCGGCCACCCAGGGCGAGGCCTCGTACACCGGTCCGAACTTCGCGATGAACTCGGCTTTGGTCATCCGGCTCTCCTCCCCTTTTGGGGGAGGGGGACCATGCGCAGCATGGTGGAGGGGGCTTCGCGGTGACCCCCGCGCAGGGATCGTTCCCCCTCCACCTCGTTCCGCGGTCCCCCTCCCCCTACGGGTGAGGAGAATGACGTCCCGCTACCGTCCATACGGATGGACCTCCCGCCAGTGCCGGGCGATGTCGATGCGGCGAGCGAACCAGACGTCCTGATGGCCCAGCGCATAGCGGATGAACCGCTCCAGCCCGGCCATCTTCCCCGGCCGCCCGACGATCCGGCAGTGCAGGCCGATCGACAGCATCTTCGGCGCCTCTTCGCCCTCGGCGTAGAGCACGTCGAAGGCGTCCTTGAGGTAGGAATAGAACTGCTCGCCAGTGTTCAGCCCCGTGCCGGAGAAGCGCATGTCATTGGCTTCCAGCGTGTACGGCACGATCAGGTGCAGCTTGCGCCCGACCTCGGTCCAGAAGGGCAGGTCGTCGGAGTAGTCGTCCGCGTCGTAGAGGAACCCCCCGTCGTCGGCGACCAGCCGGCGGGTGTTGGGGCTGGTCCGGCCGGTGTACCACCCCAACGGCCGCTCGCCCGTCAGCTTGCGATGGATGTCGATCGCGCGGGCCATATGCTCGCGCTCCACCCGCTCGGCGACGTCCTGGTAGTTGATCCAGCGCCACCCGTGGCTGGCGATCTCGTGGCCGGCCTCCAGCATGGCGTCCACCACGTCCGGATTGCGCTCCATGGCCATGGCCACGCCGAACACCGTCACCGGGGTCTTGTAGCGGTCGAACAGGCGCAGCAGCCGCCAGACGCCGGCCCGGCTGCCGTACTCATAGATCTGCTCCATGCTCATGTGCCGCGCGCCCTCGATCGGCGCGGGATTGATCATGTCGGAGAGGAAGGCCTCCGAGGCGGGGTCGCCGTGCAGGACGCAGTTCTCGCCGCCCTCCTCGTAGTTCAGCACCATCTGGATCGCGATGCGCGCGCCGCCAGGCCAGTCGGCATGCGGTGGCGTCCGGCCGTAGCCGATCAGGTCGCGCGGATAACGGGCGTCGGGCATGGCTGACCGCTTAGCAGGCTTCGTCCGGGCCCCACCGTCGCAATCCTGCGCCACGGTTGCAATTCCAGGCCTCAGGGCGGATTCTGGGCGGCTGGATCACGGAGTCCCTTGCTTGAGCGGCCTGACCACCCACGTCCTCGACACCATGCACGGCCGCCCCGCCGCCGGCGTCAGCCTGCGCCTCTCGCGCGGCGGCGAGGTGCTGGCTCGCGCGGTGACCAACCTTGACGGCCGCGTGGACCAGCCCCTCTTGACCGGCGAGGCCCTGAGCCCCGGCCGCTACCGGCTGGAGTTCGATATCGCCGAGTACTACCGCGACATGGGCGTGAACCTGGCCGAGCCGGCGTTCCTGGATGTCGTGGTCATCGACTTCGGGGTCTCAGACGTGGGCTCGCACTATCATGTGCCGCTGCTGGTCAGCCCGTTCGGCTACTCCACCTACCGGGGCAGCTAGAGGTGGGACGGCCGATCCGCTTCCTGCTCGACGGCGAGGTCCGCGAGCTGTCGGACATCGACCCGACGCTGACGGTGCTGAACCTGCTCCGCTACCACCTGCGCCGGACGGGCACGAAGGAGGGTTGCGCCGAGGGCGACTGCGGGGCCTGCACCGTGGTGCTGGGCGAGCTGGAGGGCGACCGAGTCCGGTTCCGCGCCGTGAACGCCTGCATCCTGTTCGCCCCGATGCTGGACGGCCGGGCGCTGTTCACCGTCGAGAGCCTGGGCCGCGAGGGGGCCTTGCATCCCGTCCAGCAGGCCATGGTCGACCTGCACGGCAGCCAGTGCGGCTTCTGCACGCCGGGGTTCGTGATGAGCCTCTACGCGGTGCAGCGCGAGGCCGGGCCGACGGATACGGCCAGCCTGAAGGACGCGCTCGCCGGCAACCTATGCCGCTGCACCGGCTACGGCCCGATCCTGGCCGCGGGGCAGGCGATGGGCGAAGCGCCGGCGGTCGACATCACCGAGGCGCTCGCGGCCATCCAGCCGACCGAGGGCCTGGCGCTGGAGCACAAGGGCCGCCGGTTCTTCGCACCCCGCTCGGCGGACGAGCTGGCCGCGGTGCTGGAGGCGAACGCGGACGCCACGGTCCTGGCCGGCGGCACCGACGTCGGCCTCTGGGTGACCAAGAAGCAGCGCGTCCTGCCGACCGTCGTGTCGCTGAACGACTGCGCCGACCTGAAGGCCATCGAAGACCTGGGCGACGCCATCCGGATCGGGGCGGCGGTCCGCTATGCCGACGCCCACCCGGCGCTGGCCGAGCTGAGCCCCGAGTTCGACGAACTGCTGCGCCGCCTGGGCGGACTCCAGGTCCGCAACCTCGGCACGGTCTGCGGCAACCTCGCCAACGGCTCGCCCATCGGCGACATGCCGCCGGCCCTGATCGCGGCCGGGGCGACCCTGGTCCTGCGCAAGGGCGCGGCGCGGCGGGAGATGCCGTTGGAGGCCTTCTTCCTGGCCTACGGGAAACAGGACCGGCAACCCGGCGAATTCGTCGAGGCGGTGATCGTGCGGAAGCCGGCGGCGGGCCGCATCTTCAAGATCGCCAAGCTTTCCAAGCGCTTCGACCAGGATATTTCAGCCGTTTGCATGGGCCTGTCGGTCGGCGTCGAAGCCGGCCAGGTGACCGACGTCCGCATCGCCTTCGGCGGCATGGCGGCGACGCCGAAGCGCGCGGCGTCCTGCGAGACGGCGCTGACCGGCAAGCCCTGGAGCGCCGAGACGATCGAAGCCGCCGCTGCCGCCCTGGTCCAGGACTTCACCCCCATCACCGACATGCGCGCCTCCGCCGCCTATCGTCTCGAGGCCGCGCAGAACATGCTCCGCCGCGCTTTCCTGGAGAGCGGCGGCGCGGCGCGCGTCCTCGACGCCGAGGCGGTGGCCTATGGCTGACGCCGGCGGCGCGACGCGCCTTCTGCCTGTCCTGCACGCGCCCATCGGCCACGACAGCGCGCCGCGCCATGTGAGCGGCGAGGCGCTCTACATCGACGACATCCCCGAACCGCCGGGCCTGCTGCACCTCTACGTGGGCCAGGGAACCCGGGCGCATGCGCGGATCACCAAGCTCGACCTGGGGGCCGTTCGCGCCGCGCCGGGCGTCGTCGCCGTGCTCACCCCCGCAGACGTGCCGGGCAAGAACGACATCAGCCCCTTCGCCGGCGACGACCCGCTGTTCGCCACGGACGAGGTGAAGTTCCTGGGCCAGGCCCTGTTCTGCGTCGCCGCCGAGACCCTGCCCAAGGCCCGCGCCGCCGCGGCCCTGGCGGTCGTCGAGTACGAAGACCTGCCGCCCCTGCTGACCGCCGACGCCGCGGTCGCCGCTGGCTCGTTCATCGAGCCTAGCCAAAGCATCATCCTGGGCGACGCCCCGGCCGCCATCGCCGCAGCGCCGCACAGCCTCTCCGGCCATCTCCAGGTCGGCGGGCAGGAGCACTTCTACCTCGAGGGCCAGATCGCCCTGGTCGTGCCGGGCGAGGGCGCCGACCTGCACGTCTGGACCTCGACCCAGCATCCCACCGAGACCCAGCACATCATCGCCCGTGTGCTGGGCTGCGCCGACGTGGACATCACCGTCGAGGTGCGTCGGATGGGCGGCGGCTTCGGCGGCAAGGAGACCCAGTCGGTGCAGTGGGCGGCTATGGCGGCGCTCACCGCCAGGCTGACCCGCCGCCCCGCCAAGATCCGCCTCGACCGTGACGACGACATGGTCATGACCGGCAAGCGGCACGACTTCGAGATCGACTGGGAGCTGGGGTTCGACGCCGACGGGAGGCTGCACGGCGCCGCCTTCGAATTCGCCTCCCGCTGCGGCTTCTCCGCGGACCTGAGCCACGCGATCAACGACCGGGCGATGTTCCACGCCGACAACGCCTACGCCTTGCAGACCGCGGCGATCATCAGCCACCGGGCCCGCACCCACACCGTCTCCAACACCGCCTTCCGAGGCTTCGGCGGGCCGCAGGGGATGATGGCCATCGAACGCGCGCTGGACGCTGTGGCGCTCTCGCTGGGCAAGGACCCGCTGGATGTGCGCCTGGCCAACCTCTACGGCGTCTCCGGCGACCTGACCCCGTACGAGCAGACGGTCACAGACAGCGTCGCGTTTGAGATCATGACCCAGCTGGAAGCCAGCTCCGACTACCGCGCCCGCCGGACCGCCATCACCGCCTGGAACGCGGCGAACACGCACCTGAAGCGCGGCATCGCGCTGACGCCAGTGAAGTTCGGCATCTCCTTCACCACCACCTACCTGAACCAGGCCGGCGCCCTGGTGCACGTCTACACCGACGGTTCGATCCACCTGAACCACGGCGGGACCGAGATGGGCCAGGGGCTGAACATCAAGGTGGCCCAGGTGGCCGCCGACGCCTTCCAGGTCCCGCTGGAGGCCGTGAAGATCACCTCCACCCGCACCGACAAGGTGCCCAACACTTCGGCTACCGCCGCCTCGTCGGGCAGCGATCTCAACGGCATGGCGGCGCTCGACGCCTGCGAGCAGATCAAGGCTCGTCTGGTGGCCTGGGGCCGCGAGAGCTTCGGTCACAACGCGGTCTTCACTCGCGACGGCGTCCAGATCGGCGCTGAGCTGCTGAGCTTCCGCGACTTCGTGAACCAAGCCTATGTGGCCCGCGTCTCGCTGTCGGCGGCGGGCTTCTACAAGACGCCGGACATCCACTACGACCGGGTCACCCACAAGGGCCGGCCATTTTACTACTTCGCCTATGGGGCCGCCTGTTCCGAGGTGGTGATCGACACCCTGACCGGCGAGAACAAAGTCGTCCGCGTGGACATCCTGCACGACGTGGGCCGGTCCCTGAACCCCGCCATCGACCTGGGCCAGATCGAGGGCGGCTTCATCCAGGGCATGGGCTGGCTGACCACCGAGGAGCTGGTGTTCGACGAGAAGGGCGCCCTACGCACCCATGCGCCCTCCACCTACAAGATCCCCACGGCCGGCGACCGCCCGGACGTGTTCAACATCGCGATCTGGCAGCCGGGCGAGAACCGCGAGAACACCATCCATCGATCCAAGGCGGTGGGCGAGCCGCCGCTGATGCTGGCGATTTCGGTGTTCTCCGCGCTCACCGACGCGGTCGCCAGCGTCGGCGGTCACAAGGTGATGCCGAACCTGGATGCGCCCGCCACGCCAGAGCGCATCCTGGCCGCCTGCAACGATGTACGGAGGCGTGCCGATGCCTGAGTGGATCGGCGAAGCCCTGGCGTCCGCACGGCGCGGCGAAGCCCTGGCCATGGTGACCATCGTGGGCGCCCAGGGCTCGACCCCGCGCGAGATGGGCGCCCGGATGCTGGTCTGGCCCGACCGGTTCACGGGCACCATCGGCGGCGGCTCGCTGGAGCGCCAGGGCCTGGATCAGGCGCGCAAGCTGCTGAGCCAGGCCACGCGCCGCCACGCGCTCCAGGACTATCCGCTGGGCCCGTTGCTGGGCCAGTGCTGCGGTGGCCATGTGCGGCTGCTGGTCGAGCGGGTGGACGGGGACAGCCTCGGTTGGCTCGAACCCGCCGCCCAGGCCCGCGAGCCCTTCGCCCTCACCGCCCTGTTCGACGACGGCCAGATCACCCGGGCCATCGAGGCCGCCGCTGGCGCATCCGACAGTCCCCGAATTCCCATCCCGGAGGTTCGCCGCGTGTCCGAGACGATCCGCCCCGCCCTGCCGCGCCTGGTGATCTTCGGCGCCGGCCACGTGGCCCAGGCGGTCGCGCGCGCCTTCGCGCCCCTGCCCTTCCACCTGGACTGGCTGGCCAGCCGCGAGGACCTGCGCCCCGAGGCCAGCGGCACGCGGGCGACCATCCTCACCGAGGACGAACTGCAGGAGGCGGTGGAGGCCGCGCCGGCTGACACCCTGTTCGCGATCTTCACCCACAGCCACGACCTGGACTACCGCCTGACCCGCGCGGTCCTGGCCCGCGGTGACTTCCGCTACCTCGGCCTCATCGGTTCGCGCACCAAGCGCGCGCGGTTCGAGGGCCGGCTGCGCGACGACGGCCTCGCCGACGCCGACCTGGCCCGCCTCACCTGCCCGATCGGCATCGCCGAACTGAAAAGCAAGGCGCCGGCCGTGATCGCGATCTCGCTCGCTGCGGAGCTGCTCAAACTGACCGAAGAGCCCGCCGAATGATCGCCGAACTCGAAGCCTGGGCGAACTTGGCGATCCGCTGGCTGCACCTGGTCGCCGGCATCGCCTGGATCGGATCGTCGTTCTATTTCATGTGGTTGGACAGCCATCTGAAGCCGCCGAAGGTCCCGCGCGGCGAGGGTGTGGCCGGAGAGCTATGGAGCGTCCACTCGGGCGGCTTCTACCATCAGATGAAGTTCATGGTGGCCCCGGCCGACATGCCGGAGGAGCTGCACTGGTTCAAGTGGGAGGCCTACACCACCTGGATCTCGGGCTTCCTGCTGCTCAGCCTGATCTTCTACGTCGGCGCCGACCTCAACCTGATCGACAAGACCAAGGCCGACCTGGCGACCTGGCAGGCCATCGCGCTGGGGTTGGGTAGCCTCGTCGCCGGCTGGCTCGTCTACGACGGCCTCTGCCGCTCGCCCGTCGGCCAGAACCTGAGGCTGTTCGGAGGCGTGTGGTTCGTCCTGCTCACGGCCGCCGCCTACGGCCTGACCCGCGTCTTCTCCGACCTCGGGGCCTTCATGCACGTGGGCGCGATCATCGGGACGGTGATGGCGGCCAACGTCTTCCTGATCATCATCCCCAACCAGCGCAAGGTGGTGGCCCAGGTGCTGGCCGGCCAGGCCCCCGACCCGTCCCTGGGCAAACAGGCCAAGCAGCGCAGCGTCCACAACAACTACATGACCCTGCCGGTGCTGTTCATCATGATCAGCAACCACTATCCGATGATCTTCGCCGCCCCGCTGAACTGGCTGTGGCTGGCGGGCCTGGGGATCGCCGGTTGGACGATCCGGCACTTCTTCAACCTCAAGAACGCCGGGCGGATGGAGCCCCAGATCCTGGTCTACGGCGCGCTCGCCTTCGTCACCGTGGCGGTGCTGAACGAGAGCGCCCGGCCCAAGCCGCCAACCGTGGCCGAGGTCCCGACCTATGCGGTGGTCCGCGCCATCGTCGACAAGCACTGCATCGCCTGCCACGCCGCCCACCCGACGCATCGCGGCGTGCCCGTCGCGCCGAACGGCACCATGTTCGACACCGACGCCGGGCTGCAGCAACACGCCGAGAAGATCTACACCCGCGCCGTGGCCACCCAGTCCATGCCCCAGGGCAACGAAACCCAGATGACCGAAACCGAACGCGCCCAACTCGGCGCCTGGATCAAGGCCGGCGCGAAGGTGGGGTCGTGAGGGTGGCGCGGACTAGATCCTCCGCCGTTGGGGGAGGTCCGCGCGCAGCGCGGGGCGGGGGTTTCAGGCAGGGCCGAAAGGTCGTGGGTTTGAACCCCCTCTCGCTTCGCGAGCTCCCCCAGAGGGGGAGCATCTTCCGTGCGTAGCCTGGCCCCCGAACCCCTGACCGCCGACGCCTTCGCGCCGTTCGGCGACGTGATCGAGGCGTCGGAGCGGGCCGAGGTGATGCCGATCAACTACGGCTGGACCACCCGCTACAACGCCCTCGCAGATGTTGCGGTCGGCGACGGCCACGCGATCCTCAGCATCTTCCGGTCCAAGCCGCTGACGCCGCCGGTGCTGAAGATCTTCGAGCGCCACCCGCTGGGCAGCCAGGCCTTCGTGCCGATGCAGGCTCGGCCCTTCCTGGTAGCCGTGGCGCCGCCGGGTGACTTCGATCCCGCCGCGGTCCGCGTATTCCGCGCCGAGTCCGGCCAGGGCGTGAACTACGCCAAGGGGACCTGGCACCACTTCCTGCTGGCGCTGGAGGCCGAGAGCGACTTCCTGGTCGTCGACCGCGAGGGGCCGGGCGAGAACCTGGACGAGGTCGAGCTCGCCGAGGCCGACTGGATCGCCATCACGTCATGACCCGCCAGGCCTACCGCGCCGCCCTGCTGCACATGCTGGACGACCCGTCGCGCACGCCGGCGGCGGAGGCGCGCGCCTATCACCCCGACGGCCTGCTGGTGGTCGAGGACGGGCATGTGGCGGCGTTCGGCGACTACGCCGAGCTCAGGTCGCGGTTGCCCGCGGGCACACCTGTCGAGGAGTTGCCGGGACGCCTGATCACGCCGGGCTTCGTCGACGCGCACATCCACTACCCGCAGGTGGATGTGATCGCCGCCTGGGGCGCGCAGCTCATGGACTGGCTGCACACCCACACCTTCCCCGCCGAGCTCGCTTTCGCCGACCGCGCGCACGCCGACGCTGTAGCGCAGGTGTTTCTCGATCAGTTGCTGGCCAACGGGACCACCAGCGCGCTCGCCTTCTGCACCGTGCACAAGAGTTCGGCCGAGGCGCTGTTCGAGGCGGCGCTGGCCCGCAACATGCGCCTGATCGCCGGCAAGGTGCTGATGGACCGCGAGGCCCCCGCCGGCCTGACCGACACGGTCGAGGGCGGCCGTGAGGACACCGAGGCCCTGATCCGCGCGTACCGTGGGCGCGGCCGCCTGGGCTACGCCGTGACGCCCAGGTTCGCCGTGACCTCCACCGACGCCCAGCTCGCCATGGCGGGCGAGGTGCTGGCCGCGCACCCCGACGTGCTGCTGCACACGCACATGTCGGAGAACACCGCCGAGATCGCCAAGGTCGGAGAGCTGTTCCCCTGGGCGAGGGACTACCTCGACGTCTACGACCGCTTCGGCCTGGTCGGCCCGCGCTCGGTGTTCGCCCACTGCGTCCACTGCGACGAGAGCGTGATGGCGCGGATGGCCAAGGCCGGCGCCTCGGCCGCCTTCTGCCCGTCGTCGAACCTGCTGCTGGGCAGCGGACTGTTCAGCCTCAAGCGGGCCTGCGCCTGCGGCCTCAACACCGCGCTGGGCACCGACGTGGGCGGCGGCGGCAGCTTCTCGCAGCTCCACATGATGGGCGAGGCCTACAAGGTGGGCCAGCTCCAGGGCGACTACCTGGACCCGCTGCACGCCTTCTACCTGGGCACGCTGGCCGGCGCCCGGGCGCTGCACATCGACGGTCGGGTGGGCAACCTGGCGCCCGGCAAGGAAGCCGACTTCGTGGTCCTGGACCTGGCCGCCACCCCGCTCCTCGCCCGCCGTACCGCCGGGACGCGCACCCTGGCCGAGACCCTGTTCGCGCTCGCCGTGCTGGCAGACGACCGCGCGGTGGAGCGCACCTACCTCATGGGCCGGCTGGCGCATCAGCGAGGGCTTGCAGGCAGCACCCCAGCCTGACGACTATGGCCCCGCTGCTTCGGGGGTTCGCGTGCTTCGTCTCATCGTTCTGTTGGCCGTCCTGCTCGCGCCCTGGCCGGCGCTGGCCAAGCCCATCCCGATCAAGGTGGTGGTGGTCACCGCCTTCGAGATCGGCGCGGACACGGGCGACGTACCCGGCGAGTTCCAGCATTGGATCGAGCGCTATCCCGCCTCCGCGCCGCTGAAGATCCCCGGCGTCGAACGTCCCGCCCGACTGTCCACGGACGGCGTGCTGGTGATCTCGACCGGCATGTTCGGCCGGGCCCGCGGGTCGCTCACCGCCCTGATCCTCGATCCGCGCTTCGACCTCTCAAAGGCCTACTGGCTGATGGCCGGCATCGCCGGGGTCGATCCCAAGGCGGGCTCGATCGGCAGCGCCGCCTGGTCCGACTGGGTGGTCGACGGCGATCCGGTCTACGAGATCGACGACCGGGAGATCACGCCCGGCTGGCCCTGGGGGCTCTACGGCTTCGACGCCAAGGACCCGAGCGAGAAGGGCAATGGCCAAGGCGCCAGCGGCATGGCCTGGCGTCTCGATCCGGACCTGACCCGCTGGGCGTTCCACCTGACCCGCGACACGCCATTGCCCGACAGTCCGAAACTGGCCGCCGACCGGGCCCGCTACGCGGAGGAGCCGGCTTCGCAGAAGCGGCCCCATGTGTTCGTGGGCGCGAGCCTGGGCACGGTCCGCTTCTGGCACGGAGAGCTGCGCACCCGCTGGGCCCGCGAGTGGGTCCGCCTGCAGACCGACGGCCTCGGCACATTTGCGATGAGCGACGGGGAGGACCAGGCCGTCCTGGACACCCTCGCGCTCCACGCCAAGGACAGCCGCGTCGATGCCCGGCGGGTGCTGATCCTGCGCACGGCCAGCAACTACACCCGCCCCGGGACGGGACAGCCCATGCGCATCGTCTTCGCCGACGGCGGCGCGGAGGCCGGCTTCGAGGCCGCCTACCGGGTCGGCTCGCCGGTGGTGAAAGCCCTGGTGGCGGGCTGGCCGACCTACGAGAACACCCTGCCGAAGGCCAAGCCCCAAGAGTCTACCCGATGAGCTTCCTCGAGAGGACCTTCCAGCTCCGCGAACGCGGGACCAGCGTCCGGACCGAGGTGCTGGCGGGGGCCACCACCTTCCTGACCATGGCCTATATCGTGCTGGTCAATCCGGCGATCCTGAGCACCACCGGCATGCCCCTGGCCGGCGTGGCGGCGGCGACCTGCCTGGCGGCCGGCGTCGGCTGCCTGCTGATGGGCTTCCTGGCGAACTACCCCATCGCGCTGGCGCCCGGTATGGGGCTGAACGCCTACTTCGCCTTCACGGTGGTGGGGGCCATGGGGGTGCCCTGGCAGACCGCGCTGGGGCTGGTCTTCATCTCCGGCGTGCTGTTCTTCCTGCTGACCCTGGTGGGCGTGCGCCAGCTGATCGTCAGCGCCATACCCCGCGCGCTGTTCTCGGCCATCGCCGCCGGAATCGGCCTGTTTATCGCCTTCATCGGCCTGCGCGGCGCGGGCCTGGTGGTCGCCAACCCCGCAACCGTGGTGAGCCTCGGCGACATCCACGCCCCGGCCACGCTGCTGGCGCTTCTGGGCCTGGCGATCCTCTCGGTCCTGCTGGTGCTGAAGGTCCGCGGCGCGATCTTCATCGGCATCGTCGCCACGGCGATCCTGGGCTGGGTGCTCGGCCTCGCGACCTGGTCTCCACAGCCCTACAGCCTGGAGCAGATGACCGGCACGGCCCTGCAGCTCGACATCCCGGCGGCCCTGGGGATCGGCGGGCACGGTTTCGGCCTGGCGCTGCTGGAGATCCTGTTCGTCTTCCTGTTCGTGGACCTGTTCGACAATGTGGGCACGCTGGTCGCGGTCTCGAAGAAGGCCGGCCTGATGCGGCCGGACGGCTCGATCCCACGCCTGAACCGCATCCTGTTCGCCGACGCCGGCGCCACCGTGGTGGGCTCGCTGGCCGGCACCTCGACGGTGGTCAGCTACATCGAGAGCGCCTCGGGCGTGTCGGCGGGCGGGCGCACCGGCCTGACGGCCGTGATCACCGGCCTTCTGTTCCTGGCCACCCTGTTCGTCGCCCCCTGGGCCCAGGTGATCCCGGCGGCGGCCACGGCGCCCGCGCTGATCCTGGTGGGCGCGATGATGATGGCCCCGCTGACCGAGATCGACTGGGACGACCCGGTGGTCTCGATCCCAGCCTTCCTCACCCTGGTCACGATCCCGCTGACCTTCTCGATCGCCAACGGCCTGGCGTTCGGGGTAATCGCCTATGCGGTGCTCAAGCTGGCCAGCCGACGTGTCGCCAAGGCCGACTGGCTGCTCTTCGCGCTGGCCGCCCTGTTCGTGGCCCGGTTCGTCTACATGGCGATCGAGGGCTGAGGCCCAACGAACCTCCCCTGCGAAGCGGGGGAGGTTCGCTAGCGCTCCGCCTCGAACGCCTTCAGCAGCTTCTCATGCCGCCACTGTTCTCGGGCCTTCTCGCTCTTCGTCACGAAGTCCGCGCAAGCGCCCTTCGGCTCCGCATTGCCGACCTGCCGGGCGCAGGCCGCCACCGGCTTCCGGTAGACGTTCGGATCGGCCCACAGCCCCTCGCCCGGCAGGAAGCTGAACGCGATGGCGTTGCGCGCCGCGGTCTTCAGGTCCGCATAGGTCGCGCCATTGCGAACGGCGAAGACGTAGTCGCCCGACAGCTCGCTGCGGCTGATCCCGCTGTCGTCCGTGGAGAGCGCCACCGGCGTCTCCATCTTGCGGAACCAGGCGTAGGGATGCTGCTCCGGCGGTATCTCCAGGATCACCGCGTTGGAGATCAGGTTGACCTCGATCAGCACCCCCTTTGCCGCCATCTCGCGGGCGGTCTCGGTCGCGCCCACCTCCTCCGGCAGCGCCGTGCCGTGGCCGATGCGCCGCGCGCCCGCGACCCGCACCGCGTCGCGGACGTGATAGCTTAGCGCCTCGGGCGTCACGAGCTTCAGGGTGAGTTCGCCGGCGTGCAGGGCCACCGGAACCTTGCGGCCGCTGTCGGTGAGCTCGGCCACGATCTTCATGTGGACGTCGTAGTACTTCACCGCCTCGACGCCGTCTTCGGGCGCCACGAGCTGAAGGCCGACCCAGCGCCTGTCGGCGGCGATGACCGCGACCCCGAGCTGAAGCTGGGCCATCGTCTGTTCAGGCGGACCCTGGCGCATGGCCTGGAAGAGAAAGCGGGCGGTGACCTGGCAGCCGGGCTGGGCCCCCGGCGTCCCGCACCCCATGATCTGCCGGGCGCGCGCCTCGATGGCGTCGGTGTCGGCGATCACCGCGTGGACCAGCGTCTCGATGCCAGCCTCGGCGATGGCCGCCTTGGTCCTGGCCGCGTCGCCGCGCCAGCCGGCCTTGGCGCCGATCGCACGGGAGGGGGCGAACTGCGGCGTCACCATCAGCTCGGCGTAGAAGGTGTTCTGGCGGGCGAGGCCGTTCAGGGTCTCGGCGAGGGCGTCGCCTGTCCGGCCGGGCGTCACGCCGCGCCGGCTGAAGGCGGTGAAGAACTGGTCGTGTCCCGAGCGGTCGCGGAAGCCGGGATGGCGGGTGGTCAGGCTGTCCAGAAAGGCCGAGCGCAGGGGCTCGTTGGCCAGCACCTCGGCCGCCGGCTTCAGGTTGTCGCCCGTGCAGGTAAAGCGGACGGCCAGCTCGACGGTGTCGACGCACAGCTTGTCCTGGACCGCCCACTCCAGGATAAGCTCGGCGGGCGTACCGCCGCCCAGGTGGTTGTGCAGTTCGCCGCCCTTGGGGAACGCCTTCATGAACACCGCCAGTTCGGCGGCGCCCATCTTCGAGAGGTCCGGCGCGGCGGCGGCGGGGGTCGCGAGCGCCAGGGCGCCCAGCAGGCCGGTGAGGAATCGTCTCATGGGCCATGAGGACGAAAGCCCGGCCTTGCGGTCAAGGTCCGGCTGTCGCTCTGATGGACCCATGGACGCCGCCGACCTGATCGCTCGCCTGGACCTGACGCCGCATCCCGAGGGCGGCTGGTACCGCGAGACCTGGCGCTCCGCGGCGGCGATGCCGGACGGCCGCGCGGCGGGCACCTCGATCCTGTTCCTGCTGGAACACGGCCAGCGTTCGCACTGGCATCGGATCGACGCCGAGGAGCTGTGGATATTCCAGGCCGGGACGCCGCTGAGGCTGCGGACGAACGACGGCGGCGAGACCGTCGAAACCCGATTGGGCCCGGGGCCCGGACAGGCGCCCCAGCACCTGGTCGGCGCCAATGCGTGGCAGGCGGCCGAGGCCGATCGGGGCTGGTGCCTCGTGGCCTGCGTCGTGACGCCGGGCTTCCGGTTCGAAGGCTTCGAACTGGCCCCGCCCGGTTGGAAGCCCTAACGCAGCAGCGCCAGGAAATAGGGCGTCACGAACGCGAACAGGCTGGCGACCAGCCCGGCCAGCAGGATGCGATAGGCATAGCCGAGATAGAGGTACTTCTTGAACGCGAGCACCTTGCCGTTCTGGTAGATATCGTGGGCGAAGGCCTCGTAGACCGTCCTGGGCTCGCTGATGATGCCCATCAGGCGCTCGATGAACTCCTCCTCCGGGATCTGGGTGAAGGAGCCGAAGAACAGGATGTTGGCGGGTCCCTCCGGCCGGGGCGGCGTCTTCACCGAGGGCAGCACCGCCAGGATCGCCAGGAACGCCGCCGCGAAGGCTGCTCCCCCTAGAATGAACAGCGGGAGCGGCCGGGCGACGTTGTGGATCTGGCTGAGCGAGACCGTGAAGATCACAAAGGTGGCGGCGAGCACCATGTTGGCCTTCTGGTCGGCCATCTGGCTCAGCTGGTACTGCACCTGCTGCGCCGTGCGCAGCAGGTGGACGCCGTCATTGGCGAACGTCGGCCGTGCGGCGGCCGTCTTCTCTTCCATCTCAGTCCCCCGAATACCCTTCAACCGGCGAGCCCCCTCGCCGTCTCTAGACTCTGAATCGCCCCTCGAACGCGAAGCTGGACACCGGGTTACGCGGACTCGGCGCCTCGCGCGACCGATAGGGCTCGTCCAGGATCGCCGCGTCGGTCGGCCGCCCGACCGCGATCGCCGCCTCGACCCGATACTGATCCTCGGGCACGCCCAGGACCTCGTAGGATCGCGGCAGGTCGAAGCCGGCCATGCCGTGCGCCGCCCAGCCGACGTGGCTGGCCTGCAGCGCCAGGCAGGCCCAGGCCGCGCCGGCGTCGAAGGAGTGGCTGTGCACCGGCGCGGGCTCGCGCCCCTCGGCGCGACGGAACCGGTCGGAGATGACGTACATCAGCACCGAGGCATGCTTCACCCAGGCCTGGTTGTAGGGGATCAGGACGTCGAACAGGCGGTCCCAGTCTTCCATCCCCTTGTGCGCATAGACGAACCGCCAGGGCTGGGCGTTAAAGGCCGAGGGCGCCCACCGCGCCGCCTCGAACAGGCTCATCAGCAGCGGCTCGGGCATGGGCTCGCCGGTGAAGGCGCGCGGCGACCAGCGGTTCAGGAACATCTGGTGGACGTCGTGGTCGGCCGAGCGGCCGTTGGCTTCGGGACCGGCCACTAGCGCTTGCCGATGTGCGCGATGGACGCGATTTCGACCAGGAAGTCCGGCCGCACCAGCCCGCAGACGATGCAGAACCGCGCCGGCTTCTCGCCCGGGAAGAACTCCGCATAGACCGTGTTCATGGCCGCGTAGTCCGCCCAGTCCTTGAGGAAGATGTGGTTCATGGTGATGTCGTCCATGGTCCCACCCGCGGTCTCCACGACCGACTTGATCGTCTCCAGCACCTGGCGCGTCTGGGCCGCGGCGTCGCCCACGTGGGCGACATTGTTGTCCTTGTCGAACGCGAGCGTGCCCGAGACGTACACCACGCCGTCGGCCAGGGTTCCGGGCGAGAAGGGGGCGATCGGCGTGCCGGTCCCCGGCGGGGTGATGACGGTCTTGGGCATTTTCGTACACCTCGTAGCGAACGGAACTTCTCATACACTCTAGATCGTCATGGCCCGGCTTGTCCGGGCCACCCATTGGGCTGTGGACCCGTGAGGACCCGCAGCTTGGCCGTCGCAGCTCTTTCTGACGCTCACAGCCCAATGGGTCCCCCCGGATAAGCCGGGGGATGATGAGCGGAGAGCGTTAGGCTTGCGGCGGGGCCTGGCCGACGGCCCCGCAGAAGTCGGCGGTGTTCGACACCCAGCCAAAGAACTTCTCGACGTTGTAGACGGTGGCTTCCTGCAGGAAGGCTGGTCCCGCCTGGTGGGTGGCGTCCTCGATCAGGACGCCGAAGTACTCGCGGTGATAGCCGTCGCGGAGCGTGCTCTCCACGCAGACGTTGGTGGCGATGCCGCAGAAGGCCAGGTTCCGGATCCCCCGCGCCCGCAGCATGGAATCCAGGGCCGTGTTGTAGAAGGCCGAGTAGCGGGGCTTCTCGATGACGATGTCGCCGGCCTCGGGCTTCAGCCGGTCGACCAGGGCGTAGTCCCAGGTGCCCTTGGCCAGCAGCGTGCCGGAGAGCTCCGGCTTGTCGCGCATCGTCTTCAGCGCGTTGGACTTCCACCAGTTGGGAGATCCCTCGCCGCCCGCCTCGACGTACTGCGGGTCCCAGCCGTTCTGGAAGAACACAACCTGCACGCCGGCCTTGCGCGCCGTCTCGACCAGCACCGCGATCTTGTCGATCACCGCCGCCGCGCCTTCGATGTCGAAGCCGGCCAGGTCGAGATAGCCCCCCGCGCTGGCGTAGGCGTTCTGCATGTCCACCACGATCAGCGCCGTGGCCTTCGGATCGATGGGCAGGTTCTCCGGCCGCGCCGGCAGAGTCACCGCGCCGTCGATGGGGACGGTGGGCCTAGGCGTGGACATGCTTGCGGCTCGTCATCAGGGGCTGGATCTTCGCGCCGAAGTTCTCCACGCCCTGCACGAAGTCGTCGAAGACCAGCAGGACGCCGGCCGTGCCCGGCACCTCGGCCACCTCGTCCAGCATCCGGGCCACGGTCTCATACGACCCCACCAAGGTGCCCATGTTGAGGTTCACCGCCGACTCCGGCGCGGCGAGCTGGGTGGTGTTGGTGTTGGTCGTGCCGCCGGCCGCCGCGTTCGGCGCGGCCTGGTTCGTCAGCCACTTCAGCGCGTCCTGGTCGGCGCCGTCGCGATAGAGCTGCCACTTGGCCAGGGCCTTCTCGTCGGTGTCGTCGGCAATGATCATGAAGAGGATATAGGCCGCCACGTCGCGGCCGGTCTTTTCCTTTGCCGCCTCCAGCCGCTTGTTCACGGAGGCGAAAGCCGTGGGCGTGTTGGTCCCCTTGCCCAGGGCGAACGAGTAGTCCGCGTACTGGGCCGTGAAGGCCAGGCCCTCGTCGGACGAGCCCGCGCAGATGATCTTCACGCCGGGCGTCGGCTTGGGGCTCACCCGGCAGTCGTTCATGGTCAGGTACTTGCCCTTGAAGTCCGAGACGCCGGTCTCCATCAGCCCCTTCAGCACCGTCGCGTATTCGGCGAGGTAGTTGTAGCGGTCGGAATAGTGGCTCTCGCCCGGCCACAGGCCCATCTGGTCGTACTCGGCCTTCTGCCAGCCGGTCACCAGGTTGATGCCGAACCGGCCAGGCGCGATGGAATCGATGGTCGAGGCCATCCGCGCCACGATCGCCGGCGGCATGGTCAGAGTCGCGGCCGTGGCGAAGATGTTGATCTTCGAGGTCACGGCCGCCAGCCCCGCCATCAGGGTGAAGCTCTCGAGGTTGTGCTCCCAGAACTCGGTCTTGCCCCCGAAGCCGCGCAGCTTGATCATCGAGAGCGCGAAGTCGAAGCCGTAACCCTCGGCCTTCTGCACGATCGTCTTGTTGAGCTCGAAGCTCGGCATGTACTGCGGCGAGGTCTCCGAGATGAGCCAGCCGTTGTTGCCGATCGGAATGAAGACGCCGATGTCCATGAATGCCCCTTGGTCGAGCCCGCCAGTTGGCGCCGCCACGCCGGGCCGCGCAAGCCTGTCCTAGACCAGATCGAGCCCATCGGCCGGCGGCGGTTCGGGGATGTCCTCATAGGGACGCAGCCCGCCCGCCAGCAGGCAGCTCCACACGTCCTCCGCCGTCTCGGCGAAGTGGAACAGGTCGATGTCGGCCTTGGCGATCATCCCCGCCTCGATGAGGGCGTCGAAGTTGACGATCGAGCGCCAATAACCCTCGTCGAACAGCACGATCGGCATGGCCGGCGACTTATCGGTCTGGCGAAGCGTCAGGATCTCGAACAGCTCGTCCAGGGTGCCGAAGCCGCCGGGGAAAACCACCAGGGCGCTGGCTCGCATGGCGAGGTGCATCTTGCGCATGGCGAAGTAGTGGAAGCGGAAGGTGAGCTCGGGCGTCGAATAGCTGTTCGGGTACTGCTCGTGCGGCAGGGTGATGTTCAGGCCGATCGATGGCGCGCCTGCGTCCGTGGCGCCGCGGTTGGCGGCCTCCATGATGCCGGGCCCGCCGCCGGTGCAGATCACGTTGAAGCGTTCGCCCTTGGCCGAGAGGTGCGCTCCGCCGCGCTTCGAGGCGATGGCGGCGAACTCGCGGGCGGCGGCGTACCAGCGCGGGTGCGGATCGGGGCCATCCTCGCGGATCCGGGCCGAGCCGAAGACGACGATGGTCGAGCGGACGGCCCAGTTGCGCAGCGCCTCGTCGACCTTGGCGAACTCCAGCAGGAACCTCACGCCCCGCATGGAGGGGCCCATGATGAAGTCCTGATCGGTCGACGCGAGGCGATAGGTGGGCGACGCGATCTGGGGCGCGGATGGATGGGGAACTTGAGTGTCGGTCATCCGGCCAGCTTAGGCCCTTAGCCGGCCCTCGTCAGCGCGCCTGCGATCACCTGGGCGAAGGCCTCCGCCACGGGCGGGATCAGGGGGCCCGAGACGCAGCGCAGGTCGTCGCCGCGCGCGTGGTGGAAACGGTGGTTGCCGAAGATCCCCATCACCGGGCCGTAGCCGGCGCGAAGGATGCTGGCGAGTTCGCCGGCCGCGGCCTTGGGATCGGCGGCGTAGGTCTGCTCCAGGCCCGGCTGCCCCGTGAACGCCGCCTTGCAGGCCGCAACCAGCGGCGGGCTGGCCAGGAGGAAGCGTTGCGGATCGGCGCTGGGCAGCGGGGAAAGCTGGCGGCCGCGCTCGTGCCAGTCGCGGGCGGCGACGTTGGCGCCCACGTGCACCCACAGCGCGGTGTCGGCGGGCTTGGGCGCCAGATGTTCGATGAAGTGCTCGCCGCCCGCGTACTCGTACTCGTGGCCGCTGGTCGCCACGAGCGCCAGGTTGACCGGCAGCCGGGTCTTGGCCGCCCACTCCACCAGCAGCAGCCAGACCGCCAGGCCGGAACCGCGCTCGCCGACGCAGCCGAACCAGCCGGAGCGCGGCGTGGAGATCACCAGCGTCTTGGCGGCCCCGCGCTTCAGGGTCGCCGTGACATTCCAGGCCGGGCGGCGGAACGAGCGGCCGGGCATCCGCAGGGTCGCGGTGGCGCCGTTGGCGGCGGCTTCGACGAAAGGATCCGCCTCCTGGGGCGCCAACACGGCCACGGGGACGTCGAACAGCGGCTTGTCGGCGGGCGTGTTGAGCGCCAAGGCCTCGCCCGTGGGGCCGGTCGTGACGAGGACCACCGCCTTGGCTCCTGCCGCCACGGCCGCCTTCACCCGCCGCTCGACCTCGCCCTTGGCCGTAGACCAGCGGGCATGGGGCAGCACCAGCAGCGCGATCTCGCCCTGCCCGCGGTTGGGCGCGAACAGTCGGCCGGTCAGGCCCGGCGTCGGCATGACGATGGCCTGCGGGACCAGGCACGCCTGGGCGCCCTCGATCGACAGCGTCGGGGCCTCGCCCTCATAGGCCGGCACGTCGAACGGCTGGCGCTCGCAGGCGTAGCCCAGGGCCTTCAGCTCGCCCTCCAGCCATTCCCCGCAGCCGTTGTCGCCCGTCCCGCCGGCGGCCTTGTCGCCGAAGCCGGCGTAGCGCTCGAGGACGCGCATGGCCCTGGCCTCCGATCCGCCGGTCTTGGCGGGTGCGCCGACGGCGGGCGCCGCGGCCAGCAGGGTCGCGCCGACGCCTAGGATCGCGCGACGGGAAGCGGAGAGCGGTGCGTTCGGGTCCATGGGGAGAGGCTAGCCGACGCCGTCCACCGGCGCGATAGGCGTGGCCGGGCCGCAGCGCGTAGCCTTCCGGTAGCCTTCGCCGGCGCCCGCGATCCGCTTCGGCAGGGCGCACAGTTCTTCGGCGGCAGCCTTGTCGTCCTTGAGATAGGCCCGCCAGAACCGGATCGTCTCGGCCTTCACGATCTCCAACTGGGGCGGGTCGGTCGGCCTCAGCACCCCGCCCGCCCCACGGCGGCCCCCAAACAGGCCATGGTCGGCGCCGGTCAGGACGATCAGGTACTGGTCCGGCCCTTTGATCGCCTGGAACGGCGTCGTTCGCTCGAAGGGCGACTTCTCAAGGTCGAACGGCGTCACATCCGCCGTCCCGGTGAAGTGCAGCATCGGGGTCTTCACGGCGGCGAAGGCGGCGGAGGGGTCGTCGCCCCGCGGTTTGTTGGGGCTGTAGGCGATGGCCGCCTTGATCCTTGGCTCGGCGAACTTCGTCTGCGGCGCGGCGCCTAGCACCCGCTGCCCCACGGCGACCAGGGTCGAGAGCGCGCCGTATGAGTGGCCGGACATGCCCACCCGGCTCATGTCCGCCTTGGGTCCGAGCACCCCATCCCTGGCGATCTGGTCCAGGGCGAACGGCAGGTCGCCGTAGCGCGCCTGGGCCACCGCGGGGTTCATGCCCGCGCGGCCCGCGGCCACAACTCCCGCCGTGTCGGCCGGACGCCCCCGGCCCATCAGCAGGCCGCTGTCCGAGCCCGCGTGCTGCAGGCAAACCACCAGGAAGCCCGCCTCGGCCACGGCCTGCAGGATGAACACCGACGCCTCGCGGTCGCCGCCCAGGCCGTGACTGTGCACGACCACCGGGAACGGCCCGGGGCCCTTGGGAACATAGGCCTTGTAGGGCACGACCCGGCCGCCGCGCGCCGCGTCGGTCCACTCGCCCCGCACGACCTCCACGCTGGAGGCCACGGCTGCCGCGGCGGGTTGCTGCGCCGCGGCGACCGCGGGACCCATCGCCGGCGCCAGAGAGAGCGCGGCGATGAGCAGCAGGGCAGGCCGCGTCATCGGCCTACCAGGCATAGCGGAGCTGGGCGCCGTAGGTGCGCGGCAGGTTCCAGCGCCGCGTCGTGGGCGCGTTGAACACGATGTAGGACTCGTCACCGGCGTTGTTCGCATAGGCCGACACCTCCCACGGCCCCCTCTGCACGCCGACCCGCACGTCGAAGATCTGGTAGTCCTCCAGCTCCGGCGTCTGGGCGATCTCCTGCACGCCGCCCCAGCGGCCGTTGCCCTTCACGTTCACGAAGCCGACGTAGTCGTCGAACAGGTCGCGGCGGTAGTTGAAGTTGAAGGTGGCGGTCCAGTCGGGCCGCTGCGGACCCTTCTTGCCGGCGTCAGGGCCCGACTTGATCTTGCCGCCCTGGCGCGATCCCCCGACGGTGGCCCGCGCCGTGCCGCCGAACAGCTCCGTCGCGTAGGTCAGCTCGGCCTCCAGGCCCCAGATCTCGGCCTTGCCGGCGTTGTAGACGAACGGCGTGGCCTGCACCGGGCACTGGGCGAAGCCCACGCGGCAGCCGTTGTCGGTCTGCACCAAAAGGTCGTCCACATCGGTCTGGTAGGCCGCGAGGCTGAGGAAGGCGCGGGGCGCGATGTTGCCCTTCAGGCCCACCTCGTAGGACATCGCCTTCTCGTCGTTGAAGGTGGCCGGGATCGGCGTCGGCTGGCGCGGATCGCCCAGCGCCAGATTGAAGCCACCGGCGCGATAGGCGGTGCCGATCTTGGCGTAGGCCAGCCAGCCCGCGACCTTGTACGCGGCGGTGACGTTGTACGAGAAATCGGTAGTCTCGCGGCCGGTGTCGATGTTGAAGCCGACGCCCGACGACAGGCCTGTGCCGAAGTCCAAGCGGCGGGAAACCAGGTCCTTGTCGTCGCTCGTGTAGCGGCCTTCGGCCGTGACGTTGAACGCCTCGGTGAAGTCGTAACCCACCGAACCGTAGGCGGCCCAGGAGACGAAATCGAGCCGGCTGACCCCCACCGTGCCGATCGACCGGCCGTTGGCGGCGGTCGGCGGGCCGGCCAGGGTGTTCTGGTACTTGTCGTTCAGGTCGTAGTATTCGAACCCGGCAAGCCAGCTGAACCCGCCCACGTCCTCTCCCACCAGGTGGACGTCCTGGAACAGCACCCGGGCGTAGTCGTTCTGCGAGCCGCCCAGATCGGGCGAGCCCTGCACCTGGCCCGGCGCCACCAGGCCCGCCGCGGCGGCCTGCGCCAGGAACTGCGGCGACGTCGCATCGCGGTCGTAGGCGTTCTGCGAGCGGCGCTCGCGCAGCGCCGTGGTCGAGGTCAGCGTGCCGATGCCCAGGTCATATTCCAGGGTCAGCTCGGCATAGTTCACCTGCTGCTTGGCCGAGGACGGGTGGTTCCAGGAGACATCGTACTTGTCTTGGAAAATGCCACGCGGATAGATCGCGTTCGTGCCCGCCGGGATCAGCAGTTGGTACATCAAGCCCGGCAACTGGTCGCGGCCATGCTCCAGCAGCAGGTTGGCGCTGAACGGACCGTTCTCGTAGCGAACCTGGCCGCGATAGATCTCGGTCTCCTGGCGGTCGAAGTACTCGTCGCGGACCGGGTTGTAGTAAAAGCCCTTGCTCTGCTTCATCAGGTTGGCGCCGAGGCGGACGGCCCAGTTCTCATTGATCGGCTGGTTGACCACCAGCTGGCCTTCGAAGCGGTCGTTGTTGGCCGCCTCGACAAGGGCGAAGCCTTCCGCCTTCTGGGTCGGACGGGCGGAGACCACGTTGATCGCGCCGCCCACGGCGTTGCGCCCGTTCAGCGCGCCCTGCACGCCGCGCAGCACCTCGATCCGGCTGACGTCGAAGAAGTCCGGCTTGGAGAAGGTGCGCCCGCCCACATAGCCGCCGCCGATGTAGACGCCGTTTCGGTAGAGGCCCACCGCCGCGTCGGCCGCCGACGCCCGGCTGGTCCCGGAGCCGCGGATCGAGACCTCCGAGGTAACGGGATTGGAGGTGTTGGCGAAGTTCACCGCCGGCACGTTGGAGAGCAGCGCCTGGGTGTTGGCGATGCCGCCCATGGCCTGGATCTGCTCGGCGCCGATGGCCGTGCCCGCGGCCGGGATCTCGCGCAGGCTCTCCTCGCGCTTGCGGGCGGTGACGAGGATCTCGTCCAGCTCGACATTTCCACCGCCGGTCTGGGCATAAGCCGGCGCGGCGATGGCGCAGCAGATGGCGGCGACGGACGCGCTCTTCAGGACCCGTTGTCTGATCATCTCAATCCCCCTCGGTCCCGCGTCGTGCTTTAAGCTGTTACTGCGCGGTGACAGCGAGGGTGAAGCTAGCGACTGGGGCCGTGCATTTCCAATGCCTGCAAGGCTTGGAGCCATAGCGCCCTGTCCGCTTGACGCGCCCACAGCGGGCCCGAGAGTGAGCCGATGACCATCGACCGTAGGCGCTGGCTGGCCGGCGCGGGCGCAACCGCTCTGGTTCCCGCCATGGCTGAAGCCGCCGGAGGCGCACGGATGTACGACTACCTGTTCCTCGACCTGGAGGCGCCACCCGGGACTCCGCCGTCCAAGGCCTACGCCGATCAGGTCCGCGCCCGCGCCACCGGGATCGCCGCGGCGAGCGGTGCGGTGTTGGGCCTGTTCACGCCGCAACTGGGATGGCATGCGCGCCAGGCGGCGCTGCTGGTGGGCTGGGGCGCCGATGCACCCGGCCGGGAGGCCGAGATCGGCGCGCTGCAAGCGCTGCCCGGTGTCGGCAAGGTCGAGCGACATCGCATGGCCGCCACAGCCCGGCCTGCCGCCACGGACCGCCCCCGCGCGGGCGGCATCTACGTCCATCGCTGGTTTGTGATCGGCGCCGAGACCCAGGCGGAGGTCGTGGCCCTGTCGGTGGAGGGTTGGCGCGACTTCGAGGCGCGCTTCGACACCAACATTTTCGGCCTGTTCGCCGCGGAGCGGACCGCGGCTGACCAGGCGGCCGGCGTCACGCGCCTCCTTCTGATCACCCGCTACAAGGACCACGGAGTCTGGGAGACCTCCCGCGATCCGTCCACCGACGCCATGGCCGCCTTCATGCGCCGCCAGAAACTGACCCGCGACACCTGGGCGGCCAGCACGTTGCTGACGGTGATCTCCTAAATGCTCGTCATGGCCGGGCTTGACCCGGCCATCCAGGCGCTCGTCGGTCCGCGATAGCAGGCAGGCGCTCTGGAATGGATGGCAGGATCAAGCCCGGCCATGACGAGCCAAGGTAGAAGAAATCTAAGGCGCGAAGCTGGAGCGACCCTGGATGCCCCAGCGGCCGTCCAGGCGGGTGACGATGTAGATGCTGTCGAAGCCGCCGATCACGCTGCCGTCCCTGCGGAAGCGACTGAAGCGGGTGTCGATGTGCACCTTGTCCGCCCCGGCGTGGATCACGTTGCGGCGCTGCCAGGCGGAGTGGTCCCATTCGGTCAGGGCCCCGGAGGTGAACATCTCGGGCTTGTGGTAGCCAGCGTTGATGATCGTCACCTTGTTCGAGGCGAACCGCACGTGCGGGAAGTTGAAGGTGGCTTCGAAGGCGGCGAGGTCGCGGTCGTTGAAGGCCTTCATGAAGGCGTCCAGGCAGCCTTGCGCGGCTGCGATCTCGCCGGCGAACTTCGCATGCTCCGGCGCGACCGGCGGCGCTGAGACCGACTGGCCCAGCGCCGGCGTAGCGGCCAGGGCGGCGCCCACGACGCCCGCGCCCAGGATGGCGTCCCTGCGGTTGACCATGGCGATTCTCCCGTTGTTGTCGTTGTTCAAGGCAGCGGTTCCTCGGTGTCGAACGGCCATTCCTGCTCCGGCGAATCCAGGTTGAGCAGCTCCGCCGCGTTGTGGCGCCAGGCGCGCATCATCTGCCCGCACCAGCGGATGAAGAGTTCGTCCCTCGCCGGGTCCCCCCGCTCGACCCAGTAGGCCAGCGCGTCGTTGCAGAACGAGATCATCGGCTCCAGCGACAGCTCCAGCAGCGCCGGTCGTTCGGCGCGCGGCGGCGGACGGTCGGGATGCCAGAGCAGGGCGCGCAGCCGCTGGCCGGTGCGCTGCCGCAGGGCCGCATGGGCGGCCTGATAGGCCGGGTTCTGGTCGCCATGCCGGACCAGCAGGATGAAGCCGTCCTCGAACGAACGGGCCGCGCCCAGCGACTTGCGCATGCCGCCGCCGTAGCCCTTCCACGGCTTGGCGTCCTCGGCCTTCAGCCGGCGCAGGGTCTCGGCGAAGATCCCCTGGATCAGCGCGTCCTTGGACGGGAAGCGGCGATAGAGCACCACCTTGGTCACCCCGGCCGCCGCGGCGACCTGCTCCATGGTGGCGCCGGCCAGGCCGTGCCGGCGGAAGACCGCGGCCGCCACGCGCATGAACGCCTCGCGACGTTCGGCCTCCCGCGCGTTGCGGGCGTCGCCTGGCGGTGCGGTGTCTTCGTTGGCGGCGGCGAGGGTCCTGGGCATGGGTCAGTCGTAGATCTTCAGCAGGACGCCGTCCTGCTTCTTCACCGACTGGCGCATGCTGGTCCATTGCGGGGGGACGTTGCCCTGGTCCCAGGCCTTGAGCTTGGCCTGCAGGGTCGCCACCACGCCGGGGTTCGCCGCGGCGACATTGGTCTTCTCGCCGGGGTCGCCGTTCAGGTCGAACAGCATCACGTGCTGGCCCAGGGGCGAACGCACGGCGTGCGTGCCGTCCGGCGTGATGGCCGCCGCGTTGCTGGCCACCTCGGACGGGTCCGCGCGGTTGGCCTCCCACAGCTTCCAACGCCCGTCCCGGATCGCGTAGTTGGGGCCGGCCCGCCAGTACAGCGTCGGGTTCGGCGCGGCCCGGTTCGCGCCGGTCACGAACGGGATGAGGTTCACCCCGTCACTGGCCTTGGGCAGGCTGGCCCCCGCCAGCGCGGCGGCGGTGGGGACGATGTCCAGGCTCGAGACCGTGCGGTCGTCCACCTGCCCGCCCGGGATACTGCCCGGCCAGGCGACGATGAACGGCACGCGCACCCCGCCTTCCAGGTGCGTGCCCTTGTGGCCGTTGAGCGGCGCGTTGCTGCAGGCCCCTTGGATATAGGCCGCGCAGCCGTTGTCCGAGAGGAAGACGATGAGGGTGTTCTTCTCCAGCCCCTCGGCCTTCAGCTTGGCGCGGATCGCGCCCACGCTGTCGTCCAGCGACGACACCATGGCGGCGTAGATCCGCGTGCCGCGATCCGGCACGTCTTTATATCGGTCCAGGTACTTCCTGGTGGCCTGCAGCGGTGTGTGCGGCGTGGTGTGGGCCACGTAGAGGAAGAACGGCTTGTCCTTGTTGGCGCCGATGAACCGGACGGCTTCGTCGGTGAAGGCGTCGGTGAGATAGTCCGTGACCTCAACCACCTGCTTGCCCCGGCGGATCGGGGCGCGGCTGCGCAGGTAGGTCATGCGCTCATCGCTTGTGGCGGTCGGCGGCAGGGGATCGTTGGCGGTCGCGCGGAACGAGCCCTCGGCGCCGGGCGGGGTATAGGTGTCGTCGCCAGCCTGGCCCCGGGTGTAGAATGCGTTCGCCCCCCCGGTCGTGCCGAAGAATGCGTCGAAGCCACGATCGGTGGGCTGGTAGCCCTCGGCCTCGCCCAGGTGCCACTTGCCGATCATGCCGGTGCGATAGCCGGCGGTCTTCAGGATGTCGCCCACGAACGGCTCGGCCAGCGAGACCCCGCCGGTGCGGTCCCGGCCCACCGGATTGAACTCCCACCCGAACCGCTGCTGGTAGCGGCCGGTCAGGATCGCGGCGCGCGACGGCGCGCAGACCGGATGGGTCACATAGCCCTGGGTGAAGCGCACGCCGTCGGCCGCCAGGGCGTCGATGTTCGGCGTCCTGATGAGCTTCGAGCCATAGGCCGAGGTGTCGCCATAGCCCAGGTCGTCGGCCAGGATGACGATGATGTTCGGCCTCGGCGCGGCCTTGTCAGCCGCCATCGCCGGCCCGCTCGCCGCCGCGCCCAGCGCCAGGGCCGCCGCGAAGATCAGGGGGGTACGCGTCATGCCGAACTCCTTGAGGTCCGGACGCTAGCCGGATCGCGCGTTCCGATCTGCCCAATTCAAAGACGTGGTGCTATAGCCCGCGGGCATGGAGCTCAGGCACCTCGAACAGATCCTGGAAATCTGCCGCGCCGGCGGGTTCAGCGGCGCGGCGCGCAAGCTGCAGATCTCGCAGCCGACGCTGTCGAAGAGCATCGCGCGCCTGGAAGCCCAGCTCTCGCTCAAGCTGTTCGAGCGCAGCAGCGGCGCGGCCCGGCCCACCGCCTACGGCGCCTTCGTGGCGCAACGGGCCGAGACCCTGCTGCAGGGCGTTGCGGCTCTCTCCCGCGATCTGGAGCAGTTGGCGCGCGGCGAGGAAGGCCGCATCCGCATCGCCGTCGGCCCCGCCTCGCGGCTGAAGCCCCTGCCCGAGCTGCTGCGCCGCATCGCCGTGCGCTTCCCCAGGCTCCACGTCGAGACGATCCAGGAGACGGGCCCAGACGTCATGAAGGCGCTGCACGACGGCCGCGTCGACATCGCCTTCGGCTATTCCGAGCATGCCGCCCGCTACGGCGAGCTGATCCGCAAGAAGATGTTCGAGGATGCGATCGTGCTGGTGGCGCGCCCCGGCCATCCGGCGCTTGAATTGACGGACGCCGGCCCGCGAGAGCTGCTGGCCCATCCCATCGCCCTGCCCAACGTCCTGCCCGGCGTGGAAGCCTGGGCCGGCGAGATGTCGCGCGAGGAATCCGAGAACCTGAAGGCCTTCATCAGCGACGACTATTCGCTGATCATCCAGCGGGCGCTGCACACCGACGCCATCGCCATGGGCGCGTCGTTCCTGTTCGAGGAGCACGTGCGGGACGGGCGGCTGGCCCTGGTGTCCTCCACCCTGGACGTGCCCTACGCGTGCTGGATGCTGACCACCGCGGAGCGGTGGCGCTCGCCCCTGATCAAGGCGATGGCGGAACTGTCCAAGGCCGCTGTCACCGACAAGCCGCTCAGCGCGGCGGCCTGATAGCTCGCGGCTATGCTCGCGCGGCCAGCCCGGCCTGCGCCATCCGCCACTTGAGCTGATCGACGCGGTCCTGGCCGAAGAACGGCTCGCCGCCGAACACCATCATGGGCACGCCCCAGTGGCCGGCGGCGCGCTGGTCGACCTGGTTGGTCTCCACGATCGCAGCGAAGCGGCCCGGATCGCCGTCCACGGCGGCGCTGAGCTCCGCATAGTCCAATCCGGCGCGCTCGGCCGCGCGGGCCAGGTGGTCGCCCTCGTGCCAGTTGTCGACCTCGCCGCTCCAGATCGTGTGGCTGGCCTCCTTGAGGAACGCCAGGCCCCGGCCCCGCTCGACGGCCGCGACGCCCAGGTGGGTCAGCCGGTGGATGTAGGGCTGCTCCATGCGATAGCCGACGCCCGGCGCCTGCTGCACCGGATCCGGCCGCGGCCAGCGGAATGGCAGGCCCAGGAACGCCGCCTCCCGGAACACGTCGCGCATCAGGTACGGCGCCCAGAGCGGGTCGCGGCTCTCGAAGAACTCCGGCGTGCGCACCGCCAGCGGATAGACCGGCCGCACGTTGCAGGCGACGTCGTACTCGGTTTCCAGCGCCATCAGGCGCGGCACGATCATGTACGAATAGGGCGACCGGAAGGACCAGTAGAGGTCGTAGCTGAGCGTCATCGTGCCTCCCATTTGATGTTTCGCGATCTCTAGCATAGAAATGCGAATTCCAATTCCGTTTCTGGGGAGAAACGCCATGATCCGCACGCTGCTGGCCGCTCTGGCGCTGGCCCTGTCCACGACCGCCGCCCAGGCCCAGGCGCCCGCGCCCGCCTTCGATGGGCTACGGGTGATCTTCTGCGGGACGTCCGGGCCGCTGCCGGTCGTCGGCCGGGCCAAGCCATGCACGGCGATCCAGGCCGGGGGCTCGCTCTACCTCGTCGATATCGGCCCCGAGGCCACCGAGAACTTCATGCTGTGGCGCCTGCCCGTGAACACGGCCAAGGCGGTGTTCATCACCCACCTGCACTCCGACCACATCGGCGACCTGGGCGAGTTCAACCTGCAGAGCTGGGTCGCCGGCCGGCCCAAGGCGCTGTCCGTGGTCGGGCCCAAGGGCGTCGACAAGCTCGCGAACGGCCTGAACCTCGCCTACGAGAACGACCACGGATTCCGTAAGGCGCACCACGAGCATGGCGCGTTCAAGTTCGACATCGGCGCCGGCCTGCTGGCGCCCAAGATCGTCACCATCCCCAAGCCGGACGGCACGGCCGTGGCCTGGAAGGAGGGCGAGCTGACGGTGACCGCGATCCGGGTGCATCACGACCCCATCGACCCGGCCTTCGCCTATCGTTTCGACTACAAGGGCCGCTCGGTCGTGGTCAGCGGCGACACCACCAAGTGGGCGCCGCTGGCGGTCGCCGCCAAGGGCGCCGACGTCCTGGTCCATGAGGCGCAGAACAACGCCATGACCATGCAGATGTCCAAGGGCCTGGCCGCCCTGGGCAATGCCCGGATGAGCTCGCTGATGGCGGATACGGTGACCTATCACACCGAGCCGGTGGAGGCCGCCGACCTGGCCCGCGCCGCCGGGGTGAAGGCGCTGGTGCTGAGCCACCTCACCCAGGCGGGCCTGCCGTTCTTCACGCCCGAGGCCTTCACCAAGGGTATGGACGACGGCGGCAAGCTGGACTGGCGCCTGGCCAAGGACGGCATGACCATCGATCTGCCCGCGAACAGCGCCGAAGTCCGGTTCGGCAGCTACTAGCCGCCGGCGACCTATATCTTCGTATGGGCGGCGCGGGGCTCAGGGCTGTGTCATAAGATCGCAACCGCCACCACCCGAGCCGTCATGCCCGAAGCGATCGTCCATATCGTCGATGACGACGTCTCCCTAGGCGAGGCGCTGAGCGGGCTGTTCCGCTCGATCGGGCTGGAGGCGCGGGTCTACGGCTCCGCCCAGGCCTTCCTGGACGCGGACATGCCGGAAGTCCCCGGGTGCCTGGTCCTGGACGTCCGTCTGCCCGGCCTCTCCGGCCTCGACTTCCAGGCCCAGCTGGCCCAACTCGGAATCGGCCTGCCCGTGGTCCTGATGACCGGCCACGGCGACATCCCCATGTCGGTGCGCGGCATGAAGGCCGGGGCCATCGACTTCCTACCCAAGCCGTTCCGGGAGCAGGACATGCTGGACGCGGTCGCCACCGGCATCGAACGCGACCGCGCGCGCCGCGCCGCCGACGGCGGTCGCCGCCAGCTTGAGGACAAGTTCGCCACCCTTTCCCCCCGCGAGCGCCAGGTGATGGCGCTGGTCACGGCCGGCAAGCTCAACAAGCAGGTGGCCGGCGACCTCTCGCTCTCCGAGATCACCGTGAAGATCCACCGCGGCTCGGCGATGCGGAAGATGGGCGCCCGCTCCCTGGCCGAGCTGGTGAAGATGGCCGAGGCCCTGCACGTCTCCGCCTGACCATACCTGCGTATGATTCCGGCCGGCGCGGCGGCGTGCGAAGCCCGCGGCATGAAATCGGACGATCCCTTGATCTCCATCGTCGAGGACGACGAGTCCCTGCGCCAGGCCATGGTCGGCCTGGTGCGGTCGTTGGGCTATCGCGTGGCCAGCTATCCTAACGCCGAGGACTTCCTGAGCGCCGACGGGGGCCGCGCCTCCGCCTGCGTGATCACCGACATCCAGATGCCCGGTCTCTCCGGCATCGACCTAAAGCTGCGACTGTCGGCCGATGGCGTCGAAACCCCGGTAATCATGGTCACGGCGCGGGCCGAGCCGGCGCTGCACGAAAAGGCCATGGCCAGCGGCGCCTCCTGCCTGCTGCGCAAGCCGTTCACGGCCGAGGCGCTGATCGAGTGCCTGGACCGGGCCCTGGCGGCCTCGCCGGGTGGACATCCGGCCCCCGAACTCGGCTAAGTTCGCCGCGGAGGGGGACATCCGCATGGATCCGAGCGAGCGGGGCGATCTCTTCGACCTCGTGCACGAGAGCATCGTGGTGCGCGATCTGACGGGCCGGATCACCGCCTGGAACGCCGCCTCGGCCGCCCTCTATGGCTGGAGCGTCGAGCACGCCCTGGGCCGGCCAGCCGCCGAGTTGCTGGGCGAGCCGCCCGACACCGACCTCATGGCGGCCGGCCGCTGGGACGGCGAACTCCACCGCCGCGCCGCCGACGGCCGCGACCTGGTGGTCGAGGCCCGCTGGACCCTGCGCCGGGACGCCGCCGGCGAGCCTCGCGAGATCATCGAGACCGCCCGCGACATCACCGAGCGCCGCCAGGCTGAGACTGCCCTGCGCCACAGCGAGTACCGCTACCGCAACCTGTTCCAGGCCATGGCCGCCTCGTTCTGGGAGCTAGATTTCGCGCCCGTCGGCCTGATGCTGCGCCAGCTGCGCAAGTCGGGCGTGTCGGACTATGCCGCCTACTTCGCCGCCAACCCGGCCTTCGTGCGCGAGATGATCCGGGTCACCGAGGTCCTGGCCGTCAACGAGCAGTCCGTGAAGCTGTTCGGCCGAGGCGACGCGGCCGCCCTGCTGGGGCCGTGCGACCGCTTCTGGCCGGAGGCGAGCAGCGACGTCTACGCCGCCGCGGTCGTGGCCGCCGTCACGGGCCGGCCCAGCTTCTCGCGCGAGACCCGCCTGCGCACCCTCGACGGCCGCGAGTTCGACGCCCACTTCACCGCCTGCTTCCCGCCCGAGAGCGTGGCCGACGGCAAGCTGCTGATCGGCGTCATCGACATCAGCGACCGCGTGCGCGCCCAGCGCCAGGTCCACGACCTGCAGGCCGAGTTCGCCCACGCAGCGCGGGTGTCGATGCTGGGCGAGCTCACCGCCTCCATCGCCCATGAGGTGAACCAACCCCTGGCCGCCATCTCCGCCAACGCCTCGGCCGGCATGCGTTGGCTCTCGCGGCCCCAGCCCGACCTGGACGAGCTGCGGGGCATCAACACCCGCGTGGTCGCCGACGCCCAGCGCGCCGCCGCGATCATCGCCCGGGTCCGCGACATGGCCATGCGCCGGACGCCGGAGGCCCGGGCGCTTCCCATCGGACAGGTAGTCGAGGAGGCCCTGCTGTTCCTTCGGCACGAGAGCCAGGGCAAGGGCGTCACCATCGACCTCACGCTGGCCCCGGACCTGCCGCCGGTCCTGGCCGACCGCACCCAGCTCCAGCAGGTGGTGGTCAACCTGACGGCCAACGCGATCCAGGCCATGGCCGGCGCCGAAGGGCCGCGCGAGGTCCGCGTGCGGGCCGACCTGGACCACGACGGCCGGGTCGCGGTCACGATCTCGGATACCGGCCCGGGCGTGGCGCCGGAGAACCTGCCTCGTCTGTTCGACAGCTTCTTCACGACCAAGGCGGAGGGCATGGGCATGGGCCTGCCCATCTGCCGCTCGATCATCGAGAGCCACGGCGGCGCGATCTCGGTCCGCAACAACCCCGACGGCCCCGGCGCCTGTTTCGCGTTCACCCTGCCCGCGGCGCGGCCCTGAACGCTGGGGTGGGCGATCCATACCAAGGTTGAATTGAGAGCGTCACAGGCTGGGCGCATGGTGGCTTCACTTGCAGAGGAGCCCCCCAAATGCCCACGATCACCACCAAGGACGGCGTCGAGATCTTCTACAAGGACTGGGGTTCGGGCCAGCCCATCGTGTTCAGCCACGGCTGGCCGCTGAGCGCGGACGACTGGGACGCCCAGATGATGTTCTTCGCCAGCAACGGCTACCGGGTCATCGCCCATGACCGCCGGGGCCACGGCCGTTCCACCCAGACCTGGGGCGGCAACGAAATGGACACCTACGCCGACGACCTGCGCGCCCTGGTCCTGGCCCTGGACCTGAAGGACGCCGTCCACGTCGGCCATTCCACCGGTGGCGGCGAAGTCGCCCGCTACCTCGGCCGCCACGGGACCGACCGCGCCGCCGCCGGCGTGCTGATCGGCGCGGTGCCGCCGGTGATGGTCAAGAAGGACAGCAACCCCGAAGGCCTGCCGATCGAGGTGTTCGACGGCTTCCGCGACGCCGTCCTGGCCGACCGCGCCCAGCTCTACATCGACGTGCCCACTGGCCCGTTCTACGGCTTCAACCGGCCCGGCGCGAAGGTTAGCGAGGGCCTGATCCGCAAGTGGTGGCTGCAGGGCATGATGGGCGGCGTGAAGGCCCACTACGACTGCATCAAGGCCTTCTCCGAAACCGATTTCACCGAGGACCTGAAGAAGATCGACGTGCCGGTGTTCCTGATGCACGGCGACGACGATCAGATCGTCCCCTACCAGGACGCCGCGCTGAAGGGCATCAAGCTGCTCCAGAAGGGCACGCTGAAGATCTACCCCGGCCTGCCGCACGGCATGGCCAGCACTCATCCCGACGTCATCAACAAGGACCTGCTCGCCTGGCTGAAGGGCGAGCTCAAGGAGACGACCCAGTCTGAGGCGGCCTTCGAACCCGCCTGATCCCCTCCCCCGAAACAGACTGGCCTGGCGCCGCCGTCCCCCCAACGGCGGCGCCTTCTCGTGTGCTAGGAAGCGCCCATGCCTGAACCGATCAAAATCCTGGGCATCGCCGGCAGCTTGCGGCGCGACTCCCTGAACCGCGCCCTGCTGCGCGCCGCCGCCGAACTGGCGCCCGATGGCGTGAGCATCGAGACCTTCGACCTGCTCTCGGTGCCGCTCTACAACGGCGACGTGGAGGCCGGCGGCGATCCCGAAGGCGTGGCGGCGTTCAAGGCGGCGATCCGCGCCGCGGACGGGGTGCTGTTCGCCTGTCCCGAGTACAACCACGGCGTCCCCGGCGTGATGAAGAACGCCGTCGACTGGGCCTCGCGCCCGCCGTCGGGCGCCGCCCTCTCCGGCAAGCCCGTGGGCATCATCGGCGCGTCGCCCGGGCAGACTGGGACGGCGCGCGGCCAGAGCCAGCTTCGCCAGGCCTTCGAGTTCACCAATTCCTACTGCATGCCCCAGCCCGAGCTCCTGGTGTTCCGGGCGCACGAGAAGTTCGACGCCGAGGGCCGACTGGTCGACGAGGCCACCGCCAAGTACCTCGCCCGCTACGTGGCCGCCCTGGCCGCCTGGATCGGCCGTTTCCGCGACGGGGGCTGACGGCGCCGAAAATCCCCGCGATTGTGGCCCGTCCGACATCGGCTCGCCGCTTTGCGGGGCGAGGAGCGGACGGGTCGAGTGTCGGGAACCCACATGCGTAACAGGAACTGGATCGCCCTCGTCGGCGTGGCGCTGATGGCCGCGGGCTGCGCGAGCGGCGGGCGGGGCGGTCCCCCGCCCGGCTTCGGCGACGAAGAGACCGGCGACGGCCCGCCGAGACCGCGGGCGCAGCTGTTCGTCAGCCCCGCCGGTCAACCGTTCCGCGCGCCCCCAGGGCAGCCCTACCCCGTGGCCGCCTGGTTCGCCCAGGCCGACGCAAACCACGACGGCCGCCTCACCCGCGAAGAGTTCCGGAGCGACGCCGACGCCTGGTTCAAGACGCTGGACGCCGACGCCGACGGCCAGATCGGCATGCCGGAGGCCACCCGCTGGGAAGAGGAGCTGGTCCCGGAGATCACCCGGTCCGGTCTGGGCATGAGGGGCGTTTCGGACCGGCGCAGCAGCAGGGCCGCGCGCAATACCCTGGACACGCGCATGCAGGGCGCCGCGGCCTATAGCCTGATCAACGAGCCGCACCCCATCCGAGGCGCGGACGCCGATCTGTCGTTCGGCGTCAGCCCGGCGGAATGGCGCGCCGCGAGCGACCGCCGCTTCGCCCTGCTGGACGTGGACGGCGACGGCGCGCTGCTGCTCGCCGACCTGCGGCCGACGCCCGCCCAGGCGATGGCCGGCATGAAGCCCGGCAAGCGTATCGAGCGGCCCCCGCCGCAGACCGGCTCCAACCGGCGGCGCTAGGCCTCGAACGCCCGCTCGCGGTAGTCGAACCATTCGAAGTCCGCGGGCCCGGCCGTTCCCGCCGTATCCTGGCAGGCCAGCCCCACGAAGGCGCCGGTGAAGTTGGGCGTGCCGGGCGCCGCGGCCTCGTCCGACAGGATCGAGGCGTCGAACACCTGCGGCAGCCGGGTCCAGGCCTCGGTCCCGGCCAGGCGGAAGGCGAACCGCAGCCGCTCGAAGTCCACCTCGACCCGCAGCTCGACCGGCCCCGACCCGATGGCGATGGGCGGTGTGAAGGCGTCGGCCTGCGGGCTGTCCGGCAGGGCCGACATCACCTGGACGCAGCGGCCCAGGGCGTCGTCGTGGGTGACCATCAGGTAGTGGAACTTGGAGCCGTTGTAGTAGCAGACCAGCCCCGCCGCCTTCTGGTAGTGCTCAGGTTCGAAGTCCATGAGCGTGGCGGCGGTGTAGCAGAACGCCTGCTGCCGGCGCGCCACCAGCGCCTGGCGGAACAGGCTGCCAATGCTCTCGCGGCCGAACAGCCGCAGCCAGCCCGGCCGCGCCGCCAGGCTGAACAGCTCGTCGGGATAGGGCGACCGCAGCCACTGGAAATCGATCGGCAGCTCCGGGCCGTCGAAACCGCTGCGCTCCGGCTTCGGCGGCCAGGGATGCGCCGGGAGGTCCGGCCCCTGGACCTCCAATTCGGGCGTGCCCCGACCATCCAGGGTCCGCAGCCAGCCGTCCTCGCCCCAGACCATCCGCTGGATCGCCGTCTCGCGCCCCAGGATGCAGCGGCCCCGGTTCGGGATCGGCCGGCCGCCCAGGTAGACCGCATAGGTCTCCCCGCCCTGCGTCTCCACCAGGTCGGCGTGGCCCGCGCGCTGCAGCGGCGCATCGGGCCGGTCGCGGCTGGTCAGGATCTGGCGGTCGGGGTGCAGCGTGTACGGCCCCCAAAGGTCGCGCGACCGGGCCAGGGTCGCCGCGTGGCCGAAGCCCGTCCCGCCCTCGGCGGTCAGCAGGTAATACCATCCGCCCCGGCGGTAGAGATGCGGCGCCTCGGTCAGGCCCAGTTCCGTCCCCTCGAAGATCACCCGCCGCTCACCCACGAGCCGGCGCTCCACCGGCGAATATTCCTGGGCGACGATTCCGGCGAAGCGGTTGCGGCCGGGCCGGTGATCCCAGAGCATGTTCGTGAGATACTTGCGGCCATCGTCGTCGTGGAACAGCGAGGGATCGAACCCGCTGGAGTTCAGATGGATGGGATCGGACCACGGGCCATCGATGGTCGGCGAGGTCACGAGGTAATTGTGGAAATCCCGGAGCGAGGCGCCGGACGCCCCGCCTACCGTCGTCCGGCCATAGCGCTTCACGTCGGTGTAGATCAGGTGGAACAGGCCGTCGGCATGGGTCAGGCATGGCGCCCAGACGCCGCCGGAATCCGGGTCGCCCCGCATGTCCAGTTGGCTGGGGCGGCTCAGCGGCCGGCCGATCAGCCGCCAGTTCACCAGGTCCCGGGAATGGTGGATCTGCACCCCCGGGAACCACTCGAAGGTCGAGGTGGCGATGTAGTAGTCGTCGCCGACGCGGACGATCGACGGGTCGGGGTTGAAGCCCCTGAGGATCGGATTGCGGATCATGCCGGGCGGTTCTTGACCAGGGTCCAGAGGACGACGGCGCCGGCCAGGTCGAGCAGGCCCAGCGCAACGAAGAACGGGTCGTAGCCGACGGTGGCGACCAGCCCGCCGATGGCCAGCGAGAACATCAGCACGCCCAGGTTCCCGAAGGTCCCCGCCATGCCGGCCACGGTGGCGACCTCGCTGCGCTTGAACAGGTCCGAGGCCATTGTGATCACGGTCACCGACAAGGTCTGGTGCGCGAACCCGCCCAGGCAGAGCAGCGCGATGGCGGCGTAGGGGCTCTCCACCCGGCCTACGAACATCATGCCGGTCATCATGAGGGCGCCCAGGGTGAAGGCGCCGCGCCGGGCGTTGATCAGGCTGGCGCCCCGGCGCTGCAGGAACAGCACCACCGCAGGTCCGAACAGGCAGCCCAGGTCGGCGGCCAGGAACGGCAGCCAGGCGAACAGCGCGATCTGCTTCAGGTCGAACCCGCGGGTCTGGACCAGGTAGAGCGGGATCCAGAACGCCAGCGTCCCCCAGGTGGGATCGGCCAGCATGCGCGGGATCGCGATGCCCCAGAAGTCGCGGCGGCGCAGCAGCTTCAGCATCGACGGCCGCGCGCCGTCGTCGGCGAGATCCTTCTCCTGGCCGCCCTCGATCAGCTCACGCTCGGCGGGCGACAGGCGCCGGTGGCGCTCCGGCGGCTGGAAGAACCACAGCCACACGGCGACCCAGACCAGGCCAAGGCCGCCGGTGATCACGAAGGCCGCGCGCCAGTCGTAGGACAGGATCGCCCAGGCCACGAGCGGCGGGGCCAGCATGCTGCCCAGCGACGCCCCGATGTTGTAGAAGCCGCCGGCGAAGCCCCGCTCCCGCGCCGGGAACCAGGTGGCGACCACCTTCATCCCCGCCGGATTGGCCGATCCTTCCGCGAACCCGAGCAGGCCCCGCAACACCGCGAACACCGGCCAGGTGCTGGCGAACCCGTGCGCCATCGAAATCACCGACCAGGCGCCGGCGAACAGGGCCAGGCCGTACTTCAGGCCCACGCTGTCCAGGACGTAGCCCACCACCGGCTGCAGGATGATCCCGGCCTGGAAGGCGGCGGTGATCCAGCCGTACTGCTGCTCGGTGATCTGGAGCTCGGTCAGCATGGTGGGCGCCGCCACCCCCATGACCGACCGGGTCAGGTAGTTCAGCATCGCGCCCAGCATCACCAGGCCGACGATCCACCAGCGCAGGGCCTTGAGGGTCTTCATGGTGCGGCGCGCCGCAAGCTCAGCCCGTCATCGCCTCCAGCTCCTTGCCGCGCGTCTCGGTGACCATGGCGCGGACGAAGAACAGCGAGACCAGCGCGCTCAGCGCATAGAAGGCGTAGGTGGGCGCCAGGCCCAGCGAGGCGGCCAGCGCCGGGAAGCTGACGCTGATCGCGAAGTTGGCGATCCACTGGGCGAAGCCGGCCACCGCCAGGCCCGAGCCGCGGATCTGGTTGGGGAACATCTCGCCCAGCATGACCCACATCACCGGGCCCCAGCTCAGGTTGAAGAACACCACATAGGCGTTGGCGGCGATCAGGGCGGCCAGGCCCACGCTGTCCCCCAGGTGCAGCGCGCCATCGACCATGGAGGCGGTCGAGAACGCCCAGGCCATCACCGTCAGGGTCACGGCCATGCCGGCCGAACCGATCAGCAGCAACGGCTTACGCCCGATCTTGTCGATCAGCATGATAGCGGCGAGGCAGGCGACGATCGAAAGCGATCCCGACAGTATGTTGATCTTCAGCGCGTCGTCCTCGCTGAAGCCCACCGACTGCCAGAGCACGGCGCCGTAGTAGAAGACGATGTTGATGCCGACCAGTTGCTGGAACACCGCCAGGCCGATGCCGGTCCAGACGATCGGCCGGATCTTGCCGGTGGTCTTATCGATCAGGTCGCGCAGCGTCGGGCGGTGGTGGTCGGCCGCCAGCGAGCCGCGGATCTCGACCACCTTGCGCTCCGCCTCGGCCGCCCCGAACAGGCGGGTGAGGACGGCCAGCGCGGCGCCTTCCTTGCCCTTGGCCACGAGGTAGCGCGGGCTCTCCGGGATCATCAGCAAGGTGAGGAAGAAGACGCCGGCCGGGATCACCTGCATCCAGAACATCCAGCGCCAGGCCGGATAGCCGAGCCAGAATTCGCTGGTCGACCCGCCAGCGGTCTTGGCGAGGACGTAGTTCGCCACGAACGCCCCGGTGAGGCCGGTGATGATCATGATCTGCTGGATGCTGGAGAGCCGCCCGCGCATCGAGGCGGGTGTCACCTCCGAGATGTAGACCGGCGAGAGCACGCTCGCCGCGCCGACGCCGAGCCCGCCGATGAACCGGGCGATGATGAACACCATGGAGCTGTCCGCCCCCCCGGTGCCCAGCGCGCTGACGATGAACAGCGCCGCGGCGATCATCATCACCGTGCGCCGCCCGATCAGGTCGGCCAGCCGGCCCGCCATGAAGGCGCCGGCCGCACAGCCCAGCAGGATCGCGCCGACATTGAATCCGGTGCCCAGCTTCGAAAGGCTGAAGGTCTTCTCCAGGCCCTCCTGGGTGCCGTTGATGACGCCGCTGTCGTAGCCGAACATGAAGCCGCCGATGGTGGCGACGGCGACGATGGCGGCGATGAAGGCCATGTTGACGCGGGCGCTATCCCCCGTCCCGGCCGCGGCCGGACTGCTGGTGGCGGTCACTTTGAGATCACCCTTCCCTGGCGGGCGCGGCCCGCTGTTTCCTCGCGATGGCGTGACGGTCTGAATGCCGCTTCGGCCAAGACGCCACCCTCGATGATAGCGCTATCATGGTCAAGCCCGATGGTAAGACCACCGCGCATGCGGTGCTGGAAAATCCACCGGCTGGCTTAGTCCATCCGCTCTCGCGGCGGCGCGCAAGTTGCAGCGGCGTGGCCAGTTGAGCCGAATGGGGACGAGTTGTGATCCGCTGGAAACGCCTGGCCCCGTTCTTCCTGCTTGGCCCCATCTCCGGGCCGCTGCTGGCCGGCGTCGTCTTCAACTACCGCGAAGGCCGTCCGGTGCTCGCGGCCATGTACGCCATCGTCCTGGTCGGGTTCACGATTCTGCTCCCGGTGGCCGTGGGCTGGCTCGGGCTCAAGGTGGTCTAGGCTCAGTGGTTGTGGCGCGGCGTCTTGGCCGCCACGCCGCGGTACTTCACGGCCATCTCCAGCACGGCGCCGTCCACCAGCTGGCCGGTCTTCTCGCGGTAGATTTCCTCCCACGGCGTGTGGCTTTCCGGGACAGGCGGCGGGCCCTCGGCCCTGCGCCGCGCGATCTCGGCCTCGTCCACCAGGGCGTCGCAACGGCCGGCGTTGAGGTCGATCCGGATCACATCCCCCGTCCGTAGCCAGCCCAGGCCGCCGCCCGCCGCGCTCTCGGGCGAGGCGTTGAGGATCGACGGGCTGTCCGAGGTGCCGGACTGACGGCCGTCGCCCAGGGTCGGCAGGCTGGTGATCCCGCGCTGGATCAGGGCGTCCGGCGGCTGCATGTTCACCACCTCGGCCGAACCCGGCCAGCCGATGGGCCCTGACCCCCGGATCACCAGGATTGAGCGCTCATCGACACCCAGGGCCGGATCGTTGATCCGGTGGTGGTAGTCGTCGGAGCCGTCGAACACGACCGCGTTGGCCTCGAACACCCCTTCCCGCCCGGGCTCGCTGAGGTAGCGCGCCCGGAACTCCTCGGAGATCACCGAGGTCTTCATGATCGCGAAGTCGAACAGATTGCCCTTCAGCACCACGAACCCGGCCCGCTCGCGGAGCGGCTGGGCGTAGGGCAGGATCACCTCGCGGTCGTGGGACTCCCGACCCTCGACATTCTGGGCGATCGTCCGCCCGGTGACGGTCAGGCAGTCGCCCGCCAGCTCGCCCGCCTGCAGCAGCTCCCACAGCACCGCCGGCACGCCGCCGGCGCGGTGGAACCGCTCCCCCAGGTACTTCCCCGCCGGCTGCATATTGACCAACAGCGGCACGTCCAGCCCGTGGACGCTCCAGTCGTCGGGGGCCAGCTCGACCCCCGCGTGGCGCGCCATGGCCACGATGTGCGGCTGGGCGTTGGACGAGCCGCCGATGGCGCTGACGGTCTTGATCGCGTTCAGGAACGCCGCGCGGTCCAGGATCTTCGAGGGCCGCAAGTCTTCGTAGGCCATCTCCACGATCCGCCGCCCGGTCTCGTAAGCCATCTGGCCGCGCTCGCGGTAGGGCGCCGGGATCGCCGCGCAGCCCGTCAGCGACAGGCCCAGCGCCTCGGCCACGGCGTTCATGGTCGAGGCCGTGCCCATGGTGTTGCAGTGACCGGCGGACGGCGCCGACGCGCAGGCCCGGTCCAGGAACTCCGCCTCGTCGATCTCGCCCGCCGCCAGCTTGCGGCGGCTGCGCCAGATCACCGTGCCGGAACCCACCAGCTCGCCCTCGTGCCAGCCGTCCAGCATCGGCCCGCCCGACAGCACGATGGCCGGGATGTCGACGGTGGACGCCGCCATGATCCCGCTGGGCGTGGTCTTGTCGCAGCCGGTGGTCAGCACCACCGCGTCGATGGGATAGCCGTAGAGGGTCTCGACCAGGCCCAGGTAGGCCAGGTTGCGGTCCAGGGCCGCCGTCGGCCGGCGGCAGTTCTCGAAGATCGGATGGACCGGGAACTCCATCGGGATCCCCCCCGCGTCGCGGATGCCGTCGCGCACCCGTTTGGCCAGCTCCACATGGATGCGGTTGCAGGGGCTGAGGTCACTGCCGGTCTGGGCGATGCCGATGATCGGGCGGCCGTCCTGCAACTCCTGCGGCGTGATCCCGTAGTTCATGAACCGCTCCAGATAGAGCGCGGTCATGTCGGAGCGGGCGGGGTCGGCGAACCAGTCGCGCGAACGGAACGGGCGCGCGGGCGTGCGGTCAGGCATGGCGGACATGGTGCTGCGCCAGGCCCGGCGTGTCGACGGAGAACCGGAACAGTCCCCCGGCCAGCGGCTGGGCCTCGCGCTCGGCAGGCGTCAGACCTTTCCAGGCGGTGGTCGCATACACGGTCTTCAGGTCCGGGCCGCCGAAGGCGATCTTGGTGACGTTGGCGACGGGCAGGCGGACAAAGCCGATCTGCTCACCCTTGGGCGAGTAGCGGCGCGCGCCCCAGCCCGCGAACAGGCCTGTCCAGACGCAGCCCTCGGCGTCCACCGCCGGCCCGTCGGGATAGCCCGCGCCATCCTCGATCTGGGCGAACACCCGCTTGTTGGAGAGGCCCCCGTCCGCCGCCAGGTCGAAGGCGTAGAGCACCTTCTTCAGCGTATCGGTGTGGTAGAGCGTCCGGCCGTCGGGGCTGACCGCCGGGCCATTGGTGATGCAGTAGCCATCGTCCATGCGCCGGAGGCCATCGCGGTCCAGCCGGTAGAGCGCGCCAGACAGCGCCGTCTCGCCGTCATGCATCGAGCCGAACCAGAGCCGGCCCTTGGCGTCCACGAAGCCGTCGTTCAGGCGATTGCCGAGCGCGGCGTCTTCCACCGCCGTCATCAGCTCGAACCGGCCGGCCGCGGGGTCGAACGTGTGCAGCCCGGTCTTCAGCCCCGCGATCCAGCCGCCGCCCTCCACGGGGGCGATGAAACCCGGCTGGGCCGGCGCCTTCCAGCTCCACGCCGCGCCGGTCGCCGGCTCATAGCGGTGGATGCGCAGGCCCTTGATGTCCACGAACCATAACGACCTGTCGGCCTCGCGCCACACCGGCCCCTCGCCCAGCTCGCAGGCGGACTTGAGGACACATTCCGGCGCGCTCGTGCTCATCGCCAGCCCGCGTCGATCCAGTACTCGTGGCCGGTGCAGAAACGCGCGTCGTCCGAAGCCAGGAACATCACCAGCGCCGCCACGTCTCGGGGCTCGATCCGGCCCTTCAGGCACTGTTGCGCCACGATCTCGGCCTCGCCCTCGGGCGTGTACCACTTCATCTGCCGCGGCGTGCGGACGTTGCCGGGGGTGATGCAGGTGACGCGGATGCCGAACACGCCCAGCTCGCGGGCCAGGGCGCGGGTCATGCCCTCGATCCCGGCCTTGGCGGTCTCGTAGAGCACCAGGTCGGGCAGCCCCAGGTGCCAGGAGATCGAACCGAAGTTGATGATCGCCCCGCCGCCGTTGGCCTTCATCCCCTCCACCACCGCCTGCGCGCAGAACAGCATGTGGCGCAGGTTCACCGCGATGCGGTCGTCGAAGTAGGCCGGCGTCACCTCGGCCAGGGTGTGGCGGTCGTCGTTGCCGGCGTTGTTGATCAGCACGTCCACCGTCCCGATGGACTGGAAAAAGGCGGCGATCGCGTCGGCGTCCTTCAGGTCCACGGCATGGAAGCGCGGCGCGACCCTGGCCTCGCCGAGGCTCGCGGCCAGGGCCTTGGACTCAGGCTCCAGCACGTCCAGGAAATGCACCTCGGCGCCCTGGCCGACGAAGGCCTCGACCAGCCCGGCCCCAATCCCGGAGCCGCCGCCGGTGATGACCACCCGCTTCCCCTCCAGACTGGGATAGACGGCGCCCTTCGGGGTCGCGGCCACGTTCACCGTTACGCCCATGAGTAGGCCGTCTTGGTCTGGGTGTAGAATTCGACGGCCGCGAAGCCCTGTTCGCGGGCCCCGTAGCTGGACTTCCGCGAGCCGCCGAACGGCACGTGGTAGTCGACGCCGGCCGTCGGCAGGTTGACCATCACCATCCCCGCCTTCACGCGGCGCTGGAAGTCGCGGGCGTACTTCAGCGAGGTGGTGACGATGCCGGCCGAGAGGCCGAAGTCGCCGGCGTTGGCCATCGCCAGCGCCTCCTCGTAGTCCTTCACCCGGACGGTGGAGGCCACAGGGCCGAACACCTCCTCGTTGTTGATCCGCATGTCGCGGTCGGTGTCGGCGATCAGGGTCGGCTGGACGTACCAGCCGGGGGTGTCCAGCTTGAGCCGCCCGCCGCCGGTGACGATGCGCCCGCCCTCGGACTTCGCGATGTCGATGTAGCGGTAGCTGGTCTCCATCTGCGCCTCGCTCACCGCCGGGCCCATTTGGGTCTGCGGGTTCAGCGCGTCGCCGACCCGAAGCGCCGCGACCTTCTCGGCCAGGGCGGCCACGAAGCGGTCATGGATGGCGTCGGTGACGATGATCCGGCTCGACGCCGTGCAGCGCTGGCCGGTGGCGAAGAACGACCCGTCCAGGGCGACCATCACCGCCCGATCCAGGTCGGCGTCGTCCAGGATCACCAGCGGGTTCTTGCCGCCCATCTCCAGCTGCACGCGAGCCTGCCGCTTCACCGCCGCCTCGGCGACGCCGGAGCCCACGGTCTGCGAGCCGGTGAACGAGACGCCATCCACGCCCGGGTGATCGACCAGCTTGGCCCCCATCGCGCCGGGGCCGAAGATCATGTTGAAGACGCCCTTCGGCGCGCCGCACTCCCAGATGATCTCGGCCAGCGCCGCGGCCGTGGCTGGCGTCGGGCCGGCGGGCTTCAGCACCACCGTGTTGCCGAACGCGAGCGCCGGCGCGCTCTTCCAGGCGGGAATGGCGATCGGGAAGTTCCAGGGGGTGATCAGGCCGTAGACGCCCACCGCCTGGCGATAGGTCTGGATCTCCACGCCGGGACGCACCGAGTCCAGGTTCTGGCCATGGCGGCGCAGGGCCTCGCCGGCGAAGTACTTGAAGATCCGGCCCGCGCGGACCGTCTCGCCGATGCCTTCGGGAAGGGTCTTGCCTTCCTCGCGCGACAGCAGCCGGCCCAGTTCCTCGCGCCGGGCCATGATGGTGTCGCCCACCTTGTCCAGCAGGTCGGACCGCACCTCGGGCGAGGCCTCGGACCACGCCGGGAACGCGGCCTGGGCGGCGTCCACGGCGGCGTTCACCTCGGCCTCGCCGCCGCGCGGCACGTGGGCCACGATGTCGGTGGTGTTGGAGGGGTTCGTACTGTCCTCGGCCGCCGCCGCTCGCACGCGTTCGCCGCCGATGTACTGGGGTAAGGTCTCGGTCATTGCGCCGCCTGGGGGATGAGGAGGCCGCGTCCGGCCAGGTTTCGCATTAGGTCGCCGACCCCGAACGCCCAGGGCGCGGCGGCCTTCGAGGTCGTCACCTCGTTCTCCAGCACGCCCAGCCGCGGGCTGGACACCCGCACCACGTCGCCGACCTTGTGGGTGAAGCCCTGGCCCGCCACGTCGCGGTCCTGGGTGGGGGCGAACAGCGTGCCCAGGAAGAGCGCGAAGCCGTCCGGATACTGGTGCTCGCTCAGCGCCTGGCGGACCAGCTCCAGCGGGTCGCGGCTGATCTGGTCCATGGAGCTGTGTCCCTCGAGCCGGTAGTTGTCCCGGCCCTGGATCACCAGGTCGATCCGGGCGCGGCGGATATCGTCGATAGTAAACCCCGCATCGAACACCCGGATGAAGGGGCCCAGGGCGCATGAGGCGTTGTTGTCCTTGGCCTTGCCCAGCAAGAGCGCCGAACGACCCTCGAAGTCGCGCAGGTTCACATCGTTGCCCAGCGTCGCGCCGACCGCTCGGCCCGCACGGTCACAGACCAGCACCACCTCGGGCTCGGGGTTGTTCCAGGCGGAGTCGGACCGGATGCCCACCTGGGCGCCGTGCCCCACCGCAGACAGCACCGGCGCCTTGGTGAAGATCTCGGCGTCGGGGCCGATGGCGACCTCAAGGTACTGCGACCAGAGCCCGTCGGCGATCAGGGCGGCCTTCAGCTTGGCGGCCGCGTCCGAGCCGGGGCTGACCGAGCGGATGTCGGCGCCGACGCGGTCCCGCAGGTCGGCGCGGATCGCCTCGGCCCGGGCGGCGTCGCCCCGCGCCCGCTCCTCGATCACCCGCTCCACCGCCGAGACCGCGAAGGTGACGCCAGCGGCCTTCACGCACTGCAGGTCGATAGGCGCCAGCAGCGGCTGGGCGGCGAAGTCGAATTCGTCGATGGGACCCAGGTCGCGACCTGCCACGGTGGCGACATCCAGGTTCAGCAGGTCGGAGACCGTGGCGGCTGCCTGCGACACGTCCGCGAGCCGGCCGTCGCGGCACACCACGGGCGTTGGGCCGGCGGCGGATTCGATCCGGCCCACGAGGATCGCGGTCTGCCAGTCGTCGGGCAGAAAGGCCGTCGGCCGCGTCGCGGCTCCGCCCATGGTCAGACCTCCCTATTTTTGGTAGCGCTATCAATCCGAAGCCCAACCTGTCAAGGTCGGGCTTCGAAAGCGGCCGGATGAGAGCCGCCATACCGAGGCGAGGAAACAGGTGAAGCTGGAACTCCTACCCCCACCACTGCGTCGGGCGGCCTTAGCCGCCCTGCTGGCCCTCGCGTTCAGCACGCCGGCGAGCGGCCGCGAGCCGGCCTGGGTCGGCGCCTGGGCCGCGTCACAGCAGGTTCCGGAGGCGCGGAACGCCTTGCCCGCCGAGGCGCTGACCGACGCCACCGTGCGCCAGATCGTCCGCGTGTCCGCCGGCGGCCCGCGGGTGCGCATCCGGCTTTCCAATGCCTTCGGGACCGCCCCGCTGCGGTTCTCGGCCGTGCATGTGGCCAGGGCCGCCGCGCCCGGCTCGGCCGCCATCGCGCCGGGCGGACAGGCGGTCGCCTTCAACGGCCAGCCCGAGGTCACCATCCCCGCCGGCGCGGAGTACGTCTCCGACCCGGTCGCCTTCCCGGTCCGCCCGCTGGATAACCTGGCGATCAGCTTCCACTTGCCCCAGGCGCCGGCCGTGCAGACCGGGCACCCGGGATCGCGCACCACGACCTTCTACGTCCCCGGCCAGCATGTGGCCGCCGCCGACCTGCCCGGCGCGCAGACGGTGGTGCGCTGGTATCAGGTCTCCGGCGTCGACGTGCCCGCCGCTCGCCAGAGCGCCGCCATCGTCGCGTTCGGCGACTCCATCACCGACGGCTACGGTGTCGGCCCCGACCGCAACGAGCGCTGGCCCGACGTGCTGGCCGAGCGCCTGCAGGCCGACCCGGCGCTGCGCCATCTCAGCGTCCTCAACCACGGCATCGGCGGCAACCGCCTGCTGAGGGACGGCCTGGGCCCCAACGCCCTCGCCCGCTTCGGGCGCGACGTGCTGGGTCAGACCGGCGTACGCTACGTGATCATCCTGGAGGGCGTGAACGACCTGGGCACATCGGCGCAGGAGGGCCCCATGTCGCCCGAGGCGCACGCGCGGCTGACCGCCGACATGATCGGCGTCTATCGCCAGATGGTGGCGCGCGCCCGGGCGCGTGGGATCAAGGTCATCGGGGCCACGATCCTGCCGTTCGCCGACTCGTTCTACAAGCCCACCGCCGCCCACGAGGCGGACCGCCAGGCGCTCAACGCCTGGATCCGGAGCCCGGGGAACTTCGACGCGGTGATCGACTTCGACGCCCTCATGCGCGACCCGAACCGGCCGGACCGGATGAAGCCCGCCGTGGACTCCGGCGACCACCTGCACCCATCCATCGCCGGCTACCGCGCCATGGCCCAGGCGATCCCGCTGTCGCTGTTCAAGCCTTGAAGGCCATTAGCCTCGCGCTGTGCCTGATCTGCGCCGGCCCGGCCGCGGCGCAACAGGTCGCGATCACCTTCGACGACCTGCCCGCCCACGCGGGCCTACCGCCCGGCGAGACCCGGGCCGGCGTCGCGCGTGACCTGCTGGCGGCGCTGAAGGCGGCGGGCGTCCGCTCGGCCACCGGCTTCGTCAACGGCGTCCAGGTCGAGCGCGAGCCCGGCTCGGAGGCGGCTCTGGACCTCTGGCGCCAGGCCGGCCACCCCCTGGGCAGCCACACCTGGAGCCATCCGCACCTCGACGTCGTGGGCGCCCCCGCCTTCATGGCCGACATCGCCCGCAACGAGCCGGGCCTCGCGGCCCGGATGGCCGGCCGCGACTGGAAGTGGTTCCGCTATCCGTTCCTGGGCGAAGGCGCGACGGCCGAAACCCGCGCCGAGGTCCGCCGATACCTTGCCGGACGCGGCTACCGCATCGCCAGCGTGACGATCAGCTTCGACGACTGGGCGTTCAACGACCCCTACGCGCGCTGCACGGCCAAGGGCGACGCCGCCGCGGTGGCGGAGCTGGAGCAGCTATTCATGGACTGGGCGCGCCTCAGCCTGGAGCGCAGCCGCGGCCTGTCGCGCAGCCTCTACGGACGCGACATTCCCTATGTCCTGCTGATGCACGCCGGCGCCTTCGACGCGCGGATGCTGCCTCGGCTGCTGGCCTGGTACCGCGCCGAGGGCGTGCGCTTCGCAAGCCTGGACCAGGTCGAGCGGCATCCGTTCTACCGCGCCGACTACGCCGTCCTGCCCTCGGATGAGCCCATCTGGCTGGAGGCCGAAGCCGAGCGCCGGGGCCAATCGGTCCCGCCCCGGCCTTGGGACCCCGCCGTGCTGGATGGAGTCTGCCGCTAACCCCCCACAATCACGTCATGGCCCGGCTTGTCCGGAGGATGACGAGCGCAGGGGGCGATGCGCGCGCCAACCTAACCTTTCGGCGGACCGTCCGAGTGGCGGAGGATCAGGGTGAAATCCTGCAGGGCGTGCGGGTGCTGGGCCTTCTCGCCGGCCCGGCGGCTCCGGATCTCGTCCGCCAGCAAGGTCACCGCCTGGCGCGACATGTCGGCGATCGGCTGGCGGATGGTGGTGAGCTCGGGCCAGACCGTCGTCGCCAGCGCACTGTCGTCGAAGCCTACCACGGTCAGGTCGCGCGGCACGTCCAGCCCGCGCCGGTGCGCCACCGCCACCGCGGCCGCCCCCATATCGTCGTTGCTGGCGAATATGGCTGTGACCGCCGGCGTGATCGCCACCAGCTTCTCCGCCGCCTCGAAGCCTGAGCGATAGGTGAAATAGCCCTGCTGGATCAGCTCGTCCGGCGCGGGCAGCCCGGCCTCGGCCAGGGCGGCCAGGTGGCCCTCCAGGCGCTGGCGGCTGGCGGTCTGGTTGGGGTGGCCCTTGATGAAGCCGATCCGCTTGTGGCCCAGGCCGATCAGGTGCCGGGTCATCGCCTGGGCGGCGGCGAAGTCGTCGATCCGCACCGCCGAGACGTCGGCCGGCGGCTTGCCCGTGGCGACGGCGACGGCCGGCACGCCGGCGTCCGCCAGCGCCTTGGTCACCGCGGCGAAGTCGCAGAGCGGCGGCGGCAGGATGATCCCGTCGACGCCGGCGGCCACCAGCCGGGTGGCGGCCGCCTCGGCCCGCTCCTCGTCGCACTTCTCGACGATGAGCTGGATGTTGCCGCGGCTGCACTGGTCCAGGCTGCCGACCAGGAACTCGCTGAGATAGGCCGAGCTGGGATTGGAGTAGAGCAGCCCGATCCGCACCAGGTCGGCGCCGGCCAGGCTGCGCGCCGCGGGATTGGGCGCGTAGTTCAGTTCCTTGATCGCGGCGTTCACCGCGTCGCGCGTGGAGTCGCGGACGTTCTTCTCGCCATTGATCACCCGCGACACCGTCATCGGCGACACGCCGGCGTAACGGGCCACGTCGTGGATCGTCAGCGAGCTCTTCTGGCGACGCGCCGGTTTCGGCTCCAACCCAATTCTCCCAAGTGCGCCCTAGCTCTCGCCTACCCGGCCACGCTTCTCAAGCCCGGTTGCGACAGTCGGTTCAAGTCGTCCGATTAATTGGTCTGACCTACTGGCCCAACGCGGTCAGACCGTATTGACAGCAAAGAACTGACCTAGTACCACTGTCAATGTGACCGCTATCATTACACTGTAATGGCAGGCGGTCGGAGGTCTGTTTCCAAGACTACGGCACGGTCAAAGACCGGTCGAAGCGTTCGCGCGCAAATAACAACAAGTGTGTGCCCGGCACGCACAAAGGGGACGGGAACTATGAATTCTTACAGGACGAAAGTGTGCGTGCGCACCAAGGCCATGTTGCTGGGTGCGACCTGCCTCGCCGCCTGCCTGGCCACGCAGGCCCAGGCGCAGACCGCGCCGTCGCCCGCCGGCGCGGCGGTCGAAGAGATCGTCGTCACCGGCTTCCGTCGCAGCCTGCAGGAAGCCACCCTGGCCAAGCGCGAAGCCACCGGCATCCAGGACAGCATCTTCGCCGAGGACATCGGCAAGTTCCCCGACACCAACCTGGCCGAATCGCTGAACCGGATCCCCGGCGTCCAGCTGACCCGCGAGATCACCGGCGAAGGCCTGAACATCGCCATCCGCGGCCTGGGCACCAACTTCACCAAGATCCTGCTGAACGGCAACCAGATCGCGGTCGCCTCGTCCGGCCGAACCGACTCCCAGAACCAGAACCGCGAAGTCGACCTCGACCTCTTCCCCACCGAACTGTTCAGCCGCCTGGACGTGAACAAGAGCCCGGTGGCCAGCATGCTGGAAGGCGGGGTCTCCGGCACCGTCAACATGCGCAGCGCCCGGCCGTTCGACCGGCCCGGCCGGTCCCTCACCTATTCGCTGCAGGGCGCCTACAACGAGAATTCCAAGAAGTGGAGCCCGCGCGGCGCCCTGATCGGCAGCCAGACCTGGGACACCAACTTCGGCGAGATCGGGATCCTCGCGGGGGTCGCCATCGCCCGCAACAAGGTCGAGACCCGCGGCTTCGAGACCATCGGTTGGACCAACGCCACCAACATCACCTGCGCCGGCTGCAACACGAACGGCGGCAACGGCTTCAACATCCCCGGCGTCGTGCCGGCCAACGCCGGCAACGGCCTGACAGCCGGCACGGTGATCGACAACGCCTTCTTGACCGCCCGCAACCCCGGAACGACGCTGCAGCAGCTCAGCAACGGCCTGCTGCCCCGCCTGGGCCGACCGTCCTACAGCGCCGGCCACCGCAACCGCGACTCCGCCCTGTTCTCGATCGAGTACAAGCCGAACGAGCAGCTGAGCTTCTACCTCGACACCCTACTGGGCCAGGGCGAGCGCAAGTTCGAGCGCCTCGACATGAACTGGTCGGTGCGGAACTCCAACTTCATGGTCCCGCTGGACGTGAAGGTGGACCAGAACAACGTCGTCACCTCCGGGACCTTCGCCAACTCGCAGTTCTTCCTGGAGTACCGGCCCTACGACGAGGACCTGGACTTCTTCAACGTGAACCCCGGCATGAGCTGGCAGGTGAACGACTGGATCAAGGTCGACGCACAGCTCAACATGAGCAAGAGCACCTTCGACCGCGAGGCGCCCACGGTCCTCATCAACACCCCGCTGAACAGCGGACTGACGGTCACCTACGACAACACCGGCGGCAGCGTGCCGTCGATCACCACCAACGCGGACCTGAACAACCCGAACCTGGGCTGGGTCTTCGCGGGCGGCCGGGTGAATATCCAGAACGAGCACCGGGTCACCAAGACCAAGGGCGCCCACTTCGACACCACCTTCGGCGACGCCGAGACGCTCAGCCTCAAGGTCGGGGCCGCCTACGACAAGGCCCGCCGCTCGATCATCGCCCTGGACAACAGCGCGGCGTGGCAACAGGCGGTCTGCGGCGGCGGCGGGACCTTCTTCCCCGCGCCGGCTCCCCAGCCGCCCTGCAATGGCCAGGCGGGGTCCGCGGTCCCGCAGTCGGCCCTGGCCTCCTACCTGCGGCCCGGTCCGGACGGCTACATCACCGTCGACTTCAAGTCGTTCGCCAAGGCCACGAACTACGACGCCCTCAACGACTCCGCGCCGTTCACGGCCTCCGCCGCTACGGCGGCGCGCTCGGGGATCATCGTGGAGGAGACGGTGGGCGGCTACGCCGAATTCAACGGCGCGTCGGAGTTCATGGACTTCAAGCTGCGCTACAACGCCGGCGTCCGCTACGTCTCGACCGACCAGGCGATCACCGGTCCGCTGACGATCAACAACGTCACCACCTTCCAGACCCTGAAGTCGCGCTACGACGCCTACCTGCCCTCGTTCAACGCCTCGCTGGAGGTCCGCCCCGACGTGCTGTTCCGCCTGGCGGCCTCGCGCACCCTGACCCGGCCCAACCCCAGCGACATGCTGCCGGGCACGACCTTCAGCGACCCGTCGGCCCAGCAGGCCAGCCAGGGGAACGCCAACCTGACGCCCTACACCTCCAACAACTTCGACATCGGCGTGGAGTGGTACACCGGCGAGGAAGGCTATATCGGCGCGGTGGGATTCCAGAAGGAAATCCAGGGCTTCACCGTGCAGGGGAACACCACCATCCCCTTCACCCAGCTCGGCATCCCGTTCGACGCCCTGACCGCCTTGCAGCAGCAGGCGATCAACAACCGCGGCGGCCCCACCGTGGCCACGGTCAACGTCAGCCAGCAGGTGAACGCCGGCGGCAAGCTCACCATCCGCGGCTACGAGCTGACCTGGGTCCAGCCCCTGAGCTTCGTGCTGGACGGCCTGGGCTTCACGGCCAACTACACCCGCATCTACCAGAGCGCCTCGGGCGCCGGAGCGCCCGCGGTGGCGATCGGCGTATCGCCCTACACCTACAACCTCACCGGCTACTACGAGCGCGGCCCCGGCTCGATCCGGCTGTCGTGGACCTACAACGACAAACAGATCAGCTCGGGCCCCAACCAGAACAATGTGCCGGTGGCCCAGCTGCGAACCGACGCCCGCGGCCAGCTCGACCTGTCGGCAAGCTGGGAGCTGGGCTCGCTTCCGACCTCGCCGCGGATCACCTTCGACGCCATCAACCTGACCGACGAGGCCCAGCGCCAGACGTTCGAATATCCGAACGCCGCCTTCACCTACTACAAGCCCGGCCGCGCCTTCCTGATCGGCGTCCGCGGAAAGTTCTGACCTTGCCTATCTCTCACTCCCCTCGAGAGAGGCCTGACTCGGGCGGCGCGCAGGCGCCGCCCGTTTTGTCTGCGCGGAGCGGACCGCTCCTCTTGTCCCGGAACGCGTTATGCGAATAGGCTGCATGCTTCAGGCTGAAGAGGGCGCTTCATGAAACCCGTTCTGTGCATCGTGAGCGCCATGGCGGCGCTGGCCGTTTCTCCGGCGCTCGCGCAACAGGCGCCGCCCCCGGAGACGCCGCAGGTCAACAGTTTCGACTACCGAGACTATCAGCGCGCCTATGCGCTGAGCTATACGCCCCGGGCCCTTCTGCAGTGCTTCGACGGCCGGTCGATCAAGGCGGTCACCCGCTCGGGCGCGCGCAGTCTGCTCCTCCAGACCGGCAGCGGCGCCATCCATGAGGTCGTGCTGAAAGACGACTGCGCCGCGGCCGATCGGGCCGTGAAGATGACCGCGCGTTCGACCTCCCTCGGCCCGATCTGCGGCGCCGACGACGCCACCCTGCTCGTGCAGACGCCGGATGGCGCCAAGCGGTGCCGCATCGCCGAGGTGCGCCGTCCGTCCCCGGGCGAGTTGGCGGCGCTCTCATCGAGCCGACAGCGATAGCGCGGGCTCAGATCCCCGGCGCGTAGGGGAAGTTGAGCGCCTCGTACCACGCCAGCGGATGCGGCGGCGGGGCGTAGCCGGCCGGCATTGGCCGCTTCGAGAACGTCTGGAAGTAGGCGATGCAGGCGTCGCGCCACCACTGCGCCTCGCGCTCCTGGATCGCCAGGTAGGCGGCCACCTGGGTGTGGCGCTCCGGATCGACGTGGGGCGCCATGGCGTCCCAGGTCCGGCGCATGGCCTTCACCTCGTCGACGCCCTTGGAATAGCGCACCACCAGCTCGTCCCAGACCGTGCGGCCCGAGGCGACCTTGCGGTCCCAGGCCACGCGGTGGAACCACAAAAGGTAGCGCTCGTCGCCGGCGAGCGCCTTGCCCGCCTGCGGCGCGTACTGGGCCACGGCGTTGCTGCCGCTGGCCATACGGTCGAAGCCGATCCCGTCGGGCGAGGCGCGGTGATAGTAGACCGACGTCCAGTCGGCCCGCTCGCCGCCAGCGTACCAGGGCGCCGGGCCGTAGTGGTGGCCTTTGCCCATGATGTGGGTGAGGCCCAGCGGGGTCATGTAGTCCACCACCGTCTCGCGTGATCCCAGCATCAGGTCGGCGACAGGCTTCACGAAGGCCGAGTCGTTGGAGAAGGTCATGCGGACCCACTCGTCGGCGATGCTTGGGGCCGACAGGTTGGGGTCCCAGGCCAGGCGGCCGAAGGCGTACCAGTTGGCCTGGTCGAAGTGGGAGCCTGACCAGTTGCGGTCGGCGCCGATGTTGGCCACGCCGGCGATGCCGGTTAGCGGTCCGCCGCCGGCGACCACCTTGGCCACCGTCGTCCCCTTCCCGTTCGCCCAGGTGTCGGCCTGGAGCACCTCCTCCCAGAGCGGGCCCTGGAAGACCAGATGAGTGGCGAAGCCGAGGTACTCCTTGGTGACCTGGAACTCCATCATCAGCGGCGTCTTGGGCATGGCCCCGAACAGCGGGTGGAAGGGTTCCCGCGGTTGGAAATCCAGCGGCCCGTTCTTCACCTGGACGATGACGTTGGGCGCGAACCTGCCGTCCAGCGGGACGAACTCGGAGTGGGCCTGCTTGATCCGGTCCTCGGGCTGCTCATGCGAGTAGACGAAGGCCCGCCACATCACGACCCCGCCATATGGAGCCAGCGCCTCGGCCAGCATGTTCGCCCCGTCCGCATGGGTGCGGCCATAGTCCTGCGGTCCCGGCTGGCCCTCGGAGTTGGCTTTCACCAGGAAGCCGCCGAAGTCGGGGATGACGCGGTAGATCTCGTCGGCCTTGGCCTTCCACCAGGCGCGGACGGCCGGGTCCAGCGGGTCGGCGGTGGGCAGGCCCCCGATCTCCTTCGGCGAGGAGAACCGGGCCGAGAGGTAGACCTTGATCCCGTAGGGCCGCAGCACGTCGGCCACCGCGGCGGCCTTCGCCAGGTAGGGGCCGGTCAGGCTGTCGGCCTTGGCGTTGACGTTGTTCAGGACCGTGCCGTTGATCCCCAGCGAGGCGTTGGCGCGGGCGTAGTCGACGTAGCGAGGGTCGCGGACGTCGGGCAGTTTCCACCAGTCCCAGATCGACTGGCCCGCGTAGCCGCGCTCCACGGAGCCGTCGAGATTGTCCCAGTGGTTGAGCAGCCGCAGCTTCACCGCCGGAGCCGAGGTTACATCCAGCTTGTCGACCGGCTGGCGGGTCTGGACCAGCCGCAGGAAGTGGAACGCCCCATAGAGGACGCCCACGTCCGAGTTGCCGGCGATCACCGTCGTCGGCCGGCCGTCCACCTGCACGCTGCGGATCACATAGCCCTCGGGGCCGGCCGCCTGCAGCGGCAGCTCAAGGCCCGCGATCCGCGCCTGGGCGGAGGTCCCCACGAGCAACGCCGCGCGCGTCGAGGCCGGCGCGTTCCCGCGCAGCCCCGCGAGGCCGCGTTCCAGCTCGTCCCGCGCGGCCCGCAGCGTCGGGCTGTCGCCAAGCACCGTGACGGCCCCAACGGCGGTCGCCGCCTCCACCGGCTTGTAGCGGAGCCACAGGTCGTAGCCGTCCTCCGCGCGCGCGGCGCCGGCCCAGGTCACGGAGGCGACCGCCAACAAGGCGAGTAGGGGACGGCGTTTCAATGGACTCACTCCCGGTGGTCGTAACACTACCGTTCTATTGGTCAGACCACATCGTTGACAACCTTCCTATGCGGGCTTACCCAGAACGTGCGCACGAAAGGCCTCCATGCCCAAGATCACCGCCGCCAGGACGATCGTCACCTGTCCGGGCCGCAACTTCGTCACCCTGAAGATCGAGACCTCCGACGGGGCGACCGGCGTGGGCGACGCCACGCTGAACGGGCGCGAGCTTTCGGTGAAGAGCTATCTCGACGACCACGTGATCCCCTGCCTGATCGGCCGCGACGCCCACCAGATCGAGGACATCTGGCAATACCTCTACAAGGGGGCCTACTGGCGGCGCGGCCCGGTGACCATGAGCGCCATCGCCGCGGTCGACATGGCGCTGTGGGACATCAAGGGAAAGATCGCCGGCCTGCCGGTCTACCAGCTGCTGGGCGGCGCCAGCCGGTCGGGCGTCATGGTCTATGGCCACGCCAACGGCGAGACCATCGCCGACACCATCGCCGCGGCCCGGGACTACCAGGCGGCCGGTTACAAGGCCGTGCGCCTGCAGACCGGCGTGCCCGGCTTCAAGGGCACGTACGGCGTCTCCAAGGACAAGTTCTTCTACGAGCCGGCCGACGCCGACCTGCCCACCGAGACGACCTGGGCCAGCGAGCCCTACATGCGCGTCGTGCCGGACCTGTTCGCGACCGCCCGGGAGGCGCTGGGCTGGGACATCCACCTGCTGCATGACGCGCACCACCGGCTGAAGCCGATCGAGGCCGGCCGCCTGGGCAAGGACCTGGAGCCCTACCGCCCCTTCTGGCTCGAGGACGCGACCCCGGCCGAGAACCAGGACGCCTTTCGCCTGATCCGACAGCACACCACCACGCCCCTGGCCGTGGGCGAGATCTTCAACACGATCTGGGACTGCAAGGGCCTGATCGAGAACCAGCTGATCGACTATATCCGCGCCACGGTGACCCATGCCGGCGGCATCACCCACTTGCGCCGGATCGCGGGCCTGGCCGACCTCTACGGGGTGCGCACCGGCTGTCACGGCGCCACCGACCTCTCGCCCGTCTCGATGGCGGCGGCCCTGCATTTCGACCTCTCGGTCCCGAACTTCGGCGTCCAGGAGTACATGCGCCACACGCCGGAAACCGACGCGGTGTTCCCGCACGCCTACAGCTTCGCCGACGGCCTGCTGCATCCCGGCGAGGCGCCGGGCCTGGGCGTGGATATCGACGAGGCCGCCGCGGCGGAGTTCCCCTACCGCCGCGCCTACCTGCCCGTGGCGCGCCTGCGGGACGGCACCATGCACGACTGGTGAGGCAGGCAAGCGGACCTGACTCATGGTATCCAGTGACCGGCGTCGGGATGGACGCGCAGCAGCCAAGCGTCAGGAGTCCATGGCCGTCAGCGGCAAGCTCTATCGTCGCCTCGCCGATTCCATCGCGGCCGAGATCGAGGCCGGGAAATACAACGTCGGCGAACGCCTGCCGACCGAGCGCGAGCTGGCCGAACAGTTCGGCGTCAGCCGTCCATCCCTGCGCGAGGCGCTGATCGCGCTCGAGATGCTGGGCATGATTGAGGCCCGCCATGGCCTGGGCATCTATGTGACCCGCGCCCAGCTGCCGCTCACCGCCGCCACCTACGACGTCGAGATCGGGGCGTTCGAGCTGATCGAGGCGCGTCGCCTGTTCGAAGGCGAGGCCGCCGCCCTGGCCGCCGCCACCATCGACGACGACGCCCTGGCCGAGCTGGAGCGGCTGCTGGGCCTGATGTCCGACCAGGACGAGCTGAAGGGCGAGGACGCCGACAAGGAGTTCCACATGGTGATCGCCCGGGCCACCGGGAACGGCGCGATCATCGCCACGATCGAAAACCTGTGGGAGCTGCGCAACCGCTCGCCCCTGGCCCGCAACATCCTGACCCGCGCCCGCGGCGCCGGCCTCGAGCCCCGCATCGTCGAACACCGCCGCGTGCTCGACGCGCTCAAGGCCCACGACCCCGCAGAAGCCCGCCAGGCCATGCGCGACCACCTGGAACGGGTGATCGAGCACCTGCTCCACGCCACCGAGACCGAGGCGATGGAGAAGGCCCAGCAGGAAAGCAACGCCCGCCGCAGCCAGGTGGCGAAGCGGGTGGCGATCTAGGGCCGGACGGGCGCCTCTCGTCCGAATCTCCGGTTCCGCCGTACATGTCGGTTCCTGACCACGACCGGAGACCCGCCGGGATGCGCATCCTGCACTTCGCCCCCGCTCTTGCCCTGACCCTCGCCGCCCTGCTGGCCCCCGCCGCCGCCTCGGCCCAGAGCACCGCCGAGCAGATGCTCGACATGGCCAGGAAGATCCGCGCCAGCGCCGAACAGTTGAAGGACAGCCTTCCGGCCGAGGACCGCGCCCAGATGATCAAGCAGGCCGAGGAGATCGAGCAGGGCGTCCGCGACGGCGCCTATTCCACGGCCGTCCCCAAGAAGGAGCCCAGCCTTTCCGAACGCATCCTGGCCGCGCACGGCGGGCGCCTGGAGTGGCTCGCCGCCGAGGCGGCCTGCGCCGGCTATACCCAGGAGAACTACCTGACCTTCCGCTACTCGACGGCGATCAACGAGCGCGACACCCATTGCCGCAACGCCTATGGCCACTGGGCCACATACCTGCGCGTCACGCGCAACGGCGAGGGGGCCGAGGCGGCCGAGCAGGCGCTCTTCTACTATGACGCCGCCGCGCAGCGGGCGGTGGCCTTCTACGGCCGGAAGTAGCCGCGGCGCCTACCCCGCGACCGTGAGCACCGCCGACTTCAGCTCGGCGGAGTTCGGCCCCGCCATCACGGTGAACTTGCCCGGCTCGACCACCCGCTTCATGTCGATGTTCCAGATGGCCAGGTCGGCTGGCGTCAGCTCGAACGCCACCGAGCGGCGCTCGCCGGGCGCCAGGCTCACGCGCCGGAATTTCTTCAGCTCCTTCAGCGGCCGGGTCACCGAGGCGGCCTCGTCGCGCAGGTATAGCTGCACCACCTCGTCACCGGCCCGCTTGCCGGTGTTGGTCACCTCCACCTCCACCCGGACGCTCTCGCCCGGTCCGATGCTGGCGCGCGCGAGCTTCGGCGCTCCCATCTCGAAGGTCGTGTAGGAGAGGCCGAAGCCGAATGGATAGAGCGGGGTCGCGTCGGCGAACAGGTAGCCGCGCCGGGCGGTGGGCTTGGCGTTGTAGAACACCGGCAGCTGGCCCGCGTCGCGGGCGATCGAGACCGGCAGCTTGCCGCCCGGATTGACCCGGCCGAACAGCACGTCGGCCACCGCGTGGCCGGTTTCCTGGCCCAGGTACCAGCCCTCGATCAGGGCGTCGGCCTTCTCCGCCAGCAGGTTCACCGAGAGCGGCCGCCCGTTCAGCAGCAGCACGATGGTGGGCTTGCCCAGGGCGAAGATCGCCCGGGCCAGGTCGTTCTGCTGTCCGATCAGGTCCAGGCTGTTGCGATCGCCCAGGTGGTTGTCGGCCCAGGCCTCGCGGCTGGTCTGTTCGTTGTCGCCCAGCACCATCAGGACCACGTCGGCCCTCTTCGCGACCTCCACCGCTTCAGCGATCAGCTTCGCGTTCACCGCCGGGTCCACCAACTTCACCTCGTCCGCGGCCCAGACACGGCTCTCGGTGATCCGCACGGCCTCGGCGTATTCCACCTGGAACTTTCCTCCCTTGGCCTCGGCCTGCATGCCCTCCAGCACGCTCACCACCTTGCGGGGAATGTCACTGTAGCCGCCGATCGGCGTGCCGCGGGCGTGCGTGCCCAGCACGGCCAGCCGGCCGACCTTGCCGGCGTCGAGCGGCAGGAGACCCTTGTCGTTCTTCAGCAGCACCATCGACCGCGTGGCGCTCTCGCGCGCCAGGGCGATGGCGTCGGGCGTGGCGGTCAGTCGGTCGGCGTTCTTGGCGTCGCCATAGGGGTTCTCGAACAGCCCGCCCTCGAACTTCATCGTCAGAACCCGGCGCACCGCGGCGTCGATCGCGGCCTGCGAGACCTTTCCCGCCCGCACCAGCTCGGGCAGGCGATTGTAGGCCTCGCCGTCGGGCAGCTCGACGTCCACGCCGGCGTTCATCGCCGCGACCGCCGCGTCGTCTGGCGTGTCGTACATCTTGTGGCGGGTGACCAGCTCGCGGACCGCGAAGTAGTCGCTGAGCGTGGCGCCTGTGAAGCCCCACTCCTCGCGCAGCACGTCGTGCAGCAGCCAGCGGTTGGCGTGCGACGGCACGCCGTCGATCTCGTTGTACGACGGCATCACCGCGCGGACGTTGGCCTCCTTCACCGCCCGTTCGAACGGTGGGAAGAAGTTCTCGCGCAAGGTGCGTTCCGAGATCTGGGCCGGGCCGATGTTGGTCCCGCTCTCCGGCTGGCCGTGGCCGGTCATGTGCTTGAGCGTGACGAACACCTTGTCCTTCGCCAGCGGCAGGGTGCGACCCTGGAAGCCGCGGATGGCGGCCAGACCGATCTCGGCGCAGAGGTGAGGATCCTCGCCATAGGTCTCCTCGATCCGGCCCCAACGCGGGTCGCGGGCCACGTCGACGACAGGCGCCAACGCGATGTTCGAACCCCGCACCCGCATCTCGCGCGCCGCCACGGCGAACACCTTCTCGACGGTCTCCGGATCCCAGGTGGACGCCAGCGCGATCGACTGCGGGAAGCTGGTGGCCTCGCGAGCCACATAGCCGTGCAGCGCCTCGTCGTGCATCAGCAGCGGGATGCCCAGGCGGGTCTTCTCCAGAGCCCACTTCTGGGCGGCGTTGATGTAGGTCGCGGTCTCCTTGGGCGTCCGGTTGACGGTGCCCGGCTCGGCGCCCGCGAAGGCCCCGGCCTTCGCGCCGCGCCGGTCGGAGGGCCGGGAGATCTGGCCCAGGCCGTTCGGGAACGCCTTGGACGCGGCCTCGGGTGAGAACTCGGCCTCCGGCGTCTGGATATCTTCCTTCTTCAGCCAGATGCCGACCATCTGGGCGACCTTCTCCTCCAGCGTCATCCGGCCCATCAGGTCGTCGACGCGGGCCGGGATCGGCGCCGTCGGGTCCTTGTAGAGCGGGCGACCGCCCTGGGCCCGCGCGGCGGGGACCGCGAGCGCTCCGGCAAGGACAGCGAGGCTGGCGCCGAAGCGGCGGCGGGTCAGGGGGGTCATGTCAGTCTCCGTCCGGCCTGGCCGGGCTGTAGGCGTAGAGTCCGAAGGTCACGCCGACGAAGCCGCCGGCGGTCTTGGTCGAGAGGATCGTCCCGTCCTGGTCGGCGGCCAGCGTGGTCCAGCGGCCGGGCGAGAGGGCATAGGCGAAGTCGTACTTCCCACCCCGGGCGGTGATGCGCAGGTCGAGGGGCGCTCCGGCCGGAACGGCCGCTGTCGCGACGGACACGCCGTGCGCCGGATCGTTCGGACCGGCCCGGCGCTCAACGGCCACCACAGCCGCGCCGTCCCTCCGCGTCACGGTCAGGGCGTAGAAGAAGTCGTTGCTCTGCAGCGCCGCCAGGCCGGCGCGGGCGCCGTCATGCTCCGGCGTGAACCGGACGCGGGTGACCGCCTCGGCTTCCACGTGCTGCTGGCGGCGGCCGGCGTAGGCGGGCTGGCCCTTCCCGCCCAGCGGCTCGGCCCCCTCGAGCACCAGCGCCCCGTCCTCCAGGCGATACCAAGGGCCGCGCGGCGTCCGGATCGTCATCCACTCCGGACCAAGCGCCTTGCCGGCGAACTCGTCCCTTGCCGGTGCGCTCGCCGCGCGGGCGGCAGGCAGGTCCGGCCGGCGATGCGCACGCGGGATGGCCTGCCCGGCCGGCAGGATCACCGGCCAGCCATCGGCGGTCCAGCTGACCGGCAGCAGGAAGGTCTCGCGGCCGGTGTTGTAGAAGTCGCCGGCGTACGGCTGGGTCGCCAGGAAGCTGGCCCACCACTCGCCCTTGGCCGTCTGGACCAGCTGGGCATGGCCTGCGGAGGTGATCGGGTGCGGCCGGTCGCGAGGCAGGCCACGCTGGGTCAGGATCGGGTTGCCGGACCACGGCTCGTAGGGTCCCAGCACGTTCCGGCTGCGCAGGATCACCTGCGAGTGGCCCTCCGCCGTGCCGCCCTCGGCGCAGCTCAGATAGTACCAGCCGCCGCGCTTGAAGATGTGCGGCCCCTCGATCCAGATCGGCTTGGTCGAGAGGTCGACGCCGCCGTTCACCAGCACCTTGCGCGGGCCGATCGGGTTGCGGGCGGCCAAGTCGAATTCCTGGATCCAGATCGCGCGATGGCCCTCGTACAGCGGCGTCCCCTCGGGCGGGCCGTTGTTGAGGATCCATGTGCGGTCGCCGTCGAAGACGAACGATGGATCGATGCCGTCGACCTCCTTGATCCAGATCGGATCGGACCAGGGACCGGCCGGGTCCTTCGCGGTGATCAGGTAGTTGCCGCCGCAATCGACGCAGGTGTTCAGGATGTAGAACGTCCCGTCGCGATGGTTGATGGTCGGCGCGAACACGCCGCGCGACAGGCCTAGGCCGGTGAAGTCGAGCTGGGCCGGCCGGTCGATGGCGTTGCCGATCTGGGTCCAGTTGACCAGGTCCCGGCTGTGGAACACGGGCAGGCCCGGAAAATAGGCGAAGGTCGAGGTGACCAGGTAGAAGTCGTCGCCTACCCGCGTCAGGCTCGGGTCCGGATGGAAGCCGCGCAGGATCGGGTTGCGGTATCCGCCGGGCTTCAGCGGTGCGGCGTCGGCGGGATCGCTGCCGCGATACTCGAACCAGTCGAAGCGCGCTTCGGACGCGGCGGTCGGCGTGGCGATCGCCAGCGCCAGGAGGACGGCGCGGATCACGCCCACGGCGTCCGCTCCGGCGCGGCGCGGAACGCGGCGGCGACCGCCTCGCGCAGGGGTTTGGGTCTCAGGTCCGCGTCATAGGGCGTGGGGCGCTTGGCCCGCTTGTCGGGGCGCGGCCACCAGGTCTGCAGCCATGTGTGGCGGTCGCTCAGGCCCCAGGCCAGCACCTGCTTGGTCTCGCGATAGTCCAGCATGACGTCAAGGTACGCCGTGGCGACCGCGGCGCACTCCGCATCGCGCATGGCCGGATCGGCCGGCAGGACGGTGTCGTTGACGTCGAACTCGGTGAGCAGGAAGTCCAGTTCGAAGCTCCGCGCCTCGTCCAGGAACCTGCGCCACTCGCGCTGATCGGCGGCGGGGAAGGTCACCACATTGCCCGCGTCGCCGTTGCCGATGTGGCTCTGGATGCCGAAGGCGTCGATGGGGACGTTCCGCGACTTCAGCCGCTCCAGCAGCTTCAGCACGCCCGCGCGGTGTTTCGCGTCGCCGGCGCCCCAGCCCATGTAGTCGTTGTAGGCCAGCCGCGCCTTCGGGTCGGCCTCGCGCGCGGCATGGAAGGCGATCTCGACGGCGTCGGCGCCCAGGGCGCGGGTGAAGACCGTGTCGCGCATCGCGCCCGTCGTCGGGTCGATGCTCTCGTTGACCGCGTCCCACGACTGGACCTGGCCGGCGTACCGCGCCGCGACGGCCCGGACATAGTCGCCCAGCCACCGCTCGGGGTGGTCGCCCAGGCCCTGTTCCAGGAGCCACCTGGGCGCGAACTCGTCACGGTTCCAGAGCAGGGTGTGGCCGCGGAAGAGCTGGCCGTTGGCCTTGGCGTAGGCCGCCAGCCGGTCGGCTTCGGCGAACGCCATGCACTCCGCGTTCGGCCGGATCGCATAGAGCTTGAGCTCGTTCTCCGGGACGATGATCCCGCACTCGCGGGCGATCAGCTTGCGGTAGGCCGCGTCGTCGGCTGAACCCTTGCCGACCGCGGTTCCGAACCGCACGCCCTTGGCCCGCGCCAGGGCGTCCAGGCTGTCGTCGGCCGCCCAGCCGCCGGCTGCGAGCGCGCCTGCGCCAAGCGCCAGCACCTGCCTCCGCGACACCGCCGCCACGCGCCCTCCTTACGTTTCCTCAGGCGGTCTGGCGCCGCCATGGTTGTAGGAGTTGTGCCGAAAGTGGTCAGACCAATCAAGCGAAATGTTAGCGCTCACATAATGTCGAGGCGCGTCCAGGCCGATAGCATCTGGCCCGGCGCCAGCATCCGGATGCCGTGCGCCAGGGGATCGGCCATGTTGAGCGCGTTCGGCGCGTGGCTGACGGGCTCGACGCAGAAGAATGCCTCCTCCGGCGGAGCGTAGATGTGCAGCCAGCCCAGTTCCGGTGAGGCCGTCAGCTCAAGGCTCGGCCGGCCCGGACCAAGGTCGATCCGCGCGGGGCCGGTCCAGCCCGTGTGGCAATGGTCTACGAGCCGCTCCGTCCGTACGGCCGCCCCGTCGGCCCACAGTGCGGCGGCGACGAGCTCGCTCGGCAGCAGGTCGGCCGACGACTGCCAGACGCCGGTGGTCCGGGCGGCAAGGCGGGCGGTCGCGCTGGTCGGGAAATAGGGATGGAAGCCCAGGCCGAACGGCCCCGGGGCATCGTCGAGATTGGTGACCGCCAGCTCGATAGTCAGGCCGTCGGGCCTCAGCCTGAAGGTCTGCCGCGCCCGATAGCGCCAGGGCCACTCGGTCGCTTCGGGCTCGAAGGCCAGGGTGACGACGTCCGCCCCTTTCGCCTCCGCGTTCCAGACTCCGCGCCAGCCGTCGCCGTGCAGCGGATGGGCCTGTCCGGCCATGTTCCGGCTGAGCGCGGCGGTCCGCCCGCCGAACGTGAAGCGCCCGTCCGCGATGCGGTTGGCGTAGGGGACCAGCGGGAAACAGGCCGTCTCCAGCACGTCCGTGGCGCCCTCGGGCGCCGGCCGCAGCAGGTCCACGCCCTCATGCGTGAGCGACAGGATCGCGCCGCCCAGCTCGGGGTCGAAGGTGAGCCGAAGGCCGCCAGCCTGAAGGGTGTCTCGCGCCATGCTCGACCTGCCTAGGCCGGCTTCAGGAACGGCAGGCAGTTGGAACTCCGCAGCATTGCCGCCAGCTTCGCCTCTCCGGCCAGGGGCGCGTAGCGGGCCCGCAGCGCCGCCAGCGACTTGGCGTGGTACTTCTGCGGCGGCTGCGTATAGGCCTGTCCCGCCAGCTCGATCGTGAACTCCGGATCGCCCTCCATCAGCGCCGCGGCGTTGGCCGTCGACCAGGGGAGGAAGTAGCGCCCGATGTAGGCCAGCAACGGCATGAGCGTCGGCTCCAGGCTCTCCCAGAGCTCGAACTCACCATCCACCCGCGGCTCCAGCATCCGGTGGCACCAGTCCAGCACCGCCGGCCCCCGCGCCCGGATCATGCCCCCGCAGGTCGGGTCCACCGAGCACTCGTAGAGCTGCGCCGAGAGCCCGAAGTCGCCGAACGCCGGCCGCGCGCCGAACAGGTATTTCCGGGTCGCCAGATGCGCCTCCAGGATGTCGAGGAGCTCCAGGTAGTAGCCGGTGATCAGCGGGGCGTTGGCGTCGCTGGAGCCCACGAAGTGACCCCGTCCGGTCATCCGCTCCCGCACCATCCGGGTCCGCTCGGCCACCTCATCCGCCGTGCCGTTCGGCAGGCTGAGGCGCGCCAGGGTCTGGGCCGAGGCGGCCTGGTCCACGTCGGCGTACCAGCGATGATGGAACATCAGCTTGTTGCCCCACTCGTCGCCGAATTCCTCGATCAGGACCGACAGGAAGGCGAGCGCCGGATCGGCGGGGTGCATCGAGGGCTCGGGAAACAGCGCCTCGGCGCGTTCCATGATCGGCGTGGAATCCTGCTGCCCCTCGTCCTCCGGCGTCGCCACCGTCGGCACGATCGGCAGCTTGGCGAAGCGCCGGTAGTCCTCGTCGTTCGACGCGTTGCGCGCGATCCAGCGGTGCGGGATCGCCTTGAACCGGAAGTAGGAGCGCACCTTCACCGAATAGGGCGACATCTCCGACCCGAAGATCCGATAGACCTCGGCCATGGGCGTTCCTCCTTGGGGCGTCCGCGTCCGGACCGCTAAGTCTTCGTCTTCGGCGGCGCCGCGCCGTCGATGCCCAGGTAGCGGATCAGCATCCGCCCCAGCTCCTCGTGCAGTTCCGGGTCGTCGGCGGCCCAGGGACCCGGCCCGTGCAGCATCGCGGAGACGATCTGGCCGTGCATCATGCGGATGGCGAGGTGCGCGCGCTTCTCGATCTTGTCGTCGACCCGCAGGCCGCGGGTCTTCAGCAGCTTCACCAGGAACTCGGCCTCGATCGCCTCGACCCGGCGCATCGGCGGCCAGACGTTCTGGCCCCGCAGGCTGAGCTCGAACAGCGCCCGATAGTAGCCCTCGATCCCGCGCATGGTGCGCGCCGTGTTTCGGGCTAGGCGGACGATCAGCTCGTCCAGCGTCTCGGTCTCGCGATCGGGGTCCTCGAAGAACCGGGCGATGTTGGCCTCGGCGCGTCCGGCCATGTCGGACTGCAGCGCCAGGAAGAACGCCTCCTTGTCCTCGAAGCGCCGATAGAAGCTGCCAACCGAGCAACCGGCCCGCTTGGCGATGTCGGTGATGTGGGTCTGCCAGAATCCCGAGGCGGCGAAGGCGCGCTCACCGGCCTTCAGCAGGCGGTCCCGCTGTTCGCGGCTGCGGTTCTGGTACGCGGGCCGGGTCCAGGTCGGATCGGACTCGGCGGCGTCCAAAGGCTTGGCTTTCGGCATCCACGTTTTCCGCTGCTCGCCTCGCGGTTTAGCCTCCCCTCGCGTTGTTTCCAAACGGAACGGCGGCCTGTCCCGGACGCCCCACGCCCGGCCGACGCTCGCCCGCCGTCGAGCCTCTTTCCGGAATAGGAATTCATATTCATACTCTGGGCGAGATCCCGGCCTGTCAACGGGACGCGAGGGAGACGCCCATGGACGCCACCACGGATCGGGTTCTGCTGAGCGGGGCGCCGGGATCGCCCTACACCCGCAAGATGCTGGCGCTGCTGCGTTACCGGCGCATCCCCTACAGCCTGGTCCAGCACTCGCACGATGCGCCGAACCTGCCCCGGCCGAAGGTCTCGCTCCTGCCGACCTTCTATTTCCCCGACGCGAATGGAGAGTTGGTCGCCACGACCGACTCCACGCCGATCCTGCGACGGCTGGAGCGCGAGCATTCAGGGCGCGCGGCGCGGCCGGCTGATCCGGCCCTGGCTCTCATCGACGCGCTGCTCGAGGACTTCGGCGACGAGTGGCTGACCAAGGCGATGTTCCACTACCGCTGGGCCTATGCCGACGACGTGGCGAAAGCGTCGGCCGTCCTGCCCGCCTTCACCCGCGCCCGCTTGCCCGACGCGGAACTGCGGGCCGCGGGCGCAGCCTTCGCCGAGCGCCAGATCCCGCGCCTGCGCTATGTGGGCTCCAACCCCACGACCGGCCCGGTGATCGAGGCCGGCTACGTCCGCTTCGTCGACCTGCTCGAGGATCACCTGCGCAACCACCGGTTCCTGCTGGGCGGCCGGCCCGCCGCGGCCGATTTCGCCTGCTACGGCCAGCTCACCCAGCTCGTGCATTTCGACCCGACCTCGATGGTCCTCACCCACGCCCGCGCCCGGCGGGTGGCGGCCTGGGTGCTGTTGATGGAGGACCTGTCCGGCGAGGAGCCCAAGGCGGCCGACTGGTTCGACGCGGACGCCCTGCCCGCCTCACTGACCGCCATCCTGGCCGAAGCCGGCCGCACCTACGCGCCGCTGCTGCTGGCCAACGCGGCGGCCGTGAAAGCGGGCGCCTCGGAGGTGACGACCGAGATCGACGGCAAGCCCTGGGTGATGCAGCCCTTCGCCTATCAGGCCAAATGCCTGGCCTGGCTGCGGGAGGAGTACGCGGCCCTCGGCGACAAGGACCGCGCCAGGGCGGACGCGGCCCTGGCCGGCACGGAATGCGAGGCCCTGTTCGCCGCCTGAATCCCGGTGGCCAGCCCAGCCCATTGGGGGCTGAGCGCCGCCACAGGACCGCCTATCGTCGCCTTTGGCGATTCGGAGGGCGGAATGCGAAACATCGTGGTGCTGACCTCCGACCAGACCGGTCCGCTGGGCGAGGTCGGCCGGCGCGAGATCGATCGTCTGAGGCTCGCGCTCGCGCCCGCCGGCCTCGCGCTCCAGCCACATCCGATGGCGGAGCCGCTGGCGGCCGGCGCCGAGGCCCTGGCCCTGCTGGTGTGGGGCTATCACCTGGACCCGCCGGCATGGTTCGACCGGCTCGCGGCCTGGGAGGCCGCGGGCGTTCGCCTGCACAATCCTGCGTCGGCGCTGCGGTGGAACACCGCCAAGACCTATCTCTGCGAACTCGAGCAGGCCGGGGCCCCGGTGATTCCGACCCTGGCTGTCGGCGAGACCACTGCCGACGACCTGGCCGAGGCCCGCCGCCGGTTCGCGACCGACACCCTGGTCGTGAAGCCGCAGATCGGCGCCTCGGCTCATGGGGCGGAGATTCTCAGGCCCGGCGAAGCGCCCGCGCTGCGCGGCCCGGCCATCCTGCAGCCCTTCTATGCCTCGGTGCAGACCGCGGGCGAGCTGTCGCTGATGTTCTTCGGCGGGCGCTTCAGTCACGCGGTGCGCAAGCGCCCAGGCGCCGGTGACTTCCGGGTGCAGGAGGAGCATGGCGGCTCCAGCGTCGCCGTCACCCCGCCGCCCGAGGCGATCCGGGCCGCCGAGCAGGTGCTGGACGCCGCGCCCCGCGGTCTCACCTACGCCCGCGTGGACCTGCTGCCCGACGCCGACGGCCGCCACCGGCTGATGGAGCTGGAGCTGATCGAGCCGCAGCTCTTCCTGGCCCACGCGCCGGACGCCGGCGCGGCGCTGGGCCATGCGCTGGCGGAGGCCATGGCCGCCTAGTCCGCCGCCACGGCCTCGATCTCCACCAGCCACGCCGGGTCGTAGATCTCGCAGACGATGACGGTGAGCGCCGGCGAGCGCCCGCCCAGCACCTCGTGGCGGATGGTGTAATTGGCCTCGCGGTAGCGCCGGTCGGCCAGGAAGACGGTCACCTTCACCAGGTCGTCCAGCCCCATGCCCGCGGCGGTGAGTTGGCGCTCCACGTTCCGCCAGGCCAGCCGGCACTGGTCGTCGAAGGCCGCCGGCGCCCTGTCGGCCTCATCCGTCGGGGTCTGGCCGCTGACGAACAGCCACCGCCTCGGCGCCTCGACCAGGCAGGCCTGGGAGTAGGACCGTTCCATCGGCTCGAACGCCTTGTGCCGCATCGTGATCTCCTTGCTCCGGCAAGCCTAGGGACTCGCAGCCCCGAGCGCTCGCGGAAATCCCAGGCGTCGGCGCCTCACGCGACGAGCGCGCGTCGCGGAAGAATGCTATTTTTGCGGGAATGTGCGCGCCTATTTTGATCCATTAGCCGCGAATCTAGGACACAAATACTACTTAAAGTTATCATTGTGAGTTGCGCTGGGTGGGAGGCCGAACCTATATGGCGCGGCGGGGGGCGTCGTTGGGGCCGGCGCGCGCCTCGATCGATTTGAACCGTCAATAAGGGTAAGTTCCGTATGCAAGCCGTGCTCGACCACATCGAAGCCCGCCGTGAGGCCTATTCCGACCTCCCCCTCTTCCGCCACCTCCGCGACCCCGGCTCCGACCCCGCCGGCGCGCTGACGTTCATGCGCAACGCCGCGCACTTCGTGATGAGCTTCGCGGACCTCAACAAATACTGCTGGCGCGACGAGGCGAACCCGGGCGGCTGGCAGGCGGACGTCAACGCCCACACCCGCGAGGACGATCACCACTGGCCCTGGTACCTGAGCGACCTGATCGGCCTTGGCCTGGACCACGAGCTTTCGTTCACGGAGGCGCTGCAGTTCCTCTGGTCGGACGCGAACCGCGAGACGCGCACCCTCTCCTACCGGCTCTGGAGCCTGTCCGAGCCCGCGACGCCGCTGGAGCGGATGATCATCATCGAGGCGATCGAGGCGACCGGCGTCGTCTTCTTCGGCGACCTGGTGTCGTGCGCCCGGAGGATCCCTGAGGGTCGCCTGTCGCGCCCGCTGATCTATGTCGCCGACCACCATTTCGCCGTCGAGCAGGGCCACGGCGCCGGCAAGGCCACCCATGACGAGCGGCTGACCGAGGAGAAGCTCACCCCGGCCGAGCGCGAGCGCTACCTCGACCTGGTCGACCGCGTGTTCGAACTCTTCACCGCCTGGTCGGCGGAGCTGCACCGGCACGCCATGACCGGCCCCAACCTCATCACGCTGGACACCCGGCGAGAACCCACCCGCGCCAGCGCCTGACGCCCGCCGGATCGCCGCGGACGGCGGGCGCCCGCCCGTCGCGCGAACGCCGTTCCCCTCTCATCCCGAGGCGTTTGCACCCGCGGCGTGGGGTGGCCGGCCAGTCCGGCCACCCCAGCGGGACTCCCTCCGGGGACCTTCCTGGCTCAGCGGCCGCGGCCCGAGCCGATCCTTGACGAGACCGATCCATGAAAGCCTACGCCCCCACCGCGCTCCGCATCGAACCCCGGGAAATCGTCGCCCTGCAGGACGCCCAGCTCGCCTTCGCCGCCCTGGTCAAACACGGCCAGGTCCGCGACCCGGCGGCGTTCTACAACGAGGTCCGGGCCCGCGGTTACGCACTGAACCGAGCGATGCACGACGTCCTGGAGCGAGGCCTCTCGGTGGCGCAGGTGCGCGAGCTGGTCCGCGACGCCCGGCGCGCCTACCAGCGTTCGACCTTCGTGCAGCGGGTCAGCACCTGGCCCCGCGGCTACCGCGGCGACTTCGAGACCATCGCCAGCGTCATGAGCATGGCCAACGCCCACGATCCGGCAACGCCCGAGCACTACATCGAGCAGTTCATCCTCGACACCGGCATGTCCCAGCAGCACCGCAACAAGATGGCCGCCCAGGCCGGCGTGCTGATGTGGGGGCTGTCGCGCGACCCCGCCGCCAAGGTGCTGTCGATCGCCGCCGGCGCGGCCCCGGAGTTCACCGGCTTCATCCGCTACCTCAGGCGCGACGCCCAGACGGTGGTGCTGAACGACGGCGAGGCCGAGGGGCTCGAGCGGGCGCTGGAGGGCTTCACCGGCTCGTCGTTCGCGCCGCACCTCATCCCCGGCAACGTGTTCCGGCGGATCCCGCAGATCGAGCGCCTCGGCCCCTATGACTGCGTGGTCGCGGGCGGGCTCTACGACTATCTGGACGCCCGCGCGGCCAGCCTCCTCACCCGCGTGGTCCTGAGCCGACTGCTCCGCCAGGGCGGCCGCTTCTTCTTCACCAACGTCGCCGAGAACAACCCCTTCCGCGCCTGGCTGGACTGCATCGCCGACTGGCCGCTGGTGGAGCGTTCGCGCGACGTGTTGACGGCCATGGTCACCGACGCCGCGGACGACTGCTTCGTCTCGTTCGAACGCGACGCCACCGGCCTGACCGAGATGGTCACCGTCCAGCGTGCCTAGGGCGAGTACTCAATCAGGCTATTGAAAATGAACACTTCCCGTCATGGCCCGGCTTGTCGGGGGATGACGATCAGAAGGGTAACTGAGTCCGGATCCTAGAGCGGTCGGCGGTTCGGTTGAATCGCCGACCGTTCACGGCCTTGGCTTACCCCCGTACGTCGCGCCCGGATCGGACCAGCCTGAGCGACGAACGGCCCACGCAGCCGGTCGACGACGCCGTCAGGCCTTCGAGAGGAAACTCCGCACGAGCCGCAGCTCGGCCTCGGCGACGCTGTCGCCCATGTCGGCGCTCTCGTGCAGCCGCGCCACCGCCGACAGCACGCGGAACACACGCTTGGCGGGCCGGCCGCCGCGACGGCCGGACAGGTCCTCGGCGCGGCGCAGCAGCACCTCGCGCGGCTTCACCGACATCAGCATCCAGTCGATGGCCGCGATATAGCGGGCCATGTCGTCGTCGGTCTCCACCGACGGGTGGTTCGGCGCCTTGGCGTCCACGACGCCGTACTGGAGGATGGCGCGCGCCTCCGACGCCGTCTTGGTCAGGGCCGCTGGCGTGCGGGCCGCGGCGCTGCGCAGGGCGCGAACGATCCGCCCCAGGCTGACCTCCCGGCCCCGCGGATCCTTCCGGTCCAGGAGCAGGGCGCAGATTGTCATCTGGCGCGCGAAGCTGCGCGGCTGGGTGTCGCCCTCGGCGAGGCGGCGCTCGCAATAGGCCTGGACCAGCGCCACCACCCGGGCGGCAAGCTCGTCCGGCGGTTCATCGGGCGACGAGGCGTCGGCGGAGCCCGCGTACGAAAGATCATCAGCCATGTGTCGCTCTCACACTGACAGTGTGCGGGGCGGCGGATCGCTCCGCCGCCCCGCGTTCCAGGTCCTGGGGATGCGACCTAGAAGTCCGCGGTCAGGCCGATGAACAGGTATCGCCCGAAGGCGTCGTACACCTGAGGCCAGGTGTTCCCGTTGCAGGCGCCGGTAGGGCAGTTGGAGCCGCCGGTCAGCGGCGGGTCCTTGTCGAAGATGTTGTTCACGCCGGCGCGGAAGTTGAGGTTGTCGCGCATGGTCCACGACGCCGTCAGGTCGAAGTAATCGCGCGAGGCGAGCGTCTTGTCCGAGGCGAACTGGAGGCCCGGGTTGTTGAGCGCCGGGTCAGACGAGTAGGCGTCGAGCGTCACCTTGGAGAAGTGGCGCCACTGCAGGCTGACGGAGACGTCCTTCAGCCAGTCGCCATACTCCAACGGCGTGGTCCACGTCAGGCGGGCCTTGGAGCGCCACTCGGGGTTCGGCGAGGACAAGCCCCCCGAGACCGAGCAGATCGTGCCGTAGTACCCGGCGCAGTCGAAGTACTTGTCTCCCGGCAGGTTCTGGATCGCCAGTTCGTCGAGCCAGGTGCCCACGAAGCTCAGGCTGATGCCGCCCGCGTTCTCGAGGCCGATGTTCTCCAGGTCGGTGCGGTAGCTGGCGTTGATGTCGGCGCCCTTGGTGCGCAGGGCGCCGGTGTTGAGGGTCGTGTCGACGACGAAGCCGTCGGTCGACAGAAACAGCGAGCCGGCCGAGTCGCGGTGGACCAGGTTGCAGAAGAAGGGGTCCAGCGTGTCCACGCAGCGGTTGATGATCGTGTCCGCGCCGATGCCGCCGATGAAATCCTTCACCTTGATGTCGAACCAGTCGACCGACACGTTGAAGCCCGGCAGGAACGACGGCTGGAAGACGACGCCCAGGGTGTAGGTGTCGGCCGTTTCCGGATCCAGGTTCGGGTTGCCGCCCAGCAGGCCGTTGTACTGGTTGGCGCTGTTCTTCTCGATCGCCAGGACCTGCGCCGTGGTCAGGTTGAACGCCTGGGCGCAGCGGGCGACTTTCGCGTCCGTCGCCGCCAGGCCGGCGCAGGGGTCCTGCGTGCCGTCGAGGCCCACGTTCTGCGGGCTGAACAGCTCCAGCACGTGCGGCGCGCGGACGGCGCGGTTGTAGCCGCCGCGAAGCCGCAGGCCATCGATCGGCTCCCAGTCCCCGGCGACCTTGTAGGTCTCGGTGGCGCCGA
>Ga0255338_1000737_pt1 | contig 84085 bp, 75 predicted proteins | sample MeOH1_35cm_T4_19_FD_203715 | JGI IMG/M metagenome (GOLD analysis project Ga0255338, IMG submission 203715) | Sandy soil microbial communities from University of British Columbia, Vancouver, Canada - MeOH1_35cm_T4_195 | ecosystem: Engineered > Artificial ecosystem > Sand microcosm > Unclassified ... | reverse complement strand
CCGAGCCCGTGCCCTCGCACGTCGGGCACGTCCCCAGCTTGGTGAGGCGAAGCTCGCGCTCCACGCCCGTGGCAGCCTCCTGCAGCGTGATGCTCACCTGCGCGGCCATGTCGCGCCCGTTCATCCGCGCTGCGCGCTGGCGGCCGCCGCCCGCTCCGCCGCCGAAGAACGTGCTGAAGATGTCCTCGACGAACCCCCCGCCGAACAGGTCGCCCACGTCTCCGAAGCCGCCGCCGGCCATCCGCGGGTCCGCGGTTCCGTAGCGGTCATACATTTCGCGCTTGTCGGGGTCCGAGAGCACCTCGTAGGCCTCGTTGACCTCTTTGAACATCTCTTCAGCGTGATCGTGGTCGGAGACGTCGGGGTGGATCTCCCGCGCCTTGCGACGGAACGCCTTCTTTATCTCATCCTGGCTCGCATCTCGCGCAACGCCCAGGATCGAGTAGTAGTCCTTGGTTTCAGGCACGAAACCCCTCTTCCGAAATCGATGCCGTCGCCGACAGGCGCGCGACTATGCAGATAGTGTGGATGCGAGGCTCTCGGCGACGCAACGCACCGCAGTGATCGCGCGAGAATAGTCCATGCGCATCGGCCCGATCAGGCCGACGATACCCTCGTCGTCGCCGCTGCCATACGCCGAGGCGACCACGCTCATCCCGCCCAGCTGCGACAGGGCGTTCTCGCGACCGATACGCACTATCGTGCCTTCCGTGTGTACGAAGTCCGAAACCATTTGCAGCACCTCGAGCCCGTCCTCGAGCAGGGCGACGAACGGGCGCACGCGGCCGGAATCGGAGAACTCCGGCTGGGCGAGCAGTGCGGCCATCCCGGCGTGGTAGAGCCGCGCCTCGTCGGCCTCGTCGAGGCAGTCGACGATCTCGTCGAGCATGGCGACGGGGATCGCCATCCCCTCGCGGGAGGCGAGCTCCTGGCGCAGCGTTCGCGCGTCGGCGGCACGCCGGTTCTCGAGCCGCTCGTTCAGGAACGCCTCCACCGCAGTCGCATCCTCGGCGGCGAGCGGCGAGGCGAGTTCCGCGTGGCGGTCCGCTACGCGGCCCGTGTCGGTGACGACCAGGACGAGCGCCCGGCCGCCGCCCATGGGGACGACGTTGATGCGGCGGATGCGCGCGCCGCGCATCGTGGGCGCTACCACGAGCGAGACGTTGTGCGTGAGGCGCGAGAGCAGTGCGCTCGTCTCGCGCATGACGTCGTCGATCTCGCGCTCGAGCGCCACGTAGTAGCGGTGGATCGCGTCCACTTCCTGGGTCGTCAGACCCGCCGTCACGCGGCGCTCGGCCAGGCCGTCGACGAACACCCGGTACCCCGCGTCGGTCGGGATACGACCCGCCGACACGTGGGGCTGGTAGAGGAAGCCGGTCTCCTCGAGCGCCGCAAGGTCGCTGCGAACCGTTGCCGAGCTGCAGCCCAGCTGGTAGCGCTCCGTGAGCGCCTTGGAGGCGACCGGCTGCGCGCTTCGGATGTATTCTTCGACGAGCGCCGACAGGACGGCGCGGCGACGGTCGTTCAGCATGCCCGCTCCTTTAGCACTCTCGACTGCCGAGTGCTAACCGAAATCCTAGTGTGGCCTGCGACGTTGCGCAAGTCCGCTGGAGGCGGACTGTCGCCGCGTTCGGCCGCCGGCATCGAGCTGACTCGCTTCGCTCGCAGCTCATGCCGGCGTCACCCCTCCCCGTTCCACACCCGTCCGAACACCTCGTTGCCCAGCAGCCAGCCGCGGCGCGTCGTTCGCCAGTGCCAACCGTCGGCCTCGACGCTGCGCTCCACGAGGCCGTCCTCGGCGAGTGAAGCCATGACGTCCTCGAGACCTGCCTCCCGCGCCTGCTTGACCGATACCCCCGTGGCAAGCCGCAAGCGCAGCATGACATCCTCGCGGGCGGTCTCTCCCGCGTTCAGCAGCTCGACGACCTCCAGGCCGCCGGTGAGCCAGCCGTCGATGTTCGTTGCCTCCGCGTACCGCACTCGGATCGTGTCTTCGGCGGCACCCGGCGGGAGGATGCCGACGGCGCGCGCGGTCGCCACGTCGACCATACCGTGGGCGCCGGGCCCAACGCCGGCATACGACTCTCCGCTCCAGTACGCGCTGTTGTGCCGCGACTCGTGGCCGGGCACCGCGTAGTTGGCGACCTCGTAGCGTCGCAATCCCGCGGCGCCGAGCATCTCTTCGGCGATCAGCATCATCGCCTCGGCCTCATCGGGATCGGCGTCCTCGATCAGGCCGGTGTCGACGGCCACCGCGAGCGGCGTGCCTGCCTCGACCGACAGTGGATACACCGACACGTGCTTCGCGCCGGTCCCGATCGCGAGTTCGAGCGTGGATTCCCACGACGCTCGCGACTGTCCCGGCACCCCGCAGATCACGTCCACCGACAGCTCGAGCCGCGCGTCGGCCACCGCCTCGCACGCATCGAGCGCCTGGCGCGAATCGTGACACCGGCCGAGGAGCTGCAGCACGCTCGCGTCGAATGCCTGCACGCCGACACTGATGCGCGTGACGCCCGCCTCGGCCAGCGCCGCCACGCTGTCCCGCGACAGGGAGTCAGGGTTCGCCTCGACCGTCACTTCGACGCCTGCGCGGAGCGGCAAGTCCCGGTGAACGCACTCCAGCACGGACAGCACCTGCGGCACGTGCAGCGACGGCGTTCCCCCACCGAAGTACACGGTCTCAACGACACCGGGGAGCATGCTCACGCCCCATCGGCGCAGCTCGGCCTCCATGCCGGAGAACACCGCGAAGACGGCTTGCGGGTCGGCGCCTGCGATGGACGCGAAGTCGCAGTACGCGCACTTGCTGCGGCAGAACGGCACGTGGAAGTAGAAGTGCGACGGCAGACCGGGGCCGCGAGAAAAGCCGGCGATGTCATCGCCTAAGTCACGGTTCTCCTCGCGCTCGCCCATGGTCACATCCTCACGCGAATGCCGGTTCGGTCGCTGTTCGCGCCCGGGCGACTACTCGTCGACCTTGAGGATCGCCATGAACGCTTCCTGCGGCACCTCGACGTTACCGAGGTTCTTCATCCGCTTCTTGCCCGCCTTCTGCTTCTCCAGCAGTTTGCGCTTGCGGCTGATGTCGCCGCCATAGCACTTCGCGAGTACGTCCTTGCGTTTCGCCTTCACGGTCTCGCGCGCGATGATCCGCCCGCCGATGGCCGCCTGGATCGGCACCTCGAACATCTGCCGAGGGATGATCTCGCGCAACTTTTCGGTGAGCACCTTGCCCCGCGCGTACGCCTTGTCCTTGTGGACGATGAAGCTCAGCGCGTCGACCGGCTTGCCGGACAGCAGCACGTCCAGTTTCACGAGTGCGCTGGTGCGGTAACCGATGTACTCGTAGTCGAGGCTGGCGTAGCCCTTGGTGCGTGACTTGAGCTGGTCGAAGAAGTCCATGATGACCTCGGACAACGGCATCTCGTAGTGCATTTCCACCGTCGTCTTGCTGAGGTACTGCATGTTCACGAACGTCGCGCGGTGCCCGTCGGTCAGCTCCATCACCGCGCCGACGAAGTCCGGTGGCACGAGGATGGTGGACTTGAGGTACGGCTCCTCTATGTGCTCCACCGACGCCACGTCCGGCAGGTCCTGCGGCGAGTGGACGATCAGCTCCTCACCGTTGGTCCTCGCCACGTGGTACTCCACGCTCGGCGCGGTGGCGAGCAAGTCGAGGTCGAACTCGCGCTCGAGCCGTTCCTTTATGACCTCCATGTGCAGCAGGCCGAGGAACCCGACTCGAAAGCCGAACCCCAGCGCGTGACTCGACTCGGGCTCGTACACGAGAGCCGGGTCGTTGAGCCGCAGCTTGTCGAGGGCGTCGCGCAGGTCCGGGTACTGGTCGCCGTCGATCGGAAACAGGCCGGTGTAGACCATCGGCTTGACGTCGCGGTAGCCCGGGAGGGGGTCCGCCGCGCCATGTTTCTCCAGCGTGACGGTGTCGCCGACCTTCACGAGCGCCGGGTCCTTGAGGCCGGTGATCAGGTAGCCGACCTCCCCCACACCGAGTTCGTCGACGGGCATGTGAACCGGTCGCCGGACGCCGACTTCCTCGACGTCAGTGACCGTCTCCGTGGCCATCATCCGGACCCGCATGCCCTTCGCGATTCGACCGTCCACGACACGGATCAGCGCGACCACCCCGCGGTAGGCATCGAAGTACGAATCGAATATGAGCGCCTTCAGCGGCTCAGAGGCATCGCCTACAGGGGCCGGGATGCGGCTGACGACCGCTTCGAGCGCCGCGCGCACGCCCTCGCCGGTCTTCCCCGACGTGAGGATTGCCTCGTCAGCGGGCACCGCGAGCGCCTCTTCGATCTCGTGGCGGACGCGCTCGGGCTCCGCCGCGGGCAAGTCGATCTTGTTGATGACCGGGATGATTTCGAGGTCGGCATTCATCGCCATCATGGCGTTGGCGACCGTTTGCGCCTCGACACCTTGGGCAGCGTCGACGATCAGCAGCACACCCTCGCACGCCTGCAGTGACCGCGACACCTCGTAGGTGAAGTCGACATGCCCCGGCGTGTCGATCAGGTTGAGCGTGTACGTCACGCCGTCATCGGCCTCATACAGCACCCGGACAGCCTGCGCCTTGATGGTGATGCCGCGCTCTCGCTCGATGTCCATCGAGTCGAGGAGCTGCTCCATCATGTCGCGATCGGCGACGGTGTGTGTGAGCTGGAGGACCCGGTCGGCGAGCGTCGATTTCCCGTGGTCGATGTGCGCGATGATCGAGAAGTTTCGAATCAGGTTCGGATCAGTCATGCCATCCGTGTTCGTCTAGCAGGGAGTCTTTCCGCGGCAGCATAGCACGATGCATGCCGTGCCACCGCTCGCCGCGACCCCTTCGCGGTTCCTCGGGCGGAACGACGGCACAGCCCTTGCATTCTCCCGCAGGGCCCCGCCGCTCATCGCGCGACGAGCGGCGGGCGTGACCACTAGGGCACTTCCAGAGACCTCCTATCAAATCCCCTCGTAACGCGGCCGATAGACCCAGAGAACCGACGCTGGACGCATCACGCCGAAAGGCACCTTCCCGCAACAGATGACCCTGCGACAGAGAAGCTGGCACATGCAGTTCCCAACGCCGCCCCGCCTGCTCCGCTCCCTGTTCGAACCGAAGACCTCAGGAACGCCGTCCGCCGAGCGGGCGGAGGTTTCCCCAACAGCCGCTCCGGCATGCCCGGTTCGCCCGGTGACTCCCGCGCCCGACGGCAAGCGCCATGTGGTCGAGCGGGTGGTCGAGGTGAGCGGCTGGTCGGTCTTCCTGCTGCTGATCTTCGTGGTGCTGTCGGTCAAGGTAGTCACGTTGCGCGCGCTTTCCGACGGCATGATCTTCGGCACGTACAGCATCGTCGTCACGACCTACATCCTGAGCCGCTTCCTGCTGGCGTACCTGCACGTTCCGCCCGTCGGCGACTGCAACTACGAGCCGAGCGTCTCGTTCGTCATCCCCTGCTACAACGAAGAGTCCAATATCCAGCGCACGATCCTGAACCTGCTGGCGGTCGCGTATCCGCGCGACAAGATGGACCTCTGCGTCGTGAACGACGGCTCGGAGGACGGCAGCCTCCGCGAAATTCGACAGGGCGCATTCATCGCCAAGGCCGGCGGGATGCGGACCACGGTCGTGGACTTGAAGGAGAATCGCGGTAAGCGCGAGGCCATGGCCGAAGGAATCACCCGGACCAACGGCGATATCGTCGTGCTCGTCGACTCGGACAGCTTCCTCGAGCGCGACTCCGTACGACGCATGGTCGAGCACTTCCAAGACCCCGAAATCGCCGCTGCCGCAGGGCACGCGAAGGTCTTCAACAGCGACACCAACCTGCTCACCAAGATGCAGCACGTGCGCTACTACATCGCCTTCAACGTCTACAAAGCGGCCGAGGCGCTCTTCGGCTCGGTAACGTGCTGCTCGGGTTGCTGCTCGGCCTATCGGCGCAGCTCGCTCGAGGAGGTCCTCGAGAGGTGGCGCGGTCAGCGGTTTCTCGGCGTGCAGTGCACGTACGGCGACGACCGCAGCCTCACCAACAACCTGCTGCGCCTCGGCTACCGCACGGCGTACGTTCCGGACGCGCTGTCGAGCACCGTCGTGCCCGACACGTGGCGCGTCTTCCTGAAGCAGCAACTGCGCTGGAAGAAGTCGTGGGTGCGCGAGAGCCTGATCGCCGCGACCTTCATGTACAAGCGCCACCCGATCATGGCCACGTCGTTCTACGCCGGCTTGATCCTGCCGCTGGTATCACCGGCGGTTGTGCTGCGGTCGCTCGTGTGGATCCCGTTCTTCCTGCATCGCTTCCCGATGGCCTATATGTTCGGGCTTGGCGTGATGGCGATGATCTACGGCTTTTACTACTTCATCCACACGAAGGACCGGAACTGGCTGTTCGGCATCGTATTCGCGGCTCTGTCGACCGTGTTCCTGATCTGGCAGCTCCCGGTGGCGATCCTCACCTTGAAAGACGGAAGTTGGGGTACCCGATGACCCACGACCTATCGGCAGCACATGCTGCTCGCCGTCGCGAAGTCACGAGGCGGACGGCCGTCCTGACGCTCGTCAACGGCGGGCTTGCCGCAGGACTGTTCGCCTTCTACACGCGGCAGAGCATGATCACCCGGTTGTCCCTGGGCGAGATCACGCGGGTGCTGCTGCCCACGGCTCAGCTGAAGGTTGCGCCGGCCGCCCCCGCAGACGGGACGGCCCTCGCGGTGCCGGTGATCGTCTACCACGGCGTCGTGCCGAGGGGCGAACACGGCAACGTAACCCCGGAGACCTTCCGCACGCACATGGTGGCGCTCAAGAAGGCGGGCTACACCACACTGACGATGGATGACTTCCGGGACTTCATGCTCGGCAAGAAGCAGGTGCCGGCGCGCTCGGTGCTGCTCACGTTCGATGACGGACGCACCGACACGTTCATGGGTGCTGACCCGGTGCTGAAGAAACTCGGCCTGCACGCCACGATGTTCACGATCCTCGGCGACGCGCGCTCGGGCAAGTCGTTCTACCTCACCCTCGACGAGACCAAGATGATGGCTCGGACCGGTCGCTGGGACGTGCACTCGCATACGACCGACACGCACGTGAACATCCGCACGGACGCGATGGGCAAGGCGTACGGCCACGCTCTCGCCGTCCGTCGCTGGGATGAGGAGACGGGGCGCCTGGAGAGCGACGACGAGTGGCTCTCGCGCGTAGCGACCGACCTCGTCGAGGCGAAGCGCGGGGTGGCGGAGCTCTCGGGCAAGGAGGTGTACGCGTTCGCGTACCCATGGGGCGACTACGGCCAGACTTCCGAGGATCCCCTGATCAGAACGAAGCTGCGGCAGATCGGCGGGCGCATCTATCCGCTGACCTTCGCGCAGCAGAAGGAGACGCTCGACGAGACGCACAACTATCCGAGCGACTTCGGCCACATCATGCGGCGCATCTACGTGCACTACGACATGACGGCCGACGACTTGATCGCGCGCCTCGAGCGCGGCGACGTCAAGCCCCTCCCCTTCCGTGACGTCGCGAGTTTCGCGTCGGCCGGATGGTCGCTCACTGCCGGGCAGCTCGTCGAGAGCGGGTCCGGCCGCGACCTGGTCGACAAGCCGGGCGACACGAACGCGCAGGCCGAGGCGTTCCTCGACGGCAGCCGCCGCTGGCGCGATTACGCCGTCCGGTCGCGCTTCTCACTGCAGCCCGATGAGGGGGTCGGCATCGTCGCACGCCGCGTCGGGCCGTCGGATTACCTCGTCGCGATCGTGCAACAGCGCTACGCATGCATCGAGCAGTGGGTGGGCAACGAACGCATTTCGATCACGGAGGGGTTGATCGACATGACTGCTGCCGGCAGGCGACCGCACAACGTGTCGTTCGCTGTGCAGGGGCAGACGGCTTCGCTGGAGGTCGATGGGACGCAGATCCTCAACGCGAATGTCGACGCGCAACTCTCCCATGGCGGTATCGCGTTCCGCGTCGAGCCGCCGCGGGGCCAGCGCGCGCGACTGCACCTCGACGACCTCTCCGTCACGTCGCTGGAGAAGCCGGCCGCTGAATCCAACTCGAACGAAACGACGCCGGGGACGGTGACCTCGCGATGAAGCGGCCCCTGATCGTCGCGCTATCCGTTGCGGCCGCTGCCTTGCTCGCCGTGTCGGCCTCATCGTGCACGCGCACCACTGCCCGAGCCGCCGACGCAGTCTCGCCGAGGACGTGGAACCGCGTGTTCAGTGAGCGGTTCGACACCTCGATGGTCGTGAACGAGACGACCGAGAGTGTCAACAGTGTGAGCCCGGACTGGTGGCTCGACTCCGGCGCGAACTTCAACGTCGCGAACGGCGTCGGAAGCACCATCGTCGGGGACGCGCCCGAGGGCTACTACCGGATGCGATACGCACAGCGGAATCCGGTCGACACGGACGGTGGCGCGCATCCGCAGAACCTGTTCCGACTGCTGACCACGCAGACGTGGGACGGCGCGACTCGGCAGGAGTGCTACTTCCGCATCTTGGACTACCATCTCAGCGACTCGCCGCAGCGCTACGACCCGAACGGGCTGCTCATCTTCACGCGATACAAGGACGCCGACAACCTGTACTACGCGGGCATTCGGGTGGACGGCCACGCGATTGTGAAGAAGAAGTCAGCCGGCGTCTACTACACGCTCGCAGAACGGCAGGTACTGCCGGGTCACTACGACCACGCCAAGGAGCCGATCCTGTTGCCGGAACACCGGTGGATCGGACTTCGATCGGAAGCCGTGGACAACCGGGACGGCTCGGTCACGGTGTCGCTGTACATGGACGAGCGCGCTAACGGCGTGTGGAAGCTGCTCGCTCAGGGAATCGACGCCGGAGTAGGCGGCAAGCCATTTCGTGGGCCGACGAGGACCGGCGTTCGTACCGACTTCATGGACGTACAGCTCGACAACTTCGCGGTGTCGCAGGGCCGCTAGCGGCAGACGCCAAGGGGTGAACGGGCGAGTGCTCTCGCCTGCAGATTCATTGCACCTGCCGGAATCGATGTGCTAAGGTACGCGGGTTCGTCCGTACCCCACTGCGCGGCGGGCACCACAGAACGGAAGGGTTGAAGGCATTGGCTAACATCAAGAGCCAGAAGAAGCGCATTCTCACCAACGAGAAGGCCACTCAGCGCAACAAGGCGGTGCGCTCGTCCGTGAAGACGGCGATCCGCCGCGTGCACGAGGCTGTCGCCGCCGGCGACAAGGACGCGGCCATGGTTGCCGCCGAGGCTGCTTCTCGTTCGCTCGACAAGGCTGCCAGCAAGGGTGTTCTGCACAAGAACCAGGCCGCCAACCGCAAGTCGGGCATCATGGGCAAGGTCAACGGCCTCTCTTAGCCGCAGACCGACACCAACCAGCGCTCGAGGACGAGCCGGGGATCTCCCTGGCTCGTTTTCATTTGTGCCTCGGCTTCAGCCGCCGACCGCACGGCGACCTGCAGCTCCTCGGCGGTGAATCGGGACGCCTGCCGGGCGAGATTGCGAACCTGCCAGTCGGGCGCGCCGATCAGACGGGCGGTCTCGGCCTGATTGGCTCCCCTGTCCGCGAGTGCGCGAACGTTCAGCAGGCTGCGCACGTGCCGCAACGCGAGCGCGTACAGCCGGGGCACGGGCTCGCCTGATGCGAGCAGGCGCGCGAGCAGGCTGAGCGCGGTGCGCACGTCACGCGCCCCGAGGGCGTCGACGAAGTCGAACGGCGACGGCGGCGCGACCGCGGCCACGACCGCTTCCACGTCGGCCTCGGTCAGCTTCTGCTGGTCGCCGACGTACGCCGCGACCTTATCTACCTCCGAGGACAGGCGTCGCAGGTCCCGTCCAACAGCGCGGACGAGCGCTTCCGCCCCGGCGCGATCGACCGTCTTCCCCCGCTGCGCGAACAGCTTCACGACCTCGGCTGGATACTCGCCGCGCTTCGGGGCGGCGTACTCGAACGCGCCCTTCAGCGCATCCACCGCCTTGTAGAGCTTCGTGTTCTTCGCAAGCTTGGCCGCGACGAGCACGAGGCACGTCTCAGGATTCGGATTCCCTGCGTACTCGGCGAGGGTCGCCAGTCCCGCGGCGGGCATCTTGTCGACGTTGCGCACCACCACGAGCCGTCGCTCCGACATGAACGGCAGTGTGTTGGCGGCGGCGACAACGTTCTCCGCCGCAGTGGTCTCGCCATCGAAGACGTCGTAGTTGAAATCGAGATCGGCGACTTGCGCCAACCGCTCCCGCAGTCGGCGGACTGCGGCCTCGAGGAGCAGGTCCTCGCTGCCGTGAATCAGATAGACGGTGCGCAGATCGGACAGCGCGTCGGTTGCCATGCCGCTCCATTGCTTCATTGCCGCGGGTCGAAAGAGATGCGCCCACGGGGCGCCGTGAGATTGTCTCACACGAGGCGACGACTCGACCCGGATGACGGGTGCGCAATCGGAGCGAATCGCCCTGGAAGGACAGCTCCAGATCGCCCTCGCGATCGGTGCGATGCGTTTCGACTCCGTGGGCCGCGAGCAACGCGAGCGTCGCGGGTGTCGGATGGCCGAAGTCGTTCCGCACGCCGACGCTGATGAGTGCCAGGCGCGGGCGCCACGCCGACAACGTCGGCTCGATGAGCCCGTTCGAGGAGCCGTGGTGTGGCACCTTCAGCACGTCGATCTGGCGCGCCAGCCCGCCTGCGATCAGGCGTTCCTGCGGGAGACGTTCCGCATCTCCGGTCAGGAGTGCGTCGAACGAACCTCGGTGAACGAGGAGTATCACGCTCGTGTCGTTGGTCGAGACGCCTGTCGTCTCCGCGGAAGGCCACAGAGCGGTCACAGTGCTCCCGCCGATCCGCCATGCCATGCCCGCTCGGATCGGCCTCCATTGCTGGGCATGCAGGCGTGAGGCGCGCCGCTCCAACGCCAAGAAGGCTCGTGAGTCGCCGGCAGCGGTGTACCCGACCCACCGCGGCTGCACGATTCCGGTCAGCCCCAGGAGTCCGCCGACATGGTCGGCATGCGCGTGGGTCAGTACCACCACGTCCAGCCGACGAACACCCGCCCGTGCCAGCGCGGCTCTCAAGGCGCCTGCGGAAGGCCCAGTATCGACGAGCATCGAATGACCGTTGTCCCGGTAGAGGATGGCATCCCCCTGGCCGATGTCGAGGACCGTGAGGCGCGGCTGCATCGATACCGGCGGGCCGAGTGCCAGAAGCAGCGACGGCACCACAACGCCGAGGACCGCTCGCCGTCCCGGCGGTGCGCCTGTGGGTAGAGGCCAGAGGCGATACAGCACGACCAGCACACCCGTGACCGCCGCGGCCACGGACACTCCCCCTACGAGCGCCACTGCGGCGTGGGGCGTCGCAGCGAGTCGTTCCGCGATTGCGGCGGCCACTCGGAGCAGACACGCCGCAACCGTGAACAACAGACGTCCGAGGCGCGGCGAGACGAGCGTGCACAGCGAGCCGGCGAGACCGACGTACAGCGCCGGCGGGATCAGGGGGAGCACCAGCACGTTCGCTACCGGCGCCAGCAGTGGGAACGTGTGGAACTGCGCGATCACCAGCGGCAAGGTAGCCACTTGGGCGACGATCGTGAGCGCCAGGGTCGTCCCCACGCCACGGAGCCGTGGCGAACGAGGCTCGAACCAAGCGGCAGCCATGCCGCCGAAGACCACGAGGCCTCCGACCGCGAGCACAGACAGTTGGAATCCGATGTCGAACGCGCCCGGCGGATCGAGCGCGAGTATCACGCTAGCTGCGACTGAGAGCGACGCGACCGGGTGGGTTCGTCGGCCGATGAGCGCACCTACCGACGCGATTATCGCCATCCCGAGTGCACGCAACGCGGACATCTGGAGCCCGGTCACCACCGCGAAGGCACATCCTGCGGCAAGAGCGACCAGCACCTGGGAGCGCCGTCGCGCGCCTGACGAGCGAGCCAGTGCGAGGGCCGCGGCGATCGCGAGCGCGAGGTGATCGCCGGAAACGGCGAGGATGTGCGATAGCCCGAGGGTCCGGAAGTCGTCCTGCGTCACGGTGTCCGCGACCCGACGGCGGTCGCCCAGCAGTATCCCGACCAACAAGTCGCCGCCGGGCCCTCGGATGGCCGAAAGCTGCCGCCTGGTTCGCTCTCGCCAGGCCAGCAGCCCGCCCAGGACACCGGCACGCCAGCCGAGTTCGCGCCACGTCCACGGCTTCGCCGAGGCTCCCTCCCCCGCTCGGCGCGCGCCCCGCGCCCAACGCTCTGCGGGATCGATCGGCGTCAGGAGCGCGCGAAAGGCGACACGCTGCCCGAGTGCCGGTTGCGCGTTCGAGGGCACAGCGGCCGAGACCAGCAGGCCGTCTCCCAGGCCGTCTAGGCGCACGGTCACGCGTTCGCCGAACGCCCCGGGCTGTGGATCGCGAACCACCACCCCGCGCCACTCTTGAGAGCCGAGTGCGGCCGCCTCAGCGCTAAGGCGGTCGACCCGCACCCAGTGCACCCCAGCGACCAGACCGCCTGCGAGAAGGCCGCACACGCAGCCGAACAGCACCTGGCGCGGCACGATTCGGCCGACGGCCGCCAGCGCAAGCAGTATCGCGCCGACGAAGACCGCACCCAAGACAGGTCGCACATCAGTGCCAGCCAGCCGTCGCCATGCCGCCTCTTCGGCGAGGAGGGCGGCACACCACATGCCGACGAGTAGCCACAACGCCACCGGCAGGGAAGGACGTGTGACTCGTGCGTTCACGTGCGCACCAGGTCCTTCAGTGCGTCGAACTTCTTCGGCCCGATGCCTGGCACCCGCATGAGGTCCTCGGGTGCGCGAAACGGCCCGTTCGTCCGGCGGTCCTCAATGATGCGCGTGGCCGTCGCAGGCCCCACGCCCGGCAGCGTGTCGAGTTCCGCCTCGCTCGCGGTGTTCAGATCGACCTTCTGGCCGGGTGCGGGCGCCTGAGCACCACCCGAAGCGCCGGCAGGAGTAGGAGCGGCGGCGGGCGCGACCTCCCCCTTCATCGGCACGACCACCTGCTCACCGTCCGCCAGCGGGGCCGCCAGGTTGACTGCGGCGAGCTGCGCCGAGCCGAGCGCGCCGCCTGCGGCGAGCAGCGCGTTCTCGGAGCGCGACCCCGGCGGCAGCCGATAGACGCCGGGATGCCGCACGGCGCCGACGACGTGCACGACGATGCTCGCCTCGACCGAAGACGTCGCATCCGCCACGGAAGCGGGCGGCGCGGCGACCGCAGGCGCGGAGGCGGGCATCTCGACGCCGGCCGAGGACGTCCCCGCCATCCACTTGCCGACGAACACGGCCGCGACGAGCGCCAGCGCCACGCCCGCGACGAGCACGCGGGGATCGATGCGCTCGAGCCCCACTCGTTGCGACAGCTCGTCCAGGCGTTCCTGGAGCTCCGGACGCACGACGCCCCCTCCGTGTCAGCCGACGGAGGGGGCGTCCGATTAGCTCGTTCTATGCTCGCGCCTCGAAGCTACCGGCGCCTTTCCGCGGTCTTACCCGACCACCATGCTCACGAGCCGGCCGGGCACCACCACGAACTTCTTCACCGTCTTGCCCTCAGTGAGCTCGAGGATTTTCGGCAAGCGCATCACCACTGCCTCGATCTCGTCGGCGGAGGCCTCGGCGTCCACGACCACGCGGTCGCGCACCTTCCCGTTCACCTGCACGGCCAGCTCGATCTCCGACGCCGCGGCGGCCGCCGGATCGAACTCCGGCCACGACTGCCGATGCACCGACCCCGGATGGCCGAGGACCTCTCGCCACAGCTCGTCGGCCATGTGGGGCGCGATGGGCGCGATGAGCGTGGTCAGCGTGTCGGCCACCGACTGCTGGAGCGCCAGGTCGCGCTGCGCGGGCACGACGAGCCTGCGGTACTCCCCGGTCGCATTGGCGAGCTCCATCATCGCGGAGATCGCGGTGTTGAACTGGAACCGCTCGACATCCTCCGTCACTCGCCCGATCGCGCGGTGCATCTGTCGGCGCAGCTCTTTGGCCTCGACGTCACCCGACGCGGCCACGCCGCAGCCCTCAGCGCTCTCCTCGGCCATCTCCGAGACCAGCCGCCACACGCGGCCGAGGAACCGGTACACGCCCTCCAGGCCCTCGTACGACCACTCGAGGTCCTTGTCCGGTGGCGCGATGAACAGGATGTACGCCCGCAGGGCGTCGGCGCCGTACTGCGCGATCATGTCTTCGGGCGCGACGACGTTGCCGCGGGACTTCGACATCGTGGCGCCGTCCAGCTTCACCATCCCTTGGGTGAGGAGGTTGGTGAACGGCTCGTCGAAGGTGATCAGGCCGAGGTCGCGGAAGACCTTCGTGAAGAACCGCGAGTAGAGCAGGTGCAGGATGGCGTGTTCGATGCCGCCGATGTACTGATCGACGGGCATCCAGTAGCCGGCCTTCGCCGTGTCCCAGATCTCCTGGTCGTTCCGGGCGTCGCAGTAGCGGAGGTAGTACCACGACGAGTCGGTGAACGTGTCCATGGTGTCTGTCTCGCGGGAAGCCGCGCCCCCGCACGTCGGACAGGTCGTCTCGTAGAACTCGGGGTGATCGCGCAGGGTCTCGCCCTTGGTGATATCGACTTGCGACGGCAGAGACACCGGCAGCTGATCCTCGGGCACGGGCACGAGACCGCAGGCGGGACAGTGGATCGCGGGAATGGGGTTGCCCCAGTAGCGCTGCCGCGAGATCAGCCAGTCGCGCAGGCGGAAGTTGATCGCCTCGTGTCCGAGCCCGCGCTCGGCCAGCCACGCGACCACGGCGTGGAAGCCCGCGGAGCCCTTCCCACCGGGCATCCCTGTGAACTCGCCGGATTGCACCATCACGCCGGGTCCCGCGTACGCGCAACGGGTCTCTTCGGGCACCGCGTCCCAGTCAACCGCGTCGAGCACGCGTTCCTTCCTGCCGAGGAGCTCCGGGAACAGCGACCCGTCCTCGGGCACGACGACCGGCGGAATCGGCAGCCCGTACTTGCGGGCGAACTCGAAGTCACGCTCGTCGCCGGACGGCACCGCCATGACCGCGCCTGTCCCGTACTCGAGCAGCACGTAGTCGGCGATCCACACGGGCACCTTCTCGCCGTTCACGGGGTTGACGACGTAGCGCCCGGTGAACGCGCCGCGCTTCTCGCGCTCGCCGGCCGCGCGCTCCACCGCGGACTCGCGCGAGACGGCGTCGACGAGCGCCATCACCTCGGCCTCGTGCTCCGTCCCGCGAACCAGCTCCGCGACCAGCTTGTGCTCGGGCGCGAGCAGGAAGAACGTGCAGCCGAAGAGCGTGTCGGGCCGCGTGGTGAATACGGTGATGCGCTCGTCGGTCGGCTCCCCCGCCGCGTCACACAGGGTGAAGTCGACCTCGGCGCCCTCGGAGCGTCCAATCCAGTTGGCCTGCATGGTCTTCACGCGTTCGGGCCAGCCGGGCAGCGTGTCGAGGTCGTCGAGCAGCTCCTGGGCGTACTCGGTGATCTTGAAGTACCACTGCTCGAGCTCGCGCTTCTGCACGACCGACTTGCAGCGCCAGCACACGCCGCCCTCGACGACCTGCTCGTTGGCGAGCACCGTCTTGCAGCTCGGGCACCAGTTCACCGGCGAGGAGCGGCGCTCCACCAGCCCGCGCTCCCAGAACTTGAGGAAGATCCACTGACCCCAGCGGTAGTACTCCCGATCGCACGTGGCGAGCTTGCGGTCCCAGTCGTAGCTGAATCCCATGCGCTCGAAGCTCGCCCGCTGCTTCTCGATGTTGGCGTACGTCCAGTTCGCCGGATGCGTGTTCGACTTGATCGCCGCGTTCTCCGCAGGCAGGCCGAAGGCGTCCCATCCGATGGGGTGCAGCACGTTGAAGCCGCGCATCGTCGAGTACCGCGCCACGACATCGCCGATGGTGTAGTTGCGCACGTGACCCATGTGGATGTCGCCCGAGGGGTACGGGAACATCTCGAGCACATACTTCTTCGGCTTCGAGGCGTCCTCGGTCACGACGTGCAGCTTGTCGTCAGCCCACGCCTGCTGCCACTTCGGCTCGATGGCGAGCGGATCGTACTTGCGAACCACGAAGACCTCCCACGATGGCCGGCACACTCCGCATAAGGATAGCCGAGGCCGACCGGTTTCCGTAGTGCTTCGAGCGGCGCGATCAGCCCGCTGTGACCGCTGGTACTGGGAAAATCAGGCACGAGCGGCTATCATACTTCGGGGTTTGTCGAACTACGGAGGTCCCATGCGAGGTGAAGTGCTCGTGCCGATCCTGATCGTGTTGTTCTGGATCGGCCCCAGCTACACCATCTATCGCCGCGTTCGTGGCTTGCCGAACGGCGTCGACCTGCTCCGCGGCCGTCGCTACCGTTTCTCGATGACGGCGTTCGCCACGATCGCGATCACGACGGCGATCATGCTGCCGTCGGTTGGCGCGACCATCAGCACGCCGCCTTCGGCGCTCGTCGTGCTGTCCGTCCTCGCCGTCGTCGCCACGAGCGTGGCCGGCTACGGCATGACGCGACTGCTCGCGCTCACGCTCGAGTCGTAGCTGTCGCTCTCCCGGAAATGCAGAACGACCCGCACGCGACGTGCGGGTCGTTCGTGTTCTGTGGTAGGCCTCAGGACTGCGGCCTACCCGTGAGCGACAGCCAAGACCGACCCAGACTGTGATGGCTACCGCGACCGTGCAACATGGAAGTGGACATCGTGCTCGGTGTACAAGGCCTGGCAGATGCGCTTGCGAGGTGCGTGACACCGACGAGACGAACAAGGTTCGCCAAGACGACGGCGAATATATTAGCCAGAATGCCCATGATCGTGGAGCAAGGCGCTAGGAAGCCGCAGTCAACGGCAGGGAATCGCCGGCAACCAACCTGACAAGCGCCTGCCCTTCGGCCCAGGCACATCTAGATCCCATCTCGGTCGTGAACTTCTCCAACCCCCTGATCACGCAGAGGCGGCAGTACGACTCGGAACCGCAACCGGCACAACTTCCAGCGCTCGGTACCTTCGTTTCGGCCAACGCGGCAACGAGAGCGTTCTCCGTGAATACCTCCTCAAAACTCTGTTCGAGGAGATTGCCCAGAGCAAGCGCTGACTCGGGAGCCATGAGGCAAGGTCGCAGTGTTCCCGTTGGCCCCAGAGTCACCGCCCTGGTTCCGGCACCGCAGCCCCCAGACTCGATCTCATCGACCTCATCATCGGAAACCAGACTGATGAAGTCCCGATGCCGCTCGGCCAATCCCGACTGCTCGGCGAGCAGCCTGGCTACGCTCTCGGCCACGGTAGACTGATCGAGGCCCTTGGCGAGGTCTTTGCCACGGCCAACCGGCATCGCAGGGGCATAGGCGAATCGAGTGGCCCCCACCTCTTGGGCAAGACAAAGCGTGCTCTCGAGATGCGCAAGGTTCTCCGGAAGCAAGCACATGTTGGCCCTCACGAGTATCCCCGCCTCTGCCAGCCGCCGCATTCCCGCCAGCGCTAGCTCGAAGGACCCCGGCACCCGTGTCACTTGATCGTGAACTTCGGCGGTCGGCCCGTGCAGGCTGACGCTGGACACGACCTTGTGAGAAACGGCCGCCAGTCGCTCTACGAGTTCGTCCCCAAGCAGAGTCCCATTGGTAATCAAAGCCACAAGCCCGAATTCGCGCGTGCAGAAGTCGATAATGTCTTCGATTCCCGCGTGGAGAAGCGGTTCGCCGCCAGTCAACTCAACTCCACGGACACCGGAATCGACCAGCGTCTCAAGGATCTGCAGTAGTCGCTCCGTCGGTATTTCGTTCGTCAGCGCAGGCGAGCATGATCTGTAGCAGTGTCGACAGAAGAGATTGCAGCGGTCCGTTAGTTCGATCGACACGTGTACCGGGAAGAACCAGTCCTTGCTTCCGGTGGTGCGACAGGATATCGGGGCTTGGGCGCTGCTCGCAACAGTGATGAGTTGCATCCTGAGAGCCTCTTCGGTTGCCCACACCATTTGCGGAACGGCCTCAACGCCGAAGTCACCAGATGCGTTGTTTGCGATCTCGCCCACGCAGTGGCTTCCGTCACAGTTCTCGAGCAGACGAAACATGAGCGGGTTCACGTATCTTGTGTCGGCCGCCTCATCCGAGTCGCCCAAGAAGATCATTCCTCCGGTAGGCAGCGCATGCAGGCTCGCGTCAGGAGAAAGGATTGGATAGTCCCACAGCCTGTCGAACATACGTACCTGCCTTTGTCTCGGCCTTAGGAAACCCAAGAAGTAGCTTTGAGCTGTTGCTCATTCGGTCGAGAAGGTCACAATTCTGATCGCAGAGCGGCGGATGCCTGCGTCAGGTGCGTGAGGTCTGCGACGCTGAATAGGTCGCCGCCCTGGGCAACAATCACGGGGCCACAGAAGAGGCAGTAGAGGCAAACCAGACACCCCGTGCACGAATTGGCTGCGCTCTGATTGGAGACCAAGGAACCCGTGGCGTCCGCCATGATCGAGCGCAAGTCCACCGAAGTCGTGACTAGCTCTCCGCTCTCGACTCTGAACGTGTCGAAGGTTGTCACCTCCGAGGAGGCTGGAAAGTGAGCGCCGACTACGAGCCCTGCCGAGAAACGGCTGATTCCCCCAAACTCGCCGCCCGAGCGGGATCGCCATCGCCCACCAGGGAAGCAGGGCACACTCACGAGCGACTGCCCGCCCGAGTGGGAGACGTGGCCCTTGCTGGGCACCGCCAGGAGGCCCCTGCTGTCCAGTTCCGCCCTGACGGTTCCGAATTCCGCCGTGCCGAGCGCTCCATCGATTGCCTGCAGGTCGCCCGAAGAGAGCGGCGGACCGACCCTCGGCATCGCCTCAGCGGTCTCGGCGCTCACGTTGGCGAGTTCCGCTCCTACGCCGCCGAGGAATGCGCCCAAGAACACGCCACCGGCGCACTGCAGAAACGACTTGCGGTCAAACCCACCCACACTTGCGCTATCGTTTGTGGTTTCCGCTTCGTTGCGACCGTCTATGTCTTTAGCTTTGCTCATCTGCTACCTCCGATTGTCACGGCCGGCGCCCGACTAGATAGCAAAGGACTGCCGTGCCCTTCTCCCAATCATGAAGATCAGGGCAACTCCACTCATTAGCAGACCCGCTATCGCGATCCCGTTGGTCCCGACACCAACAGGTGTACCGGACCCTTCCACTAGGTAGATGTCTGCCTGTGTGTTGCGAGAGTCTTCGAAGACGACCCTGATGCCCGAAATTGCGGGATACACCTGCTCGCCGGGGTCACTGGTCACACGCATTTCGATATTCGCGGCCATGTCGTACGAATATATGTCGGAGTTTCCGTTACGGTCGTCCTCATAGACGACTTGGCTGCCGGAGACGGACGGCAGAGTCTGATTGCTGCCCGCGGTCGTCAGTCGACTCCCAGTTCCCGTGCTCAGGTCGTACGCGTAGATGTCGGCGTTGCCGTTGCGGTAGTCTTCGTAGACGACCTTGTCGCCCGAGATGGCGGGGTTTGTCTGTCCGCTGCCGTCGCTGATTATCCGGGTTTCGACGCCGCCGCTCAGGTCGTACGAATAGATGTCGGCGTTGCCGTTGCGGTAGTCTTCGTAGACGACCTTGTCGCCCGAGATGGCCGGGCCGACTTGATCGTGGGAGTCTGACGTGAGCCTGGTTTCGACTCCCGTGCTCAGGTCGTACGCGTAGATGTCGGCGTTGCCGTTGCGGTAGTCTTCGTAGACGACCTTGTCGCCCGAGATGGCAGGTTCGACTTGTTCGGCTGCGTCTGACGTGAGCCTGGTTTCGACTCCTGTGCTCAGGTCGTACGCGTAGATGTCGGCGTTGCCGTTGCGGTAGTCTTCGTAGACGACCTTGTCGCCCGAGATCTTGGGGATCGATTGGTCGCTCGTGTTGTAGGTGAGCCGCGTCTCCGAGCTGGTGCTCAGGTCGTACGCGTAGATATCGGCGTTGCCGTTCCGATTGTCCTCGTAGACCGCCTTGTCTCCGTCAAGCGCCGGGCTCACTTGTTCATTGGGGTCCCCGGTGACGCGTGTCTCGACGTAGGTGGCCGCGGCGACACCAGCGACCAGGAAGAGAGCCAAGAGCGTCGCGAGGACGAGCGACCATGCTCGGAGTCCGTGCCGTGAATCGTGCCGTGAGCTTCTGTCCAACCTGCACCACCGGCCTCTCTCAACAAGGACGGCCGCCCGCGTGCCTGCACTGTGAAGAGGCTGATGTTGTTGGACTCGGCCCTTGGGCACGAGCGGCACCCGAACGGCGCATACTTCCTCATACCAGCAATTTCCAGAGAGAGCAAGCGTGTTCTGCAAACGCGACTTCCTTCGTCGCGGCGTCACACGAGGCAACGGTCGGAGCTAACTGTGCCGGGAAACGAAAGCGGGAACCGAAGTTCCCGCAGGCAAAGCTCGGCTGGTAGGCTGCTACGGGCCGCTCACGCCGGACTTCAGAACTCGCAAGTCGGCCATTCTTCAGGTCACCGCGGGCGGGGCAGATATCGAACCTGCGTGAGGAAAGACTTCTTGTTCATCCCTGCAGAGCCCGCTGGTCGCTTTCGGTCAGCAATGCACACCACGCATCGCGCCACGTCCAATTCGGGCCTGACGTGAGGGCGGCGCAAACGCAACGCGAAACAGAGAACACCGAGAACGTGAAGAGGCCCCCTCGTGCGAGGGGGCCTCTTCACAATTCGAACAACCCAAACCTTCGTGCTTGCTGCCAAATGGCGTCTTCTCTCGCACGCGGTTTGAGCAAGACTCTCTGGTGGAGCCAAGGGGGATCGAACCCCTGACCTCATGGCTGCCAGCCATGCGCTCTCCCAGCTGAGCTATGGCCCCGAATCCTGGGTCGCCCGTAGGCGCAAGGGACAGTATAGGCAGGCGGATTCGGCGGGTCAACCGGCAGGTTCTGGGTCGCTGCGAGGAGGTCGCGGCTACCCCTCGGCGCCTTCGGCCTCGGCTGGCGCGGACTCGGTCACCGCCTCGTCGGCCACCTCGCGCGCGGGTGCGCGACGCTCCGCCATCCACGGCCCGAGCACCTCTGCGGTCAGCATGCCGCCGAGGATCAGCGCACTCCCCGCCCACCCGGCCTCGCTGAGTCGCTCGCCGCGCAGCGCCACGCCGAAGATGCCGGCAAACACCGGCTCGCCGATGAGGATCAGTGCGGTGCGTGTCGGCGACAGGTGCCGGAGCGCAGAGGTCTGCACCCAGAAGGCCACCGCGGTCGCGAGTACGCCGGTGAGCAGCAGCGCGCCCCACAGCGGCCATCCGGTCGGGAGCGTGGGACGCTCCAGCAGCAAACCGGCCACCGCACAGCCGACGACCCCGACGAGCAGCTGCATGAGCGTGAGGGCGGCGATGTCGATGCCCTTCGCCCACTTCGCGATGACGATCAGTTGCAGCGAGTACGTGAACGCGCAGCTGAGCACCAGCGTGTCGGCCACGCTCCAACCGACGCTCCCGTCGGCGGCGAGCAGCCACAGCCCCACCGTGCCCATGACGACGCCGACGAGCGTGAGCGCTCTCGGCGGCCGACGCATCACGAACACCTGGAGCACCGGCGTGATGACCACGAACATCCCGGTGATGAAGCCGGCACGCGACGACGCGTTGTGGGTCATGATGTGCAGCCCCCACGTTTGCGCGACGTAGGCGACCGCCATGAGCGCGCCGGCAATCCCGCCGACTACGACGGTCCGGCGATCGAACCGCAGGATCGACCGGGGGAACAGCGCGACGAACGCCACGACCGCGATCGCGAAGCGCCATGCGAGGAACTGCAACGTGGGGTAGATCGCGGTGGCGTCCTTGACGGTGATGAAGGTGAGACCCCACACCGCCGCCACGCCCAGCAGGGCAAGGTCCCAGCGGAACCTGCCGAGCAGGTGGCGCACTACGACACCTCGCCCGCGCCGACCTCCGAGCGCTCCGCGGGTCCGGTCACGTCCTCGGGCAGTTGCAGCCGGGGCGCATCGCTCCACAGCTTCTCGAGACGGTAGAACTCGCGCTCCTCCGGCATGAACACGTGCACCACCAGATCGCCGAAGTCGATCAGCACCCACCGGCCCTCGCGTTCGCCCTCACGCCCGATAGGCTTGGCGCCGAACTCTCGTAGACGGTCCTCGACGGCATCCACGATCGTCTTGACCTGCCGGTCGTTCTGACCGGTGGCGATGACGAAGTAGTCGGTCACGACCAGCAGGTCGCGGACCTCCATCACAACGAGATCGCTGGCCTTCTTGTCGGACGCGGCCCGAGCGGCTTCAATGGCGAGCTCACGAGAGTCCAGTTGGTGCCTCCTTAGCAGCTACCTGCGCGCGGCAGGTTTGTAGTCCTTACCGATGATCACGATGATGTCGGCGATCTCCTGATCGGACGGCTGCTGGCTTATCTTGCCCACCTTCAGCACGTCCGCGACCGCCTGTCCGTCCGTCGGCGACCCATGTTGCACGATGATGCGCGTCTGCGCGTAGTTGAATCGATCGGCGTTTCCGGTGGTCACCACGCGGAATCCCTGCTTGATCAACTGTTGCGACGCTACGCCCGCGATTCCCGGGACGCCTGCTCCATTGTAGATGACCAAGCGTCGAGTTCGTGTGTCGTCGGTCATGGTCACGCCCCACCACGACTTCAGCAGGTCCGCCACCTGGGTGCGTTGCGGCTCATAGTAGGTCTCGCTGCCCACCGTCACCGGCTTGCCGGGGAGCGGCGCGAACGCCACGTCCTCCTTGCGAATCCGGTCGATGTCCGAGGACAGTCGCCGCTTCGCGCCCGCGTCGAGGTTCGACTGAGTGGCTGCCGGCAGCAGGCCGTCGACGCGCTGCTGCGTCAGCGCCTGCTGATAGGAGCTGTACGACATCACGATGAACCGGTCGAACGGCACCGACAGGTAGTTCGAGATGGTCGCGATCGAAACGTCCGGGCCGGCGTCGTAGCTATCGCCTACGCGCTCGAACCCTCGGCCCGGGACCTCCATCAGCGCCGCATCCGGTATCGCGAAGCCGAACGCCCGGTGCTCCTTGGGGTCCACGCGCATAGCGAGGAACCCGCGCGCCTTGCCGTTCTCCACGCCGATCACCAGGAGATTCTCGCGTGCCCTCTCCTCCCGCGCCGCCGGCGTCGCCTCGTGCGCAGCCGCTCGCCTCGCGTTCCATCGGGCGATGCCGTTGATGGTGGTCGCGAACGTGACGAGCACGAGCACGGAGATGACAGCCGCGGCCACGACGAGTCCCGCTATCGTCAGCGTGCCGACGGTGCGCGAGCTGAGGGTCGCGAACAGGTCCTCGAGCTCCGTGCGCCATTTGTGGCTCTTGACGGCACGCCGGGCGCTCTTCAACGCCTTGGACGTGCGACGCGTCGATCGGAATCCCGTCGGCACTTGGGGCTTCGTGAACTCGGCCCGGCGGGCGCGACTGCGCGGGATGTCGACGCCGCGGCGCTCCACTTCGGAAGGCTCGCCGGCGGGGCGCTCCTCGCTGCGCTTGCTGTAGTCGTCCCAGGTCTCGGCCATCAGGAATCGGCCTCTCCGAGGGCGGCGTTCCAGACCGCTACGGTCATCGGGTGCAGGGTACGACGGGTCGCCACGACGTGCCGGATGCCCGAGGCCATGCAGCGCACGAACAGCTCGGGCAGCGGGACGTGACCGACCCCAGCGCGCAGCTCGTCCACGCCGTCATAGCGACGCTGCGGCTCGATAGAGTCGGCGATGTACACGATGCGGTCCAGGTCTGTCATCTCCACTGCGCCGAGCGTGTGGTGCGCGACCGCCGAAACGACCGTGGCCGGGACGTCCGGAAACGTCTCGACGATCTGCGCCGCCCCCACGCGTGCGTGGAGCAGTTGCGGCGCGCGACGGTCCGCGGGCGCGACATCCACGCCGAGGCGGTCGGCCTCGGCGAAAAGCTGCTGGTCAGGTAGGTCCTTGCCCCAGTCGTGCAAAAGGCCCGCCAGCAGCGCGTCTTGCGGGTCGGAATCGTACGTTCCGGCGAGGCCTGCGGCCGTCTCCGCCACGCGTTCGGCGTGTGCGAGCGTGCGAGGCGAGACTCGGACGGCGAGGGCCATGCGCGCCGCCTCGATCGACAGCATGGCTACCGGCCCTCTTCGTAGAGCCGGTGCTTCAGGACGTAGGCGGCGACGGCTTCCGGAAGCAGGTAGCGCACCGGGCGATGCGCGGCCACGCGGGTGCGGATGTCCGTGGACGAAATTGCGAGCGCCGGTACCTCCATCAGCTCCACCCGCGGGGGTCGCTCGTGCGCCGCGCGGGCCTCCGAGAAGCGCGCGAGGTCGTACCCCGGCCGCGTCGCGCCGATGAACGTCACGAGGTCCGCGAGCCGGTCGGCGTCCTTCCAGCCGAGGATGTCCCACACGGCGTCGGCGCCGGTTATGAAGTACAGCTCCGCGCTTTGGCCGTACTTCGCGCCGAGCTCCGTCACCGTGTCCACGGTGTAGGTCGGGCCGGGGCGCTCCACCTCGAGCCGCGATACCTCGAAGTCCGGGTTGCTCGCCGTCGCGATCACCGTCATCAGGTACCGGTGCTCGGCCGCGCTCACGCTACGGTGGGTCTTGCGCACTGGAGTGCCCGTCGGCATGAAGATGACCTGGTCGAGGTTGAACTGAACCAGGGCCTCCTCGGCCGTTACGAGGTGCCCGTAGTGGATCGGGTCGAAGGTTCCGCCCATGACGCCCAGGCGCAACCGTTTCCTCACGCCGCGAACCGTGTTCGCCCCTTTCGCGCCACTCTCGGTCCTACTCCCGAACCTGCCCGTCGCCCATCGCCACGAACTTCGTGGTCGTGAGCGCCTCGAGGCCCATCGGGCCGCGAGCGTGGAGCTTCTGGGTCGAAATGCCGATTTCCGCGCCCAGACCGAACTCGCCGCCGTCCGTGAATCGCGTGGACGCGTTCGCGTACACGGCCGCCGCGTCGACCTCGTTGAGGAAGCGCAGTGCGGCGCGGTAGTCCTCGGTCACGATGGCTTCCGAATGCTTCGTTCCGTACGTGTTGATGTGGCGGATCGCCTCGTCGAGGCCCGACACGATCTTGCACGAGATATCGAGGTCGAGGTACTCGGTGCCCCAGTCCTCGTCGGTGGCCGGGACGATACGCATGACCGAGCCGAGGGCGCGTGTCTTCTCGTCGGCGTGGATGGTTACGCCGTTGTCCTCGAGCTCCTTGAGAATCGGCGGAAGGAGACGCTCGTAGACGGCGTCGTCGACCAGCAGGCTCTCGGCCGCGTTGCACACGCCGGGGCGCTGGCACTTCGCGTTCACGACGATGCGCCGCGCCATCTCCGCATCTGCATCGGCGTGAATGTACACGTGGCAGTTGCCGACGCCGGTCTCGATCACGGGCACCTTGGCGTTCTCGACGACGCTGCGGATCAAGCTCGCGCCGCCGCGCGGGATGAGCACGTCGACGTAGCCGTGGAGCCCCATCAGCTCCTCGACAGCGGAGTGCTCCGTCGACTGGATGGTCTGGATCGTGCCCTCGGGAAGCCCGGCACCGAGCGCCGCGGCCGCGAGCACGCGACTCAGCGCGTGGTTCGAGTTCGCCGCGAGCGTGCCGCCGCGAAGGATGACGGCGTTCGCGGTCTTCACGCACAGGCCGGCGGCGTCGGCGGTCACGTTGGGGCGCGCTTCGTAGATCATCGCGACGACCCCCATCGGCACGCGTCGCTGCTGCAGCCAGATGCCGTTCGGCAGCCGGTGGCCCTGCAGCACCTCGCCGATGGGGTCCGGCAGCATCGACACGGCGCGGAGCGCCTCGGACATCGACTTCAGGCGCGCAGGCGTGAGTTCAAGGCGGTCGAGCAGTGACGCCGAGGTTCCCTTGTCCCGCGCGGCCGACATGTCCGCTTCGTTCGCCTCGAGGATCTCGTCCTGCTTGGCCACGAGCGCGTGGCCCATCGCGAGCAGCGCCCGGTTGCGCGTGTCGGTCGATGTCGTCGCCAAGCCGAGCGCCGCGTTCCGCGCGCGAACGGCAAGATCCATGACCTCAGACATCCGGTGGCCTTTCCCCTCGGCGTGTGACCGATCCGAGCCGCCGTCAGACGGCCGTCAGGGTCTCCCTACAGAATCACGAGGCTGTCCCGATGCACGACCTCCACACCTGCATGGTCGGGCAGGACGCGTGCGATGTCGGCGGACCGCATACCCTTTACGCGCCTGAGTTCCGCCGAGGAGATCGCGGTGAGTCCACGGGCGATGACGTTGCCGGCGCGGTCGTGCAGCGCGACCGTGTCGCCTGGGACGAAATCGCCGGTGACCTCGACGACACCGGCGGGGAGCAGGCTTTTTCCCCGCAAGCATAGGGCCTCGCGCGCGCCATCGTCAATCGTGACGGACCCCACCGGCGCCCTGCCGAAGGCGATCCAGAGCTTGCGACTGGCGAGCTCCGCGTCGCCGCCTGCGAAGTAGGTCCCGACCGGCTTTCCCTCGGCGGCGTCGACCACGACACGGGGGCGCCGCGCCTCGCAGACCACCATCGGAATGCCCGCCTTCATGAGCGTCCGCGCCGCCTCGACCTTGGTCGCCATCCCGCCGGTGCCGACCTCGCTGCCGGGGCCACTGGCCGCCTCCAGCATCGCCTCGGTGACCTCGGCAACGTGGGTGAGCAGCCGCGCTTGCCCGGACGTACGAGGATCGGCAGAGTACAGGCCCTCGATGTCGGTGAGCATGACCACCAGGTCGGCCTTCACCATGATGCCGACGAGCGCAGCAAGCGTGTCGTTGTCGCCGAAGCGGATCTCGTCGACCGCAGTCGTGTCGTTCTCGTTCACCACGGGCACCGCGCCCATCGCCAGCAGGCGCTCGAACGTGCGGCATGCGTACAGGTACTGTTGCCGATGGGATACGTCGTGCCGCGTCAGGAGCACCTGCGCGACCGTCATGCCCGCCTCGGCGAAGAGTTCGGCGTACGTGCTGATGACGCGCACTTGGCCCGCGGCTGCGGCGGCCTGCAGTTCCGGCATTTCGACGGGACGACGCGCGAGCTTCAGCGCGGCGATGCCCGCCGCCACGGCGCCGGAACTCACGACGACCGTCTCGCACCCGGCGCTGCGTAGCTCCGCAACCTGCGCGATCAGCCCCCGCAGGAACTCGGTGTCGAGACCACCGTCCTCGGCGCCGATGGTGGAACTTCCGACTTTGACGACCACGCGCTTCGCGAGCTCGCCCACCTACGCCTCCTCGTCCTCACCGGTCGTCGCAGCTGCACCAACACTCTCGTACTCGAATGTGACGGGGCCGATGGTGACGCTGTCTCCCTCGCGGGCACCCGCGTCCTCGAGCGCCTTCTCGACGCCTGCGCGAGCCAGCCGCCGCTGCAGGTAGGCGATCGCTTCCGGGTTGTCGATCTCGGTCATGATCACCATGCGCTCGATCGCCCGACCCAGGACCTGCCAGGCATTGCCACCGGCGCGTTTCACCGTGATCGTGCGCTCATCCTTGGGCTCGTACACGTACGTGCCTTCATAGCTCTCCGCGGGGCCCTCGCTGCGCCGGAGCTGATGCACCGCCTCGCCCACCGCGAGCACCATCGCGTCCACGCCTTCGCCCGTCACCGCCGACACCGCGAAGTACGGCCGCTCCCGCTCCGCGCACCACGCCGCGAGCGCCTCGGATTGCTCCCGCGCCCCCTCGATGTCGACCTTGTTGCCGACGACGACCTGCGGCCGCCCCCCGAGATCCTCGGCGTGCGCGGAGAGTTCGGCGTCGATGACCTCGACGTCATGTACCGGGTCGCGCTGCTCGAACCCGCCGGACAGGTCCACCACGTGCACGATGAGCGCGGTGCGCTCGATATGACGCAGGAACGCATGGCCGAGACCGGCGCCGGTGCTCGCCCCCTCGATGAGCCCGGGCACGTCGGCGACGACGAACGAGTGCTCGCCGGCACGCACGACCCCGAGGTTCGGCACGAGCGTGGTGAACGGGTAGTCGGCGATCTTCGGCCGAGCGGCACTCATGCGCGCGATCAGAGAGGACTTCCCGACGTTCGGGAAGCCGACGAGCGCCGCGTCTGCGAGCAGCTTCAGTTCGAGGGTGACCCAGCGCTCCTCGGCCGGCTCGCCAAGTTCGGCGAAAGCGGGAGCGCGCCTGGTTGGCGTCACGAAGTGGATGTTGCCGCGACCGCCGCGACCGCCACGCGCGACCACCACGCGCTGACCGGCGCGATCGAGGTCCGCCATCTGATCGCCGGTCTCGGCGTCGTGCACGACGGTTCCGACCGGCACCTTCAGCACCATGTCGTCACCGACCGCGCCGTTCATGCGCGAGCCCTTGCCGTGCTGCCCGCGCTGCGCCTTGAAGTGGTGCTTGTAGTGGAAGTCCAACAACGTGGACAGCGCAGAGTCTGCTTGCAGGATGACGCGTCCGCCGGACCCGCCGTCGCCGCCGTCGGGACCGCCCTTCGGCACGTGCGCCTCTCGGCGGAAGCCTTTGCAGCCCGCACCGCCGTCCCCGCCTCGCACGTATATCTTGGCCTCGTCCACGAACATCATGGGCTCACAATCTCGTCGCGACTCATCGTAGCGTACAGGGAGATTCCCGACCGAACGTACAACGGCACCACCCTCGCGCCACCCAGTCGCCGTCGCTCCGTGCCTACGCTAACGTCACCTCGGCCCTGGATACACGAAAGCCCTCCCGCCTATCCGGCCGAAGGGCTTCACGTGGCAATGTGGGAATCCCGACGGGGGGCGGTGACTACGCCTCCTGCGGTCGGATGTGCACGCGGCGGTCCTTGCCGCGAGTGAAGTCGACCACGCCGTCCTTCAGGGCGAACAGGGTGTCGTCGCGGCCGATGCCGACGTTCTCGCCGGGCTTGAGCGCGGTGCCACGCTGGCGCACAAGGATCGAGCCGGCGGTGACGACCTGACCGGCGAAGCGCTTGACGCCCAGTCGCTGGGACTGCGAGTCGCGGCCGTTGCGGGTGGAACCCATACCCTTTTTATGTGCCATCTCTTACAACCCCTTCGGGATCAGCTTCGTGCGAGCGAGCTACTCGGCGGCTTCCTCAGCCGGCGTCTCCGTGGCGACAGCTGCAGGAGCGGTCTCCTCGGCGGGCTTCTCCGCCTTCTTGCGGGTCCGCTTCGGCGCCGGCGCGGAAAGCGCCACGTCCGTGATGCGCAGCAGGGTCAGCGGCTGGCGGTGGCCCCGGGTGCGCTTGTAGCCCTTGCGCTTCTTGAACTTGAAGATGATGACCTTGTCGGCCTTGCCGTGGCCCACGACTTCCGCGGTCACCTGGGCAGAGCCGAGTGCGGCGGCGTCGGACACGACGTTGTCGCCGTCGACGACGAGCATGACGGGCAGGGTAACCGTCTCGCCGACGGCAGCGTCGAGCTTCTCGACGGCGACCGTCTCGTCCTTGGTTACCTTGACCTGCTTACCGCCGGTCGAAACCACTGCGTACATATACGAATCGCTTCCTCTCGTGAAGTCACGCGAGGAGGTATGCTAGCACACGTTTTCCAGCAGCGTCAACGAACGGACGCCCGGCGCCGTGTGCTGCCCTCCGCCATGGGTCGCGCAGGTGTTCTCCGACCCTCTACCCCAGCGCGCGTTGGATGAGACCGGCCCGGCCCTCGATGAGCACGCGCACCTCGGTCGGCCCGCAGTCTGGATCGGCCACGATCGCCACCTGCTTGCCCGTCTCGGCCCGCAGCGTTGCGACCGCATTGTGCCCCGGCGCCGAGACCAGGGCGTACGTGTTCGGATTGATGCCGAAGAGGTACGCGGGCGAACGTCCCTGCCGCAGGATCTCCAGCATGGCGCGCTCGACCATGATGCGCTTCGTGGTCTCGGACAGGACCCGCCCCTCGCCACCGCACGTCGGGCACGGCTCGGTCAGGATCCCGAACAGCCCCTCGGTCACGTTCTTGCGGGTCATTTCCACGAGGCCGAGCTTGCTGATCTCCGACACGCGGGTCTTCGTGCGGTCGCGCTCGAGGCGGTCGTTCAGCCGGCGGAACACCTCGGCTCGGTGGAACGCGTCTTCCATGTCGATGAAGTCGATGACGATGATCCCGCCGATGTCGCGCAGTCGCAGTTGGCGGACGACCTCGTCGGCCGCCTCCAGGTTCGTGCGCAGGATCGTGTCCTCGAGGTTCTTCTTGCCGACGAACTTGCCGGTGTTCACGTCGATGGCGGTCAGCGCCTCGGTCCGGTCGATTGCGATCCGACCGCCGCTCGGCAGTTCGACCGTTCGGCGCACCGCCGAGTCGATCCTCGGCTGGAGGCGGAAGACGTCGAACAGCGGCTGGCGCTCCTTGTACAGCTGCACGAGCCGCACCAGATGCGGCGACGTCTTCTTCAAGAACGAGACGACTTTGTCGTGGACACCCTTGTCGTCGATGATCAGCCGTCGGAACTGGTCGCTGAACACGTCGCGGACGAGCCGCAGCGACAGGTCCATCTCGGTGTAGACGACCTCCGGCGCGAGACCCTCGTGCGCCTGGTGCTGAACGCGCTTCCACAGCCGCAGCAGGAAGTCGAGGTCGCTGCGGAGGTCTCTCTCGGTCGCGCCCTGCGCCGCCGTCCGCACGATCACGCCGACGCCCTCGGGCACATGCGGCTTGATGATCTCGTGCAGCCGGTCGCGCTCCTCGTCGGGCAGCTTCCGAGAGATGCCGACGAACTCCGAGAACGGCATCAGCACCAGGAAGCGCCCGGGCAGCGTGATGTCGGTGGTGACCCGGGCACCCTTGGTGCCCATCGGGTCCTTGAGCACCTGGACCATGAGCTGTTGGTTCGGCTTGAGCAGCTGCGCGATATCGCGAGTCGGCAGGTCCTCGAGCCCCTCGGACGCCACGACCTCCCCCACGTAGAGGAAGGCGTTCTTCTCCAAGCCGATGTCGACGAAGGCCGCCTGCATACCCGGCAGGATGTCGCGCACCCGGCCGAGGTAGACGTTACCGACGACGCTGCGCTTGGGACGCTCGATGTAGAGCTCGACGAGTTCGCGGTCCTCGAGCAGCGCAACGCGAGTCTCGCTCGCGTCGTGGGATATGAGCATTTCGCGTACTACGTCCGCCATTGCGCGGCTCCCGTCACAACGGGCGACGCCACGCCTCTCCGTCCTCTACGAACAGATCGGTGCGGGTCACCGTCTCAACGGCGCCGTCGAGGTTTGCCTGACGCATCGCTTGGCGGACGAGCTCATCGGGGCGGAGCGAGCCGTTGGGTCCCATTCGCGTGACCACCTCGGCTATCGTTCGCCCTTCGGACGATTTCGCGACCGGCTCCTTCGGGAGGCTCGTCGCGAGATCGAAAACCTTGGCCTTACCTTTGTGCTCGACCTCCAGGCGTCCGACGGCGATGACGGCGCCTAGCGCCCGCTGCAGTGCCTCAGGATCCACCTCCTCGGACAGCACCACTTCATAGCGAGCCACCGTCAGTGTAGCGGAAAGCGACTGCTCGTTCTCCCCCACGTAGCCGACGTCCATCGGGCCAAGGCCGACCGGGGACGCCGCCGCGAGGCGTTCGAGTGCCTGCGGCGCCGCGACGTACTGCCGCAGCCACACGTCGAAGTACTCCCGATCGCCGCCGGTTGCGACGGGCAGCGCCGGGCCGAAGGAGATGCGCATCTTCGGACTGAAGCCTTGCGTCACCGCATAAGCGAAGCCCGCACGGCGCACGCTGCGCTCACAGGATCGCATGACCTCAAGGTGCGAGAGGAAGCGCAGGCGACCGGTCTTGGCGAACCGAGCGCGCAGTCGGAAGTACGGACTAGCCACGTGCCTCGCCCCCCAGCTCGATTGCGAGGCCGAGGTCGTCGCACACCCGACACCCTGTGCAGCCATCGAAGCTGCAGTCGGGCGTCGGCGTGCCGGCCACCGCTCGCTCGCGTTCGCGCTCGAGGTAGCGAACGGATACGCCGCACGAGATGTGCGACCAGGGCAGGACTTCGTCGGTTCGGCGTTCGCGGTTCGCGATTGCCGCCGGATCGACGCCGCACGTCTCGAACGCCGCGAACCACGTGGGAAGCGAGAACCGTTCGGTCCACGCGTCGAAGCGCGCACCACTGCGCCACGCGGTCTCGATCACGTCGGCGATCTCACGGCCGCCGCGCGCCATCACGCCTTCGAGGAAGGACACGTCAGCGTCGTGCCAGGACAGGTCGACAAGGCGGCGCGGCATCGCGCCCCGCAGCACCGACTGGCGGCGCTCCACCTCGGCGAGCGGGATCTGCGCGTCCCACTGGAACGGGGTGTGCGACTTCGGCACGAACGTCGAGACCGACACACCGATCTTCAGGCCGCCCCGCTCGGCGGGAGGGGTCACATCGCGCGCCACTCGCACGACCTCGTTCACCAAGTGCCCGATGCCGATGATGTCCTCGTCGGTCTCCGTGGGCAGCCCGATCATGAAGTACAGCTTGACGCGCCGCCAACCTGCTTCGAAGGCGGTCCGTACGGTCTCGATGAGGTCGGATTCGGCCACGTTCTTGTTGATGACGTCGCGCATCCGCTGGGTGCCGGCCTCGGGGGCGAACGTGAGACCGACCTTGCGGCCGCTGGACGACACGAGCCGCGCGAGTCCGATGCTGAACGAGTCCACGCGCAGCGACGGCAACGAGACCGCCACCCCGGTTCCCTCGAGCCGCCGCGTCAGCCGGCGCAGGATCTCCTCGATCTGCGAATGGTCCGCCGAGGACAGCGAGGTGAGCGACAACTCCTCGTAGCCGGTGCATGTGAGGGCAGCGACAGCGTCGCGAACGACGGTATCAGCCGGGCGCTCGCGTACGGGCCGGTAGATCATGCCGGCCTGACAGAAGCGGCAGCCCCGGGTGCAACCGCGTTGCACTTCGACGTTCGCGCGGTCGTGCACGACGTCCATGTACGGCACGACCGGGCAGGTGACGGCCTCCTCGACGTCGAGGCTCCCGAGCGCACGTTTCACCACGGTCTCGGCCGCCCCCTCGAGCGGGCGAATCTCCACCAGTCGGCCGTCCTCGGCGTGGATGGGCTCGTAGGCGCTGGGGACGTACACGCCCGGGACGGCGGCGAGCGCCCGCAGCACCTCGGCTCGCGTGTAGCCGTTCGCGAGAGCCGAGCGATGCGCCGCTACGATCTCGACGACCGCCTCCTCCCCTTCGCCGATGAGGATGGCGTCGAAGAACGCCGCGACCGGCTCGGGATTGTACGAGCACGGCCCCCCGCCGAGGACGATCGGGTGCGCGTCGGTGCGATCGGCGGCGCGAAGCGGCACACCGGCGAGGTCCAGCACCTCGAGCACGTTGGTGTACGTGAGTTCGTACGGAAGCGTGATGCCGATGAGATCACACGCCGCGAGCGGGGTCAGCGTCTCGAGCGTGTAGAGCGGCAGCTGCTCGCGCCGCATGGCCTCGGCCATGTCCTCCCATGGGACGTAGCATCGCTCGGCGGCCACGCCGGGCAGGGCATTCAGGCGCCGATACAGGATCGCGATCGCCTGGTTCGCCATGCCGAGCTCGTAGGTGTCCGGGTACACGAGCGCCGCGCGATACTCCGCCGCCTCGTCACGCTGGACCGCCCATTCGGAATCGATGTAGCGCGCCGGCCGCTCGACGTGTGGCAGGAGCGTCTCGAGGCGCCGCCACAGGTCGTCGGCTCGCGCGTCACGCACCGTCAGCGTCGCCGCCTGCCGATGGCTCGGGCTCGCCGCGCCCGCGCAGCCGACGAACGCGGCCGGCCGCAGCGCCCGTGACGTCGCCGGTTGCGTCGCGAAGGCGATGCGCCACCTGACCGAGGTCCGCGCCCTGCTCGAAGTAGGCAATCGTTGCTTTGCCCATGGCGATCGTGCCGGTGTAGCCGATGCCGCCCTTGATCGCCCAGCCGAAGCCGGGGATGAAGTCGAGTACCTGGCGCGCCACTGCGCGCAGGGTGAAGCCGCCGCCGACGATGGCGAGCAGCTCTTTCGCCCGCTCCGTGCCGAGGTCCTCGCCGTAGCTGGCGGCGATCTGCAGCAGCATCTTCGCCTGGTTCGCCGTCATGAGCGGCATGTCTGCGCCGGGAATGATGGCAACCGCGCCGATCACGGCGTTCTGCATGGCCGTCGAGTTCACCAGGTGGTTCGCCGCGTGGCGCCGTGTGAACGGGAAGTTGTTCGCAAGCGCCAAGCGCTTCTTGGCCAACCGGTCCGCCAACCACTCCGCGAGACGGTCGTCGACAGCGCGGACGGGCTCGGGATCGCCCACCACGTTGTCTCGCGACATGCCGAGTACGAGCGCCAACTCCTCGGGAACGGGGCCCTGCACGAGCGCAACCGTCTGCACACCTGCGCGGACGAGACCAGCCAGCAGCTTCACCATGTCGGCGCTCGCCCGGCCGATGACGGCGATGGCGGCGTCGACTGTGGGGTCGACGACGAGCTCAGGCGCTCCCGGCTCGACCGCCTCGATCTGCAGGCGAGCCGCAGCGGTGCGCGGACGCAGGCGATCGCGGAGCACGTCGACGAGCGGGTCGGGCGCGTCGACTTCCACGAGCACGGCGATTCGAACGGGCTGCTCACGCTCGGCGCGCATCTGGGTGGCGGAGCGAACGATCTCGCGTATGTCGAACGGCATGGCCACGGCGTGCCTCCTCAAATGACCGAACGGGTTGCGGGTGAGTGTCGCGGACGGGGGGCTAGGCGCCGTAACGGCGCGACCAGACGGACAGTAACATACCGATACCCGCCAGGTTGGTGACCATGAACGAACTGCCGAAGCTCATGAACGGCAATGGGATCCCGGTGATGGGCATGATACCCACCGTCATGCCGACATTGACGAGAATCTGGAAGGTCCACATCGATATGAACCCCGCGACGATCAGTGCGCCGAACAGATCGCGCGACGATGCCGCCACCTCAAGGGCAGCGACCAGCAACCCGAGGTACAGGCCGAGGAGCAGCACAGCGCCCATGAAGCCGAGCTCCTCGCCGAGGACCGCGAAGATGAAGTCGGTATGGCGCTCGGGGAGGAAGTTGAGATTGCTCTGCGTCCCCGACCCGAGCCCCTTGCCCGTGATGCCGCCGGAGCCGATCGCGATCTTGCTCTGCGCGAGGTTATAGCCGGCCCCCGCCGGATCGCGTGACGGGTCGACGAACACGAGCAGGCGGTTCATCTGGTACTCCTGCAAGACACCGGCCTTCAACACGACGCCGACGAGTACGACCCCGACGATCGCGAAGACGAGGAACCACTTCGGCTTGAGCCCGCCGACGAGCAGCATCCCCATGGTGATCGCCACGAACACCATGCCGGTGCCGAGGTCCGGCTGCAGCAGGATGAGCAGGAGCGGCGGGCCGAGGTACGCGAGCACGCGGCCGACGTCCCTCGACGTCTCGATACGGCCCTTGAACTGGGAGATGACCGCCGCCATCACCACGATGAGGATCAGCTTCGCGGGCTCCGATGGCTGGAACAGCCGATGTCCGGCGAACTGTAGCCACGAGGTCGCTCCGTTGGCCTTGTCGCCGAGGCCCGGGATTCGCGGCGAGATGATGAGCAGCGCGTTGACGACCGCCAGCGGACCCACCCAGTGCGTCAGCGTCTGGTAGTCCACCGCGGCTGCGATCGCGAGCGGCACGAGGCCGATGAGCACGCCGAGCAGCTGTCGCTTCACCATGGCGCCGTGCGCGCCCATGGTCGCAGTGGCCGACGACACCATCACTACGCCGTAGACGATCAGCGCCAACGCCACCAGCAGCAGCGGGACGTTGATCACCTTCAGCACTCGTTTGAGGGGGGTGCGATCCATCAGGCTCCTACCGCGACGCGTCCGTCGCCTGCACGTGCTCTGTCTTGAGGCCGAAGAGACTGGCGAAGATGCTGCGGCCGGCCGGTCCTGCCACCGAACCGCCGTGACCGCCCTGTTCGACGACCACGACCACTGCGTACTTCGGCTGGTCCGCAGGCGCGTAGCCGGCGAACCACGCGAAGTCGTCCTTGCCGGCCACCTGCGCCGTACCGGTCTTTCCGGCCACGCGAAGGTCGAAGTTGCGGAAGGCGGCGCGACCCGTACCGTCCTCGGTCACGCGCTCGAGGGCGGTGTGCATCAAAGACAGGTTGTCCTGCGAGATGCGCGGTCGGGCGATGACGGTGGTCTCGGCCTTCTTCGCCGCCTGACCCTTCGCGCCGACGACTTGGAGCAGCACGTGCGGCTGCAGCACTTTGCCGCCGTTCGCCACCGCGGCGTACACGTTGACGAGCTGCAGGGGCGAGACGAGCATGTCGCCCTGGCCGATCGCCATATTCACGGTGTCGCCCGGCAGCCAGGTCTGCCACTCGGGGTAGTCGGCGTTGAACTGCTTCTTCCACGCCTTGTCGGGGACGCGGCCCTGCACTTCTCCGGGCAGGTCGATCCCCGACTTCTTGCCGAGACCGATCGAGCGTGCGAACGCCTGGAGCTTCTCCCCCGGCGCCTTGTACAGTTTGTAGCCGACCTCGTAGAAGTAGCTGTCGCACGAGTTGGAGATCGCGCCGGTGAAGCCGAGCGAACCGTGGCCCGAGCGGAGCCAGCAGTACTTCTTCCACTCCTTGCCCATCTCGGTCCACACGCCGCGACAGTCCCACGAGAAGCCTTGATTGATGAGACCGGACTGCAGGCCGGCAAGACCGGTCACGACCTTGAACGTCGACGCCGGCGGGTATGCGGCCATGATCGCGCGGTTGTTCAGGGGATACTCGCTCGACTTGTCGTTCAGGCGCTTCCAGTCCTTCGCGCTGATGCCGCCGACGAACTGACTCGGGTCGAACGTCGGTGCACTCGCCATCGCGACGACCTCGCCGGTCGTCACGTCGACTGCGACGGCGGCTCCCGCCCTCGCCTTGCCGAAGTGCTGCCGGTGCGCGTCCTGCAGCGCCTGTGCGAGTGCCTTCTCCGTCTCCCGCTGGACGTCGATGTCGATACTGAGCCGGATGTCGCGTCCGGGAATCGGATCGCGCTGCTCGAGCACGCCCTTCGGCCTGCCCAGTGCGTCGACCTGAATACGCCGGTAGCCCTTGTCGCCTTGGAGTACCGCCTCGAACTCGGCTTCCGCCCCGGCCTTTCCGACGATGTCGCCGAGCTGGTAGCCGCTCATCTTCGGGTCGGCGAGCTGGCTCTCGGAGATCTCGCCCGTGTAGCCGATGACGTGCGCGGCGAGCGCGCCCAGCGGGTAGTCGCGCACCGCGACGACATCGACCGACGCGTACGGGAAGCGTGACTCGTGCTCGGCGAGGTAGCTCACGACGCTCATCGGCACGTCGAGAGCGACAACGCGCGGACGCAAGGCCTCGAGCTTCGAGACGCGCACGCGATGCAGGATCTCGTCCACCGGCACGCCGACGATCTTCGAGAAGGCGCCGAGTTTGGCCTGCACCTGCGCAGGCGTCATCGGCTCCTCGGCCTTCGGCTGAGTGCGCGCGATGATCTCGCGGATCGTCTCGTCCGACGGATCGACGGTGACCGCGAGAACCGCCCGGTTGTCGACTATCACCCGTCCCCTGCGGTCGAGGATGCGGCCGCGCGGCGCGGGGATGGAGAGCTCGCGGATGTGGTTGTCCTCGGCCTGGGCGGAGAACGTCTTGCCCTGCAGCACCTGCATCGTCCACAGGCGGAGCAGCAGCACGCCGAGGACGAGCACGACGATGATGCCGAGCGCCGCGAAGCGGGACTTGAGTTCTTGTCTGAACGTCGTCATAGGCTACCGGCGCTCGAGGCGCCACGGTTGGGAGCGGCGGCGCATCTAGAGGAGGCGGCGCAGCGTGGTCATGCTGCGTTCGGGTTGCAGCAACCGCGCCAGCCAGGGATAGACGAGAAAGGCCAGGGCCGTATTGTACACCGCTCCGGGGAGCATCAGCCGCCACAACGAGGCGAAGAACCCCGCGCCGCTACCGAGAACCGCGAGCACGAACCCGTACCCGGTCTCGTACACGAGTCCGGCGATGAACACGACAGTCAGCGGCGCGAGCCAGCCCTCGGCGAACAGGTTCTCGTGTAGTGTTCCGGCGAAGTAGCCGATGAGCGTCAGCACGAGTGCCGACGGACCGATCGGCCCCGACGCGAGCAAGTCGTGCATCATGCCGGCGGCGAAGCCGGCTGCACAACCTGCGGCGGGCCCTTCGACGAGCGCCACGGTCACGACCGCAAGGTAGAGCAGGTTCGGCACCACGCCGAGGATGGCGAGGTGCGGCGCGAGTGCGGCTTGCACCAGGCCTGCGACAGCGAGCGCAGCGATGAGGCCCCATCGGCGGCTCATTCGTCGGCTCCCGTCTGCCCCACGAGCACGAGTACCTCTTCGACCCGATCGATCGCGACGCGCGACACGATCGTGACGTGCGGGAACAGGGCGCCGCGCTCGGTGTCGACTCGGGTCACGTCACCCACGACGAGCCCCTTGGGGTACACGCCGCCCAAGCCGGACGTGATGATGACGTCGCTGCGCTTGGGAGCGTGCTTGGCATCGACGAAATCGAGGCTGAGCCGCCCCTCGATCGAACCGCGAACGATACCGGCGGCGCGTGTCCGCTGCACGAAGGCCGCGACGCCGCTGCGCTGATCGGTGATGAGGCGGACGCGCGCCGAGTGTCCGGAGGCGTCGACGACCTGGCCGAGGAGCCCGCCGTTGGCGAGGACCGGCATTCCTTCGCGTACGCCGTCACGCGCGCCGCGGTCGATCACGATCGAACCTTCCCACGAGTCCGTGGAGCGCCCGATGATGGTGGCGCCGAGACCCTTGAGGTCGTGCCGCTGCGCGAATCCGACGAGCGCGTGCAACCGGTCGTTCTGCTGACGCGCCTCCTCGAGCTGCGCGACGGTCGCCAGCAGCTCCTGATTGCGCTCGCGCAGCTCCGCTACCTCGCGTTTCGTGGCGCCGAAGCCGGAAAACCCGTTGCCGACGAGCCGCAGCGGCGTGGTGACCAGCATGCCGACTTTGGACGCCGGCGCGGCCACCGCGAGCGCGAGTCGGCGGGCACCATGCAGGGGCCCGTTGTCGCTCTCGCGCATGTAGACGGTGGTTATTGCGAGCGACAGCGCGACGAACGCGATGAGAAGGCGCTGTCCGCCCCTTTTTGTGGTCTCGGCCCGAGCCAGTTTCATGCGGGACCCGCCAGGTGAAGCCGGCTACCTGCCGACGGTGAGGACCTTCTTGAGCACGTCGATCTCCTCGAGCGCCATCGCCGAGCCGAGAACGACGTTGATGAGCGCGTTCTCCGACACGTGAACGGGCATGCCCGTCTCCTGCCGAAGCCGCTCGTCTAGACCTTTCAGCAGCGCGCCGCCGCCTGTGAGCACGATGCCGTACTCCATGATGTCGCTCGCGAGTTCCGGCGGCGTCTGCTCCAGCGTGCCCTTGATCGCCGCGATAATCGCGCCGGTGGGCTCTTCGACCGCGCCGCGGATCTCCTCGGAGGAGAGCTGGATCGTTCGCGGCAGGCCGGTGAGCAGGTCGCGTCCGCGGACCTCGACGTCGAGCTCCTCGGCCAACGGGTGCGCCGAGCCGATCTCGAACTTGATCTCCTCGGCCGTACGCTCGCCGATGAGCACGTTGTATTCCTTCTTCACGTGCGCGGCGACCGCCTCGTCGAACTCGTCGCCGCCGATGCGGATCGACTGCGCGACGACGATGCCGCCGAGTGAGATCACGGCGACTTCCGTGGTACCACCGCCGATGTCGACGACCATGTTGCCGGTCGGCTCCTGAATCGGCAGTCCAGCGCCGATCGCTGCCGCCATCGGTTCCTCGATAAGGTACGCATTGCGAGCGCCGGCCTGCATCGTGGCCTCGAACACCGCGCGCTTCTCGACCTCGGTGACGCCGGAGGGCACGCACACGACCACGCGCGGCTTCGGCTGCCAGGGAAAGCGCTTCACGCGCGTCTTGTTGATGAAGTACCGGAGCATCGCCTCGGTGACCTCGAAGTCGGCGATGACGCCGTCCTTCAGGGGGCGGATGGCGACGATGGAGCCGGGCGTCCGCCCGAGCATGCGCTTGGCTTCGATGCCGACCGCGAGGACACGCTTGGAGTCCTTCTCAACGGCGACAACGGAGGGCTCGATGAGCACGATGCCTCGACCACGCACGGAGACGAGGGTGTTAGCCGTCCCCAGGTCGACGGCCATGTCGCTGCCCCAGGAGTTGAAGAACATATCGACAAGCGACACGTTACGCGATCTCCTTTCGCTGCGGCTATCCGACCGCGTGATGCTGCTACGACTAATACTACAAGCGGGCGCCGCAACGGCGAGCAGATGCGCGGCTTCACCGGCAAGCCGGCGTCCGAGCCCGAAACAGTGTACCACAGGGCCATCTCGCCCCCGGCTGCTACATGAGGCCCGCCTCTCGCATACTCGTGTGCTCGCCGCCGTCTCCGATGATCACGTGGTCGAGCAGTTCGATGCCGATGACATCGCCAGCCCGAACGAGCCGTCGGGTCAGCTGGATGTCGGCGCCCGACGGCGTCGGATCGCCGCTCGGATGATTGTGAACGACGACCACCGAGGCGGCCGACACGCGAATCGCCTCGCGGTACAGCTCGCGAGGATGCACGATCGACGCGTTGAGCGAACCGACCGAGACCTCGATGTTGCGGAGGAGCTGGTTCTTCGTGTTCAGCGCGAGCACCAGGAAGTGCTCGCGATCCTGTCCGCGCAGACGCATCCGACAGATGCGCACGACGTCCTCAGGCGTGCTCACGACGGGTCGCTTGGCGCCGCCCCAACTGGCAGCTCGCCGACTCATCTCGAGACAGGCCAACACACGGGCTGCGGCTGCCGGGCCGACGCGCGGGTAGCGGGTGAGGTCTTCGGCGCAGACGCGCCACAGCGCGTCGGGGACCGGGTGAGTGGCGAGGATTTCTCGCCCGAGCTCCTCGCGCTCGTCGCCAAGCATCACCGAGAGCAGGGCCTCGTCAGGAACCCCCTCAGGACGACCGGATAGCAGTAGCTCGCGTGCCGACGGGAATCCGAGCATCTCTCCCCCTCCTCGTGAACTGCCACGGGAGATGCCGCGAATGCGGCGGCGAGAGGGGCTCGCTCACACACGTGCTCGACGTGTCCACGTCCTCAATAGGGCGCCGAAGGCGATCGGACGGCCGCGCTGCTCGTCGAGCACGCGCCCGACCATCTCGGCGACCCGACGTCCCCCGAACACGCAGGCGTCGACCGGGAGTCGCCCATCGCTCATCGCAGCCGCTGTGGAAAAGCACGACGCCATCCCGCACGCGCCACAGTTCGCACCCGGCAGCTCAGCCAGTACGGCTTCGGCGCGGTGGTCGGTCTGGGCAGGCAGGCGCCTTGCCGCAGCGGCGAGAATGGCCCCCGAAGCTGCGGCGAGCACCACGATTCCAGCGAGCGTCTTGACGACGACCAGCAGATCCAACATCGGTCCTCCCGGGACCTGGACACGGCAAAGCGTACCCAGGAACCCTTTCCGGTTCCTTCACGTTCTCGTACCGGAAACCCCGACCGATGTGCGGCCACCCCCGCGACCGTTGTTCAGCACTGGTCGCGCCGTGCTTGGCGCCGGCCTTCGTCTCTAAGGACGAGCGGCGCCTCTTGCAGATGAACAGCCGACCGATGCGACATACGTGCTTGTCCGGGCACTGGGCCGGCTACGGATGCTGTTCGCAAGACGGAGTGTACCACCGGTGGCACCCGGAACGGGTGCCACTCGGCGGTCTCAAGTAACGCTACGCGCTGAAGAAGATGCCGATCTCGCGCTCGGCCGACTCGGGCGAGTCGGAGCCGTGCACGATGTTGGCGTCCATGATGAGGCCGAAGTCGCCGCGAATCGTCCCCGGCGCCGCGTCCTTCGGATTCGTAGCGCCCATGAGCTTGCGGACGACCGGGACGGCGTCAGGACCCGACAGCACCATCTTCAGGACCGGACCCGAGGTGATGTACTCGACCAGCCCGCCGAAGAACGGCTTCTCGCGGTGCTCGGCGTAGTTCGCCTCGGCCTGCTCGCGAGTCACGATGCCGAGTTCCATGCGCTCGATCGTGAGGCCTGTGCGCTCGAACCGCGCGAGCACCTCGCCGACGAGACCGCGTGCGACGGCGTCGGGCTTGATCATGACGTAGGTCTGCTGATTCAACGACTACCTCCTGCTGTACGGCTGGTTACGCGAACGATGCAGACAGCGCTAGGAACCGCCGCCCGTGGAACGCCAGTCATTGCTGATTCCGTTGATCTTCCACCCGACGCCTTCGCGCGCGAGTGTGATCGAGTACCGCAGCGGTGCGCCGCGATCGAGGGTGACGGTGACCTGGGCTCGTGAGGTCGTGGCCGATCGGTCGACCTGATCGATCGTGAATGTCCTGTAGTCCGGCGGCAACGTCGCCATTTCCTTGTCCACGTTCGCGGCCGGAACCGCGACCCAATAGCTCCTGACGTCCTGGCCGGCCTTGCGCGCCTTCAGCAGGCCCTTCACGGCTTGCGCCTGCGTCGGGTAGCCGAGGCCGGAGAACCACGCGGCGGTCAGCACCGAGACGACCAGCACGACGATGGCGGCCATGACCAGCCACACCTTCAGCGTGCTGCGCCCTTCGCGCCGCGCCACACGTTCAGCGCGTCGGACCTCACGGTCGCGGTCCCGCATCTGTTCGTCGGTGATGTGGAAGAAGTCGGTGTCGGCGTCCGGGTTGACGCCCGACAACGCCGGCATCTCCACGGTGGCGTCGGGGTCGTAGGGCGGCACCGGAGCCATCTCGCCCGTCGTCCATCCCTCCACCACCTCGGGGAGCGGCTGCTGCAGCGCCTCTCGGCTGGCATCGAATGCCGAGCGCGCCGCCGGCGTGAGGTCGTAGCCGAAGAAGTGGATCGCCTTCTCGAACGCCTTGACGGCGTCGCTGTGCTCGCCAACAGCGCCGTACGCGAAGCCGAGGTTCGCGCACGCCTTGCCGGCGCCGCTGTACCCCTCGGTCTCGCACGACGCCTTGTACGCCTCGATCGCTTCGGCCGGCTTCCCGGCGCCCATGTACGCGAGGCCCAGATTGTTCAACGCCTTGCCCGGATCGGGGTTACCGGCGTCGAGCGCTGCCTCGCGGTACGACTGCGCGGCCTCGTCGAAGCGCCCCATCTCGTAGAGCGCGCCGGCGAGACCTTGAGCGGCGCGCCATCGCGCGACGTACTCCGGGTCCTCTGTGGCCTCGCGGTACGCCTGGGCGGCCTCGTCATACGAGCCGAGGGCCACGTACGCCGCGCCGAGGTTCGCGAGCACCGCACCGCGCTTCCCGTACAGGTCGTCTTCGAGTGCGTGGCGGTAGACGGTCGCGGCATCGCCGAAGCGACGCAGCTTCATCAGGGCGTTCCCGGCCATGTGGAGGGCCTTGCCGCTGCCGACGGTCTGATTGCCTGCGGCGGCGAGGAATCCCTTCGCCGCGCCGCGCCAGTCGCCGGCGTCGTATGCCTGTTGCGCCTCTCTGAAGCGCGTCTCGTCCACGTTACCTTCGATCTACTTCGAGGACTCGATGCGCACGGACTCCATCACGTCGCCCTGTGCGATCTGCTTCACAACGTCCATGCCTTCCGTCACCTGACCGAAGACCGTGTACTGGCCGTCGAGGCCGGGCTGCGGCGCCAGACAAATATAGAACTGCGAGCCGGCGGAGTCGGGGTCTGCGGAGCGAGCCATCGCCACGGTCCCCTCGAGGTGCGGCCGACGATTGAATTCGGCCTTCAGGCGGAACCCGGGACCGCCCGTACCGTGGAGCTGCGGGCTGACACTCGGGTCCTTCGTCTGCGGGTCGCCGCCCTGCACCACGAAGCCAGGAACGACCCGGTGGAACGTGATGCCGTCGTAGAAGCCCTTACGGGCGAGCTCGATGAAAGTGGCGACGGTGTTGGGCGCGTCGTTCGGGTAGAACTCGAACTGGATCACACCCTTGTCGGTCTTGATGATGGCGATCTCGTCGCCGGTCACTTGCACGTCGGATGTGTGCATCGGTTCCTCCCCTGGTCGCTGGGTGCCCTTGGCCGCATCGCGCGGCGCGCGCGAAGGCGTTCGAACGGCTGCAGGTTGTGCCGCTGTCCCGAGTGCAAACACCGCACCGACCAGGGCCGCGACCAGCACGACGGCGAGCAGCGACAGATAGGTCTGACGAGGGTGCGAGGGCATGCGCACTGACCTTCTTTTTGCGGTGATTCGAATGCCACTGGAGGGCAACGGGCGCGACCATTCTAGCACGCCTCCGACAACCTCCTGGGGAGGGGTTGTGATATGTTGAGACCGCCTCTAATCAGCATGGTTTCGGACGGTATCGCCCCGCGTTCGCGGGCGGCGCGGGCACGTTCGCCCGCGACGACGGCGGCGCCCGTCAAGCGTCATCGCACGGCTGCGGTGAACCGGTCTCGAACGCCCTGAGGAGGAGATGCTCGTGGGAGCGCAAAGCACGGACAAGATTCGGAACGTGGTGCTCGTCGGCCACGGTGGCGCCGGAAAGACGACACTCGCTGAGGCCATGCTCTACCTTTCCGGCGCTACGAAGCGACTGGGTTCCGTCGACACCGGTCAGTCCGGCCTCGACTACGACTCCGAAGAGCAGAAGCGCCACTTCACCATCAACCTCTCGCTGGCGCCGGTCATGCACAACGGCGTCAAGATCAACGTCATCGACACCCCCGGCTACGCCGACTTCATCGGCGACGCCATCGCTGGCATGGAAGCCGCCGAGATGGCGCTGTTTGTCGTCGATGCGGTCTCCGGTCCGCAGGTGCAGACGGAGCGCCTCTGGAAGGCCGCCGAGGAGATGGGTATCGCCCGCGCCGTCTTCGTGAACCGCCTCGACAAGGAGCACGCGGACTTCGACGCGACGATGGCCAAGCTCGACCAGCTCTTCGGCCACCGAGTGGGCGCGGTCCAGCTGCCGTGGGGAGCCGAGGCCGACTTCAAGGGCGTCGTCGACATCATCCGGATGAAGGCGTACCACCACGAGGGCGACAAGGAGCAGGAGCTCGACATCCCCGCGGATCTCATGGACACCGCCGACTCTTCTCGAGACAAGCTGTGTGAGCTCGTTGCCGAGGCCGACGACGAGCTCATGGAGAAGTACCTCGAGGGCGAGCCGCTGAGCCAGCAGGAGCTCGAGACGCTCCTCGACAAGGCGATCGCACAGGGCATCTTCATCCCGGTGTTCGTCGGCTCGGCTGCGACGCTCCAGGGCGTCGAGGACCTCATGGATGAGATCGTGACCTTCTTCCCGCAGCCAACGGCTCACGGCCCGATGCACACCGTTGACGACAAGGAAGTCGCGTTCAGCACCACGGGCGAGACGTCGGCGTTCGTGTTCAAGACGCTGTCCGACCCCTACGTCGGCCGCCTGTCGTTCGTGAAGGTCGTCTCGGGCACGCTCGGGCCCAACGCCGAGCTCTGCAACTCGCGCACGAGCAAGAAGGAGCGCGTCGCGCACGTCTTCAAGATGACCGGCAAGGAGACCGCCAATATGGACGGGGCCCCCGCCGGCGACATCGCGGTGCTCCCCAAGCTCACCGACACGCACACGAACGACACGCTCTCCCCGAAGGGCGACATCGCGTTCTCGCCACTGCCCCTGCCCGAGCCACTGTACCCCGTCGCGATTGTGGCGAAGACCAAGGCAGACGAGGACAAGCTCGGCACGGCGCTGAAGAGCATCGTGGACGAGGATCCCTCTCTGCTGCTCAAGCGCGATGAGGAGACCCATCAGACCGTGCTGTCGGGCATGGGCGAGACGGCGGTCGACGTCGTGATCAGCCGGCTCCACGACCGCTTCCACGTCGACGCCGAGCTGACGGACCTGCGCATCCCCTACCGCGAGACGATCCGCAAGACCGCCCAGGCCGAGGGACGCCACAAGAAGCAGACCGGCGGTTCGGGGCAGTTCGCGGATGCCTGGCTGCGGCTCGAACCCAACCCGGGCGGCGGCTACGAGTTCAAGGACGAGATCGTCGGCGGCAAGATCAGCAAGCCGTTCATCGTCGCCGTCGACAAGGGCGTGCAGGAGACGATGTCGTCCGGCGCAATCGCGGGCTACCCGGTACAGGACGTGAAGGTCGCCGTGTACGACGGTTCCATGCACGCCGTCGACTCCAACGAAATGGCGTTCCGTACCGCCGCGCGGATCGGCTTCCGCGCCGCGGCGGAGAAGGCGGATCCCGTCATCCTCGAGCCGATCGCCACGCTGAACATCGAGGTGCCCGAGCAGTACGCAGGCGCCGTGATGGGCGATATCTCGTCTATCCGAGGGCGCGTTCTCGGCATGGAATCGCCGACGGCGGGCATCCAGATCATCAAAGCCCACGTGCCGTACGCCGAGGTGGTTCACTACTCGCCGCACCTTCGGTCGCTGAGTAGCGGCACGGGTTCCTACACGCTTGAGATCACGAGCTACGAGCAGGTCCCGGGCGACGTGCAAAAGAAGCTCGTCGAGCAGTACCAGAAGGAGAAGGCCGAAGGACACTAGCGTCGGCCGCACTGCCGCGAACGAACGAAGGCCCGGCGCATCCGCCGGGCCTTCGCGTGTCTTTGTGGCGCCCTCTGCAGGATTCGAACCTGCGACCTTCTGCTCCGGAGGCAGACGCTCTATCCCCTGAGCTAAGAGGGCGCGTCGGGGCGGCCCATGCGGACCGGATAGCGACTCTACCATAACGTGTGGCCGAAAAGAACGTACCCGGGCACGAGGGACGGACGCTATGCTAATCGCGAATCCGACGAGGAGGCCGATGTGCCGGACGCCAAGTATCTGGTGATCGTGAACCCCGCTGCCCGACACGGCGAAACGGCCAAACTGATCCCCGTGATCCGGCAACTGTTCCGTCCCGCAGGGTGCTGCGACATCGTCGAATCGACTGAGCCGTTGCACGCAAAGGCGCTCGCCGAAGCCGCTGTCCGCTACGACATCGTGGTCGCGGCCGGCGGCGACGGTACCGTGCACGAGGTCCTCGGCGGGCTGATGGCACATGCCGAGGGAACCCGTCCCGCGCTCGCCGTTCTTCCCACCGGCTCGGGGAACGACTACCGCCGCACCCTCGGCATCTCGACGGACCTCGCGCAGGCGGCCGAGCAGATCCTGACCGGCGCGCGGCACAAGGTGGACGTCGGGATGGCCAACGGGGTGCCCTTCGCGAACTCGGTCGCGATGGGCTTCGATGCCCGGGTGACCGCGAAAGCGGTGGAGTACAAGACCACGACGCGACTGTCGGGTCTCCCCCTGTACGGCGCCGCGCTGTTCCACGTGCTGTTCAAGGAGTTCTACAGTCACCGGCTACGCGTCCAGTTCGACGACGGCCCGATCGAGCAACAAGATCTCCTGCTGGTCGCAGTCACGAACGGCCCGACCTACGGCGGCGGGTTCCGCATCACGCCGAAGGCCCGCCCGGACGACGGCGAACTCGACGTCCTCGCGATCGACAGCCTCACCCTCGGCGGGGCGCTCGTGCGGCTCCCGTTCGTAGTCACAGGGCACGACAGTTGGATGCGCCACGTTCACCTGACGCGACAGCAGCAGGTCCGCGTGTGGTCCGATGTCCCGCTCCCCGGCCAGATCGACGGCGAGGTCACCATCGCCGACCACTACGACGTGCGTATCCTCCCGGCAGCGCTCGACGTCGTCATGCCGAGGAGATAGACATGCCCGTGATTCGCGCGCTGCTCGCACTCGGCGTCGTTGACGGACTCCCGCTCCTCGGCGTCGCGGTCGCCTCCTACCTCATCGGCTCGATTCCGTGGGCGTACATCATCGTGCGGTTCGTCACCGGAGAGGACATCACGATGCACGGGACGGGCAACGTGGGGGCCATGAATGTCCGGCGGACGACGGGCTCGTGGGGCTGGTTCGCGCTCGACATGGTCGCCGACGCCCTCAAGGGACTCGTGCCGGTCGCCGCCGCGTGGATCATCGGCCTGCTGGTCGTCCACGGCTGGGCGTGGCGCACCGGCGGGACGGACGCCGTGCGCCTGTTCCCGCAGGCGGCGCTCCTCGGTGCGGTGCTGGGTCACAACTACTCACTGTGGCTGGCGCTGCTGAAGCGCCGCTTCGTCCAGACGGGCAAGGGATTGGCGACCGGCGGCGGTGGACTGCTCGCCTACAACTGGCAGTACTTCCTGATCGTGCTGGTCGTCGGACTCGCCACCATCGCGCTCACCCGCTACATGATGGCCGGCCAGGTCGCCGCGGCCATCTCGCTGCCCGTATACGCAATCGTCACGCAGCAGGCGGACTGGGTGTTCGTCACGCTCCTGGGCGGGCTCGTGTATGCCGCGCACCACCGTCGGTTCGTGGGGCTGCTTCACGGCCGTGAGCCGAAGCTCTACATCCACGACCGGCAGGGTCCCAGAGGCTGAAACGCAGCGAGGCCGGCCCTTTCGGACCGGCCTCGCGACTGGTTTCGAGTCTACGTCTGAGTGCCGCTACGAGAGCGTGATAGCCTCGTTGGGGCAGACATCCGCACACGTGCCGCACTCGGAGCAATCGTCCGGACGGGCCAGCACCGCGGTATCGCCCAGATCGAGCGCGCTCGAGGGGCACTCGTCCACGCAGATGCCGCAGGCCGTGCACAGGGACTCGTCGACAACCGGCTTACCCATGCTGATTCCTTTCCACCCTACCGGTCACCTCGGTGCGACCGGCACCCTGCCATGATATCCAGCACTCCCATGGTTAGGAAGTGCCTTCCCTACCTGTCGCCGACGATAGCGAGCCGGATGCCGAAAGTATCAGGATCTGCACTCATCGCACCTTGTCGGCGATCTCGAGCGGACTCCAGTAGCAGTACGGATACGTGCGGTCCGTGAAGATGTCCGAGGCCTTCCGCTGCGCCTGGAGGGATTCGACCTGGTGTCGCATCTCCTGCGCGAGCGGCTCCATGATCGCTGCCATCTGTGCGTTCACCTCGCGGATCCGTTTGCCGAGCGTCTTCTTGTCGGCGTCCGGCTTGGCTATCGCCGCGACAAGGCTCGCCTTCTCGTCCGCGAGACGCTGCGCCGCATCGCGCTCCGCCGAGGACTCGAAATCCACGTCGCCCAGGAACTCGTCGGGATTGTGCTCGAGCCGCTTCAGCCGCGTCTCCGCCCGCTCGACCTCTTCGTCGGTGATGACATGCGCACCAATCGGCAGGTACATCGTCATCGACGCCACGGTGAACCGCGGCGGTTCGATGCCGAAGTAGCGGCGAATCACCTCGTCGGTGACGGCGTCGTAGCGTGCGCCGCCCACACCGTGGATGAAGAGGTCGGCGACGAACAGCCGCTGGAACATGGTCAGGGTCACCGCCTTCGGCGCGATGATCTGCGGGGAGTCGCGCAGTGCCGCCGTCGCGGCGTCGATGTCCGCCGGCAGCGACATCGAGAAGTCGTCGGCGAGGAGTTCGACCGAGCCGCCGTCGACGCGCACCCACAACTGCCGACGCCGCTCGGCGTCGACCAACCAGAACGGCGCCTCGATCCGACCGTCAGCCGCTTCGAGGTCCGGGAAGGGCTGGGCGGGCGAGCGGGTGCCCGTGGAGCGGCGGAACGCGTCGAGCGAGCCGTTGTAGCACTCGCGGAAGGCCTCCGCATCGAACAGCACGTGCGCCACGAAGCGCAGGAACGGCTCGGTCTTCGCCATGGTCGTCACCGGGAGCTCGAGGTAGTCGGTCCCCGCGGGTGCTTCGTATCGGCGGCGCGCGAAGGTCAGCAGCTCGGCGATGTCCTTTGCACCTGGACGCGCGGTGTCGAGCGCCGCGCAGAACTCGCGGAAGTGCCGAAGGATCGCGGGCGCCGGCAGCGTGGCGAGCATGCTCGTTCCGGACTCGCAAAAGAGGCGGATGTCGCGCTCGCTCGGAACCGGGCTGCACGCGAAGCAGGTGTCGGCCTCTCCTACCGCCAGGTACTGCCGACAGCGCCCGATCTCGGGTTGGCGACACGGCGCCGTGACCGCCACCGAGTCGAAGGAGTCGCTGTCCACGACCAGGTCTATCGCCGCGGCGCCCGTCTCCTCGGCGAATCGCTGAAGCAGGAAGGCCTTCACCCAGATTCCGGTGTGGTAGAGCTCGGGCTGATGTCCGCTCATTGCGAGCAGTGGCGGGTCGAGCGGCGGGTCGGCGACCTTCACGCCGATTCTCGCCGAGAACGCCTTCGCGGCGGCAATCTCTCCTGCTCGCGCTTCCCGACGCAACTCGGCGACCGGCACGCCGCCCACGACCGCGTCCCACTCGGCGAGGCGCCGCGCGTTCTCCTCGGCAAGGGAGCGCCACTGGTCGTATGGCGGGAGCGTAAGCACTTCCCCGTGCCCCGTGGGCAGGTCCGGACGTCGGTACACCAGCGCCTCCTACAGCAGTGCGGTCACGGACGCGAGACCGACCGGTTCGCGGCTGTAGAACGGTTCCCCCGCCTCCTTGCCGATGAGCGAACCCCAGTACGCGGCCTGGCGCGAGACCCATTCGAGCACGCCAGCGGAACTCGCGGCGAATTGCGACTCGTAGCAGCGCAAAGCGCGCACCTTGGCGTCCAGGTTGCCGCTGGCGTCGAGGACGAACGACGGCTCGACATGCAGTCGTAGATGGACCGCGACGTAGTGGAGCAACTTGGCCGGGTAGTGCGGCTCGCCGGGCATGTCCGTCTTCGTGAACTTCGCGTAGAAGCGGGCGCCCTCTGCGATCGACGCGGCCGCGATGTGGTCGGGGTGCGCGTCCACCGGGTACGGCGCGAATACGATTCCCGGACGGTGCTCGCGGATCACGCCGGCCAGCGTCGTGCGAGCCTCCACCGAGTCGAACAGGTAGCGGTTCGGCATCTCGAGAGTCACCCGCTCCGCGCCGAGGACGGCCGCGGCGCGCGCGGCCTCCACCATCCGCGTCTCATGCGTGCCCCGCGGCGTCGGCTCGCCGTCGGTAAGGTCCACTATCACGACCTCGAGCCCTTGGGCCACCATCGAAGCCACGGTGGCGCCCATGCCGAGTTCGACGTCGTCGGGATGCGCCCCGACGCACAGCACGTCGGCCATTCAGTCCTCCTCGGCGAGTGTGCGGTTCCAGACGCGCATGTAGTAGTCGTAGCGCTTGGCCGGATCGTCGAGGTCGCCGCCGAACGACCGGTCGTGGTCGAAGTAGATGCGCTCGATCGCGATCTCTCGCACGCGCAGTCCGCGCTTGTATGCGCGTGCCCACAGCTCCATCGGCATCGCGTAGCCCGGCTCGTCCAGCGGCATGTCTGCGAGTGCTGCGGCGCGGTAGGCTTTGAAGCCGCAGAAGGCGTCGGTGATTCCCCAGCCGGTGACGCGATTGATCTCCTCAGTCACCCGACGGTTCACATCCCGACGCTGCAACGGCGGCTTCCCGGTGCTCGCGCTGCCGGGCAGGTACCGGCTGCCCGAGATGATGTCCGCATCATCTTCGTCGAGCGCCGCGAAGAACTCCGGGATGTGCCGCGGCTCGTGCTGGCCGTCTACGTCCATGGTGATGAGCTCGCTCACGCCCTTGGCCGCGGCGGCGCGGAAGCCGTCGGCGAGCGAGCGACCGTACCCGAGATTGGTGCCGTGACGCAATACGACCACGCGGTCGCGGTGGTTGAGGACGTCGGGAGTGGCGTCAGTCGAACCGTCGTCGACCACGAGCAACGGACCGTCGAACCGCTCGCGCACCGCGGACAGAACGGCTTCGATGGTCGCCGCCTCGTTGTATACGGGCATCAGCACGATCCGGCTCATCTGGCAGCCTCGGATTCCGGTGCGATACCGGAATGGGCGGCCGGCCGGCCGCTAACCCGCATGCGGCGCCTCAGCCTCGACGATGCGGTAGCTCGTCTCTATCTGCACCTGCGGCCCGAGCATCTGGCGCACGGGGCAGTACTTCTCCTGCGACAGCTGCAGCGCCCGCTCGACCGCGGACTCCGAGAGGCCAAATCCGGTCAGCACGTACTCCACGGTGATCCGCGGATAGTACCGCGGGTACTCCTCGCGCTGCTCGGCTTGCACATGGAGCTCGAAGTCCGTGAGCCGTTGGCGTTGCTTCTCGAGGATCCCAACCACGTCCATCCCTGTGCACCCTGCGAGCGCATACAGGAAGACCTCGATCGGCCGCGCGCCCGTGCCCTCGCCGTTGTGCTCGGGCGTCGAGTCCATGACCACGCCATGCCCTGCCGCGTCCCACCCCACGAACTGACGCTTGCCGTTCCACCGTACGGTGACGCTGTCCATACCGTTCCTCTCCTGAAGCACCCATCCCCCACCTGCGGCAGAGTCTTTCCCCTCTACGACACGAGTGGGACGTCGTCAGCGCTTGCATCGGAAGGCGACGGACTCTGAAGTTCCCCTGCGGCCCCGCTCGGCAGGACCACGTCGGGCACTCGAGTCACCATCCGCCCCCTGATCCATTCCTCCGTGGCGAAGAAGCCGAGGCCGAGGAATGTGGTCATGACGACGTTCACGAACAGCAGCCGATGGTTACCTTGCCCGACGAGTGAGAAGTAGACCATCTGCATCAGGAACACGTGGTAGCTCGCGCGACCGATTCGGCCCAGGCCGTCGGAGAGGAAACCGCGTCCCGACGCGGGCAGCAGCCGCATTCCCACCGCGACGATGAGCGCGGGGTAGAACACCGCGAGCACGTTCTGGGTTCGCCAATCCGTCCGGAACGGTGGCGTCCAGAGCCCGAGGTTGCCGACGACGAGGTAGCCCAGGCTGCACATGCCCCCCACGACGAGCACGGCCCACTTGAGGCGCGTGTCCCTGTCGCCGTCCGCGAGCCAGAAGCCGAGGGCGAACGCGGCAAGGTAGCGCGGGAACGCGATGCTGAACAGGAACGGCTCCGCGGTGAACACGCCGATGTGCGGTGCGACAAGTTCGAACGCGACGTCGGCGGCGAACGCCATGACCAGAGTCGTCCTTGGCCAGCGCCTGTACGCAGCGAAGATAAGTGGCGCGATCAGGAGCAACGAAACGACCAACGGCACGAAGTAGTTGCCGGGGCCCCCGTACGGAAGTCGCAGAAGAGCGCTCAGCGGCCCGATCGCGAGTTTGCCCTTGGCCCTGCCGAGCGATGCCGCCACCACCCACACGAACGCGAACGGCAGCAGGATTCGCGTCCCGCGCCGGAGGAGGTACCGCGGCGTGAGGAGGACGTGCGCGCCGCGCTCGATTGCGCGCTGGAACGACATCGCTGACGTGACGCCGAGGACCACCACAAAGACCGGAACGGCCTGCCACACGTGCAGGACGGCCCAGTTGCCGACGAGCTTGTTCGCCTGGTAGCTGTGGGTGGCCACTACCGCCAACGCGGCGAGACCCTTCAGCACGTCAAGCTGCGTGAGGCGACCTTTGCTCATGCGGGAAAGCGTAGCACACGCCTTGGCCGAGCGACGCTGACGCCTAGACCTTGCGGCCGACCATCTGCGCGAGTTCGCGTGGACTCTTGGCCTTGCCGATGGCCTCTTCGTACGTGATCCGGCCGGCCTGAAGGAGCGTCTTCAGATGCTGGTCGAGCGTCTGCATGCCGTACTGCGCGCCGGCCTGCACGATCGTGTCCATCTGGTGCGTCTTGCCCTCGCGGATGAGGTTGCCGATCGCTGGGATACCCAGCATGATCTCCATCGCCATCACACGGCTCCGCCCGTCGGTGGCGCGCAGGAGGACCTGCGACAACACACCCTCGAGGGCGTTCGAGAGCTGCATGCGCACCTGCTGCTGCTGGTGCGGCGGGAACACGTCGATGATGCGGTCCACCGTTTCGGGGCCGCCCGTCGTGTGGAGGGTAGCGAGTACCAGGTGGCCGGTCTCGGCCGCGGTGATCGCCGCCGAAATCGTCTCCAAGTCGCGCATCTCGCCGACGAGGATAACGTCAGGGTCCTGGCGCAGCACTCGCTTGAGCGCCGCGGCGAACGAATGGGTGTCCTCGCCCACCTCACGCTGGTTGACGTACGCCTTCTTGTTCTTGTGCATGAACTCGATCGGATCCTCGAGCGTGATAATGTGCAGCGCCCGATTCGTGTTGATGTGGTCGATCATCGCCGCGAGCGTCGTCGACTTGCCGGAACCGGTCGGTCCGGTGACCAGCACGAGCCCACGTGGCCGCTCCGCCAGGTACTTGCAGACCTTGGGCAGGCCGAGGTCCTGCAGCGTCGGGATCTTGATGGGGATGACGCGGAAGACCGCACCCATCGAGTTGCGCTGCTGGAAGACGTTCGCGCGGAACCGGGAGACGCCCGGGATGCTGTACGCGAAGTCCAACTCGAGTTCCGTCTCGAAACGCTTGCGCTGCTCCTCGGATAGCAGCGACAGGATCATCTGCTGGGTGTCTCGTGTCGAGAGCGGCCTGATGGTCTCGACGGGAACGAGCTCGCCACGCTGCCGGATACCTGGAGGGCTTCCGACCGTCAGATGGAGGTCGGAGCCGCCGCGCTCGAGCATCATGCGCAGCAGGTCGTCGATGTGCGGGACGTCGTCGTCGCGCGGCGAACCCACCTCGATGGAAGGCTCGGCGCGAAGCGGCGCGGGCATGCTCGACGTGGCCGGGATACCGTACGACTGAGCGCTCACCGGCGCGGCGATAGTCGCTGCCGCGGGCGGAGCGCCGAACAACTCAGCCTCGTGCGACGGTGCGCCGCTCACAGGAGGGGGCGACACGGGCGCGGGCATGCCGATCGGCGGCGTCGCAGCCACCGCGGCGGCCGCGCTTCCGTTCCCGACGAGCGTGACGACTTTGTCGACCACCGTGCGCGGCTCGGCGGCGCGGCCCATGTGCGCAGCGGCGCCCACCTGCCTCGCACGAAGCGCGGAGGCTTCGTTCGGGTGCTGGGCGAGGATAACGACGGGGATGCCGGCGAGGGACGCGTCGGCTTTGATCTGCTCGGTCAGCTGGTAGCCGTCCATGCCGACCAGGTCGGCGTCAACGACGACCACGGATGGCCGCCTCGCCGAAGCCGTACCCAGGGCGCGCGGCGCCGAGAGCGCGGTCAGGATCTCGAAGTCGGGCCGGGCAGCGCGGAATCCGTCCTTCAACCGGTCGAGGACATCGGCGTCGTCCGCAACGATCAGGATGCTCGTGTCTCCCACTGGCGGGGTACCTCCTCGGAGTCATGCGCTCTGCGCCGGCGTCGAGCCCGCGCAGGTCGCTCCATTCGTGTATCGGCAGGAGGCGACGGACGCTCGATAGCCGGATGAGCGGCACGCCGAGGGGATGAACGTCGGCTATCATGCGTGGCAGCCCACACACATCGGAAGGACGAGCGGCCCGTGATCATGCGCCTGAGAGTGGACAGCCTCGCGTACGGCGGCGACGCAGTTGCACGAGCCGAGGACGGCCGGGTCGTATTCGTGCGCTACGGGTGCCCAGGCGACGTCGTCGAGGTCGAGTCCCTCGAAGAGCATAACCGCCACATCGTCGCCACCATCCGCGAAGTCGTCGAACCGTCCCCGCAGCGCGTCAAGCCGCCGTGTCCGTATTTCGGCCGGTGCGGCGGTTGTCAGTGGCAGCACATCGCCTACCCGACCCAACTCGCGGCCAAGCGGCAATCGGTGCTCGATGCGCTCGTTCGCATCGGCGGCATTGCGGAGCCTGTCGTCGCCGACACGCTCCCCTCACCCGCCGAGTACGGGTATCGGAATCGCATCGAGCTCACTGTCACCGACACCCCAACCGGGCTGCGCCTCGGCTATGCGGAGTTGCACTCAGATCAGATACTCCCGGTCGACGTGTGCCTGCTGCCCCCCAAGCGCCTCCAGAAGGCACCGAAGGCGCTCGCGGGCGGACTCCGCTATCTATCCGGTCGCGGTGAGGTCGAGCTCGCGCGCGTCTCTCTACGGAGTGCGGCACGCTATTCGGACGTCGCGGTGGATCTGTGGGGACCGCCGAGCGGCTTTCCTCGGCAGATGGCCGCCAAGGTGCTTCGGGACGCTGTCCGAGCGAGCAGCATCACCCGCGTGCTGTTCAAGGGTCCCCTCAAGGAGCGTCGCGTCTCCAAGGTCGAAGTGCTCAGCGGCCGAGGCTTCTGGCGCGAGCGTCTGGGCGAGGAGTCGTATGTCGTGTCCGCGCCATCGTTCTTCCAGGTCAACACGGCCGTCGCCGAGCGGCTCGTCGCACTGGCCCTTGACGAACTCGAGTGCGACGGCACAGACCGGGTGCTCGACCTCTACGCAGGCGTCGGCACGTTCACGCTGCCCCTGGCGAACCTCGCCGAGGAGGTAGTGGCGGTGGAAGGGTCGTCCTCGGCGATCGGGGATCTGCGACGCAACCTCGAGGAGGCGCAGCTCTATGCGGAGGTCGTGGGCGGAGACGCTGCACGCGAACTCCCGGACCTCGGACACTTCGACAAGGCGCTCATCGATCCGCCACGTGGGGGCCTGCAGCCGGCCGCGCTCGACGCGCTCGTAGCCGCGGGACCGTCACGCATCGTATACGTTTCGTGCGACCCTGCCACGCTCGCGCGCGATGCGCGACGCCTGCTCGACGCCGGCTACTCGCTTCGGCGAGCGACGCCGGTCGACATGTTCCCGCAGACGTACCACGTGGAGACGGTCGCCCTCTTCGAGCGCGAGCGGATCGAAAGCTAGCCGGTGTAGTTGCCCACCTCGGGGAAATCGGTGATGTAGACGTCGTGGGGAGCGTCTTCCTGCTCCTCGGTCAGCTCTCGACCCGCGAAGTGCATCGCCTCGTGCTCGCCATCGGCCCACATGGCGCTCTCGGTCACGTCGTAGACCTTGCCCTGGTACGCGACGTACGCCGGCTGTCCGTTCTTGCCGTCATACTTCGAGAGTTCGTCGGCGGTGAATTCCACTTCCAGCCTCCCCGAATCGTGACCCTACGACCTATACGTCTCCGTGGACGCGGCGTGCGAAACGGAGGATGGCGCGTGCGCGCACGCGCCAAAGTGGTGCGAGAAGTCGCTTCCGAGGGGGCTAGCGCGAGACCTGGAGCCGCTCGCGCAGCCGGATGATGTCGACCACGATACGCCGGCCCTTGGTGGCGACGATGCCCTCGCGACACAGGTTGGAGATGACGCGGCTGGCCGTCTCGCGGGACGTACCGGCAAGGGTGGCGATCTCATAGTGAGTCAGTCCGGCAACGACCGGCACGCCACGCGCCTCGAAGCTAGCGGTGGCGACGTTGAGCAGCACGCGCATCACGCGGTGCGTGGCGTCGTGGAACGCGAGGTCCTCCAGCCGCGAGATCGTGTGGCGGAGACGTCGCGAGAGCGTCGCGATGAGCATGAGCGCAAATCGTGGCTGGATCTTGATCGCCTCGGAGAGGTCCTTGGCGTCGAGCGCGAGGACTTCGATGTCCGAGGCGGCGATGACATCAGCGGACCTGGGCTCCGCGTCGACGAGACTCATCTCGCCGAAGTGGCCCGGAGCGTCGAGGTAGTTGAGGGCCAGCTCGCGGCCGTCCGGCGAGGCGAGAGACACCTTCACGCGGCCCGACACCAGCAGGAACATGTTCGACCCGCGTTCGTGCTGCGAGATGACGAACGTCCCCTTCGGCACCTGCCTGTACGTGACCATGTTCGCGAGCGACGTAAGGTCGGCCGGTGACATCCCGGCGAACATGGGCAGCGAGCGGAGCTTGGGGATGATGAGGTCTGCTGATGTCGTCGACATGCTTGTGGTATCGGTCACCGGCCTGGAGAACTTTACGAATGTGCACTGTGACGCAGGTCGTCAGTACCACTCGTCCGCTGACGAACGGTCTGAGCAGCGTGAAGGGACCGACGCCCGCGAGTGGCGCCGGTCCCTTCACGCAGTCGGAAATCCTAGCGCAGTCGAAGTCCTAGGCGTTGGCCGGCTGGAAGCACCGGCCGCTGCGCATGCAGTCGATCATCTTCGGAACGATGAGCGGTATGAGCTGCGGCAGAAGGTTCGGCATCAGGGCATCCATGGTCTGCGGCAACAAGTCGGGCATGAGGGCTTCCATGTCTTCCGGCAGCGGACCGACCCGGCGCGACACCTCGGCGAGCATGTCCGGCATGACCTTCGGCATGATTCCGGGCACGAGCATGGGGAACATGATCGGCATCATGCGCTTCATCATCGCGTACCCGCCCGGCACGCGGCGCATCGCGCGCATCATCGGCGCCATTCCGAGGGGCATCGCGGCCATCATCTGCGGGAACAGCGCAGCCATGAGATCGGCCATCGACTCGGGCTTCATGAGGTAGATGAACTTCTCGAAGTAGCCCCACATCTCGAGCGAGACGTCGCTCGAGCCCTCGATCTCGTAGCCCAGACCCTGTGCCACGACGCGCGCGAGGTCGTCCACTTTGATGTCCATGCCGTTCTTCCGTGCAGAGTCACGTAGCTGCACCTGACAGCACGGACACAGCGCCACACAGGTGTCGGCCTCGACATCGAGCGCTTCCTGCAGCCGCATCCCGCCGAGGACCGGGCCGACCGGCGCCTCGCCGATGAGCGTGACCACCGATCCGCAGCACAGACCCTCCTCGCGGTTGTGCTCCATCTCCACGAGCTCGACGCCCGGGATCGCCTTCAGCATCTCGCGCGGCGGCTCGTAGTTGCCCTGCGCGCGGCCCATGTGGCAGCTGTCGTGGAAGGCGATCTTGGCGTTGACTTCATGCTCGAACTTCAGGCGACCGTCGGCGATCGCCTCGGCGGCCACTTCCGAGTAGTGCTTGATCTCGAAGGGGTAGTCGATGCCCTTCTTACGGGCGAGTTCCGCGTACATCTCCTTCCACACGAGTCCGCACGCCGGGCAAGACGTCACGATGGTCTTCGCGCCGCGCTTCTTGGCCTCGCGCACGTTGTACTCGAAGATCTCCTCGAAGACGTCCCACTTGCCCGACATCTTCATCGGGATGCCACAGCACGCCTCGTCGGTGCCCATGTAGGCGAAGTCGATGCCCGCCTCGTCGAGAATGCGGACCGATGCCTCAGCCACGTCAGTGTTGACGAAGCTCGCGGTGCAACCGGCGAAGTAGAGGATGTCGGCCTTCTCCTTGATCTTGGGCTTGAGGTCCTCGGGCATCCAGTCCGCACGCTTCTCGCGCTTGCCGGCCCAGATATTCTTCTCGCCACGCAGGCTCGCCGCGATCATCTCGAACGGCGGGAAGGTCATCTTCTTCTGGTCGTTGATGAGCACGCCGCGCATGGTCATCCAGTCGTGCTCGACGGGGAGGCCGAGCTGGCAGCGGTTGTTGCACATCTCGCAGGTGGTGCACATCAGGAACTTGTCGACCATGTCCTGGTCGAACTTCTCACGGCCCGCGACGACCTCCCGGATGAACGCGTACTTCCCGCGAGGCGAGTGCGACTCCCAGCCACGACCCATGTACTGCTCGCAGGTGGGCACGCAGTAGCCGCAACGCGCGCAGGCCTGCGCCATGAAGGCGACGTGACCCGGCACCCCGTTGCAGGTCTTGCTCACGTCGGACCGGTCGCCCGTCTTCGCCTTGGCCATGTTCGCGAACGGACGCACGGCCGGCTCGAACCACTGCGCGATTCCCATGAGCGCGTCGAGGAAGCCGCGTCCGAGGACCTTGCCCGGATTCATGACGGTGGACGGATCGACCTGCTTCTTGTACGCCGCCAGTTCCCGCACGCGCTCCTTACCGAGGACGTTGCTCGCCTCCCCGCGGAAGTAGAGGCCGGTCGAGTAGGCCGCGCCGCCGTACCGCTTCGCAATGCGGAGCACCGTGAGCGACAGGGCGAACGCGAGGTTGAACGCGAACGTGCGCTCGTCGTGCGGAATGAAGCCGAGGAGCACGACCTTCTCGCCCCGCATGACCATGCCCTCGATTACGAACGGCTGCTCGACCTTGTCGTCGATTTCGTCGAGCACGTTGGCGAGCGAGTCGAGCGGCACGACGACCTCGGCCGGCACGATCGAGGGTCCGATGCGCTTGAGGCGCATCGGCGCGAACCGGAGATCCCATTCGTGCTCCGCCGCTTCGGCGTCGAGCACGCGTCCGCGGCGCTGCTCGGCCGCGGACTGTACCGCCTTCTCGACGTCCACCGCTCGCGACGTCGGGTACGCCAGCAGGAGCAGGTGCGCATCCGGCAGCTCGGGGTCCTCGTGCTTGGCGGCCTCTTCGTACGGATGGCCATGCCGATGGGGCAGCTGCCTCTTGAGCTTGATCGATTCGGGGTTCAGGAAGGTCACCGACCACAGCGGCACGCACGCGGCGTTCAGGTCGCGGATCGCGCTGGCGAGGTCGGGAGCATTGTTGAACGCGACCAAGAGGTGAGACTCGGCCTCCAAGGCGCGGACCCGAAGCGTGATCTCGGTGATGATGCCGGTGATGCCCTCAGCGTCGGCGACGAGGGACAGTTCGTTGCCGGCGAACCGCCGAACGGTGCCGTTCGGGAGCACCACGCGGGCGGAAACGACGTTGTCCGCGAACGTGCCGTACTCGTAGGACCCGAATCCCGCGCCGCCCTGCGCGAGCCAGCCGGCGACCGTAGAGGACGGCGCAGACGACGGATACAGGCGAAGATCGAGGTCCTGCAGCGACAGGTCGCGCGCGAGCTGCTCCCAGATCGTGCCTGGCTTCACGGTAACCGTCATGCCGTCGACATCGACGGAAACGATGCCTGACATGCCCGACAGATCGACCACGACGGCGTCTTTGCGCGGCAGCACGCCGCCGTATCCCGACGTCGAGGCCCCGCGCGGGACGAGCGACAGGTGCTCGCTCTGGGCCAGAAGGACGAGGTCGACGACCTCATCCTCGGTCATCGGCCTGACCACCGCGCCGGCGATGCCCGCGGGCACGAAGGGCGCGATCAGAGGTGGCATCGTCCCGATGTCCGCCGAGTAGAGCTTTCGCTCCACGCGATCCGTCCTGACCCGCTCCCCGACGACGCCCCGAAGCGCCGCCTCCACCCGTGAGTCCTTCGCCATCTACACTGCCTCCGTCGTCCGTGCGACTGGATACCCCGTGGGTATCCCGGTTAACGTCTCTTAAGATACCCACCTGGGTATGTCCAGTCAACAGATTCGTTCAGGTTCCGTGCTACCATCGTCCAGGTCCAAAGGATGTTGGAGGCCACGTGCGCGGAATTCTGTTCGACCTTGACGGAACGCTCCTCGATATCGACCTCGGCGAGTTCCTCGATCGGTACTTCAAGGCCCTACGCGTGGCCGCTCATGACCTGCCAGTACCCCCCGACGTCCAGGTGCTGGAAGCAATCCTCGCATCCACGCAGGCCATGATGGGCGCGCACCCGGAGCGCACGAATCGAGAGATGTTCTACGCCGACTTCCTCCGACGCACCGGCGTCGACCTCGACGCGTCGTGGGGTGTGTTCGAGCGCTTCTACGCCGAGGAGTTCCCGGGCCTGCGCGGCGGGATGCGGGGTCACCGGGGTGCGCGAGCGGTCGTCGAGCGGGCGCTCGACCTCGGCCTGAAGGTCGCGGTGGCAACGAATCCGATCTTCCCGCGCGCCGCGATCGAGCACCGGCTCGCCTGGGCGGATCTCACCGATCTACCCGTGCACGTGATCACCACGTACGAGACCATGCACGCCACCAAGCCATCGGCTGAGTACTTCCTCGAGACGGCAGCCATGCTCGGCTTGACCGCCGGGGAGTGCATGATGGTCGGCGATGACCGGAGCCTGGACATGCCGGCCTCGGACGTCGGGATGAAGACGTTCTACGTTGGACCGCTCGGTGACGTGGCGTGCGATTATCGCGGGAATCTGGAGGAACTCGCTTCGCTGCTCCCCGCGATGGCGGAGAACGACTAGTTCAGCTTCCGCCGAATGAGGGCAACCCATGCGCCGTCGAGGCGCTGGTCGCAGTAGAACTCGAACATGCCGCGGGTCTCACGACGCAAATCGAGCTGGTAGCCGAGCCCCGTCGGCTCGTGTTCGCACACCACCACGACGCTGTCGTCCGCATCGGATTCGATCAGTTTGTCCATCACGGCAAAGACGATTCCACGACGCAGCGAGGGTGTGAGACCTCGGATGTCCAAAACGAGGCCTGACGAACTGTCCAAAGGTCCCCCCTCGTCGTGCGATGCGCGGCCTGACTACGAGCCGCCGTCCTCTTCGTTCTCATACTCCTCTTCGAGCAACTCTCCTGCACATCTCGCCGTTTCGTGCGGCGCCAATTTGTCGCGTTCGTCCCGGCAGCGGTCCAGCGCGGGGTTCGCTTTGGACCCGGGGTGCGGCTCGCCACTCGACGTGCCACGTGCGACCTGCTCGCGCTCGGCGACCTCTTCGGCATCGCCTTCGGAAGCCAGGTCGAACGGCTCCTCGGTCTTCTCGCGCTTCATCATGGACCCCACAATCTCCAGTGTGTTGAGCCTAGGTCGGTAACTACCCTCTGGAAACACCATCCATCCTTCACGTAGGATTAGTGAATGCAGTCACAATCGCCGTCGGCACACCTATTCCAGGCATCCGTGCGCCCCGCACTTCTCGCGGTGCCCTCCACAATCGCTATTCCCGGCGACGGCGGTGCGCTCACGTGACGTGCCCCGCCACCCCGCACGACTGCCCTTCCCGCCTAGCGACTCGTTGTATCGGTTCCACCACCCACCCCTGCAGGCCATGCCGGGCTCCGCTGTTCTTCGCCTGCGGGGTGGGTGTCCGTCCTGCCCCTGAGTCTCGAACGGAAGGAGGACTACCAGGTCTGACTATGGGTTCGGGCAGGCAACCGTCCTGTCTCGAACATGGAGCGTCCTTCCGAACAAGGAGGTGTATGGATGGCAAAGGAGTCCCGAAGCGGGATGTACGACCTACTCGCCGCTCGCGGCGTCTCCAGGCGTGACTTCCTCAAGTACTGCGGAGCCGTCGCGGCAGTCCTCGGACTGAGTGAGACGGCCGTACCACGCGTCGCGTCGGCGATCGAAAAGGCGTCACGAGGCAAGCTCGCACCCGTTGTATGGCTCGACCACGGCCTGTGCACGGGGTGTACGGAGTCGGTCGCACAGGCCGACTACCCCGACGTGCCGGCAATCGTGCTCGACCTGCTATCGATCAACTACTGGGAGACGGTGAGCGCGGCAGCGGGCGCGCAGACAGAGGCAGCGCTCAAGCAGACCATCGAAGAGAACAAGGGCGCGTACCTCGTCGTCGTCGAAGGCACCGTCATGACCGGCGCCGACGGCAACACGTTCCGCATCGGCGGCAAGCCGGGGACGGAACAGCTGCGCGAGGTGCTTCCCGGCGCGGCCGCGATCATCGCGGTCGGATCGTGCGCGGTTGACGGTGGCTGGGTGCGCGGTCGTCCCAACCCTGCCGGCGGTATCGGCCTCGGTGAGTTCATGGCGGAGGAGAACATCAAGGTGCCTCTGGTGAACCTCCCCGGCTGCCCGGTCAATCCCGAATGGGTCGTGGCCGTAGTCGTCGACCACCTGCTCCTCGGCAAGCTGCCGGAGCTCGACTCGCAGAAACGGCCGAGCATCATCTACGGCTCGTCCATTCACGACAACTGCCCCCGTCGGGGCCACTTCGAGAACGGCGAGTTCGTGACCGCACTGGGCTCGGCCGAGGAAGCGAAGGGCTACTGCCTGTACAAGGTCGGCTGCAAGGGGCCGCAGACGCTCGCCAACTGCCCGATCGTCCGTTGGAACCGACGCGCTAGCTGGTGCGTCGAATCCGGCTCGCCCTGTATCGGTTGCGCGAACGGCAACTGGGTCGACCACGACGCGCCGTTCCTCAACCGGCACGCCGACATCTCGCTACCCGGCCTCGGCGCCACGCCTCCGGGTGCGATCGGCGGGGTTGTCGGTGCCGCGGCGGCAGTCGGCCTGGTCGCGCATGGTCTCGGCATGAAGGCGGCCGGGCGGATTCCCGGCGGCGCGACCGAAGAGGAGCTCAAGGTCTACGACCGCAAGCGACTCGAGCGGCAGCTGAAGGGAGGCGGTAAATAGTGGCTCGTACCGTTATCGACCCTGTCACCAGGATCGAAGGGCATCTGCGCGTCGAGATCGAGGTCGACGGCGGGGTCATCAAGGACGCGTGGGTCTCCGGCGGGCTGTACCGCGGCATGGAGACCGTGCTGAAGGACCGCCATCCCCGAGGATGCCTTCTACATCGCACAGCGCATCTGCGGCGTGTGCCCGATCTCCCACGGTCACGCCTCGACGATGGCCTCCGAGGACGCCCTCGGCATCAAGATTCCGAACAACGCCCGAATCATCCGCAACCTGATCGAGGGCGCCGAGCTGCTGCACAGCCACATCCTGTGGTTCTACACGCTGACGGCGCTCGACTACGTCGACCCCGCGAAGGCGCTCACGGCGAACATCGCCGACACGTACGCGCTGGCACAGGAGGCGGGGACGGGCACGGCGGACTTCGGCGCGATCCAGCAGCGGTTGAAGAAGTTCGTCGAGGGCGGCCAGCTGTCGATCCTGACGAACGCCTACTTCGGTCACCCGGCGATCCCGAGTGCGATTCCTGCCGAACTGCACCTCATCGCGACGACCCACTACCTGCAAGCGTTGCAGGTCCAGGGCGACGCTGCCGAGATCATCGCGATCATGGGCGGGAAGTTCCCGCACTTCATGACGTCGATTCCGGGCGGGACCGCCTTCGTGCCCACGGAGGAGAAGCTCGACGATATCCTCTTCCGTATCCGCAAGGTCGCCGAATTCGTGAACACGGCGCTCATCCCGGACACGCTGGCGCTCGCAGGGTTCTACAAGGACGCCCTGGGCTACGGCGGCGGCGTGGGCAACCTGCTGTCGTGGGGTGTGTACGACGCACCGGACTTCGATCCCAAGAAGCGCTTCCTCCCCCGCGGTGCGGTCCTCGACGGCAAGCTCGAACTCGTCGACGCCACGCCGGACAAGATCCTCGAGGCGGTCGACCACTCCTGGTACGACTCTGGAAACGGCCTCAATCCGTCGAAGGGCGAAACGCACCTCGCGTTCACCGAGTACGACACGAACGCGAAGTACTCGTACGTCAAGGCGCCGCGCTACGACGGGCGACCCATGGAGGTCGGACCGCTCGCCCGCATGGTGGTCGCGTACCTGTCGGGCGTGAAGCCGGTCCAGCAGGTCGTCGACCTCGCGCTCGGCAAGTTGAACGCGGCAGGCAAGCCGCAGGCACTGCTCTCACTGCTCGGCCGCGTGGCCGCACGGAATCTCGAGGCCAAGGTGATCGCCGACCAGATGGAGGGATGGGTCGGTGAGTTGATCGCCGCAATCAAGGGTGGCGACAGCAGCTACTTCACCGATGAGCGCAAGGATGCCGGTTCGGGCGCGGGCCTTTGGGAGGCGCCGCGTGGCGCACTCGGCCACTGGGCGACGATCGAGAACGGCAAGATCGCGAACTACCAGGTCGTGACGCCGTCCACGTGGGATCTCTCGCCCAGGGACGCCGACGGCAAGCGTGGCCCGATGGAGCAGGCGCTCGTCGGCACGCCCATCGCCGACCCCGAGAAGCCGCTCGAGGCGCTGCGCATCGTGCACAGCTTCGATCCTTGAGTCGGCTGCGGGGTTCACGTGTCTGAACCCAAGACCGGCAAGAAGGCGACCGTGTACGCGAAGACGATGGGGGTGATGTAGGTGGCAGGCTACGCCCACTACCGCGAGGCCCATCCGCTGGTCTTCGTGATCACCCATTGGATCAACCTGGTGTGCATGGCGATGCTCGTCGTCTCCGGGATGTACATCCACTACCCGTTCGTGGACGCCTTCATGGGCGTCGCCCGCGGCATGCACTTCGTCGCGATGTTCACGATCATCGCCAACCTGCTCTTCCGCATCGTGGCGGCGTTCTTCGTCAAGACGGCCACGCAGCTCGGCAGCCGCGATGTCGACGTCGACATCAAGAACTGGCTGCCGCAGCGCGAGAATCGCCACCAGTTCTTCGAGACGCTCAAGTACTACCTCTTCCTGCGCAAGGAAGGCGTCATCTCGGCGAAGTACGGCTCGCTGCAGAAGATCGCGTACCTGGCCACCATTCCGCTCACGCTCGCGGCCGCCTACACCGGCTTCGCGATCTATGGGCCGACGACCGGGTGGAGCTTCCTGCAGGCGGGGACTCAGGCGGTCGGCGGTGCGATGAACATGCGCCTGGTCCACTACTTCATCATGTGGGCGTTCATCGTGTTCACCGCGATCCACGCCTACCTGGCCAACGTCTACTCGTTCGCGCCGTCGCGGATCATCTTCGCGTGGAAGGAGTCCCCCGGTCATGAACACCGCGTCTATGACCCGGACGCCATCATTGCCGAGGGGATGAGTGCCGGCGCCAAGGAGATCGCATAGCGATTTCGCTGACACGACAGCGCGCGGGCTCCGGGTCGACCCGGAGCCCGCGTTCGCTCGCAGCCATTTAGTTCGACCCGACTTGTCGGCCGAGGGCAGGACTTTCGCCCCCGCTTGAGAAAAGCGTGTGTATGCTCCCAGAGAGAATCCTCACAACGCTGTTGCGCCGGACGAACCGTCGCTACCTTGCCCAGTACCCTGCATCGCTCGACCGCGTCCCCCCGCCTCGGCCGGGCAAGTCCTACATGCTCTATGCGCACGTCCCATTCTGCGAGCGTCTGTGTATGTACTGCTCGTTCAACCGCTTCCTCTTCCGAGAGGATCTCGCTCGCGAGTACTTCCGCAACCTGCGCGAGGAGATGCGCCTCGTCGCCGATCTCGGCTACGACTTCGACTCGATGTACATCGGCGGGGGCACGCCAACGATTCTCATGGACGAGCTGTTCGCCACGATCGACTTCGCTCGGGAGCTCTTCGGCATCAAGGAGGTCTCGACCGAGTCGTCGCCCAATCTGCTGATCGACGACCGGCTCGACGAGCTCTCGGGCCGGGTGCAGCGTCTGTCGGTGGGGGTGCAGAGCTTCAACGACACGCTGTTGCGGCAGATGGACCGCTACGACAAGTACGGGTCCGCGGCGGACGTGCACCGTTGGATCGAGTCGGTCGGCGGGCGGTTCAACTCGCTGAACGTCGACATGATCTTCAACTTCCCCTCACAGACCGAGGAGATCCTGCACCGCGACATCGAGCTCGTGAAGAGCTGCGGGGCGAACCAGGTCACGTTCTATCCGCTCATGGCGTCAAAGGAGACGGCTCGCGAGCTCGCGGGCACTGTGGGCGCCGTGGACACCGATCGCGAGGCCCGCTACTACCGCATTGTGTGCCGCGAGCTCTCCAGCATGTACGAGGCTTCCTCGGCGTGGACGTTCTCGGCCGAGAAGGACGCGATGATCGACGAGTACATCGTGGACTACGAGGAGTACGTCGGCGTTGGTTCGGGCGCCATGTCGTTCCTCGACGGACGCATCTACGGCAATACGTTCTCGCTTCGCGAGTACGGCGACGCGATCGCCGAGCGGCGCATGGCGATCGTGAAGGCCAGCAAGCCGTACGCGAAGCGCGACTTGATGCGGTACCGCTTCGTCGTCGACCTCTTCGGCTTGCGGTTGGACAAACGGCGGTTCGAACGAGACTTCGGGGTTAGTGCCGACAAGGGACTCGCCCTCGAGCTCGGCTTCCTGCGGACGTTCGACGCGATCGAGCACGAGGACGCCGAAGAGGTCACGCTGAACGAACACGGACGCTACCTGCTCGTCGTGATGATGCGGGAGATGCTCATCGGCTCGAACGACCACCGGGACGAGGCACGCGCGGCGCTGCCGGCCGAGGAGCGCATGCTGCTGCTGGAGACGCCCGACGAGTCGGTCAAGGCGGGCTAGTGGCCGAACGCGTCCTGGTGATGGGCGTCGGCAACCCGCTGATGCGCGACGAAGGCGTGGGGAACGCCGTGGTCGACCTGCTCCAGCGGTACTACCGCGCGCCCGAGAACCTACGCTTCGTGGACGCGGGCACGATGGGCATGTCGATCCTCAATCTGTTCCGCGACGTGGACTACCTTCTCGTGATCGACGCCGTGCAGGGTACGGGCGAACCGCCCGGCACCGTCGTACTCATGAGCCCCGACGACATCGCGCCGAACCAGGTGCTGCACTCTCTCCACGACATGCGTCTCGTCGACGTGCTGCAAGCGGCAGAGCTCCTCGAGATGCGGCCGGCGGCCGATTTTGTCGGCGTCGAGGTCGCGGAGATCGTGCACATGCAGCCCGGGTTGACGACCGCGGTCGAGGCAGCCGTTCCTCGGGCGGCTGAGGCTGTAGTCGACCTGCTCGCCCGCCGAGGCCTCGCGCTCGAACCAGTCGAGGGCTAGGTCAGCCCGAGGTCGCCACGAGCCGCACGCAGCGACTCGGCGATTCCATGGGCGTCGAGCCCGGCGAGCGCGAGCAGTTCCTTCGCCGCACCAGAACTCTGGTAGCTCGTCACGCCCAACCTGCGGAACGGCACCGCCACCGCGTTCAGCGCGAGCCACTCGGCCACCGACGCCCCGAGTCCCGTTCGCGGCGAGTGGTCCTCAACGGTCACGAGCAGCCGTGCCGAGGACGCCCGTCGCATCGCGTCTTCGTCCAGCTCGAGCGGGCACGCCACGACGCCCACGCCGACATGCACGCCCGCCTGGCGCAGCTCGTCGGCGGCACTCACGGCGGCACCGACGACCGTTCCCATCGCGAGGACAGCGACGTCCCGTCCGTCGCGCACCCAGTCGATCCCGCCGTAGCGGAAGGCGTAGTCTCCGCCGAAGGCAGGCACGTCGTCCTCGGCGAGCACGACGGGCAGCTTCGAGCGGCCCATGCAGATCGCGACATTGCCCGCCATGTTCGCCGCGGCACGCACGGCGCGGTCGGTCTGGTTCGGGTCCGCCGGCACGATCACCTTCCACCCGAAGAAGTCGCGGAATGCGGCCACGTAGTCGAGGCACTGGTGCGTCTTGCCGTCCTCCCCCACGTCCAGCCCGCAGTGCGTCACGACCAACTTCAGTGAAGCGCGGTTGATGTCGTTGAGGCGCTGCTGGTTGTAGGGCTCGTCGACGCCGAACACGCCGAAGTCCGACCAGAACGTCAGCACACCCGTCGTCGAGAGCGCGCCGGACGTAGCAGCGGCATTGTGCTCCCCCACGCCACACTCGACGAAGCCGTCGGGGCGGGCCTTCTGGAAGCCGTCGGTCTTCACCGAGCCGACAAGGTCGCAGTCGAAGACGGCGATGGGCAGGTTCGGGTTCGCCGCGGCGAGGTCTACGAGCGCCTTGCCCCATGCGGAGCGGTTGTCGGTCTTGTCATCGGCCGAGTACTCGCGGGACGTTCCGGTCGCGACGTCGACGTGCGGCGGCCCGAACGACTGGCGCGGTCCGCGGTAGGGCTCCGCGCGCATCGCGCCGAAGCGCTCGAGCTGCTCGGGCAGGCCGAGCTCCGCCATCGCGAGACGATACTCATCCGCCGTGAGCGCCTTGCCGTGGAACTGCCACTTGTCGGTCATGAACGACACCGGATGCCCCATGTGCGTTCGGGCGAGGATCGCCGTGGGCGCCCATCGGTCGCGCACCGCCTCCGCGAGCGCCTCGTACAGCGCGCGGAAGTCGTGCCCGTCGCACTCGACGACCCGCCAGCCGTCGGCGCGGAAACCAGCAGCGACATCAATCGGCAGGATCTCCTGCGTGGTGCCGGATAGCTGCATGTGGTTCCAGTCCACCACGACGGTGAGGTCGGTAAGCCCCTTCACCGCCGCGAGCCGCCGCGCCTCGCCGACCTGCCCCTTGTTCTGCTCGGCGTCGCTCATCACCGCGAACGTGTGCCACCCCTTGCCGAGGAACCGCGCGCCGAGCGCGAACCCGACCGCCGCCGAGAGACCCTGGCCGAGGTTGCCCGTCGACCACTCCACACCCGGCACCGAGCGCTCGACGTGTCCCTCGAACGGGCTCGTCGCCTGGCGGAAGTGTGCGACGGCTTCCTCGGCAGGGAGGAAGCCGGCATCGGCCAGAGCCGTGTAGACGCCTGGTGAGATGTGGCCGTTCGACACCACGACGCGGTCCCGGTCAGGCCACTGAGGCTGCTCGGGCCGCAGGCGCGCAAAGTGGTAGAGCGTGAGCAGGATCTCCATCGCCGAGAACGAGCCACCGGGGTGACCGGAATCGGCGAGGGTGGTCATCGTGAGGACGCGGCCCCTCGCGATTCGGGCGCGCTCGGACAGGTCGGCGACCGTCTGGTCGTCGATGGGCACGCCGAATCCGCGCTCTATCAACGTGGCGCTCCTCGATGCCGGGAACGATAGACTGAACTTGTCCGCTCGCTCCAGCATATTCCCAGGGAGGGCCCTGTGAGTAGAACCGAGAACCTACCGAGAGCCGGCCTCGAGGCGGTCGCCCGTATGGCCGCCGAAGCAGCGGGAGCGGGAGCGGAAGTGCTCCGGTCGCGCCGCCACGCGTTCGGTGAGGTCCGCGCGAAGAGTAGCGCGGTCGACGTCGTCACCGACGCGGATATCGCCTCGGGCGTAGCGGTCGTGCGCTCGATCCTCGGCGCGCAGCCTTCGGCGCGCTTCATCGTCGAGGAGGACGAGGTGTTCGGGCTCACCGATGCCGCGAAGGCCGACGACGCGTTCGACGGCGAGGTGTGGATGATCGACCCGCTCGACGGCACGACCTCGTTCTTCCACGACTACCCGTGCTTCTCGGTCTCGGTCGCGCTGCTGGTCGACGGCGTGCCCGCGGTCGGCGTTGTGCACGATGCGGCCCTGGACACGGTGTACGCGGCGACACGCGGCAGCGGTGCGACGCAGGACGGCGCGCCGCTGCGGTGCTCGGACGCGGCGACCCTCTCCCGCGCGCTGCTCGTGTCCGGCTTCCCGTACGACCGCGGCGAGCCGCTCCGTCGGCAGCTACCGATCCTCGCGGCAATGATGGCCGAAGCGCACGACATGCGCCGGGACGGTTCGGCAGCGATAGACTGCTGCCACGTGGCGGCGGGACGATGCGACGGCTACTGGGAACTCGCGATGAAGCCGTGGGATCTCGCCGCCGGCGTCCTCATCGCCGCCGAGGCCGGCGCGATCGTGACCGACTTCGACGGACAGCCGTGGACGCCCGACGCGACCACGATCGTGACCGCGAACCCGCGCCTGCACCCCATCCTGCTCGACAAGATCGCCGCGGCGGGCGGCCGCGCGTAGTGGCAAGACAGCGGGCGTGACGCTGATCTGCGTCACGCCCGCGTAGAGACTCCCGTGATGCCAGCGCCTAGTAGTAGCGCTTCTCCGGCTCCGCCTGGTCCTCGGCCAAGGTGATGCCGAGGTCACTGAGCACCTTGCTCGTGGCCTTCTCGCCACTCTCGATGCAGTTCGGCACGCCGACGCCCCGGTAGCTGCCGCCCGCTGCGGCGAGGCCCGGCGTCCCGGCAACCTTGCGCTCCAGCAACGCGATGCGGTCGAGGTGTCCGACCGTGTACTGCGGCATGCCGCGGTCCCAACGGAACACGCGCGAGAACAGCGGCTCGCCCTTCACGCCGAGGATCGAGCGCAACTCCCGCAGGGCGACCGCGGTCATCTCCTCGTCGGTCTGCTTGAGGGCGTCCTGGTTGTGCGGCCCGCCGACGAACGCGCGGAACAGCACCTTGCCCTTCGGCGCGCGGCCGGGCCACTTGGTGGAGCTGAGCGTGATCGCCATGATGTCGCGGTTCTCGACGAGCGGACACAGCACGCCGAACGCGTTCATGTTCACGCCCACGGTCGCCTCGTCGAAGCCCATCGAGATGACCGCCGAGGACGTGTGCGGGATTGCGGCGAGCGCGGCGCCCACCTCCGCATCCACGGGCGCCAGAAGTTCGGCGGCGGCGTAGCCTTCCGTCGCCACGATCACGGCGTCGGCGTCGATCGTCTCGCCGCCTTCGAGGATCACGCGCCACGTCTCGCCGGCACGCTCGAGGCGCTCGACCTTGGCGTTCGTGCGCATCCGGTCGAGGCCGGCGGCGTTCGCCATCGCGTCCGTCAGTCGCTGCATACCGCCGGTGAACGACGTGAAGAACGTTCGCGGCTTAGCGCCCGGCTTCGGCGGATACTTCTTCTTCATCTCGGCGACCTTCTTGCGGGCCTCGTAGAAGCCCTTGATGAGGCTGCCGTTCTTCTGCTCCATCTCGAGCAGCCGAGGAAACGTCGCCTCGAGGCTCATCGTCGCGGGGTCGGACGCGTGCACGCCGCCGACCAGCGGCTCGGCGAGGCGATCGAGGCATTCGCGGCCCATGCGACGGACGACGAAGCTCTCGAGCGTCTCGTCGCCGGGCTGCGACTTCTTGGCGATGAACAGGTCCATGCCCATGCGCAACTTGCCGGGCCACGAGAACAGTCCGGTGGTGGCGAACGGCACGAACTTCGTGGGCGCGAACATCATGACGCCGTCCGGCATCTCGTGCAGCTTGCCGCGCGCGAGTATCCACGTCTTCTTTCGCGAGTCGTCCGTCGGCAGCTCGTCGTCGTAGATGCCGACCATCTTTGCGATGCGATGCACCGCCGGCTTCTCGGTGAGGAAGCAGTCGGGACCACCGTCGATCGTGAAGCCGTCGGCGGTGTGTTCGCTCGCGATCTTGCCGCCGAGCTTCTCGTTACGCTCGAGCAGCGTGAAGGTCACGTCGTGACCCTCGTCGGCCGCACGCTTGAGCTTGAACGCCGCACCTAGACCGGCGGCTCCCCCGCCGATGACGACAACGTGCTTCATAACTCGCGTCTCCCTTCAAACCGCCCGTCCCGGCGGCTCGGTTCCTATAGCAGGGGCTCGACCGTCGCGGCGAGCGTCTGGACCATCGCAGGGTGATCGTTCGGCACTGGTGCTCGCACGAACTCCATGTCGCGGTCGAGCGCGGCACCCGCGAGCACGATGTCGAGGTCGTACAGCGTCTCCATGTGATCGGTGAGGAACGCGATCGGACACACCACGAGCACCTCGAAGCCGGCCTTCTTGGCCGCGCCGAGGACGTCGTCGATGTCCGGACCGAACCACTTGCCCGGTCGAGCGCCCTTGGACTGGTACGCCAGCAACCACGGGTAGTCCTCGTTGGCGCCGAAGGCGCGGACACCGGGTACGACCTCGACCTCACCTGACGCCGGCACGAGACCGAGCCGGTCGCCGATCGCCGAGACGACGTTCCGCAGCTGCGCCACGTACTCGTCTCCCGCCTCGTCCTCGGGCAGACTGTGTGCGGTGAACGCGAGCAGGCGCCTGCCCTTCGGCGCGTCCGCCAGGCCTGACGTGCACATGATGGCGAGCAGGTTCAGGAAGTCGTCCCGGTCTCGGTACGATGCAGCAGCAGTGACCTCCAGGCTGTCGAAGGCCTCGGCCGCTCGGGCAACCGCCTCGTCGTATGCACCCGTTGCGACCGGCGTCTCGAACGGCGACAGGCTGACTGTGATGATGCGCGTGCAGCCGAGATCCACGAGCTCGCGCATGCCCTCGGCGACGTACGGATGCCAGTAACGCATGCCGACCCGCACGGGGACGAGCCGCTCCTCGGTACTGAGGAGTTCCTCGAGTGCATTCGCGATCGCCCGCGCCGTCCGCGGCAGCGGCGACGATCCGCCGATGGCGAGGTAGCGGTGAGTAACGCGCTGCACGAGTTCAGGTGACGGCTCCCGACCCATGAGCTCGGCCATGAACGGTCCGACGGCGTCGAGCGAGTCGGGCCCGCCGAACGCGAGCAGCAATACGCCGGTTCGAGACCCTTCCGACATGTGCTAGGCCTTCCCGCCGCGGATACGGTCGGAGTGCTCGTGCACGAGGCGGACGAGCGTGCGCGCCTTGTCTGGATCGGTCGTCTTGTGGATGCCATGACCCAGATTGAAGATGTGGCCCGGACGCGTGCCCACGGCCTCGAGTATGTCGACCACCTGGCGCTCGATCTCCTCGTCCGGTCCGAACAGCGCAACGGGGTCGATGTTGCCCTGGATCGCGAACTTCGGATCCACGGCCTCCACGACCTTCTTCATGTCGAGTCGCCAGTCCACGCCGAGGACGTCGCCTCCGGCCTGCTGGCACAGGTCGAGCATCGAGGTCGCACCGTTCGGGAAGTGGATGACCGGCACACCCTTCTTCGAGACCTCGTCGATCACGCGCTTCGTGTGCGGCAGGCAGTAGCGCTCGTAGTCGCGGGGCGCCACGTAGCCGATCCAGCTGTCGAACACCTGGACTGCCTGCACGCCGGCGTCCACCTGTGCGGACAGATAGGCGATGACGGTGTCGCCAATCTTGGTGAGAAGGTCGTCCCACGCCTTGGGGTCGCTCCACATGAGCGCCTTCGTGTGCTCGTAGTCGCGCGTGCCGCCGCCCTCGATCGCGTAGCTCGCGAGCGTGAACGGTGCGCCGGCGAAGCCGATGAGCGGCACCTTGTTCTCGAGCTCGCGGCGCAGGATCTTGATGGTCTCCATGACGAACCCGGTCGTCTCAATCGGATCGGCGACCCTGATCTTCGCGGCGTCTGCCGCCGAGCGGATCGGATTGTGGATGACCGGACCCTCGCCCTTCGCGAACTCGAGGTCGAGACCCATGCCGGGGAACGAGATCAGGATGTCCGAGAACATGATGCACGCGTCCACGCCGACGAGGTCGACCGGCTGCAGTGACACTTCGACGGCCAGCTCGGGGGTGCGACACATCTCGAGGAAGCCGTGCTTCGCGCGAATCTCGCGATACTCGGCCAGGTAGCGTCCCGCCTGACGCATCATCCAGATCGGCGTGCGCTCGGTGGGTTCGCGGCGACACGCGCGAAGGAACAGGTCATTGAACGCCATGGACGCTCCCTTTCGTTACCGGAAGAAAAACCGGCGACCAGTCTACACTAACCTGCGTATGTCTCTGCGAGCGTTCGTGCAAACTTTCACGAAATCCTACGTCGGCGAGCGCTGGATCGGCGATTCGCCTCCACCCTGCCGACCACCAGCCCTTGCCCTCACTCCATAACACACTGCGACCCCGGGACGTGGGGGCGTCCCGGGGTCGCGAAATGCGCTGAGTCTGCTACGCCACCTGCGGCGCGCCCTCGACGATCGTCTTCACGATCGACGGATCCGCCAGCGTGCTGACATCGCCCAGCGACTCCATGTCGCGCTCGCCCGCCGCGACCTTGCGCAGGATGCGGCGCATGATCTTGCCGGAGCGGGTCTTCGGCAGCTCTGGCACGATCTGAATGTGGTCAGGCTTGGCGATCGGGCCGATCTCCTCGCGGACGTGTCCGGCGAGGATCTTCTCGATCGCGCCGTCGAACTGGGCGCCCGCCTTCAGGATGACGTACGCGTAGATGCCCTCGCCCTTGACGTCGTGTGGGTAGCCGACGACCGCGGCTTCGGCGACGGCCGGGTGGCTGACCAGTGCGCTCTCGACCTCGGCCGTCCCCATGCGGTGGCCGGAGACGTTGATCACGTCGTCGACGCGGCCCATGAGCCAGTAGAAGCCTTCCTTGTCGATGCGAGCACCGTCACCGGTGAAGTACTTGCCGGGGAAGGCCGTGAAGTAGACCTCTTTGACCCGCTTGTTCTCCGGATCGCCCCACGTGCCACGGAGCATGCCCGGCCACGGATGCGTGATGCAGAGCCGGCCGCCCTCGCCTACCGGCGTGGGTGATCCGTCCTCGTTCACGACCTCCGGCCGTACGCCGAACATCGGGAACGTTGCCGAACCCGGCTTCATCGGCGTGGCACCCGGCAGGTTCGTGATGAGGTGACCGCCGGTCTCGGTCTGCCAGTAGGTGTCCACGATCGGCACCTCGGAGCGACCGATGTTCTTGTAGTACCACTCCCACGCCTCGGGGTTGATCGGCTCGCCGACCGTGCCCAGGACGCGCAGCGTGCTCAGGTCGTACTTGGCCGGCCACTCCTCGCCCGACTTCATGAGGGCTCGGATGGCGGTCGGGGCGGTGTAGAACTGGTTGATGCCGTGCTTCTCGACGATCTGCCAGAAGCGACCGGCGTCCGGGTACGTCGGGACGCCTTCGAACATCAGCGACGTCGCGCCGACGCACAGCGGTCCGTACACGATGTAGCTGTGGCCCGTGACCCAGCCGATGTCCGCGGTGCAGAAGAAGACATCCTCGTCGCGGTAGTCGAAGGTGTACTTGAAGGTTACCGCGGTGAACAGGAGGTAGCCCGCCGTGGTGTGGAGCACACCCTTCGGCTTGCCGGTCGAACCCGAGGTGTAGAGGATGAACAGCGGATCCTCGGCGTCCATCCACTCGATCTCGCAGTGACGAGAGATGCCCTCGGCGCGGACCTCCTCGTGGTACCAGAAGTCGCGGCCGGGCTCCATGTCGACGCGGCTCTGCGCACGCGACACGACGATGACGCTCTCGATCGTCGGGCACTCGTGAAGGGCGGAGTCGGCTTCGGCCTTCAGCGGCACGATGCGGGCGCCGCGGATGCCTTCGTCGGCGGTGATGAGCATCTTCGCGCCGCAGTCCTGGATGCGGTCGCGCAGTGCCGACGATGAGAATCCGCCGAAGACGACCGAGTGGATCGCACCGATGCGGGCACAGGCGAGCATCGTGATGGCGAGCTCGGGAATCATCGGCAGGTAGATCGCCACACGGTCGCCCTTGCGGATGCCGTGCTTCTTCAGAACGTTCGCGAAGCGGCACACCTTGTAGTAGAGCGACTGGTACGTGTACATCTTCGTGCGACCCTCGTCGGACTCCCAGATCAGGGCCGCCTTGTTGCGCCGCCAGCTCTTGAGGTGGCGGTCCACGCAGTTGTACGCGACGTTCGTCTTACCGCCCTTGAACCACTCGATCCGCGGCGTGTCGAACTCGTAGTCGAGTACCTTGTCCCACTTCTTCTCCCAGTACAGGTGCTGCTCGGCCATCTCGGCCCAGAAGCCTTCGGGGTCCTCGACCGAGCGGTTGTACATCTCCTGGTACTGCTCCATTGAGGAGACGTGGGCCTGCTCCTTCGCCCACGCGGGGGGTTCAACGACCCGGCCTTCGTGCTGCAAAGACTGAATCGACTCCGCCATGTAACGCCTCCTTGAGTTCGCGAAAAATGTCCCCGTGGCTCGAGGCGCCGACGCGCGTTCTGCGTCCGCTCATCCCCGCTCCCTTGTACGTGTTCACATGGTAGGGTCAGCCATCCTTCCTCACCGACTCCCCGTCGGGCCGACGGCATATTCTGGTCGGTGTACGGCACACATTACCGGCAATCGGTGGCCACGCCGCTGACGCCAGCGGCGAACGGCGAGTTGCGAGGAGTCGTTGCGTCGGGGCCGAAGCGGCAGGATGGTCCTCCGTGCCGCGTGAACTGGTGCGTCCTTCCCCCCGTTCGGCGGAAATCACTCTATGTGAGAGTTGCAACGCCGCGCGGATTCGGTTAGCTTCAACCCGTAGATACAATTTCCCTTCCCTCAAAGAATGCTGCGGCCGGGGAATCCGGTGCGGCGAACGTGGCTCAGGGTGACCGGCATCACCGCTGCGCGATCGGATCGAAAGATCGGGTCGTCGAAAGCCACAGAGACTCAGGGGTAGTGAGGGGAAGGACTGGGAAAGCCTCGACCCGAAGGTCGAGGCTTTCCGCTTGTCTGGACTCATGTCACGCCACGCGCCGCCGTCTTCGCGAGCGCCTATGCGCTCGGCGATTCTCCACCTGCCGCATCAGTCCGAGTTCGGGCGTCCCGGGCCTACGCCTCGTCGGGCCAGCGCATCATGCCCTCGGACATCTCTCTGCCGCCGAGGACGTGCAGGTGCAAATGCTGGACACTCTGCTTCGCGTCGGGTCCGTTGTTCACGATCAGGCGATACCCCGACTCGCGCACGCCCTTGATCCCGGCAACCGTGTCCACCGCGCAGAACAGCTTGCCGAGCAACGACTCGGGCACGCTCGACGAAAGGCCGTCGTAGTGCGCCTTCGGGATGACCAGGGTGTGTACGGGAGCCTGTGGCGCGATGTCATCGAACGCGAGGAGATCGTCGGTCTCGTAGACCACCTTCGCAGGAATCTCGCCGCGCCCGATCTTGCAGAAGATGCACTCGTCCACGCTGCTCTCCTCACCTCGGCGTCTCGGACAGCGATGGTAGCACTTGGCCCCGCCCTACACCGCCAGTCGCACCGCGTCGCGGCCCGCGTCCTTTGCCGCGTACATCCCGCGGTCCGCTCGTGACAGCACGTCATCGCGCGACTCGCCTGAGCCCGGCTCGTACACTGCCACTCCTGCGCTCACGGTCACGGCCCCGCGCTTTCCGCCGAGGACCGCCGCCGTGTGCTGCGCGACGGCGTGCCGCACGCGTTCGGCGATCGCAAGCGCAGCGTCGGCGCTCGCGCCGGGGAGCAGCATGAGGAATTCCTCCCCGCCCGATCGCGAGATACCGTCGTAGTGGCGTGCCTCGGCGCGCATCCCGTCGGCAGCGGCGACGAGCACTGCGTCCCCCTCAGCGTGCCCGAACTCGTCGTTCACGCGTTTGAACTCGTCCAGGTCGAGCACGATCACCGCAAGCGGCTCCCCGCTCCGATCCGCGCGGTCCATCTCGTCTGCGAGACGCCTCATTCCGGCCCGACGGTTCTCAAGGCCCGTCAGCGTATCGAGCGTGGCGACCTGCCGGAGCTCCGCTTCCGCCGAGAGCAACCTGCGGGAGACCTGACGCGTGATCAACTCGAGCAACAGGAGCAGTCCGCCCAAGGCGGCGACGAGAGAGAGCGCCACCAGCGCCCTGCTGCGGCGGAGCCCCGCCTCTAGATCGACGGAGGTGACGCGCAACGAGATCGCCCCTCGCACGTCCCCGACGTGGTAGCCCTGCTGCCGGTGGCACCGCATGCACTGCGCCTCGACGCGCAGCGGCTGCGCGTACAGGAAGAATGGCGTCCCCGCCTCGCGCCGCTGGCGGTAGAACTCGGTCGCTCCGTCGTGGAACCGCCGTATCGCTTCGGCCTCGAAGCCTGTCGCGCGATTCGCCGGGTTCAGCGGCCGATCGCTGCTGAGCCGGAACGAGATGCCCGCGGACGGGTCCTTGGACAGGATGGAGCCCACCGCGATCGTGACCAGCGCCGGGTTCTGCAGGACGAACGTCCGTCCGCGGCCGTCGACGATCTTCGTCTGCAGGCCTGGCACCGCGAGCAGGAACGGGTTGACGGTCGTGTCCCGCGATGCCGGCACGTAGACGCCGCCATGGACCGCGACGAACTCGCGTGTTGCGATGATCTCGCGGGTGAACGCACGCGCCTGCACGACTTGCTGACGCCGAAGGAGCTGTTCGGCTCTCACCTCGAACTCAGCGAAGGCGAGCGCCAGCGCGAGGCTGATCAGTACCGCTCCGACAAAGGACGCACGGTGAATGCGCCGTGCCGACACGGTCGAATCGAAGAGGACCGCAGGTTCGCGGCTGTTGCTAGGCGTCTCCACCGTCGGTCTCATCCTCGGCTTCCAGCTCGCCGATGAGCATTGTCACCTTCTGCTGCGCGTCCGCGAGCTTTCCGCGGCAGGCGCGCAAGAGCGACACGCCTCGCTCGTAGCGCTGCAAGCTTTGCTCCAAGTCGAGCTGACCACCCTCGAGTTGTTGCACGATACGCTCCACTTCCGCGAGCGCGTCGCCGAAGCCCATCTCCTCAGGTGCCTTCACCTGCTGCTGCTCCTCCATGCTGACCTATCCTCCGGATTCCGTGGTCTCGACTCTGCACCCCAGCGAGCCGCCAGCAAGCTTCACGCGTACGGCGTCCCCGGGGGTTGTCTCTTCGGCGCGTTTCACGACGTGGCCGTCGGCGGCGTAGCACACCGCGTAGCCGCGGCCAAGGATGGCGAGCGGCGAGAGGTCGTTCAGTCGGGCGGCCTGCATCCCGAGGCCGTCCTCGGCGCGCTCCAGGAGCCGCCTCCCGGCGCGCACGAGAGCCGCCCCAGCTGCGTCAGCGCGACCCGACTCCCGCTCTAGCTGGCGCGGAAGCGCGCGTGCGAGTCCGTCAGCCGCAAGGTCGAGCGCCTGCGCGGAAGCCGCAAGAAGGTGCGTCGCATCCGCGAACACGGGCCGATGCTCGAGCAGCCGCACGCGGTGCTCGGCAGCTTGCACGCGATGCAGCAGCGCCCTGCCGAGAAGTCTCGCTGCCGAGCGAGTACGGCCGGAGACTTCCGCTATAGCGGGCGCCACGGCCTCTGCGGCAGCGGTGGGCGTCGACGCGCGGAGGTCAGCGACCATGTCCGCGATCGTCGTATCCGGCTCGTGGCCGATGCCGGTCACGACAGGGATCGGTGATGCGGCGATCGCACGAGCCACCTCCTCGGCGTTGAAGGGCATCAGGTCCTCGTAGGAGCCGCCGCCTCGAGCCAGAATCAGCACGTCGACGCCCGGCGCCGCCCCCGCAGCCCGCAACCCCTCCACGATCGCCTCGATCGCGCACGATCCCTCGACGGCGACGCCGGCGATCAGAAGCTCCGCGCACGGGTAACGGCGGCGAAGGGTGCGGATCACGTCGTGGACGGCCTTGCCGCGGGGGGATGTCACGAGCGCGATCCGCCGCGGGTATGCGGGAAGCGGGCGCTTCCGCTCGGGGCGCATCAGTCCTTCGGCCTCAAGGCGCCGCGCGATCGCCGCCACCTGGAGGCGCAGCACGCCCTCGCCTGCAGGCGCGATGGAGCGGACCTGGAACTGCATCCGGCCCTTGGGCGCATAGCAGGTGAACGTCCCGGTGGCCTCGACGAGCATCCCGGCGCGCATCTGGAACCCGCACGCGGTGTACGCGTCGCGCCAGATCAGGCACGGCATGACGGCGTGGCCATCCCCGAGGGTGAAGTAGACCGCCTTGTAGCCCGGCTTGTCGGTGAACTCCGACACCTCGCCGACCACGCGCAGCGATAGCCGCTCGAGACTGCCCTTGGCGAGCCCCATGGCTTCAGAAACGCTGAGGGCTCGAGACTCCTCGGCCACGCTGCTCCCATCGGCGATGCTGGCGGCGCCCGGTCGGACACCGCACTGGGATTCTAGCAGCCCGCTACGACACCGAACGCGTCGAGCGCTACCGGCGACGCGCCAGGCCGAGGAAGTACAGCAACTGCAGCACGGCGACCAAGGTCGCGGCTACGTACGTGAGGGCCGCTGCGGTCAGCACCTGCCGCGCCCCGCCGACCTGCTCGTCGGAGAGCATACCGGTGCCGCTGAGCGACGCTATCGCGCGACGCGAGGCGTCGAACTCGACGGGCAGCGTGATGATCTGGAACAGCACGGCGAGCCCGAAGGCGATGACGCCCAACTGCACGAGCAGCGCGGACGCGGATCCGGCCCGCAGCAGGATGCCGAGGAAGATCAGCGGGAACGCCGCCTTCGAGCCGATGTTCGCGACGGGGACGAGCGCCTGGCGCATCGCCGCGAATGCGAACGCGCGGTCGTGCTGTACCGCGTGGCCGGCCTCGTGCGACGCAACGCCGGCGGACGCCACGCTTCGCCCGTTGAACACGTTCTGCGAGAGGCGCAGCACGCGAGCCCTCGGGTCGTAGTGGTCGGAGAGATTGCCGCCGATCATCTCGATGCCGACGTCGTTCAGACCCGCATCGTTGAGCATGGCACGCGCGACCTCGGCGCCGCTTCGCCCGGTGTCGAGCGGCACCTGCGACCACCGTCGATACGAGCGGTTGACATAGGCCTGCGTGAGCACGCCGAGCACGACGCCGACGAGGATGATCAGGTAGTACTCGCCACCGAAGAAGAACGGGAAGTACATGGGGGCGCCTCCGAATGTGAGCGGTTCTTGCTCAACTATCCTGCAAGAACGCTACCAATCGAGCAAGCGTCGCTCGCCCGTCAACTCCCTGACGTGCGTGGCGTCCTGGACGACCTCCAGCGTGCCGCGGTATGCGCCGTCGCTGTCCCGCAACGCGATGTACCGGATGTGCACGAAGCGGCCGTCGTGCTCGAGCCAGAACTCGGCGACGTCCTGCGCGCCGTCCTTGAACGCCTGCACGATCCGCTGAACGACGTGCACGCTCTTTGGCGGATGGCAGTCGACCACCGCACGGCCGATGATGGCAGGACTGCGGGGGAAGACGCGGTCGCCTTCCGAGTAGAACCGCACGCGATCGTGCTCGTCGACGAACGTGAGGTCGACCGGCAGGGCGCGCACCATGAGGTCCAGCTGATCGGCGGTGAGCAGGCCGGTCGTGAGCGGGATCTCCTCGGACGTGTGGCCGACCGACGGCGGCGGCTCGACGGCGCCCTCCCACTCCCCGACCGGCTCGATCCACGCGTAGCCGATCTCGTCTTCACCGGCGGCGAGTTCGCGCCACTCATCCTCAGCCAGGGTTTCCGCGGCGAGCGGGAACAGGATTCGCCGCTCCTTGTAGACCATGTCGTCCATCATCTTGATCAGCATCGGTAGGGACGCGGCCACTTCGCGCTCGTCGCCGCGGTCGGCGTGTGCCGCAACGTCCTTCAGCATAGCGCGGATGTCGTCGTGGATCGCCCACATGACCTTCGTCGGGCCGGAAATGCCGTGCCGCTCGAGCATCGGGAAGAGCTGGTGCTCCTTGCGCAGGTAGTGCCGCTCGACCTCGCCGAGTTCGTGGAGGTCCTCGGTAATGGAACGTATCGCGACGTGGTCGGTCGGCAAACTGCCGAGGGAGCAGCCCATGCGCGAGGTGATCTGGATGATGTGCTCGTTCTCGCGCTCGAACGTGTCGAGCGGATGACCGACCGGCCATGTCGGCTCGTCGGTGGGCTCGGCCTGTCGCTCGAGCGCGTCCTTGAAGACGGTCACGTGCACGTCGCACAGGCGTTGGATCTCCTCGATCGGCATGCCCTCCGCGATGAGCGCCTGCTCGACGCCCGCGATCCCGTCCGGGCCGACCTCGCCGATGAGTTCGTCGAAGCGCGCCTTCACGTCGCCGACGCTCGCACCCTCGTGGAGTTCGCGGATGAGCTCCTTCAGCAGCTCCTGGCGTCGCTCCTCGCCCATCTCGACCGGCGCGGTGGCCTCGCCCATCCGCTCGATCTCGACGCGGATGTCGCGCACAAGCGTGTCCACGGGCACGTCGCCCATCTCGGCCACAGTCGAAAGGGTCGCCACTGCGCCCACCGTGGAGCGCAGGAGTGGGTTGCGCAGCTTCTCGTACTCGGGGCGATAGGAAGCGAGGAACTCGACGAGCTGCGGATACGTGCGCAGCAGATCGCGAAGCCGCGTATCGGGCGTCACGTCGATGGGTCGGGCGACAGTCTCGCTCATCGTGGTCCCCTTCCGGCGGGAGGTGTCCGTGTGAGCAGTACTTCCCACAGCGGCGCCCGGACGGAACGAGCGAGGCGGCGAGGAGGTCGCTACACCTCTTCTGCGGCCTCCTCGTCGAGGAACCGGACGGTGACTGCGCCGTCCGCGACGACGAGCGCGAGGCGGCCATCGAGCACGTCTTCGAGTTCGCGGCCCACCATCGTGTGACGCCAACCCTCGGACAGCGGACTGCCCTTCCGACGCCCGGCGGCGAACTCCTCGAGGTCCTTGCGTGTAGCGAGCTGCGGCGTAGCTACCCCGTGCTCGCGGGCGCGCATTCGTACGAGCGCCGAGAGCAGGTCCACCGCGGCATCCACGTCTCGCGGGATCCGTTCGCGCTTCTCCACCGAGGGCAGCTCGCTCTCGGGCATCTCGAGGCCGATGCGGACGGCGGCGATGATGTCACGCCCGTACTGCGAGACGACGCGCTCGTTGACGCCGCGTATCGCGTGCAGCGCCTCCAGATCGCGCGGCTGCCGGCGTGCGACCTCGATGAGACTCTCGTCGGTCATGACCCACCGCTTCGGCAGGTCGCGGCGCTGCGCCTCCGCCTCGCGCCAGGCCGCCACATACTTCAGCACGCCGAGCTGACGGCGTTTAAGCTGCGCGGAGCGCTTGACGCGCCGCCACTGCTCCTCCGGCACGACGCGGTACGTCTCTGGGTCAGCGAGTCGCGAGAATTCCTCGTCGAGCCAACTGGCGCGGCCCTCGGCCTCGAGGCGCTGCTTGAGCGCGGCGTACGCCGCCGGAAGGTACCGCACGTCGTCGAGCGCGTACGCGACCTGCGTCTCCGAAAGAGGCCGCACCGACCAGTCCGAGTACGAGTCGGCCTTCTCCAGCTCCACATCGAGGAGTTCCTTTATGAGCGGCCCGTACCCGAGCTGCGACGGATAGCCGACGAGCGCCGCGGCGGCCTGCGTGTCGAACACGGGCGCGGGGACGTTGCCGGTCTTCTGGAAGGCGATCTCGAGGTCTTGGACTCCGGCATGGAGGACCTTCACGACGTCGGGTCGCTCGAGCAAACGCCAGAGCGGCGAGAGGTCGCGTACCGCGAGCGGATCGACGATGGCGACTACGTCCTCGGATGCGACCTGGAGCAGGCAGAGGCGCGGGAAGTACGTCTTCTCGCGCATGAACTCCGTGTCGACGCCGATGACCGGTGCGCCGTCCAGTTCGGCCACAAGCGCCTCGAGCCCTTGCGCGTCACGTACGTACAACCGCAGCTCCTTCCCGACCTCTATGCCATACCCGTACAGTGGAAGAATGCAGGCATCACTGTGCCAA
>Ga0255338_1000736_pt1 | contig 84119 bp, 74 predicted proteins | sample MeOH1_35cm_T4_19_FD_203715 | JGI IMG/M metagenome (GOLD analysis project Ga0255338, IMG submission 203715) | Sandy soil microbial communities from University of British Columbia, Vancouver, Canada - MeOH1_35cm_T4_195 | ecosystem: Engineered > Artificial ecosystem > Sand microcosm > Unclassified ... | reverse complement strand
AAATGGTAGCTGCGGTGGTCGTTCATTCGTCCGCGGCCGCCTTCTCGCACTTCGGCGTGACCATCGACACGCCGCGGATCGAGCAGCCGCGCCCCGCCGCCGTCGGCGCCGACCAGCGCACGATCGCCCGCTCGCCCCGCCAGGCCCAGCGCACCGACAAGGTGATGAAGGCCTCGACCTGCCCCGAGCAGCAGCGCGCCCACCTGGTCAAGGCGTAACCCGCCGCGACATTCCGCCTTCGGGCGTCCGAATCATTCGTCCGCCTGTTTGCGTCGGCCCGCGCCGAGGGTAATCCTGCGCGCCTGGGACCCCAGGCGGTCGGCATGCGTGCGCTCGCCGCGTGGACGGGAAGGAACAGGCGTTGATGAGGTTCTCCAAGCGGCCGCGACCGACAGTCTTCGGGAGCCCGGAGGAGGATCCTCATGCGGTCGAGGCGTCCGAGCTGCATGAGGCGGAGGCGGTCGGCTTCCACCGCATCGACCCCCATCCCGTCGGAGCGACCGGCGCCCGCGCACTGGCCCCACAGGCGGAGCATCACGCCTATGCGGCGTTCCAGTTGGACGACCATCCGCCGTCCGGCTGGCCGACCTGGTTGATCGCCGTCGCCGTGGCGGCGCTATGGGCGCTGGCGCCGATCGCCTTCGCCGTGGGCTACCGCAACAATGTGGCCCCGCTGCAGAACGACCCGTTCGCCCTGACGGTCTTCGCCCTGCTGGCCATCGGCCCGGCGATCTTCGTCCTGGGCTGCGCCTACATGATCCGCCAGGGGCAGAAGCTGGGCTACGAGGCGCGCCGGGCCAAGGCGATGGCCGAGGACATGCTGTCGCCGGCCTTGGTGGCCGCCTCCCGGGCCGGGGACGTGACGCTGGCCGTGCGTGAGGAGATCGGTCGCGCGGCGGCGGCGGCGGAAGAGGCCCGCGAGACGCTGATCGCCATGCGCGACGCCCTGGCCTTCGAGACCGACAAGCTGACCGGCGCCACCGCGCAATCCGTGCGCACGGCCCAGGAACTGGCGACGACCCTGGGCCGCGAGCGCGCCGAGATGGGCGGTCTGGCCCAGACCCTGGACGCCCAGGCCACCCGGGTGACCGACGCCATCGGCCAGCAGGCGCGGATGATCACCGAGGCCACCGGCGTCGCCGAGACCCAGATCCGCGAGGCCGAGACCGCGCTGTCGGCCCGCGCCGCCGACCTGGCCGCGGCGGCGGGGGAGGCCAGCACCGCCGCGCGCACGGCCGGCGAGGACCTGACCCGCCACATCGCCCGCCTGGAGACCGCCGGCGTCGGCGTCGCCGACCAGGTCCGCGCCGTGGAGTCCGGCCTCACCGAGCAACGCGCGGCGCTGGTGTCGCTGAGCCAGACCCTGAAGGGCGACCACGAGACGTTCGCCGCCAACGCCGAGGCCCATGCCGCCACCCTGGGCGAGTTCATCGCCGAGGCCCGCCAGTCGGCCGCCGAGATGAGCGAGCGGGCGATGACCGGCGGCGAACAGCTTCGCCGGCTGATGTCGGACGCCGCCCTGCAGTTCCGCGACATCGCCGAGACCGCCAAGGCCGAACGCGAGGAGTTCGGGCAGTCGACGCTGCACTCGCTGGAGGCCGTGTCGTCCGCCGCCGCCGACCAGAGGGCGCAACTGGAGGCCCAGACCCGCGCCGCCATCGACGCCCTGGCCAAGGCCGCCGAGGAGACCCGCGCCGCCGCCGCCCGCCACGCCACCACCGCCCGCGAACAGGTGGACCAGCTCTCGGAGGCCGCCTTCAGCGCCGGCCAGAAGGCCAACCAGGTGTTCGAGGCCCGGCTGGAGGAAGCCAAGGCGCTGGTCGAGCAGTCGTCGAAGATGGTCGAGGACGCCGGCGCCGCCACGGCCCGCAAGCTGGAGGAGGGCGCCGCCGCCGCTCGCGCCACCCTGGAGGAGCTGTCGACCATGATGGCCGAGATCGAGCAGCGGGCGGCCAAGATGCCGGCCGCCGCCGCAGGCCAGGCCGACCGGGTGCGCGCCGCCGTCACCGACGGCATGGACGACCTGATGGCCCAGGCGCGCCGCACGGCCGAGGAGGCCCAGGCTATCGACGCCGCCTTCCAGGATCGCGTGCGCCGCAATTTCGAGATGCTGTCCGAGGCGGTCAAGCTGATGGGCGTCGCCGCCGTGGCCGCGCCGGTGGCGGTTCCGCTGGCCGTCGCGCCTGCGCCGCCCAGGCCCGCGCCGCCGGTCCGCAAGACGAAGGCCGCGCCGCCGCCCGAGATCGAGGACGAGGAGCCCGAGACCCTGGAACTGGCGACGCCCGTGGAACCCCAGGCCGCGCCGCCGCCCGCGGGCGCCGAGCTCGCCGACCGTATCGGCCTGCGCAATCGTATCCGCCTGACCCCCACCGCGACCGACCGCGAGTTCTCCGCGGTGTTCGAAGCCGCGGGCGGACCGCCTGCCGCCGCACCCGCGGGGGACGGGGAGGACGGCGAGGAGGGCGGCGAGACCTGGACCTGGAAGGACCTCCTGGCCTCGCTGGATGGCGCGGACGGCGACGGCGAGCGCCTGGAGGATCTGCTGGGCGCCGAACTCGCGCGCATGGGCGTCGATCCCGCCAAGCTCCTGCCATCGACGCGGATCGAGGAGATCGCCGCGGCGCTGCAGACCGGGGACCAGGACGGCGGGCGCGAGGTCGTGCGCAAGCTGGCCCCGGCTGCGACCCGCCGCATCGCGCGCCGGCTGTTCACCGACGACGAGGTCAAGCGCCGCACCGGAACCTATGTCCGCCGCTACAAGACCCTGGTCGACGACGCCGTGGCGCGCGATCCCTCGGGGCATGCGCTGGCGGGATTGCTGAGCGCGGAGGCCGGCCGGGTGTTCCTGCTGCTCGACGCCGCGGCCGGCGACATGATCTGAAGGAACCCGAATGCGGCCCGAGGGCGTTCGTAGGGTCATGGACCAAGACCGTGACCGTGCGCATCGGGCCTGGCGGCGGGCCGAACGGATCAAGCTGCTCTCGGACCGGGTGGTGGGCGTCGGACCGTGGGGCATCGGCGTCGACGGCGTCCTGGCTTGGGTGCCGGTCGCCGGGACCGTCTATTCCGTTGGCGCTGCCGCCGTGTTGCTGAACGAGGCGGTCCAGGCTGGCGCCTCGCGGCCGACGCTGGTCAGGATGGCCGCCTACCTCGGGTTGGACAGCGTAGCCTCCGGCGTGCCGCTGATCGGCTGGGCGCTCGACACCCTGTTCACGGGCCACGCCTTCGCCGCCAGCGCCTTGCAAAAGGACATTGAGCGCCGGCACGGCCGACCGGTCGACGAGACCCCGGCCAAGCTCGATCTAAACATGGTCACGGGACGTTAGGGGGTCCCGGCCGACAACAATGCGCCTTGAACGGACCCCCTTTCATAGTAAGGGAAGCCGTCGTTTTCAGCCCAGGGGGCGTACTTGAAGATCCTGATCACGGGCGGAGCGGGCTTCATCGGCTCCGCCGTTGTGCGACGCGCTGTCGCCGACGGCCACCAGGTGGTGAACCTGGACGCGCTGACCTACTCGGCCAACCTGGAGAACGTCGAGAGCGTGGCCGGCAATCCCGGCTATGCGTTCGAGCACGTGGACATCTGCGACCGCGCGGCCGTCGAAGCCGTGTTCGCCAAGCATCGGCCCGACGCGGTGATGCACCTGGCCGCCGAGAGCCATAACGACCGGGCCATCGAGGGCCCGCTGGATTTCGTGAAGTCCAACATCCTGGGCACCGCGATCCTGCTGGAGGTGGCGCGCGCCTACTGGTTGAAGCTGGAGGGATCCCGGAAGGACGAGTTCCGCTTCCACCACATCTCCACCGACGAGGTCTTCGGCGCCCTGGGCGAGGACGGCGACTTCACGGAAGAGACGCCCTACGACCCGCGCTCGCCCTACTCGGCCTCCAAGGCCTCCTCGGACCACCTCGTCCGCGCCTGGGGCCACACCTACAAGTTCCCGGTGGTGATCACCAACTGCTCGAACAACTACGGCCCGTTCCAATTCCCCGAAAAGCTGATCCCGACGGTGATCACCCGGGCGCTCGAGGGCAAGACCATCCCCGTCTACGGCGACGGCCGCCAGGTGCGCGACTGGCTGCACGTGGACGACCACGCCGAGGCGCTGCTGCTGGTGCTGTCGAAGGGGCGGCTGGGAGAGACCTACTGCATCGGCGGCGACGCCACGAAGCGGAACCTCGAGGTCATCAAGATCATCTGCGAGCACCTCGACAAGATGGCGCCGGCCAACACCCCCCACGCCGAGAAGATCACTTTCGTCACCGACCGGCCGGGCCACGACTTCCGCTATTCCATCGACGCCTCCAAGCTGGAGAGCGAGCTGGGCTGGAAGGCGCGCATGCCGCTGGGCGAGGGGCTGGAGGACACCGTGCGCTGGTATGTGGACAACTACGCGTGGGTCGAAGGCATCCGCCAGCGCGGCTTCGATAGCGAACGCCTCGGCCTGGTGAAGGCATGAGATCCCAAGCCACGAGACGGGGCATCGTCCTGGCCGGCGGCGCCGGCACCCGGCTGCACCCCCTGACCATCGCGGTCTCGAAGCAGCTGCTGCCGGTCTACGACAAGCCGATGATCTACTATCCGCTGTCGGTGCTGTTCCTGGCCGGCGTCCGCGAGATCCTGATCATCACCACCGCCGAGGACCAGGCCGGATTCCAGCGCCTGCTGGGCGACGGGTCACGGTTCGGCGTGCGGTTCGAATACGTCATCCAGCCCACGCCAGGCGGCTTGGCCGAGGCTTATCTGCTGGGCGAGGAGTTCGTTGGCGGCCAGCCCAGCACCCTGATCCTCGGCGACAACATCTTCTTCGGGCAGAACTTCAGGAAGATGCTGAAGGCTGCGGACGCGCGGACGGAGGGCGCGACGGTGTTCGGCTATCCGGTGCACGACCCCGAGCGCTACGGCGTCGTGGAGCTGTCGGCCGACAACAAGGCGCTCTCCATCGAGGAAAAGCCCGCCAAGCCGAAATCGAACTACGCGGTCACCGGCCTCTACTTCTACGACGGCCGCGCCAGCGAGATCGCCAAGACCCTCTCGCGGTCGGCGCGCGGTGAGCTGGAAATCACGGCGCTCAACGACGTCTACCTGCAGGAAGGGAACCTGCACGTGGAGTTGCTGGGCCGCGGCTTCGCCTGGGAGGACGCCGGCACCCACGACAGCCTGATCGGCGCCGGGGAGTTGATCCGGGTCTTCGAGCAGCGCCAAGGCCTGCGCATCGGCTGCCTCGAGGAGATCGCCCTCGAGAACGGCTGGATCGACCGGGACGAGCTGATGAAATCGGCCGAGTTCCAGGGCAAGAGCGAGTACGGCCGGTATCTGCGGGAACTCGCGACCCAAGGCAGTTGACTTCCACCGCACTGCAGCAAGCGATCGAGCTCACTCCAGTCCTCGTCCGACCAACGCCGCGTGGCTGCAGTTTGCGTTGATTTATCGTTGTTTATTTTCGCTTCTGCAGCGGCGGAGCGCGCGTCCCGCATCGGCGCATCCGCGGCGATGATCGCACATGCAAAAATTTCACTCGCCTCCGAGGCGAAATGTCGGGACAACCCTTGCGGGTGCGACTAGGTCAACAACTAGTAAACCAAGGGTGCCCTTTTCATGCGTATCACTAAACTTGCGGCTGCGGCCGTCTCCGCGCTTTCCCTCAGCGCGATCGCAACCTCGGCAGGTGCGACGACCGTCATCGACAACTGGACGAACGTTCCGAACCAGCCGGTCACGCTGACCTTCAGCGACAACAAGATCAGCGACGCCACCGGCGCAGGCATCTACGTCAACGGCGCGGACGCCAACGACGGCACGTCGTTCCATGCTTGGGACGGCACGAACTTCACCGACACGTTCAACTTCGCCCTGCCGAACGGCACGGTGGGCTTCAACCTGAGCTCGGTGAGCTTCGTCGCGCTCAGCGGCCTGAACTTCACCAGCGTAACCTTCAACGGCGTCGCCCTGACGCTGGCGCAGGTTCCCAACACCTTCGTGTGGAACGCCTTCACCACCAGCCCGCTTCCGGTCGTCGCCGGCGGCCCGCAGGTTCTGGTCGTCAAGGGCAACGGCGGCGTGAACGCCTCCTGGGGCGGCACGGGCGCCTTTGCTCCCGCGATGGTCCCGGAACCGGCCACCTGGGCGCTGATGATCGCCGGCTTCGGCGGTGCGGGCGTGATGCTCCGCTCGCGTCGTCGCGTGGCGCTCGCCGCCTAGGCGCGACGTTCTTCGACGAACAAGTGAGGCCGCCGCCCTGGACAGGGTGGCGGCCTTTCTTTTTCGACGGGCGGCCGGGTTTTCGCGGCGGACTCCTCACAGGATGCAGAGTCCGTTACGGTGTTCTTTGGGAGTCGACGCGGGCGCGATACATAGGGCCTATAATCAAGATCGGGAGGTGAACTTCACGTTCATCCGGCGTAGTCCTAGTTGTCGCACTGCGATTCATTGATGGAAGCGAGCATGCAAAGAAAGTCTATGGTCCTCGTCGTCGGCCTGTGCGCGGGGCTTGGCTTGGCGGGCTGCGACCGGGTGAAGAGCTTGATGGGCGGCGGAAAGCCGGCCGGTCAGGTCGTCGCCACCGTCGATGGGCAGGAAATCACCGCCTTGGAACTGCGCCGCGAGATGGGCGGCTTCTCGTCGCGCGACCCCGAGGCCATGAAACAGGCCCAGCAGCAGGTGCTGCAGCGGATCATCGTTCGCAAGCTGCTCGTGGCGAAGGCGAAGGATGAGAAACTCGACAAGACGCCGAACTACAATCTGGATGTGAAGCGCGGCGAGGAAAGCCTGCTGGCCGAACTCTACCAGCGCAACATGGCGTCCAAGGTCGCGGTGCCGACCAAGGCCGAGGCGGAAGCCTTCATCGCCAGCAATCCGGCCATGTTCGCAAACCGCAAGGTCCTGGTTGTCGATCAGTTGGTCGCCGCGCCGAACAAGATCGAACCGGCCCGCTTCCAGCCGCTCAAGAGCCTGGAAGAGGTCAAGGCGCTGTTGCAGTCCGAGAACGTGCCGTTCCAGGAAAGCGTCGCGACCCTGGATACCCTCCAGGTGAACCCGCAGCTGATGGCGCAGATCGACCGCCTGCCGCCGGGCGAGGTGTTCGTGATCCCGCAACGGGGCTCGTTCGTCTTCAACCGGATCACAGGCAGCAAGGCCGCGCCGTTCGGCGGCGAACCGGCGATCCTGTACGCGACCAATACCCTGCGGACGCGCAAGGCGCAGGAGACCGTCGGCAAGCAGATGGAGGCGATGTACAACGCCGCCAAGCCGAACATTAAGTACGCTGCGGCGTTCGAGCCCCCGAAAACGCCGCTCGGCAAGGGCGCAGCGCCGGCGGCCAAGGGCGCGGCGGCTCCGGCTGCCGCTCCCGCGGCGAAGCCCTAGGGGGTCGCGGCATTCCCGGGTTCAGTGCGGATGTCCTGAACCCGGCGAAACGCCGGCTCTCCACGGAAATTGGCGACGAAGACGGCGACCGCCCCGCCAGCTGGCGTCCGACGACTAGGCGGTCGCGCCGCTGGACGTGGTCTTGCGGACCACCGGCGGGACCGCCGGGATCGCCTCAAGACCGTCGCGCGCCCACGACATCCAGATGAAGGCCGGCAGGCCGTCGTCCAGGAACCGATAGTTCGCGGTGTCGTCGTTCTGGATCTCGCGCAGTAGGCCTTCGTCCTTGAGCAGGGCGATCACCTGCTGGGCGCGCTTGGCCTCGAGCTCCTGGTCGCTGATCAGTTCCTGCAGCGTGAAGGTGCCGTCGGCCGCAAGGGCGGCGCGGGCCGCCGCGGCGATACCGCCACCGTTGCCGTCCATGAGCCGCGCCACGCGCGCCACCAGCGGCTTGGAGACCCGGCCCGCGAATTCCTCGACAGCCTGTTCGACGGCATGGGCGACGTCGGCGGGTTTCACCGTCGTGCGTTGCTGGTTCAGGGCCGTGTGGCCGGCGTGGTGACAGATCAGGTTGGCGAGATAGGGCGATCCGCGCGAGGCGGCCACCACGAAGGCGGTCGCGGTCGGCTCGAAGGTCATGGTCGTCTCGCGTTCGCCGTTGGCGACGATCGAGGCGATCTCGGCGTCGCTCATCTTCTCCACGTGCTGGGCGAAGATGTTGCGGCGGATCGAGGGGATATGCTCGACGAGGTCCGACAGGTCGCCAGCCACGCCGGACAGCACCAGCTGCACGCGGCCCAGGCGGTCCGAGAGGGTCTTGATCAGTTCGGCGATGTCGCGCCGGAAAGCGGCCGACTCGCACTGGTCGAACTCGTCCAGGATGATCAGCACCCGCGTTCCGGTCAGCTTGGCGCACAGGTCGCCGAACACGCGCGGCGAAATCTGGGTCGTCGGCAGCAGATCGAGCAGCGACGAGCCGCGCTCGGCCTCGGAGTCGTTGGGGGCGAAGCCTGAGTGGTACAGCAGCGGGATGTCGGCGGCCGCGCCGCGGAAGATCTCATCGAACGACGAGAGCGCGCCGCACGAGGTGTAGACGACGAGGTACCGCGCGTCGGTGGCCGCCGAGCGCAGCATGTGCAGCAGCGAGGTCTTGCCGATCCCGCGCTCGCCGTAGAGCACCACGTGCAGGCGCTGGTTCTCAATCGCCCCGATGATGGTGCGCAGCAACGCCTGCCGGCCCGAGAACATCCGGCCGTCCGCCACCGGGTGCGAGGGCGTGAATGCCTGGCGCAGACGCGAACGGAAGCTGGCCATCTTGTCGCCGCCGCCCGCGTAGGGCTGGTCGCTGGCCATGGTCTGGAAGCGGGGCAGCACGCCTTCGCCGCGGTCGCGGCGAGCTTCGAGGAACGCGGGCACGCTGCTCTGCGCTTGGCGAACGCCGACAGTGGCCACCTTCGGGGGCGCAGGCCGGCGCTTGAAAACTGATGTCACCTTGCCGAGCAAGCTCAAGAACGCCTCCATACGCCCAGTCCAGCCGAGGCGAGCGTCATTGTCATAACGCCGTCGGGCTGTTTTAGGGCAAACGTTTCCGATTCCAACTATCGCGCGCCGCGCCCTACGGTTTGATTAATCGCCGAGGTGTGCAGCGGTGTGACACGGGGACGCCCGGATCGGTGCATTTGCCGCGACCGAGGGGAACGCTGGCGGGGACGGGTGAGCGCTTGAGACGGTTGGTGATCTGGGTGCTGCTGCTGGGCGCCGGCGGCGCGTCGATTGGAATCGCCCTGGGCGCTCTCGGCGGGCCGTTCAGCCCGCGACTGGACGTTTTCTCCCACTTCATTCCCTTCTTCCTATTGGGCGTGCTGGGTGCGGCCGTCGTTCTGTTTCTCCGGCCCAACCGGTTCGAGGCCGTTGGCGCGATGGGAATCCTTGCGCTTGGCCTTCTGAGCGCCGGTTGCGTCATCCTGCCGACCCTCTTCTATGAACAGGTGACGGCCCGCCACCTCGATCCGGCCGCTCAGATCAAGGTGATCCAGTTCAACGCGCTCGATGGCAACCGGCGCGGGCCGGTCGCGGTGGCGTGGCTGAAGGCGCAGGACGCCGACATCGTTGTGCTGGAAGAGGCTCCCGACATCGGCCGGTACATGCCTGGCCTCGGCTACGTCGCGAGCTGCGGGAACTGTGGCGCCGTGATCTTTTCCAAGCGCCGGCCCCACTGGCAGAACGGTCCCACCTGGGACTGGATGGTGCGGCGGCATGTGGCTGCGGCGAGCTTTCGTGACGGACGCGGCGCGTACACCGTGCTTGGCGTTCACCGCGGCCGGCCCACGCGGTTCGATCGCACGGCGCAGGAGATGCGGGCGCTCGCGGCGATGGCCGCGCGCTTTCATCGCGAGAGTCTGATCCTCGTGGGAGATTTCAACTCAACCCCCTGGTCGGCGACCCGGCGGCGGGAGGAGGCGACGCTGGGCCTCGTGCGTCAAACGCGAGCCGTGCCGACCTGGCCGGCGGAAGCTGTGAGCCACAACCGCCTCGGCTTTCCGTTTCCGGTCCTGCCGATCGATCACGTCTACGCGGGCCGTGACTGGGCGACCGTCAAGGTGGAGCGAGGACCGACGATGGGCTCCGACCACTACCCCGTGGTGGTGACGCTGCAGCGCGTGCGGAATCTGGCCCCTACGGCTCCCGCGAAGACACCGTAGCGGGGTTGCCGATGGCATAGGTGTTGGGCGCCATGTCCTTGGTGATCACGGCGCCTGGTGCGATCACGCAGTCTTCGCCGATGGTCAGACCTGGCATGACGATGCAGCGCGCGCCCAGCTGGCAGCGCGCGCCTAACCGAGTGTCGACGTGCAGGCCGCGCGTCATGTCGTGGGTCAGGACAACCGCGTGATCCTCGATTACGCATCCCGCCTCGATGTGCACGCCGCGCGGCCAGGTTCGGTCGATCAAGGCAGTCGTCGCGATGCGGGCCGTGGGGTGGATGTCCATGCCCCAGATCTTCGTCTGCACGAAGCGTTGGAGCCGGCGCTGGAGAGCGTTGAACAATCGATGCCCTTTCTGCAGCCCGACGTTAGGAGATGGATCAAGGAATCAAGCGTAGGCTTATCCAGCCTCCACGGAGTCGTCCATGGCGCTGAAGTCGCTCGATCAACTGCGTTCCTTCCGGAACATGATGCTCAGGATTCGGAACGTCCTGCTGCGCAAGCAGGGGGTCGTGCTGGGCGAGGGACCGAGCATTTCCCTGAGTTCCCGCTTTGTTACATCGCCTGGCGCGGAGATTAGGGTCGGCGACCGCACCCTGGTGGCTTTCAAGACCTTGATCACCACGAGAGCAGGCGGTGGACCACCGCGCCGAGTAGCGATCGGATCGCACTGTTTCATCGGCGGCGGCAGTATGATCCTGCCTGGCGTCACCATCGGGGATGAGTGCATCGTCGCGGCCGGCGCCGTCGTCTTCGAGGACGTGCCGCCGCGTTCCATCGTCGCCGGCAATCCAGGTCGAATCCTGCGCCGCGACATCGAGGTGGGGCCGTTCGGCGAGCTGAAAAGCGCCGACGAGACGAGTCGCCGTATCGGCGCCGACAAGTTTCGCTAGCACGCGCCTAAAGATCCGCCGCAGCGGAACCGGGCTGAAGCCGCAAGGCGGCTACGCGGCGTTGGCTTGGGTGCGCTCCTGTCGCGGCCGATAGACATTCTGGTACCAGACCTCCGCCGAGAGGATCGTCCAGAGCGTCTCGCTCGCGTCGAGTTTGCCCGCGACATGGAGGTCGACCAGCCTTCGCACCTCATTGGCGTCGGCGTATTCCTGGCAGAGACCACCTTGGGCCGAGATGTGGTCGATGAGGAAGTCTCTCATGGGCCCCTGGAACCATTCTCGCAACGGCGTCCGGAAGCCCCACTTCTTGCGCTTGATGATCTCGTCCGGCACGAGACCCCGCGCCCACTGGCGCGCGATCCATTTGCCCGTGGCGGCGCGGACCTTGAGCGAGGCTGGCAGCGCGAGGCCGAAAGCCGCCAGCTTCTTATCGAGGAAGGGCGGTCGCACCTCCAGACCCTCGGCCATGGTCATTCGATCCCCGCGCTCAAGCATGTTGCTGGGCAACCAGGTCAAACAATCCAGCATCTGCATGCGAAGGAGGTCGTCCGGATCATCGATACGGCCCAGGGCTTTGGCCTGGCTGGCGATCGATTGATCCCAGTTGGCTCCACTCCAGTCGAGCCGCGGCAGCACGCGGCGCAGGTCGCTACGATCGAGATAGCTGAACCATTGCACGTGGCGATCCAGTTCGCGCGGCTCGGCGAGGGCCCGGGCCGCCACCAGGGCGCGGCGCTTATCCAGGCCAGCAAGCCCGGCCAGGCCGGCCAGGTTGCTGGGGCCCAGCGTCCCCACCAACGCCCGCAACGCGCCCGGCGCCTCGGCGAAGGCGTACTTGGGGTAGCCCGCGAAAACCTCATCGGCGCCCTCGCCGGAGAGCACGACCTTCACGTCGCGCTTGGCGACGTTGCTCATCTCGGCGATGGCGATATCGGCGGGCTGGCTGACCGGCCCGTCGCGACAGGCGGAAAGCTCGGCGAACCGACGGATGTAGGTTTCCGGACCGACGTTGATGGCTTGGTGCTTTGAACCCACCACGGCCGCCATGAGCTGGGCGAAGCGCAGTTCGGAGTGGGGATCGCCGGTGAAGCCGACGGAGTAGGTGCGGATCTCTTCGGCGGAACCTCGCGCCCGCCGCATCGCCGCGACAATCAGGCTTGAGTCCAGGCCGCCAGACAAGAAGGCGCCGACCGGCACATCCGCCACGAGCCGTTGTTCGACGGACTCGAAGAAGAGGTCGCGCCCTTGCTGGATCAGCGCATCGACGCTCTTGCCCTGCTGACCGGCGCGGGCGGCGCGGGTTTCTTCGACGAGGTCAAAAAAGCGGTTGATGCGCAGGCCGTTGCGATCGAATTCGAGGTAGCAACCGGGTTCGAGCTGGCGGACGCCCTGGTGCAGGGTCTCGGCGCCGTAGACCGACCGGAACCTCAGCGCTTGGCGGAACGCATCCATGTTGAGGCTGGGATCGACATCCTCGTGGGCCAGGACCGCCTTGATCTCGCTCCCGAATACGATCGAGTTCGGCGTCGGCGTGGCATAGAATAACGGCTTCTCGCCGAGGGCGTCGCGGCCCAGCAGAAGCTTCTGTTCCCGCTCGTCCCAAAGGCCGAAGGCGAACATGGCGTCGAACTTCGGCAAGGCCTTGGGCCCGGCGCGGGCCAACCATCGGAGCATCACCTCGGTGTCGCCCCGCGTCTCGAACCGCTCGCCCAACTGTATGAGCTCCTGATGCAGGGCCTGATAGTTGTAGACTTCGCCGTTGTAGACGAACGCCAATCCATGGTCCGGCGCCCGCATCGGCTGTGGACTTCCGTTGACGTCGATGACGCTGAGGAGCGTATGGGCCAGGCCGCAAGGACCCTGAATATAGGTGCCGGTCGAATCGGGGCCGCGGCGGCGAAGCGCGGCAACCATGGCGGTCATGCTGCGCGGGTTTATGCCCCGCTCAAAGTCCACCCGCCCGCCGATGCCGCACATGCAGGAAAGAGCCCTAGTTGTGAATTCTACACGTGGCCAGGCCTGCAAGCTCCCGGCCGCACCACCATGAACACCGAACGCCCTTTCGGACCATCATTCCTTTAATAAAATCGATAAGCGGCAGCGTGATTTAATTGTGTGTTGAACCCCCGGGGCGCGGGCTATGACTGGACCAGTTTTCGCCAGTTTCGTCCAGCATATCGCCGTTCTGTCGGGACGGGCGGGAGCAAGTGCGGATTGGCCGGCCGCGCGGAACGTGGTGTGAAGGGAGTATAGATGTTCGTCGCGAAGGTGTTGCAGAGCCTTTGGGCGCGGCGGGCCATCGTGCTGGTCGCGCTCCTCAGCACCATGGCGGGCGGGTTCTACATCTGGAAGACCTTGCCGCCGCGCTACGCCGCGACGTCCAGGGTCGTCCTTGAGGTCGTAAAGCCGGATCCCGTCACCGGCCAGGTGCTCAGCTCAAAGACCGCCGAAATCTACATTCGCACCCAAATAGAGCTTATCCGCGACTACGAGGTCGCGGGCCGGGTCGTCGATGAACTGGGCTGGCCGGAGAATCCGGAGTTCCAGGCGGCCTACGACACCCGGACGGATGGCTCCGAGATGGATATTCGGCGCTGGGCGGCTCAGCCGATCATGAACGGCACCTTCGCGACCATGGTGCCGGACAGCAACATGCTTGAGATCAGCTTCCGCTCCACGTCGCCGCAGAACGCGCAAGTGATCGCCGATGCGCTGCGGCGAGCCTACATCCAGGCGTCCATCGAACGAAGGCAGGTGGCGAGCGCGGCCACGGCCGATTGGTACGATCAGCAGGCGGCGAAGACCAAGGCCGCCATCGTACAGCTGGAGGCCACCAAGACGGAATTCCAGCGACGAACCGGCGTCGTCATCGAACTCGGCCAGGACCTGGAAACAGGCGTGCTTCGCTCCGTCGTGCTGTCTCCGGACAAGCCGATGATGGCGCCCCGAGCTGTGCCGCTGGTCGCCAACGAAAAGTTGGCGGCGCTGGATTCCCAGATTTCGCAGCTCAACCGCACCCTGGGGCCCAACCATCCCGCGTTGCAGGAAGCGCAGCGCCGCCGCGCGGCGCTGGAAGTGAGCGCCGCCGCCGAAAACGCTGCGGTTCGAAACCAGTCCAGCCAGATCGACACCCAGGCCCGGGCTTATATCAATCGATTGGGCACCCAGACGGCGAAGGTGTTTTCGCAGCGCGAAGCCCTGGCTCAGGCGCAGCGCATTCAAGATGAGCTTGAACTCCTCCGCGCCCAGTTTGACGGAGAAACCGCGCGCGCCGCCAAGCTGCGGCAGGACGCTGAGATCATCGACGCCGGCGTCGCGCCCCTGGGCGCCACCAATCTGCCGACGAGGGCCGAGTTTCCAAATCCTCCGCTGATCATGGGCGGCTCGATGGTCCTGGGCTTGGGGGTGGGCGTGTTACTCGCACTTCTGACCGAGCTGCTGGGCCGGAAGGTCCGTACCGCGGACGATCTCGAGAACGCGACCCGGGCGCCTGTCCTGGCGGCCTTGCCGCCCCAGCGGCGACGCGGGACGCGCCTTTCGAAGGCGGCCTCCCGGAGGAAACCCGGGCCGACGATCGCCGGCGCGGATGTCTCGGCCGAAGGGGCGCTATGATGTTTGGCCGGAGGGGCGCCGCAGCGCGGGGGACGGTTGACCCTGAGGAGTTGGACGCCCTGTCGCAGACGGATGCGGCGCGCCGACTGGATACCATCGTTCACCTCTCGGACGAGATCGTCCGGCGTCTGGTGTCGCGGGGGCGACGGGGGCTGACGGTCGCGGCGGTCTCGGATGGGGTCGGCGTGACGACCACGGCTACGGCCTTGGCCCGATCGTTGGCCAACCGTCAGGTCACGACGTTGCTGATCGACGCGGATCTGCTGGCGCCAGCGATCGCTCGGTCACGGCAGGTCGATCGAACGGGGCCGGGGCTGGCGGAGGTGCTGCGCGGCGAGATCGACCTCAACGACGCGCTGGCCCCCACCCAGCAGCCTGGCTTGATGATGTTGCATGCAGGAACGGTGGCGGGAGAGGGGGAGGGGCTGATCTTCTCCCACGACTTCAGCGAGCTCGTGGAGCACTGCCTGCGGCGATTCCAGATCACCATCATCGACGCACCGCCAGCGAACCGGTCCACGGCCGCCTTCCACATCGCGCGGGCCACCGGCTACAGCCTACTGGTGGCGCGCCGCCATGCCAGTTTCACCCAGGATCTGTCCCTCTTCGCAGACCAGATGCGCCAAGTCGGAGCTGAGGTCGTAGGAAGCGTGTTGACCGGCTGACACGAGGTTCATCCGTCGCCTCCGCAAGCGGTTGGGCGAGGTCCGCTCGCCGGCTGAGCGCGACCACGGCCGCCAGCATAATGAACGCGAGGGGATGATTGTCTTCCTGGCTGAACACCGACTTGATGATGATGTAGTTGATCAGCGCGATCGTCAGGGGCAGCAACAGCTGAAGCTCCCGGTTGAGGTTGCCTCCGATGATGGCCCGGGCCCCAATCCACACGCCCCGTCCGAACATCCCAAAATATAGAACGAAGCCTATGAAGCCGTAGTCCAGCAGCATGTTGAGGAAATACGAGTCGATCGTGGGGATGCCGTCAGCGCCCACATAGCCAAGCACCCCGCCCGCCTGTCCGACACCATGACCGTGTGGGTGGCTGAAGATCTTGGGCCATGCCGTTTCCCATTGTGCAGCGCGGGCGTCATTGCTGGCGGCCTGGGCGCCGCCTCCCCAGACCTTCGCCCGCAACCTGCCGATGGCGAAGGTGGCCGCCACCCCGAAGCAGAAGATCGCCGGGTAGGCTAGCACGATGGCCGGCGCCATGATGCTGCCCCTGTCTCGCCGCCACCGCAGAAGCGACCAGAAGAGCAGGTAGAGCAGTCCCGACAGCAGGCTAGAAATCAAGCCCAGGCGCGAGTCCGTGGCGATCACCACGTAGAGCGCGGTGACGAGGTAGACGGCCGCGAACGCACGGACGGCGGCGCGGTGGCCCGTCAGCAGCAGGTGCACGGCGAACGGGGCGACGAGGCCCATGAACTCGGACAGACCGAGGGGCGTCCCATAGGTGCTTTGCACGCGGTACTTGCCGGTCGCCGCGCGCGCCGTGCCGGCCAGGGCTCGCAGCACCGCCTCGTCCTCGATCTTCAGGATCGAGGGAATATGGCCCGCCCAAAGCACTCGGGAGGTAAACGACTCCCAGACCCCCAGAAGGGCGACGATGGTCGCCAAGGCCATCAGCAGCTTCATCCAGCGGAGCGGAAAGCCCGGTCGGGTGAAGAGCACCAGGGTCACGAAAAAGATCGAAATCCAATTTGTCGTGGCGACGACGTAGCGGCTAACAGAGGCGCTAGGTCTGACCGAATAGACGATCGACACCGTCATCAGCGCTACGAACAGTGGCAGCAGCCGCGAAATCCACGGGTCGTAGTTGAACACTTCCTTCAGGTGCGCGCGGAACTGACCTGAGACAGACAGGCAGACCAGAAGGGTGAAAAGCAGTGGGAGGCCGGTGAGCCGCAGGAGCGTGATCCAGGGCAGGCCAGGCAGAGCGATCGCCAGATAGTTGGGCCAGATGAACAGCGCCGCGAAGAACGTGACATAGAGTGGCTGAAGCGCTTTGGTGGGGGCGTAGTCACCGGAGGGAAGGGCCCAAACCACCAAAATGGCCAGCACTGCTATGGGGATGGCGAACGGCACCATCAAGTAGGGTGCGAATCTGGCGTACGAGAGGCCATATGCGAAACAGAGGACAGCTAGGCCCGCGTAGACCGCCAGCTTCGCCCAGCGGTTCATCCGGCGCTGGCGATAGAATGGCAGCACCAGCGGAGGCGGCGCCTCTTCTGCAGCGGCTCGAGCTTTGAACAATCTGACCATCGTCTTCTTCGGCTCGCGCAAACGGCGGGATGGATCGGGCGGAACTAGGGCTTTGCCTCAGGCGATGTGATGCGGGTCGCCGCCAACCCATCCAGGATATCGGATAGATATTCCGTCAATGCTGCGGGGTCGGTCGTGGCGACGACGCGCTCAAGGGCGCGCGCTTCGACGATGGCGGCCTCCAGTTCGTCGACGGTCTCGGCGCTGGCGATCAGGCCGCGCGCGACGAAGGCGCCCACAATCTCTTCCTGGTGATTGTCATAGTGCTCCGCTCGGGACGCCATCCGGGGCATGGCGATCACGCGGCAGCCTTGCTGCAAGGCTGTGATCAGAGAGCCCGTTCCACCGTGGCAGACTACGATCGAGGCCTTGGCCTGGATCTCGCCCACTTGGTCGAAGCTGAGGCTTTCCACGGTCTCGACGCCTTCGATCGGCGGAACCTTGACCCCGGTCTGCAGGATGACCCGCTCGGTGATCGTGCCGCGGTGCTTGGCTTCCGCGACCGAGGACACTAGGCGCTCGAAGGGCAGGGTGGCGCCCACCGTGGCGAACACCAGCGCCTCCTTTGCCGGAGGCGCGCGGTCCAGCACCTTGAAGGGGTCGAAGACCTTGGCCTTGGGGTAGTGGGCGGCGAGCTGCGGCGACTGCACGATCATCTCGTGCGCGAGCGGCGCGGCCAGCCGGCCGAACAGCGACGGCTTCTCGAACCGCGCGAAGGACTCCACGATGATCACCCGAACCCCGAACAGCCGAGCCCAGACGACCGCGAAGTAGACGGCGCCCGCCCCGGTGCTGATGATCACATCCGGCCGCTCGCGCAGCAGGATTGCTGCGCTCCGCCAAATGCTCTGGATAGTCCGGCCCAGGATGGCGAAGGGGTTGCCGTGCTTCACCTGCCCCCAGGCTACGTGCGGGATGAAGTAGGTGCGATGCTGTTCCTTGAGCGAACGCCCGAGCGCTGTGTCCTCGGTAAGGAAAAAGTAGTCGAAGCGGGACCAAACACCTTTGAGGTCGAGGAGTTGCCGCACATGACCGCCGCCCGACGCGGCAAGGCAGATCTTGAGCGCGCGGTGCGCGCGACGGCTCCCTGCGGCTTCGTTCAGACCAGCGCCGACGGTCGCTTGCATATTGTCTCCCATGGGGCCGCAACGCAGCAGCCGAGGGCGTTTGCTGGCGCCCGGAGACGAATAGCAGAGTCGTCCTGCCAAACCATAAAAGGGCTTTGCTGCACGCCCTTGGGTGGCGCGACGCAGGGGGTACGCCTTTTCATCGGTCGGCGGCTGCTGCTATGCATCGCAAGCAGCCCCAGAAACACATCGCAGGGTCGAATGCGTCCGGTATCGATACTTCTATTGGCGCTTGTCGGCTCCACGCCCTGCGTTCCAGCGCTTGCGCAGGGGCCGCCTCAGGCAAATGCCGGCCGGCAGATGGACTTCGGCGTCCGCATGAGCGCGACCCATGACACCAATGTAGCGAGGTCCAGCAAAGCCCAGGCGGCGATCCGCGATCTGACGCCGGAGGACACGTACTATACCGTGGCCGGGACGGTCGATCTCGTTCAGCCGCTGGGAAAGCAGGCCGTCTTCCTGCAGGGAAACGCGGGCTATACATTCTACGACAAGAACAAGAACCTCAGCAGCCGGAGCGCCGACCTGACCGGGGGCGCGCTGAAGTCTTTCGGCCGAGCCTGCCAAGGGATGGTCTCCGGCGGGTATGGCGCTGACCTGGGCCAAATTGACGACGTTATCGGGGAGATTGTCGATAACGTGCGAGAGCAGACCAATATGGCTGCTTCTCTGGGTTGTCAGCCCGCGAACGGCTTCGGCTTTGCGCTTTCGGCCAATCACGACGAGACGCGGAACTCGGCCGCCCTGCAGGAAACGCAGGACTCCGACACGGACAGCGCCGCCGTTGTGCTGTCCTATTCGCGGCCGTCGTTGGGCACGTTCCGCCTGATCGCGAACTTTAGCGAAACAAAATACCCGCACCGTGACCCGCTGCTGGCGACCGCCCTGGGAGACCAGATTAGCGTGTCGAGCTACGGTGTATCGGTCGAGCGAACGTTCGGTAATCGCCTGGAAGTGAACGGCACCGCGCAGCGCACCCTGATCAAGCGGGACAAGGCTCCGGTCGGCACTCCGTTGAAGACGACCGCCACCGTCTACGACGCCCAGCTGAAATATCACGCCGGTACCCGGCTGGATCTGCGCCTGAGCGGCAATCGCAGTGTGACGCCGTCGAACCGCATCGGTCAGCTGTTCGACATTACCCGCGAACTGGGGGCCGTAGCGACCTATCGGCTCGGTACGCGTGTCGAGGTAGAGGCCGGCTATCGCAACGAAAGGACGGCCTCGAGCGGCTCCGGCGCCGTTGTCTTGGGGCCGATCTTAACGAATTCCGATAAGGATGTGATCTTCGGTGGGGTGCGCTACAGACGGACTGGTGGCTTCAGTCTAGGCCTCACGGCGCGTCATGAGGACCGGGAGACAAACCTCCCGTCGTTCGACTACACTGCCACCATCGTCGCAGTCTCTCTCGATGTCCCGTTCTGAAGCCTCATGAAAGTGGCCATGCTCGCGAAACCCAACAGCATTCTTCTCGCGGCCGCCGTCTGTGCCGGCCTCGGCTACGCATCCGCCGCGCAGGCCCAGACGCCGCCAGCTGCATCGACGCTAGCCCAGACGCCGCCGCCAGCGGCATCGATCCAAAACGCGCCGGCGTCCGGCGAGGCGCTGGCCGCCAGCGCCGGCTATGTGCTTGGCCGTGACGACGTCATTGAGGTGACGCTTGTCGGGCGAACCGACTTCGGCAATCGGGCGCGCGTCCAAGCCGACGGGACGATCCAACTGCCGCTCATCGGGCGCATCCTGACGGCCGAGAAGACGACCGCAGAGGTCGCTGACTCTGTGCGGACGGCGCTCAAGAACGGAGGGTTCTTCGCGGATCCCATCGTCAGCGTGGAAGTCGTGTCCTACGCTAGCCGCTATGTCACGGTGCTGGGCGCTGTCGGCTCTCCTGGCCTCGTGCCGATGAATCGGCCCTATCGCATCTCAGAGATCTTGGCCCGGGTGGGCAGCGTCCGCGAAGGCGCCGCCGACTACCTGATTGTCCGCACTGAGAAGGGGGAGGAGAAGCGCCTGCCGATCAGGGATCTGGCCACGGGCGACCTGCAGGCCGACCCCTATGTTTCGCCGGGAGACAAGATTTACGCCCCGCTCGCCGAGCAATTCTACATCTACGGCGCCGTTCAGGGGCCGGGCGTGTATTCGCTGGTGGGCGATATGACTGTGCGCCAAGCGCTTGCCCGCGGCGGCGGCCTGACCGAGTCGGGCTCCGACAAGAAGGTCACCGCGACGCGGGCCGGCAAGAAGATGAAGTTGAAGCTCGACGACAAACTGCAGGCCGGCGACGTCGTGGTCGTGGGCGAGCGCCTGTTCTAGGCCGAGAGGGCTGACGCCGTGAGCATCCTTCAGTTCGTCCGAATCCTTTGGGCGCGACGCATCATAATTCTGCTCACCCCCATGGTGCTGGCCGTGATCGTGACGGCGGCTGTGTTCGCCATGACGCCGAAGTACGAGGCCAAGTCGCGCGTCATGCTCGACGTGATCAAGCCCGACCCGGTGACGGGCCAGGTGATCAGCTCTCCGTTCCTCCGCGCCTACATCATGACCCAGACCCAGCTGATCAAGGACGATGCCATCGCGGCGCGTGTCGTCGAAGGATTGAAGCTGGCCGAAGATCCGGAGCTGAAGGAGGGATACGCACAACGCGGCCCTGACGCGGCCCAGGAGCCATTCACTGGCTGGGCGGCCCGGCGGGTGGCTCAGAACACCGAAGCGCGCCTGCTCGAAGGCAGCAACATCATCGAGATCGGCTACACCGACAAGTCGCCTAACCGTGCGCGGGACGTCGCTGAGGCGCTTGCCCAGGCGTACATCGATGCGAACCTGCAGGATCGCAGGGAAGGCGCTCGGCGCAACGCAGACTGGTATGACGAGCAGGCCGGCAAGGCGCGTGCGCAACTACTGGCGGCGGAGTCCGCCAAGTCCGCGTTCGAGCGTGAAACCGGTCTGGTCCTTCAGGACGACAAGGTCGATATCGACAGCGCGCGCCTCGCCGCGCTGGCTTCGGCCGCTGCGGCCCCGATTTTCTCGACCCAGGCGACAAATTCGGTTTCGCCCGCCAGTATGGAATTGGCGCAGCTCGACTCCACCATCGCCCAGGCCTCCAAGACCCTGGGGCCGAACCATCCTGACTTGATCGCGATGAAGCGTAGGTACGACGTGCTGAGCAAGCAGGTCGACCAGGAACGGGCCGCCATGAACTCGGCCGCCTCGGCCACGATCAGCTCCAGCCAGGTCACCACCAGCATGCTGGAGGCCCAGAAGGCCAAGGTGATGGGGCAGCGCGACAAGGTCGAGAAGCTGCGCCTCATGCAGGACGAGATCGACGTGCGACGGGACCAGCTCAATAAGGCTTCTGCCCGTTCCGCCGAGCTGCGCCAGGAGGCCGATGTGGCCGCGACCGCGGTGTCGATGCTGGGCAGCGCCCTGAAGCCGGACGAACCGAAGTTCCCGAACAAGCCGCTGTTCATCGGCGGCGCCCTGGCGGGCGGCTTGGCCATGGGCCTGGGCCTGGCCCTGCTGCTCGAGATCGTGCAGCGCCGCGTCCGCAGCGCCGACGACCTGCGGACGGCTCTGGGCGTGCCCGTCCTGACCATCATCTCCGACACCCGGCCGAAGAGAAGCCGCCGGCCGAAGCTGGCCGCGCGCGGCCGGGCCCGGGTGCATTCCGAAGTAGGGTCCGCATGACCAAAGGAACGGCCCTGGCCGGCGACCTGTCCGCGCCGCGGACGAACGTCCCCGCGCTGGCCGAGCTCGTGCATGGCTACGAGTTCTCGCGCGACGTCGTAATGCTCAACAACGACCGCCCCGACTTCTCCGAAGCGATCCGGGCGATGCGCACCAACATCGTGGCCCGCCACCTGGGCGACGGCCGCCGCGGGCTGGCGATCACCGCGCCGGACGCGGACGCCATGTGCACCTTCACCTCGGTCAACCTGGCTGTAGCGCTGGCGCAGATCGGCGTTTCGACGCTGCTGGTGGACGCCAACATGCGCACGCCGGGCGTCGACAGCTTCATCCGGCCGACCACGCCGTCTGTGGGCTTGGCCCAGTGCCTTGCGCTGCAGTGTTCGGCCCACGAGGCGCTGCACCCGAACATCGTGCCCAACCTGTCGATCGTCTACGCTGGCGGCGAGGCCCCCAATGCGCACGAGCTGCTGGGCGGCGAGCAGTTCAACAGGCTGGTGCAGACCTATCTGCGCGACTTCGACCTTACGATCATCGACACGCCGCCGGCCAAGCAGTTCGCCGACGCCCGCCGCATCGCCGGCGTGGTCGGCTACGCTACGATCATCGCGCGGCGCGACACCAGCCTGATGAGCGAGATTGTCGGATTTGCGGAGTCCCTGCTCGAGGACGGCACGCAGATCATCGGCACGGTTCTTTGCGAGGTTTGAGATGAGTGACCCGCAGAGCGCCGTCGACGGATCGCCGTCGTCGGGGATTTTGGCGCGATGGTTGCCGCACATCCCCATCATCGTCGCCCTTGCACTGGTCGGCATCCCGACGATGGCGCGCCTGGCGAAACAGGTCTGGACGCTGGAGATCGGCGCCCACGGCCCGATCGTGCTGGCCACCGGCATCTGGATCCTGTGGCGGGCCTGGCCGACGTCGGAGCCGGCTCCGAACGCGGCGCGGTCCGCGCTGGCGGTTCTGGGCTTCGTCGTGTCGCTGGCGGTCTATGTCTTCGGCCGGGCCTATGACTTCATCAGCCTGGAGGCGCTGGGCGTCTACGGGTTCGGGCTCGCCTACCTCTACGGCCGCTTCGGGCTCTCCGAGATTCTCAAGATCTGGTTCCCACTGTTCTACCTGGGCTTCCTGCTGCCGCTACCGGGCTGGGTGATCGACCAGGGGACCGCGCCGCTGAAGCAGCTGGTCTCGTACATGGCCACCTCGATCGTCGAGCCGTTCGGCATTCCGATCTACCGCGAGGGCGTGACCCTTGTGGTTGGGCCCTACCAGTTGCTGGTGGAGGATGCCTGCTCGGGCCTGAACTCGATGGTCGGCCTGGTGGCGATCAGCTTGTTCTATATCTACCTGCTGCGCAGCGCGTCCTGGAAGTACTCGCTGTTCCTGGCCGCCCTGCTGATCCCAGTGGCGATCGTCGCGAACGCCCTGCGGATCGTCATCCTGATCCTGCTGACCTACTTCTTCGGCGACGCCGTGGGGCAGGGCTTCCTGCACGTGACGGCCGGCCTGTTCCTGTTCGCGGTGGCCTTGCTGCTGATGTTCGGGATCGACAATCTGCTGTCGAACTTCAAGTTCACCAAACGGAGGATCGCCGCGTGATCGCTCGCCGCGACCTGATCGCCGGAGGCCTGGCCCTCGTCGCTGCCGGGACGGCCGAGGCGCTGCGCCCGCGCCACACCCTGGTCCTGCTCGACAAAGGCACTATGAAGGACGCTCTGCCGTCTGAGATGGGCGACTGGCAAGCCGACGCCACGGCGGCGGACATGTCGCCCGAGCTTGCGGGCGGCCTGGCCCAGACCCTCTACGGCGAGATCGTCTCGCGCGTGTATTACAGCAAGGCCGGCGCCGTGATGCTGCTGGCCGCCTATGGCAAGACGCAGAGCGACGCGCTGCAGCTTCACCGGCCGGAGGTCTGCTACCCGGCCGTCGGCTACGCCATCGAATCCACCGCGCCGGTGAATGTGTCGCTGCCCGGCGGCGCGCAACTGCCCGTCCGCAAGCTGGTGGTGACCAACCAGGAGCGGCGCGAGAACATCCTCTACTGGACGCGGGTGGGCGAGTTGCTGCCGCAGAGCGGCGAGGAGCAGCGCTCGGCCCGATTCAAGAACGCCTTCCAGGGCCTGGTGCCCGATGGGGTCCTGATCCGCTGCTCAACGGTCGGCGACAGCGAGCCGGGCTTCAAGGTCCTGAACAGCTTCATCGAGGAGCTGATCCAGGCCACCGCGCCGGCCAAACGCCGCGCCCTGGTGGGGACGGAGATCGCGAAGAGGATGAATGGCCAGGTCCGCGTCTAGCGCCGCCGCGGGCGGCGCGATCGCGGGCTCGGACATGCATGTCGCGGTGGTCATCGTCGGCTATCGCAATCCGGCCGACATCGTCACCTGCCTGCAAACCCTCGGGCGGCTGGAGCACAGTCGCTTCGAGGTGGTGATCTGCGAGAACGGCGGCGCCGAGGCCTATGAGGCCTTGGTGCAGACCCTCCCCAAGACGATGCCGGGCGGCCAGGCGGTCACAGTGATGGCCGCCCCCCGTAACCTCGGCTACGCGGGCGGGGTCAATTTCGCCATCGAGGCGGCTCCGAACGCCGACGCCTGGTGGGTGCTCAATCCCGACACCGAGCCTCAGCCTGGTCTGCTGAGCGCTTGCCTGGCGCGGCTGGCCAGGGGTGATGTCCATGCGGTGGGATGCACCATCTATCTGCCGAACGGCGAGGTGCAATCGCACGGCGGTCGCTGGCGCTCGTGGCTGGCCCGCGCGGAGTCCATCGGCTGGGGCGAACAGCTCGGTGGGCGGGTCGACGCGGCGTCCGTCGAAGCGGCGCAGAGCTATTTGAATGGCGCCTGCCTGGTGGTGGACCGGACCTTCCTCGAAGTGGTCGGTCCGATGCGCGAGGACTACTTCCTCTACTGCGAGGAGGTGGAATGGTGCCTGCGCGCTCAGGCTCGCGGGATGAAGCTGGGTTTCGCGCCGGACGGCCGCTGCCTGCACCACGCCGGGACGACGACCGGTTCGCATGCGTCTCTGCGAGATCGGCCGAAGCGTCCGGTCTACCTGGACGAGCGCAATAAGATCCTGGTGACGCGTGACTGCTTCCCGCGCCGGTTGCCGGTGGCCATTCCGGCCGCTCTGGCTCTACTCGTGCTGCGGTTCGCCGCCCGTGGAGCCTGGCGTCAGTTCGGCTATGGCCTGGAGGGATGGTGGGCCGGGATCCGCAACCAGCGCGGACCCGCGGCCTTCGGCTAACCGCCGGCGGCCGGGTTGACGGCCGGCTGGTTCAGCTTGCGCGCCGCGCCCACGATGATCGTGCGCCCCGGCAGTTCGATCCATTTGTAGCTGCACCATGAGAGCAGGGTCGTCACCGCCAAGCCGCCGGCGACCAGTGCGACCGCGAGCAGCGGCTCGTCCGGCCGAAAGCCAGGCAAGATCATACCGAAGAGCACGACCATCACGGCCTGATGCAGCATGTAGACCGAGTAGGAAATCTCGCCCAACAGCACGAAGAAGGGCCACGAGAGTGGCGGGAAGGCGCCGTAGCGGTCTCCATCGGCGGCGAACAGCACCACGCCCGCCAAGCCGAACACCACCAGAGGCACGGCGAAAACGGCCGCGCCAGCGATCCAGGCGCTGGCCGCCAGCGCCGCCACGATCACGAGAGCGCTCAGCCACAGTCCCGCGATGGCGCCGCGCCGGCCGAAGGTCCGCTGCTGGCCGAACTCGTAGAGCGCGACGCCCAGCAGGAATTCGGGCGCGATGCGCAGAATGCCGATGTTCCAGGACATCTTGGTCAGCTCGAGCCCCATCGCCAACTGCGTCGCAAGGCTCATGGCGAAGAACAGACCGGCGGCCAGGGCGAGCTTAAGTCCCGGCCCGCTGCGGACCGCCCTCAGAAGCAGCAGGAAGACGGGGAACATCAGATAGGCGAACCACTCGGCGCTGATCGACCAGGACGGCAGGTTGAACTGCAGCCCAGGCGTCGCGCCCCAAGCGTGGATCAGGGTGATATGCGCCACCAGCGCGCGGATCAGTTGCCCGCGCTCCAGGTTTCGGAAAGCGTCGGCAGGATCCCAGCGGTCGTAGGTGATCCCCTGCATCACCGAGGCGACACCCAGGATCACGAAGAGACCGAGTGTGAAAAGATGCATCGGATAGATGCGTCCGAGCCGTTTGGAGATGAAGCCCCAGTAGTTAAACCGGGCCGCATCGACGTCGCCCTTGTAGACGTGGGCCAGGACGAAGCCGGACAGGACGAAGAAGAAGTCGACGCCGAGATAGCCGTGCGCCACGAACGGGTTCTGCACGAGCGGGTCGAAGCGGGTGAACTCCTTCATATGGAAGATCAGGACCCACGCTGCGGCGAGATACCTGAGGGACGTCAGCGCATTGATCTGCTGAGGATAGCCTACTCGCCCCGTCGTCACCCTCGTCCCCCAAAACCCGCCGTTCCCAGCCTCTTACGTAACAGGGCGGGGAACGGGCGCAATGGGGCCCCCGACCCGAGCGGCGCGCCCGGCTGCTGCTATGGCCTTGATCGCCGGCCGCTATCCGGTAGACAGAACGCGCTCCATTCCTGGGCTCCTGCGCTCTCCGCGCCGCGCGAAGATCATGGTCATCGCGCACAAGGCATGGGCAGCGCATGAGCAACGGAGCGTTTACACGCCGTGATCTAAGCATCGTGGCGCAAATTGCCGCCGTAAGATGCGGCGCCATCTAGTGGGATCGACGGTGTCAACGATGTCTTCCGAAACAATTCTGGCTGAGTTGCGCGAGATCATGATCGACGTGTTCGACATCGACGAACTCGAGCTGATGCCGGAGACCACCGCCGAGGATGTCGAGGAATGGGACAGCCTGAGCCATGTCCGCCTCGTCGTCTCCGTCGAGCGCAAGTTCGGCTTCAAGTTCAAGAACTCGGAAATCGAGGCGCTGAAGAGCGTGGGTGACCTCGTTCGTCTGATTGAAGCGAAAGCGGCCTAGAGTCTGCGCTGCAGCGCGAGGAGTTTTTCGACCATGCTTTCCGACTTGGCCTGGCTGCCGAATGCGCCCGCGGACTTCCGTGAGCGGGTCCGTGCGCTTCGGGCCGAGGCGGCGACCCCGGACGAAGGATTCTACGAACGCGCCCTGACGTTGGCCACTGCTTCGCTGGACGAGAACCAGCTGGGCCAGCTGGCCAAGGTCGCCGTCGAAGTGGCGGCTTCGCCCGGGGCGCCGCAAGCCTTCTCGAAGGTGAAGCTCGGCCTGATCGGCGACGGAACCCTCTCGCTGCTGACGCCGGTGATCGCGGGGTCCGGTGTCCGCCACGGCCTGTTGCTGGAGCCCGTGCAGGGCGACTACGGCAGCGCCGTACAACAGGCGATGGATCCCACCAGCCCGCTGCACGTCGCCGGCCTGGATATGCTGTTGGTGGCCACCGACGCGCGCGGCCTGGGCCTGAACCGTGCCGCCGCCTCGCTGGAACATGCCGACCAGCAGGTGGCCGACGCCTTCGCGCAGCTCAAGCTGATCGTGGACGGCTTCAAACCCGCGGTGGCCGCCGCCATCCTCGTTCAGACGCTGGCGCCGCCGATCGAGCCGCTGTTCGGCTCGTTCGACCGAGTGGAAGCCACCTCCAGCTACGCCATGGTCAAGGCGCTCAATGATCGTCTGCGCGACTGGGCCGCCGAGGGTCAGATCGTGCTGGTGGATATCGCGCGTCTTGCCGAGACCGTGGGGCTGGAGCGTTGGGACGCGCCGCGCCACTGGCATTCGGCCAAGCTCTCCTTCGCGCCGGAGATGTCGCCGGTCTACGGTGACGTGATCGCCCGCACCGTGGCGGCCCTGCGTGGCCGCGCCCGCAAGTGCCTGGTGCTGGACCTCGACAACACGTTGTGGGGCGGCGTGATTGGCGACGACGGGGTGGCTGGCATCGCCCTGGGGCAGGGCTCGGCGGCCGGCGAGGCCTTCCTCGACATCCAGCAGACGGCCCTGGAGCTGCGCCGACGCGGTGTCGTCCTCGCAGTCTGCTCCAAGAACGAGGAAGCCGCGGCGCTGCTGCCGTTCCGAGAGCATCCTGAGATGGTGCTCAAGGAGGATCACATCGCTGTCTTCCAGGCCAACTGGACCGACAAGGCGGCCAACCTGCGCGCCATCGCCGAGACCCTGAACATCGGGATCGATGCGCTGGTGTTCCTGGACGACAATCCGGCCGAGCGGGCGCAGGTGCGCCGCGAACTGCCGGTGGTGGCGGTGCCGGAGTTGCCGGACGAGCCGTCGCTTTATCCGCGCCTGCTGATGGCCGCCGGCTACTTCGAGGCCGTTGCCTTCACCCAGGACGACCGGGACCGGGCGGCCATGTACCAGGCCAATGCGGCGCGGGCTGCGGCGGTGCACGCCACCGGCGACCTCGACAGCTATCTGGCGTCACTGGAAATGGTCTGCACCATTCGACCGGTGGACGCCGTGTCGCGGCCCCGTGTCGCCCAGCTAATCAACAAGTCCAACCAGTTCAACCTGACGACCCGCCGATACACGGAGGCTCAGGTCGAGGCCGCGGAGGCCGATCCTCGCCGCCGGGTCAGCCAGATCCGCCTGGTCGACAAGTTCGGCGACAACGGCATCATCTGCGTGCTGATCGCCGACCGGGCCGGCGACGCCTGGGAGATCGACACCTGGCTGATGAGCTGCCGCGTCCTCGGCCGCCGGGTGCAGGAGGCTTCGCTGGCCCACCTGGCGCTGGCGGCGCGAGCTGACGGCGCCAAGCGTCTGGTGGGCCGCTACATCCCGTCGCCGAAGAACGCCATGGTGCGCGACCACTACGCCAAGCTGGGCTTCCTGCAGACCGGCGTGGGCGCGAATGGCGAGACGGTGTGGGAACTCGACTTGGACGCCTACAAGTCGCCGACTCTGCCCATGATCATCGACGACCGCGCCGACGAGCCGCTCGCGGCCGCCAGCTGATCGCATCCGAGGGGGATATGGGGACATCGTTCGCTACCGTCGCGGAGCGCTATCCGGCGCTGGGCCGCCTCTTGCAGGCCGTGCTGGATGTATGGCCCGAGCACGAGGGCTTTCTGGCCAAGAGTCTAGAGCCGCGCACGGACACCGTGCTGCAGACCAGCGACTACATGGCTGCGGCGGTGCTGGAGCTGGCTGGAGACAACGTCCGCGAACACGCCCTGAACTATCGTTGGCTCTGCGACCAGATCCGCGAGGAAGAACTCAACTTCGCCCGTACCGACCGCTACCGCTATTCGACGTTCGCCGAGACCAACGCCAACGTCTATTCCGACGCCGACTTCATGCACCGCTACATGCACGGGCTGCTCTACAGCCACGTGCTGTGGTTCATGCATGCCTCGAGCCTGCACTTCTTCATCCAGCGCCTGGCCGCGCGGGTGAAGGCGGGCGGTCGGGTGCTGGAGGTGGGCTCCGGCCACGGCCTGCTGCTGTTCCTCTGCCTGCGCGACCTGGGCATGGCCGAGGCGGTCGCCTGGGACCTGAGCCAGGTGTCGCTGGATCAGACCAAGGAAGCGTTGTCGCGCCTCGGGTCGCTGGACCGCGCCCGCTTCGCCGTGCAGGACATGCACAAGGCCGAACCGGGCGAACAGCCATTCGATCTGATCATCCTCAGCCACCTGCTCGAACACCTGGAAGATCCGGTGGATGCGCTTGTGCGGCTGAAACCTCTGGTGGCCAAGCGGGGCCTGTTGTTCGTCAATGTGCCGCTGAACGCACCCATGCCCGACCATCTGGTTCTCCTGCAGAGCCCGCAGGAGGCGGAGAAGCTGCTCGTCGACGGGGGCTTCCGGGTGCTGGAGATGGGCTCCCACACGACCCAGGGCGTCAGCCTCTCGCGGGCGCTGAAGCAGCGCACCGCGGTCACCTGCTCGATCATCGCCGAGCCCGCGTGACGGCGTCCGTCCCACGAGACCAAGGGTAGCGAGCGCGGATGCTCTTCAACTCCATCGTCTTCATCTTCGCCTACCTGCCCGCGGTGCTGGCCGGCTACTACCTGATCTCGGCCTCGCCGCTCAGGGGGTGGAGGCTGTGGTTCCTGGGCGCGGCGTCGCTGTTCTTCTATGGCTACTGGGCGCCGAAGTACGTGCTTCTGCTGCTCTTCTCGATGAGCGTGAACTACGTCATCGCCCTGCTCATACGACGATGGGACGGCCGGGACGGCGCTCGACGGACGGCTGTGCTGGTGGGCGTGGTCTTCAACCTCGCTCTTCTATTTTACTTCAAGTATTTCAATTTCTTCATCGACAATGTGAATGCCGCGCTGGGCCTCGAAATCGAGATCGCTCGCATCGTGCTGCCGCTGGCGATCTCGTTCTTCACCTTCCAGAAGATCGCCTTCCTGTTCGACCTCTACCGGCGGCGCATCGTCCTGGGCACGGTAGGGGACTACGTCGCCTTCGTGCTGTTCTTCCCCCAGCTGATCGCCGGCCCCATCGTCCACTACTCGGAACTGGAGCCCCAGTTGCGGGCGCCGCCGAAGATGAGCGCGGCGACGCGGAACATCCTCATCGGCCTCACGATCTTCGCGATCGGCCTGTTCAAGAAGACGGTGCTGGCCGACACCTTCGCGCTCTATTCGTCGCCGGTGTTCAACGCTTCCGCGGACGGCGTCTCGCCGACCTTCGCGGGCGCGTGGATGGCGGCGTTCACCTATACGCTGCAGATCTATTTCGACTTCTCAGGGTACTCCGACATGGCCATCGGCCTGGCGCGGATGTTCGGGGTGCTGCTGCCGCTGAACTTCCATTCGCCGTTGCGGGCCACCAACATCGCCGAACTCTGGCGGCGCTGGCACATGACGTTGAGCCGCTTCGTCCAGAACTATATCTTCCAGCCGATCCAGGTGCCGATGGCGCGCTTCGCCGCCGAGCACACCAAGTCACGGCTGGGCATGTTCATGGTCTCGACGGCCGCGCCCACGTTCCTGTCGATGGTGATCATCGGCGTCTGGCATGGCGCGGGCTGGAACTTCCTGATTTTCGGCGCCCTGCACGGGACCTATGTGGTGCTCAACGAGCTCTGGACCTTCCTGCGTCGCAAGTATCGCAAGAAGGGCGTGCCGCGCTCGTGGGGTCAGACCGCGTTCGCCCACGTGCTGACGGTGATGTGCTTTGTCTTCGCCACCGTGCCGTTCCGGGCGAAGGATGTGTCCGTGACCATGGACTTCTATGCGGCGATGGTGCCGCTGATGGGCTTCCGAACGGCTGGTTTCGACTGGATTGCGGCTGCGCCCTTCGGCGTCGCGGGCGCGATCGGCGTGCTGTTGGCCGGCTACGCGATCGTGGCCGTCGCCCCCAACACGCAGCAGCTGATGACGCGGATCGTTCCGGCGCTGGAGTGGGACAAGTGGAGCAAGGTCGACTCTCCCCTCGTGAAACTCGTGTGGCGTCCCACGGTGGCGTGGACGGCCGTGGCCGGCCTCTTCTTCTTCTTCGGTGTCGCCTTCATCATGCGAGGCACCACCGAGTTCATCTACTTCAACTTCTAGGCCGGGTGCATGGCGTCCCAGGATCTCACTGAAGCTGAAGCGACGGCCGCCGCCGAGTTTGGGCGCGGGCGGCCCAGCGCGCTGATCGCCGTCATGCTTTCCGTTGCGGCGGCGCTCTGCGCGGCAGTCAGCCTCTTGCCGCATGACGCCTATATTCGCTTCCAGCAGTTGCGCGACACGATCCAATTCCATGCCCAGTGGAACTATGAGCGCATCGAGCTCGACCCCACGCCTATCGATGTTGCGATCGTCGGCAACTCGCGCCTGGAGGCCGGCGTTTCCGCGCCCGACCTGCAGGCATTGTTGCGCAGCCAAGGCGCCTCTGGAGTGAACGTCGCCAACCTGTCGATGCCCCAGGAAGGCCGCAACATCCACTACGTGATCGCCAAGCGTCTCGTGGAGAGGCATCCCGAGCTGAAGACACTGGTCGTCTCCGTGGTGGAGCAGCGACCGCGGACCGGCCACCCCGCCTTCCGCTACCTCGCCGACGCCAAGGACGTGGCCAACGCGCCCGTCCTTCTCAACCTGGACTATCCCGACGATCTGGCGACGCTGCCTTACCGCCAGATGTCGCTGTGGGCGCAGACCCTGGCGCCCGCCGCCTTTGGTGACACGCGGACGCTTTCGCCGTCCTATGAGGGACCGGGCCGCGATACGACGCTGACTTTCACGCTGCCGGACGGCCGCATCGTCGATCGGGATAGGATTGTGCCGTTGGCCAAGATCAGCTCCGACGCCACCGCTGCGATCCGGGGCGGTACGCGTCAGTTGCTGCCCGCGTCGCTGGCCGACCGAGAGTACGCCATCGAGCGCGACTACACTCGCCGCATCGGCGAACTGGCTCGGGCGCGTGGTGTTCGCCTGATTTTCTTGCGCCTGCCAATCTTCTCTGACTCTCGGCCGGTCGCTGACGCGGCATTCTATCGGCAGTACGGTCAGATTCTGTCTGCAGACTTCTTGTCCGCCGACCACACGCTCTACTCTGACTACGGCCATTTGAATCGACGCGGCGCGCGTCTCTTGGCGCCGTGGTTGGCCAACGAACTCGCCAAGCCGCAGGGGGCTCAGCCGTGACCGTTCCTGGCCTGCCGTTCCTGGCCGGATTTCCGCCGCTGCACCACGTCGGCATCGTTCAGATGGCCGAGGACGAGGTGCAGGCTATGATGGCGGTGCTGAATCTCGAGGAGGACTACCGCGGCTACGTGCCGGAATGGTCGGCGCTCTGCATCTTCACCAAGGCGACCTCGGGGTCTCCCATCGAGTTTGTCGTGCCGGACGGCGGCCCGCTGCTGAAGTTCAACAAGGGTATGGGCGGCTTGCACCACATTGCACTGCAGGTCGATGACCTCGACGCGAAGGCCGCCGAACTCGCGCGGCAGGACATGCGGCTTCTGGAGCCCAGACATGTGAAAGGCGCCGGCAACTTCCTCTGCAACTTCCTCAGCCCGGTTTATACGCGCGGGCTGACGGTCGAGTACGTGCAGGTCCTGCCGCAATGATCGATCCGCGCGTCAGCGTGATTGTGCCCCACTACCACGACCTAGCGGGCCTGGATCTCTGCCTGTCGCGCCTGGTCGCCCAGACCTACGATCAACCCTACGAAATCGTTGTGGCGGACAACAATTCGCCCGAAGGCGAGGCTGCGGTGGCGTCCGTCGTAGGCGGCCGCGCGCGCCTGGTGATCGTCAAGGAACAGGGGGCGGGCCCGGCGCGCAACGGCGGCGTCGCGGCGGCCCGGGGCGAGATCCTGGCGTTTACGGACTCCGACTGCGTGCCGAGCTTGGACTGGCTCGCAAATGGCCTTGCAGGCCTGGACCGCGGTGACATCGTCGGCGGGCGGGTCGACGTGGCGTTCGAAGCCGGCGGCCGGATCACGGCCGCCGAGGCGTTCGAGGTGATCTTCGGCTTCAACAACCGTCGCTACATCGAGAAGAAGCACTTCTCCGTGACGGCCAATCTCTTCTGTTCAAAGGCCGTTTTCGAGGCGGTTGGCGACTTCCTGCCACACGTTTCCGAAGACACCGAGTGGGGCCAGCGTGCGCATGCCGCGGGTCGGAAACTCGTTTATGTGGACAAGGCGGCGGTGACGCATCCGCCGCGACGCTCCTGGACCGCGCTACTGGCGAAGTGGAAGCGGATCGAGTCCGAAACATATGAGCTGGAGAAGCGATACGGCCGCTCGCGGACGCTGTGGCTGTTGCGGTCGCTGGCGATGCCGTTTTCCGCGATCGTCCATTCGGCGTATGCGATCACGGACAAGCGGCTGCCCCTGAGCGGCCGGCTGCTGGCAGTCCTCATGCTCTTCAGGATCCGGCTCTGGCGGGGGTGGAACGGCCTACGGCTGCTCTATTCGGACCGCCCCGCCTAGCGCGCGCGCCGTTGAGCCAACCAGCTCCGACCGAGGTTCAGCACCTCCAGGAGCACGGTCCTTTCCATGCGGATCACCTGGGCCAGCGCCGGCAACGAGGCCGCGGCGAGGGCCGCCACGAACAGCCAGCTCTGCTGGGGAAGCGCGTATGACCAGCCCACCGCGAGGGCGGAGACGATCGCCAGCATCGCGATGCGACCGGACTCCCGCGCCAGCGATACGTGCGTTACCCGGGCAAGAAGGGTCAGCGTCGTCAGGAGCGCCAGGTAGTCGCCGATGACGAAGCCGATCAGAATCATCTCGAGATCCCGCGTGAGCAGCAGGCCGATGGCTGCGATAGGCAGCGCCAGCAGGCGGGCGGCGTTGTCGAACATCGCGATCGTGGTCCGGCCTTCGGACATGGCGATAGTCATCGGCCATAGCCGCAGGAAGCGGGCGCCTTCCAGCGCCGCCAGCAGGGCGAAGATCTGCGCCGGCTGGCGGTACTGTTCGCCGAACAACAGGGGTGCGACGAACGGTCCGACGAGCGTGAAGCCGCCGATCATTCCGATCGACAGCAGTAGCGTCCGTCCGCCCAAGATCCGTGCTTCCATGCGGAAGGTGTCGGGATCGTTCCTGGCCGCAGCGATTTGGGGCAGATGGATGTTGCTCATGAACCGCTGGAGCATGTTGGCCGGGTAGTAGATGAGCAACATGACCGCGCTGTACTTGCCGAGCTCCGCTGCGCCCAGGAAGCCCACCAGCAGCCGATCGCCTTGGCCGCCGAGGAAGAGCAGGAGCCCGTTCAGGAATAGAGGAAGGGCGAAGCGGCGGAAGACCCTGGCCTCGGGCCGCGAGTAACCCCACGCGTACCTGCGTTTGGCGATGATCTGGGACACCACCACATTCACGGCGCCCCGCACGGCCAAGCCATAGATCACCGCCGTGTGGTCACGGGTGATGTAGGCGGCGATCGCGGTGGCTATGAGGCTGCAAACCTCGGCTGCGGACTGCGTCAGGCTAGCCGCCCGGAAGTCGCCATCGCGTTGAAAACGGAACATGTCGAGGTTCACCAGCCCGCCGATAAAGGGCGCGACGGCCAACGCCGCGATGGAGAACCCGAACGTGGCGCCGGAATCGAACAGGGGCAGGCATAGGCCAGTGATCACCAGCGCGGCAGCCAGGAACGCACCTCTGCCGAAGAGAGCCAGTTGGACCGTCTTCTGCATGGTCGGTGTGGCGCCGCCGGGATCCTGCACCATGAACCGATCGGCCGCCGTATCCGTTACCGACTCGAAGAACTGGGCCGTCAGGATCAGCATCGCGGCCAGGCCGAGTTGCTCCGGGCCCAGCAACCGTGACAGCAGGACATATCGCAGTAGCGCCGAACCTTGGGAGACGAGGTTCGCTGCGAAATAGATCTTCGCGCCGCGGGTCACGGACGGGTGTTCGCTTGCTCGAGCGACAAAGGGGATTGCACTCGGACCACCGACCTCAACCGCTCGACAGGGGGCGTCGGGACGACGCAGATTCGCAGATTAGCCATTGCTGCGACTGGTAAGCCATCGGCACGCGCCGGAATAGACAAAGGGGTCGGCCCATGCTTGAGCCGACCCCTATCCTAGCGGGCGTTCCGGTGATCGGGCGGCTCGATCCTAAAGCCAGATATCGCCGCCCGAGATGCTCTTCACGCCGTCCAACCAAAGCTTCAGGTCGGCTACGCCGTCGCCATTCGTATCCCCCATGATGCAGGTGGAGCCGTTGACCACGTCGTATCGGAGCTCGCCGGCGACCTTGTGGAAGACCGCTGTGCCGATGAACTTGAAGGCTTGGTCGCCGGCGACCGTCGTGTTGGCGTCGATCCCACCCATGGCGAGCTTGTCGCCCTGGGCAGAGCTGAAGTCGACGATGTGGTCGGTCGCCACCGTGCCCAACGAGCCGTTGCCGAACGCAAAGGTATCGGCATCCAGGCCACCGGATATCGTGTCGGCGCCCTCGTCGCCCGCGATCGAGTCCTTACCGGCGCCACCGGACAGCGAGTCGTCGCCCGCTGCGCCACTCAGCTTGTCCACGCCATCGCCGCCCACGCCGGTGTCATTGCCGGCGCCCATGTACAGGGTGTCGTCGCCAGCGCCTCCCAGGCTCAGGTCGTTGCCGGCTTCACCCTGCAGGACGTCGTTGCCGCCGAGACCGCTCAGCGTCTCGTTGCCGGCTTGGCCCTGGATGCGGTTGCTCAACTCATTTCCCGTGCCGACCCTTGCGCCATCGATGAGCCGCAGGCTTTCGAGATTGGCGCCCAGCGTGTGGTCGATGCTGGATAGGACCTGGTCAGAACCCGAGTTCGCATCCTCGACCACCGTGTCGCGGCTGCTGCGCACATAATAGGTGTCGTCGCCGGCGCCGCCTTTCAGCGTGTTGCTGCCGAGGCCGCCGCCCATCAGGGTATCGTTGCCAGCGCCTCCGTTGGCGAGGGTCGATCGCGTACCGTCCACGCGCAGGAGGTCGGCTCCCTCACCGCCTGCAATGTTGACCACCTGGGTGATGACCGCGTCGATGGCTTTCGCTGCAAGGCTCGACGCCGTCGCGAAGTTCTCTGTCGCGCTGGAGACGAGGTGAGCATCGGTGCTGTGAGTGGCCATCCATGCGTCGAACGCCGCCTTGCCGCCGTCGGTGGCCGCGGCGACGGTGGAGTTGTTGGCCTGGGTCAGGCCGGTGTTGCCATTCAGCTGGTAGGCCGTAGCGGTGTTGCCCGTGAGAGTTACGCCCGTGACACTGCCAACCGCGAGCCAGGAGGCTTGGTCGTTTAGGGCGACTACGGTGTTGCCGCTCAACGTCACGTTCTCTGCGCGGCTTATCTGAATCCCGTTGTACGAGGCGCCGATCACCAGGTTGTCGCTGATGATCACGTTCTTGTAGGGGTAGATTTCCTGTTCATCACGGAAGAACACGCCCTGAATCGGGGCGCCGGCGCCGCGCATCACGATGTTGCCCGAGACCAGGATATCGGTTGCTGAGGACACCGCATTGGTCGTCCAGAACTGGATAGCGTCGGGGTGGTCCGCGGCATTCGGATAGAAGTCGCGGAATTGGTTGTCGGTGATCGTCACGTGCGACGAACCGCCCCCGCGCACGCCATCCGAACGCATGTCGTGGAAGTAGTTGTTGCTCACCTTTATGCCGTCGCTGTTCTGGTGAACGATGCCGAAGGAGAGCTGCTGGAACTCGGAATTGGTGACCGAGACGTTCTTGGAGGCCTGGAACACCAGGCCGGTCTTGTCGTCCTGCGGATTTCCATTGAGGGAGCCATGGACGTCCAGGTGGTCGAAATGGATGTTCGATGAGTTGAGGACCCGGAACGAGCCATCGCTCTTCGCGGGATCGACGAAGAAGGTCAGGTCCTTGAAGGTGACGTTTTCCGACTGATTGACGGCAACGCTGCTGAACGTGGCTTGGTTTGCGGGGTCCAGGGAGGTGATCGTGACATTGCCGGCGAATTTCATATTGTATAGGGAGATCGAGTAATCGCCGGCAGAAAGCTTTATTACATCGCCGGATTGCGCGGTCTTAAGTGCAGCCGTGAGGCCTTGTGTACTATTGACTGTGATATCCACAGTGCTCTCCATCAACCGAGGTTCGACACGTTGCGTGACGCGTCTCGTTGTTTGTTCGTTGTGGAGAAGGTTACTGGATGAGGGTTTCGAAAACGCCAATGTGGGCGGTTAATATTGAGTTTCGTTCATAGATTCTTAAGTAATAGTAAGCTCTACGCGGCTGCGCTTGATCGTCGCGTCAGGCTTGTGATCGTCCGTTTGCGGGCCCTAGGCTCGTCGCCGCCGGGACGTGGGATTCGCCGTGAAGAACGCCTAGATGGAAGCCTTTGTATTGCCGCTTCTCGCGCTCGCCTTGGTCGGCGCGCTGATTTACGGCTTTTCGGAAAATCGCCCGACAATCGAGGAGGATGAGGCCAAGGCGCTCATGCCGCTTCTGCGCGCGTTGCACCGCGCAGACGGAGGGCTTCCCGAGGGCCACCCCGGCCTGGGAAATCTTGGTCGCGAAGTGGAGCACGCGCTCGCAAGGGGATATGTGCGCCGGTCAAGTCGTGACCTGCTGGTGCTAACCCCTCTCGGGGATCGGCTCCGGAGAACAGGTAAGCTCGCCGCCGTGTCCGCGCCCGGATCGACCTAGATCGACGGTTAACGTCACCTGCATCCGGCCAACAGCGCGCCCACCCCCGGGACGAGGTCAAACTAGCGCAGCGCGAGCCAGGCCTGACGCACGGGCTCAAGCCGCGGCGGCACCGGCTTCTCCAGGTCGTGCCGTTCCTCGAAGGCCATACCGGCCAGGTCGCCGCGACGCCACTTCAGCACCACCTCGAACGCCATGGTGCCCTGGAAGTTGATCAGGATGAAGCGGGGCGGGATCCTGTGAAGATGGGAGAGTTCGATCTTCGCGCCGCTTTCGCTCAGGTCCTTGATGACGCAGTCGGCCCAGATGCCCAACTTGTCGCCATGCATGATCCGGCCGCGGGTATTGATCGATACCCGTGGCTCCGATCGCCGGTCGATGAAGGATCGGGCGCTATTCATCCGATTACCTAGCCATGAAAACGCTTTAGGAGTCGTTCGCTTGTCATGGTTAGCGCTGCGGCGCGTGGACGCGGCGTCCTTTAGCGCGGCTTGAACAGCACTTCACTCACCCGCCGCACGCCGTCCACGCGGTCGAGTTGCACGACCACGTCGATCACCCGGCTGACATAGGTCTGCACCTTCTCCCAACCCAGATCGACACCCGAGGTGAGGGCCAGCAGGGCGATCTGGTCCAGGGCGCCTGCGGGGCTGTCGGCGTGGATGGTGGTCAGCGAACCGGGGTGGCCGCTGTTCACCGCCCGCAGGAAGGCGAAGGCCTCCTTGCCGCGCAGCTCGCCCAGCAGGATCCGGTCGGGGCGCAGGCGTAGGGAGGCGGCCAGCAGGGCGTCGGCGTCGACCTTGGCCTCGCCCAACTCGCCGCGCACGGCCACCAGGCCCACGCTGTTGGGATGGTCCAGGCGGACTTCCGGCGCGTCCTCGATCACCACCAGGCGCTCGTCGCGGCTGATCTCCTTGACCAGGGCGTTCAAGAGGGTGGTCTTGCCGCTGCCGGTGCCGCCCGAGATGACGACGGTCTTGCGGCGCTTCACGGCGGCCTTGAGGAAGGCGTGCAGGTCGCCGCTCTCCAGGATCGCCTCCAACTCGGCGTCGGCTTCGCGGGCCTTGGTGGCGTCGGTGCGATGGGCGGCGTCGAAGAGGCCTTCGCGGGCCAGATCGCCGACGCTCATGTCCGAGATCAGGTGCTTGCGCACGGCCAGGGCGAGGCCGCCGCGGGTGGCGGGCGGCGCCACCACCTGCACGCGGGAGCCGTCGGGCAGGGTGGCGGAGAGCAGCGGCTGCTCGCGGTTGACCCCCTGGTGGCTGGCCGCAGCGATCTGCCGGGCCAGGCGCTGCAGCGCCATCTCGTCCAACTGGTCGGCCGGTTCGCGGCACATGGCGCCGCCCGTGGTCTCGACCCAGACCTCGCCCGGACGGTTGATCAGGACGTCGGTCACGTCCGGCCGCGAGAGCCAGGGCGACAGGGGCGCCAGGTAGGCGGAGAGGTAGACGTTAGCGGTCATGGGGCGTTGGCCGTCATCGCACCACGGAAGAGAAGTCGAGGTCGCGGGCCACCGAGACCTGCACAGGCGCGCCCTGGGCGACCTTGATGGTGTCGGGCATGTCGATCTGCTTCTGCAGGGCGATCGCGGCGGGGTTGGAACCTTGACCCGTGCCGCCAAGGACCAGGGTGGTGCTGTCGCCGCTGCTGGCGCTGTTGGCGAGCGCCTGTCCGCCCGCGCTGATCACAGTGAGCAGGATCGAGGATCCGAAGCGACGCACGAAGTGGGTGTCGACCTCGCCATCGAGGCCGCCGCGACCCAGCCGGTCGGTGGCGGGCGAGCCCACGTCGATGGTGATGCCAGACGGCGTGATGATCCGCGACCAGACCACGAAGGCGCGGGTCTGGCCCACGGCGGCGGCGCTCTTGTACTGGCCGACCAGCCGCGAGCCGCGTGGGATCAGCACCCGGCTGCCGTCGAAGCTGCGGACGTCGCGGCTCACGACCGCGCGCACGACGCCCGGCAGATCGGAGTTGATGGCGGTTTCGAGGGTGGCGGGGATAACCGAACCCTGCGGGACCGTGCGGCCGAGGTCGCGCATCTGGGTGGCGCGCGCCGTGTCGCCGAGGCCGCGGGTGACGCCCGCCGCGAAACGCTCGTCGGCCGACTGGCGAACGTCGTTGGCGGGCGCGCCGGGGGGTGCGGCGCCGGTCTGTTGGGCGAGCTGAACGCCCTCCGCCGCCGGGCCGGCGGCGGCGTTGCCGAAGTCCACTACGACGGTCGGCGCCCGCCAGTGCGCCTGCTCCGGATCGGCCGGCGGCGCGACGGATTGCTGGACGAAGGGTGCGGGCTGGGCCGCGGCCTGGGCCTGGGCGGGCGCAGGGGGGGGCGCCGCGACGGGCGCGGGCGTCGGCGCCCTGGCCGCCGGCGCCGGCTCGGTGGTCTGGGCCTTGGCCTCCCGGCCGCTGGAGAGGCCATTGAACACCATGACGCCCAGGACGGCGGCGCCGGCCAGGCCGACCCACATGGTCCAGGGGGAATCGGGGGCCTGCACCTGCGGGCGCGCCGAGGCGCCGCGGGCGAAGACGGGGCTGAGGCCGGGGGCGCCGAGGCCCGCGGCGGTCTTCTGGTCCTTGCGCGTCATCGCCGCCACCACGGATCCTTCTTGCGCTGCCTGAGCGCGCTGGCCTCCTCGATGCGGAAGCCGTCGTTGTAGATGCGGGTGACCTCGCTGCCCCGCCGCAGCACGAAGCCGCGGGTGACGCGATCCACCACCACATAGCCATCCCGCTCGCGGGTGTTGACCACCGCCTCGCCGCCGTCGGGATCGACCGCGAAGATGGCCGGCAGGTCCTCGGCCTCGCGGAACGCGAAATAGGTGTCCTGGCCGTCGTCGAAGACCTTCACCGGCAGCGTCTTGCCCGAGCCCTCGTAGGAGTAGGCGACATTGCGCTCCGCCGGCGGAGCTGGCGGCGGGGGCGGCGCGATATAGGCCACGACCGGAGGCGCGTAGAGGAAGCGCACGCTGAACGGCGCGGTCCGGGCCGCGGCGCGCGGGCGCAGGCCGAGCTCGAAATTGTAGCGGCGCAGGTTCGTCACTACCGTCATGTTGGTCGACGGGCGCGAGGACATCGGCTTCAGGAACAGGAGGTTGGCGCGCCGGTTCGGGGTCACCTGCCAGCCGAGGGAATCGCCGATGGCGACGTTCTCGATCCGCTCGGCCGGGTCGAACTCGACCGAGAGCTGGTAGCCCAGCGCCACGCGCAGTTCGACGACCTCCTGCGGATCGTACTCGACCACGTGGATGCGGGGGTCGCCGGGGCCGGGGTGCGGGGCGACGGCCAGTGCGGGGCCGGCGAGGAGCGCCAGGGCGGCGGCGAGGGCGGGAAGGCGGATCATCGTGTGGCTCCCGCGCGGCGCGCGGTGAAGGCGGGACGGCGATAGGCGTCGCCCAGCCGCTGGGTCTCGGTGACGGTGACGGACGCCCGTCGGCTGGAGGCGGCCGAGGCCGCGGCGGCGGCGGCGGTCGTCGCCGAGCGGCTGCGCGCGGTGACCTGGGCCTGGTCGCGCTGCAGGTCCAGCGCCAGGCGCTCGGCGCGGCTGGGCAGGGCGGTCATGGCGGCCGCGGCCTGCGGCGCACGGGCGGGCTCGGCCCCGCGGCCGGTGCGATCGCTCCTGGCGGTGGGCAGGCGGAAGCCCAGGGCCATGACACAAGCGCCGGCGATCAGGGCGGCCTGGCCGGCGGCGAAGACGAACACCAGGGCCGCGGCGCTCATGGCGGTCTGCGGCTCCAGGCGCTGGGCGATGCGCTGCTCCGTCAGGGCCGTGACCCAGGGATCCAGCACCGACAGCATCAGGACGATCAGCAGCCAGGCGACCAGGGGGGTCAGCGCCGAGGCCGCCAGCGCGCGCAGCCAGCCCACGAAGAGGCCCCGTGTCGCCGGGATCAGCGCCAGGACGATGAAGAGCGGGCCGACCGCCGTGAGAACGCCGATCGAGAGCGTCGCGGCCGAGATCACCCCGGCGCTGACGACGAACAGCGCGCCCGACGCCGCGGCGGTGGCCTCGGCGGCGGCGGCCTGCGGGCTGGAGTAGCCCTTGGCGTTGGGGCCGGCCAGCTTGCCATAGGCCGCAGCGGTCTGGCTGAACTCGTCGTAGGCCGCCTGCAGGCCGTCGACCGGGCTGGTCGCGAGGCTGGTGCTGTTCGCCTCCTGCATGGGGGCGGAGACCAGGGCGGCGATCTCCACCGGTGCGCGGTCCGCGACGTCGAAGACCACCGTCTGGAACGTGGACCAGCTCGTGACCAGGGCCAGGATCAGGCCGACCTTCAGGGCGATCCCCGGCGCGTCGGACAGGCGCACCGACCCCTGCGCGAACAGCATGCGGTAGCCGATCAGCGCCACGTAGATGGTCAGCAGCGCCGTCAGCGCTGTCTGGAAGACCGACGAGCCTGATGTCAGCGCCATGTAGCCCCCCTGGGCATAGGCGCGCGTCTGGCAGTCCACCGTGGCGAGCACGCCGCGGATGACGCCGTCATCGACCAGGGCGACGCAGGCGTTCATGCGGCGCTCCGGCCTTTGCGGTCGCGGTCTTCCATGAAGGTCGGCAGCCACGCGGCCGGCTCGTCGCCCACCTCGAGGCGCAGGGCATCGAGGCGGCGCACCGCCCGCTCGGTGCCGGCCAGGACGGCCAGCTCGCCCGAGAGGCCGGCGAGGTCCAGCCGGGCCACCACGCTGTGGTCGCCACGCTTGATCAGGAAGCAGCGCGAGGTGTCGGGCAGGGTGCGCACCAGCTCGAACTCGTGCTCGGTCAGGCCGAAGCCGTCCACGTAGTCCGCGGCCTTCGCGCGGGAATTGGGAAAGAAGATCTGCGTCGCCGCCTGCTCGATGATCGCCGAGGCGATGCGGCTGTCGAGCGCGTCCGATGCCGACTGGGTGCAGAATCCCACCAGGCCGTTCCGCTTCCGGATGGTCTTTTCCCAGTCCTTGATGCGGCGCACGAACACCGGGTCGTCCAGGACCTTCCAGCCTTCGTCGACGATGAACATCGCCGGATTTCCGTCGAGGCGCTGCTCCAGCCGGTGGAACAGGTACATCATCGCGGGCACGCGGATGGTGGGGGCGTCCAGCACCTTGGTCATGTCGAAGCCCAGGATCCGGGTCTCGATGTCCAGCAGGTCGTCGGCGTTGTCGAACAGCCAGGCGTGGTCGCCGCCCTCGCACCAGGCCGACAGGCGCGAGGCCAGGTCGCCGGCGCTGGGCCGTCGCGCGCCGCGGAACAGCTCGCGCAGGTAGCGCAGGCGGCGGTGGCCGGGCGGCTGGGCGAAATTGGCGTCGATCGCGTCGGCGATCATGGCGCGGTCTTCCGAGTCCAGCGTGTCGCCGTCGGCGGTCAGCAACTGGGCCACCCACTCGCCCAGGAAGGCGCGGTTGCCGGGCGTGTCGGCGATGGCCAGCGGATTGAAGCCCGTGGGTTCCCCGGGCGAGATCACATCGTAGCGGCCGCCGACGGCGCGGATGAAAGGCTCGGCGCCGCGGTCCTTGTCGAAGTAGGCGATGCGCGGCTTCAGCCGCTCGGCCTGGGCCAGCAGGAAGGTGAGCAGCACGGTCTTGCCCGAGCCGGACGGGCCGATGACCGTGAAATTGCCCAGGTCGCCGTTGTGGAAGTTGAAGTGGTAGGGGCCGAACGCGGTGGTCTCGAGCACGGCGATGGCCGGGCCCCAGTGGTTGCCGTCGGCCTGGCCGGTGGGGTGGTTGTGGAAGCTGGCGAGGCCCGCGAAGTTGCCGGCCGAAATCATGGCCTTCCGTGCGATGTATTTGAAATTGGCCGGGAACTGCGCCCAGAAGGCCGGTTCCAGGTTGACGTCCTCTCGAACCGCCACGGCGCCCATCTCGGCCAGGGACGACTGGATATCGGCGACGCCGGAGTCCAACTCCTCCAGGCTCTCGGCCTTGGCCAGGATGGTCAGGTGGTGCTCGCCATAGGCCGCGCGGCCGGCGCCCACGTCGTCGCGGGCCTGGGCCAGCTCGCCGCGCAGGCTGAAGGCGTCGTCCTCGGCGGCCTTGAGGCGGCGCAGCGCCAGGCCCATGCGGTCCAGGGCCGCCTGGCGGTCGACGAAGGCGAAGCTCTCGGTGAGCACCATCTCCATCGGCAGGCGCAGCACGCCGTCCAGCAGGCCGGGGGCCGTGCGGGCCGGATAGTCCTTCATCGAGACCATGGCTCCGAAGCTGGACCCGTCGGGTCCGCCGCCGAACTCCATGGCGTCGAGGCCGAAGCTCAAGCGCCGCGTGGCGATGGCGTTGGAGAGGTCGCCGGTGGGCGCCAGCACCGGCCGCAGTTCGCCGTTCAGGATCAGGCTGAGGAACTCGGCCGGCTCGGAGCGCTGGGCGCCGCCGCCGGCGGTGTAGAGGCCCAGGGTGCGGGCGCCGTAGGGGGCGAGCGCGGCCGAGAACGCCTCGCGGGTGGCGTGCAGGTCGCGCAAGTCTCGGGCGACGTCGACGTCGCGGTTGCGCGACCCCTTCATCAACCGCTCCAGGAAGCCGCCGGCGCCCTGGGTGGGTCGCATCACCAGGGTCAGGAAGATGTCGTTCACATAGAGCCGGCGGCTGGCCAGCTGCTCGCGCCAGCGGGCGTCCAGCGTGGCGCAGAACGGCTCCTCCGGCGCGGCGGGGAAGGCCGGGGTCACGCGCCGGCGCACCACGTGGTGATAGACCGCCAGCCGGGAGCTCGCCGCGCCGCGCAGCACCGTCTCGCGGATCGCCTTGCGGTAGTTGAGCTCCTCGTCCGGCGCGGTCTCGAACGGGAATCCGGCCAGGTGCAAGGTCTGAACCAGCAGGCCGTCGCGGGTGCGCAGCGTCACGTCGTCGGCGTGGCCCAGGTAGGGCAGGCGCGAGCCCACCGCCACCTCGCGGGGCGCCAGCACCTTGGCCGCGCCGGTGGTGAGGTAGGTTCCGCTCATGGCCGGTACGAGTTCCCGCGCCAGAAGCTGAAGTTGCGGACCCGCGGGCAGGTCGAGAGGCGCGTGACCCAAAGGTCGAAGAACCGCGGCTCGCGCAGCGATCCGACGTAGCCGACGGCGTGCAGCACCACCGCGATCAGCAGCGACCAGAACGAGCGCGTGATCAGGAACGCCTCGGCGGTGACGATCAGGTTCAGCACCGCGAACGGATAGGTGACGCCGCCGATCATCTGGGGCCGCGTGAGCGCCGCGAAGATGGGATCGGACGCGAGCCGGCTCATGACCTAGGCGCCTCCGGCCAGCGAGCGGATGCCGGCCACGATCGTCACCGCGCCGAAGATGATGAAGATGCCGACGAGCACGACGATGCCGCGCCGCCAGTCGAACCGGCCAGTCAGCATCAGGTAGCCGATCAGCGCCACCGCGATCACCGCTGCGGTGGTGGCCAGGTTGCCCAGCAGGGTGCCCTGGACCCAGTTCAGCGCCGCCAGCAGCGGCGAGGAGCCGGCCGGATCGCCCTGGACCTGGGCCTGAGCCGGGGCGGCTGCGAACGCGGCGAACGCGGCGAGGGGAGCGAGCTTCTTCATGGGCCTCACTGAGCGCCGGCGCCCACGGCCGAGACGGCCGCCAGGCGCGCCATGATGGCGCGGACATAGGATTGGGTTTCGGCATAGGGCGGCACGCCGCCGTAGCGTTCGACGGCCTTCGGGCCGGCGTTGTAGGCGGCCAGCGCCAGCTTCACGTCGCCGAAGCGCCGGAGCTGCTGGGCCAGGTAGGCCGCGCCGCCGTCGATATTGCCTCTGAGATCCGAAGGGTCCACGCCAAGGTCGCTAGCGGTTGTCGGTAACAGTTGCATGACACCGCGCGCGCCTTTTGACGAAACTGCCGCGTGATTGAAACGCGACTCCTGCCAGGCCACCGCCTCGACGATCTGCGATGGGACGGCGTGACGCGCCGACGATTCCTGGATCAGGCGCACGACCTCTTCCGGCGGCGCGCGCACGAGAGGCGCCGGCTCGGGCGGCGCGATCGCGGTCGCGCCTTCGCTCGTATAGACAGCCGGGCCCGAATAGGTGGTCACGGCGCCGTCGTCGCCGATCGACAGCACCTGTGCGGCCGCGCCCGTGGACACCGCCCAGGCCAGCCCCAGGCCCGCCGCGAAAATCGACGGGATCGCCCTTCTGCAAGCCATGCGCCGCCCCCATACCGAGCCTCCAACCTAGCCCAACCCGGGCGCCGGCGACCAGACCACATTGTCACAGAGGCGCCGGTGGGGCCGCGGCGAGGCCCATCTGCGGCGGTCGTCGTCAGCGGCTGCAACAGTCGGCGCCCAGCGCCCGGAGCCACTCTACGCGAGTCCGGCATCGCCACACAACTGCAAGGTGAAAAGCCGTCTTGCATTCGCAGACACGGCGTCGCCCCGCCGTGGTTTCATGCCACGTCCAGGCGGCGTCCGAGCTCTGCAATCAAACCGTCACGGTTCTGTCGGTCACTCGTCATGCCCGGCGCCTAAGAACGAACTCGGCTGCGGGGGCAGGTTCGGCTTCGAACGATCTTACCGCACGCGTGCTTTGGCGCCTCGGCGGGAGATTTGAGAATGGCCGGCAGGAAATTCAGTTTGTTCATGGTCGCCTCGCTGAGCGCGCTGGCGCTCGCCGGGTGCGGCGCGGACGATATTGCGTCGCCGGGCACCGGCGGCAATGTCACGATCAACCCGCCGCCGACCACCGGCGGCGGCGGCACGACTCCGCCGCCGAGCGGCGGCACGGTCACGGCGGCCTCCGGTTGCCCGACGATCGCCGATCCCCAGGGTTTGAAGGATGGCGGTACGATCACCGGCCCCACCGGCAGCTATCGCATCTGCACTCTGCCCGCGCGCATCAACACCTCGATCCGGCTGACGAAGGTCACCGGCCTGCTTTACCAGTTGGCGGGCCGCGTGGACGTGGGGACGGATGGCGGTTTCACGGCCAGCGCCTCGGACACCAACGTCACCCTGACCATCGATCCCGGCGTGATCATCTATGGCGGCACGGGCCAGTCATGGCTCGCCGTGAACCGCGGCAACAAGATCAGCGCGGTCGGCACGGCGACCCAGCCGATCATCTTCACCAGCCGCGACAACATCCTCGGCCTCAACACCGAAACCTCCCAGGGGCAATGGGGCGGGGTGGTGCTCATGGGCCGTGGCAAGATCACCGACTGCACCACCGGCTCGGTGGGCGCCGGCACCTGCGAACGCCAGACGGAAGGCGCGGCCGACCCGGCGCGCTTCGGCGGCGCCAACGACGCCGACAACAGCGGCCGGATGTCCTTCGTCCAGATCCGCTACTCCGGCTTCGTCCTCGGCGCGAACGTCGAGCTTCAGTCGCTCACCACCGAGGGTGTCGGCTCCGCCACCGTGCTCGACCACATCATGAGCTACAACAGCTCCGACGACGGTTCCGAACACTTCGGCGGCTCGCCGAGGATGAAGTACTATGTCGCGGTCGGAGCCGACGACGACAGCATCGACGTCGACACGGGCGCCCAGGCCAACTTCCAGTTCGGCCTGCTGATCCAGCGCGCTGGCGCGGGCGACGCCCTGAACGAGATCGACTCGAACGGCTTCGAGGCCGACACGCCACGCACCAAGCTCCAGATCTCGAACTTCACGATGATCCAGAGCGCGGTGAGCAGCAGCAACGAGGCCAACGACCAGGCGTCCACGCTGTACCGGGGCAACTCGGACACCACGCTTGTGAACAGCATCCTGGTCACCCCGAACAATGAATGCATCCGCATGAACGGTTCGGGCGCGACGCCGGCGACCTTGACGGCGCGCTCGTACGTCATGGCCTGCAACGCGACCAAGTACCTCGGCACGGGCAGCTACACCGCCGCCCAGGTCACGACCATGTTCGGCCCGACCGCGAACAACAACCGGGACAACTTCACCTCGACCCTCTCCGGCCTGTTCGTGAACGGCTCCAACGAAATGGGCGTCGTGGCGTTCGACGTGAGCTCGCTCGGGACCTTCTTCAGCGCGGTCACCCACATCGGCGCCGTCAAGGACAGCAGCGACACCTGGTACTCGGGTTGGACCTGCAACAGCGCCGCGGCGAACTTCGGCACGGGCAATTCCGGCGCCTGCACCACGCTGCCGACCACCTGATCAGCCGCCAGACAAAGTCGGATAGGGGGGCGGCCGGCGACGGCGGCCCCTCTTTTTCACCAGATTGCTTACTTCGGGGGATCGGAAAATGATCACGCGGCGGCTCACCTCCTTGTTGCTGCTCTCTACCGCGCTGTCCGCGCCGACAATGGCCCACGGCGCAGACCAACCCGCTTCCCCGCCGGCCGCTTCCCCGTCGGCCGCTGCAGCGGCGTCGCCGGCGGCGGCGACCGCCCAGGAGGATCCCGAGGTCTCCATCCCCGGGGTTTCCGAAGTCGTGGTCACGGGCACTCGGACCAGTGTCGTGCGGTCCACCTCCCAGGTCGTGTCCGTGCTCTCGACCCAGGAGTTGGCGCGGAGCGGCGAAGGCAACATCGCTGGCGCGCTCACCCGCCTCACGGGCATCAGCCTCGTCGGCGGCGGCTACGTGTATGTCCGGGGCCTCGGCGACCGATATTCGCTGGCGCTTCTCAACGGTTCGCCGCTTCCGAGCCCGGAGCCCCTGAAGCGCGTCGTTCCCCTCGACCTCTTCCCCAGCAGCATTGTCTCGTCGGCGATGGTGCAGAAGAGCTACTCGCCGAACTTCCCCGGCGAGTTCGGCGGCGGCGTGATCAACCTCACCACCCGATCGATCCCGCAGGACGGGTTCTTCACCGTCGGCGCGTCCGTGTCGGGCGACACGGAGACCACCAACGAGCTCGGCTACACCTACTACGGAAGCAAGACCGACTGGAGCGGCTACGACAACGGCGACCGCGACACGCCCCCCGCGCTGGCGGCCTTCCTGGCCAGCGGCCAGCGCATCAGCTCAGGCGCCGTCGACACGGCGAAGATCGCCAGCCAGCTGATCACCGGCCGCAACGCCATCCTCCAGAAGGACAACAACCTTCCGGCGAACTTCTCGGTCAACCTGGCCGGCGGCAGGTCGTTCGAGGTCGGCTCGGGCAAGCTCGGGATCATCGGCGGCGCGGGCTACAGCAACCGGTGGCAGACCCGGGACGCCACGAACCAGACGTCGCTACAGGGAGACCTGGAGGACCTGGAGTCCGACTTCCGCCGGGTGACGACGCAGAACCGTCTCATCGTGAACGGCCTGTTCGGTCTGGCCTACGAGTTCGGCGAGACCAACCAGAACAAGATCCGTTGGACCAACGTCTACATCCACGACACGATCAAGCATGCCCGCCTCGGCCTCGGCAATCGCAAGGGCACCGAGGTCGACTATATGCAGCAGGACACCGCCTGGTATGAGCGGCAGCTGCTGGACACCCAGTTCGTCGGCGAGTTCAAGCCGACCGAGAATCTTTCCCTCGACGTGCGCGCCAGCTACGCCAAGACGAAGCGCGACGCGCCGTTCGAACTGACGTTCGAATATGTCCGCACGAACGTGGCGGCCGACCCGTACGGCCAGTACTTCGTCAACCGGCTGAACAACGGCAACAACGGGGACGGGGAGGTCAGCTTTTCCGAGCTCGACGAGCGTCTGTGGTCCGGCGGCGCCGACGCGTCCTACCGGTTCTCGGACGACCTCTCGCTGACCGTGGGCTACGCCTATGCCGACACGCGCCGCACGAGCTCGCGCCGCGACTTCCAGTTCCAGGCGCCGAACACCTTCCCGGGCGGGGTGGACATGTTCCGGCCCGACCTGCTCCTGCAGCCCTCCGTCATCAACGCCTTCGGCGTCACCATGGTGGAGAACAACGAAGGCACCCCGGCCTTCCTGGCGACGCTGAAGAACCACGCCGGCTACGCGAAGCTGAACGGGCGGCTTTTCGAGGCCCTGAAGTTCGACGTCGGGGTTCGCTACGAGACCGCCGAGGAAAATGTCGCGCCGATCCAGGTGTTCACCACGCCCGGCGCGTCGACCGCGGGCACGAGCCTGGACAACGACTACTGGCTGCCGGCCGCGACCCTGACCTGGTCGGTCCGGCCCGATATGCAGGTCCGCGCCAACCTGTCCAAGACGCTGGCGCGGCCGCAGTTCCGCGAGCTGATCTTCCAGTTCTACTTCGATCCCGACACTAACCGTCAGTATCGCGGCAATCCGCTAATGGTCGATAGCGAGCTGACCAACGCCGAGGTCCGCTACGAGTGGTACTTCGCCGCCGACCAGCGCCTCTCCGCCGCGGGCTTCTACAAGAGGCTCAAGAACCCGATCGAGTCCTATGTCTCGAGCGAATCGTTCATCACCAGCTTCGCCAATGCGCCGAAGGCCGACCTCTACGGCGTCGAACTTGAGGCGCAGAAGTACGTCGAGGTGTCCGACTGGCTGCAGGGCGACCTGTGGGCGACGCGACGCCTGCTGATCACGGGCAACTACACCTACTCCAAGTCCGAGCTCAAGGTCTCCGCGAACGACAGCGTGGCGGTCTTCAACTCGAGCTCGACCCTGGCCACCGACTTCTTCCGCGACGGTGCGCCGCTGACCGGCCAGTCGGAGCATGTGGCCAACGTCCAGATCGGTTTCGAGGACAGCGACCATCTCTCGCAGCAGACGCTGCTGATCAACTACGCCAGCAAGCGCGTGACCAGCCGGGGCCTGGCGAACACCGGGCAGCCCGACATCTTCGAGCATCCTGGCTTCAGGATCGACCTCGTCCTGCGCCAGGGCGTCGAGGTGGCCGGGCGGGACTTCGAGCTGAAGTTCGAGGCCCGCAACCTGACCGGTCGGAAGTACAAGGAATTCCAGGAGACCGCCGGCAACCGGGTCGATGTGAACAGCTACAAGGTCGGCCGCGCCTTCACGCTATCCGCAAGCACAACGTTCTGAGCTTCCGCCGAGGAGGAAGGGCGCGCTGGCTCCTTCCTCCCACCCCTCAGCCTGTCGGCGAGCGGCCGAACGGCGGATCCGGCGCGTCCGACTCCGCCTCGGGTGCGTCGGTTCGGCCGGTCCGCAGCAGCGTGGCCACCTCGTTCGGCGACAGGCGGAACAGCAGGCCGATCGCCCGCATGGAATGCCCGCGGCGGTGCATGTCGCGCGCGAACTTCAACTGATGCTGGGTTAGCACCGTGTCGGCGGTTCGTGGCCGCCGCCGGGTCGCCGTCGGGCGCGGGCGGCGCGTCTCGTGGTCGGCCAACAACGCCAGGGCCCGTGGGATGGCTCCGGTGGGGGCCAGGGATTCGATCCGCGAACCGCCGACGATCCTCAGTGTGACTCCGACCTCGAAGAAGCGACGGATCAGGCGGGCGAGTTCACCGGTCGTGACGTCGAGACATTCAAGTCCGTGGAGGACGACTTCGTCGCCGCGGCGCAGGCCGGTCAACAGGACCAGCAGGCTCCGGTGGCTGGCGAGGTTCTGGTCGCCTTCTTCCAGGACGATGTCGCAGCCCACCGTTTCGATCATGCGCCGCTGCACGCTGGGCGGCGGGAGGTCAGGCGACGATCGGACGACGCCATAGCGCATCCAGCGGACCTCCCCCCACGCAGACGAGTCGCGGGAAGTCCCGGCGCCGTCCCCCAGTTGACCTCCGTGGAGTATGTGGCCTGGTGGCGACAATTCGATGAAGGCTGCGCGAGGAATCGGTGACAGCGAGCGGCGGCTTCACGGCGCGGCCGGGCGGTCGCCGTCGCGTCGCAAAACGTTCGCGCCGGGCAACGATACCTAGGGGTCGATCCCTGGCGCCTGCCAGGGCGGGTCGGGCGCCTTGAGCGGGTCGCCGTCCGGCGTGCCGAACGCGCCGTCGTCGGCCGGAACGCCCATCTCGCTGGGCGGCAGGTGCGCGGGCGGGCGACCGGCCCGGTTGGCCCGCACCATCTCCTCCACCGCCCGGATCACCACCTCGGGCCGATCCAACATGATCATGTGCGACGACAGCACGGTCTGCTGCGAGCCGCCGATCGACCGGCCGGCGATGATTTCGTGCTGCAGTTCCAGGGCGGAGCGAGGATTGTCCAAGCCGTACTTGGGCGCCGCGGCCGCCGTGTCCGAGGCGGTGATCACATAGGTGGGGATCGGGCGCAGCACGGCGCCGATCCGCAACACCTGGTCCGAGGTGCGGCCGTAGAGGTTGTCGAGCTCGGAGATCTGGCTGCGCCAGGCGTCGGGGCGGCGCGCCGTGGCCGCGGCCCAGGGATCCGGCTTCGCCCCGACACAGCCCGACCACCGCGCGTCGTCCAGCGGCGGCTGCGGCTGCAACTCGCTGACGGCCAGGCAATTGCGGGCCGCGCGGCGCAGGCCGTCCAGCCCGTCGCCCGAGGGCTGCGCCGCGCGGCGTTCCACCGTGGGGTCCAGTAGCACCAGGCCCTGCACGTCAGCGGCGCGGCGCGCGGCGAACAGCCGGCCGTAGAGGCCGCCGGCGGAATGGCCGACCACGATGAACGGCGCTTCGATCCGGGCGGCGTCGAGCGCGGCGTCGAGGTCGCGAGCGATCGAGGCGCCGTCGCGCGGTTCCGGCCCGGCGTCGCTGAAGCCGGAGCCGGCGCGATCGTACGAACAGACCCGCGTGGTGCGGGCCAGCGCCGGCTGCACGGCGTACCAGGCCTGGGAGGTCGCGCCGTAGCCCGACTCCAGCAGGACCGTCGGCGAGCCTCGTCCCGAGCACCGCAGGAACAGGGTGCGGCCGTCGTCCAGGGGCACGCTGCGCCCCGACTGCTTCGCGCGTTCGATCGCGCCGAGGTCGGACGACATGCTGGCCCCGCAGCCGCAGAGCAGGATCGCCAGCGCCGCGACGCCCGTTCGGAAGAGTGTTGCCAGCATCGTCCTGTCCTGGGCCATTGGCAGTGCGCGGTGGGGTGAAGCTAGCCGTTCTCCGCGGCAGTTGGGAGCCGCCGCCGGCAGACCCCGGGCCCTTGTGGCGCTTGGCGCCGCCCGCGGAACGGGGAACGCCGCTCTTTTACCAGCGCACGGATCGTGCGTAGGCTCGAGCGCGAGCAAATTGTCACGACTGGGCGAGATGCTGGCGCGCCCGCGGCAGCGAGGGTTGCGGCGGCCCGCCAATTGCTTAGTAAAGCCCACTAGGCAGGATCTGGGGAGCGTTACGTGGAAACCGTCTACGATTGGATCACCGTCGCGATCTTTGGCGGACTGGTCGTCCTGTTTCTGCACAGATCCGTGCAGCCGGGTGAGCCGCAGGACACGATCCTTCACTACCTGCCGCCGGCCGTGGGTTGCGCCGTCGCCAACTGGTTCGGCAACGAGGGGCAGGGGCTGATCTCGTTCCTGATCGTCCTGGGCGTGCTGATCTATGTGGTGCTGGTGCTCAAGCCGTTCGGCTTCGACTTCAAGTTCCCGAAGAAGCGCTGAGGTTCGTCGCGTCGGCCAAGGCCTAGCCGACAACCGGTCGGGAACCCACCAGTCCACGTCGTCGAAGTAGGAGATGACTGAATGACAGCTTCGGTGCTGGGTGGCCTAGACGCGGCCGCGGGCGCACCCGCTGAGCCCGTCGGCCGCGCCGCGGATCGACTCAGCCTGGCTTTCGTTTGTTCCGGCGATCCGATGAACGTCCTGACCTGGTCCGGGACGCCGCTTTACATGCTGACGGCCCTGCAGAAGGAATTCGACGTCAAACTCGTGGTCAGGCGTCCGTGGGCCCCGTGGTTCATGTTCGCCCGCCGGTCCATTCGAAGGCTGACCCGGGGTGCGATCGATATCTATTGGTCCCCGACCGTGTCTGCGATGGCTGGCGCGGGGGCGATCCGACAAATCGCGAAGGGCGGCTGCGACGTGACGTTCGCCTGCGCCGTCACACCGCTCTGCGCGCACCTGACCCGGCACGGACCCACCGTGTTCGTCTCCGACGCGACCTTGGTGTCGATGATCGACTACTATCCGCGCCTCAAGGCGCTCGCCCCCTGGCTCAAGAAGCGCGCCGCCGGACTTGAAACGCGCTGCATCCAGACCGCCACGATCGCCCATTTCCCCTCGGTATGGGCGACCCAGTCGGCCGCGCACGACCACGGCGGCTCGGCGGATCGTATTGTCCAGCTTCCATGGGGCGCGAACCTGGTTGCGACGGAGTACACCGCGCCCGAAAGGCGGCCCAAGGACGACTGGCGACTGCTCTTCATCGGCGCCGACTGGCCGCGCAAAGGTGGCGATATCGCGCTGGACGCCGTCACCGAGATGCGACGGCGCGGACACGCCGTGCATCTCGACGTCGTCGGAAGCGGGCCGGCGATCCCACGGCAGGTGGAGGGCGTGACGTTCCACGGTTTCCTCGACAAGAACGTCCCAGCCGACAACGAGCGGCTGCAAGCGCTGTTCAAATCGGCCCACGTGTTCTTCCTGCCGACGCAGTTCGAAGCCCTGGGCATCGTGTTCGCGGAGTCCGCGTCGTTCGCATTGCCCTCGGTCAGCTATCGAACGGGCGGGGTGCCTTCCATCGTGGAAGATGGCGAGACGGGCGTGTTGCTGGATGAGGGCGCGTCGGCGTCACAATTCGCCGACGCCCTGATCGCGCTGCTCTCGGATCGTGAGCGCTATGTCCAGATGTCGAATGCGGCCCTGGAAGCCAGCCGGACACGCTTGAACTGGGCGGCTTGGGCGGCCGGCATCCGCGACGTGGTCGAACAGAGGCTGGGCGTTCGCCGGGACGACGGTCAGCGAAAGGTCGCGTAGGGCGGCGGATACCGGCAGCCGTCGCGATGGCGGAACGGCGTCAGCGCACGCCGCCGCTGTCCCCAAGCAGGCAGGGGGCCGTCCGCAGGATGATCGCCAGGTCCAGCCACAGCGACCGCCGCTCCACGTACTCCAGGTCCAGCGCCACGCGGCGGCGGACGTCCTCGGGCGTGTCCACCGGGCCGCGCGAGCCGTTGACCGCGGCCCAGCCGGTGAGGCCCGGCTTGATGCGGTGACGGTGAGCGTAGGTCTCCACCAGCTTGGACGCCTCGGCCCCACCGCTCAGCATGCCAATGGCGTGCGGCCGGGGCCCGACGATCGACATCTCGCCGGTGATGATGTTGAAGATCTGCGGCAGCTCGTCGAGACTGGTCTTGCGGATGAACCGGCCTACCCGGGTAACGCGGTCGTCGTCCGCGCTTACCTGGCGGATGGCCTTGTGGTCGGTGGCCTCGACCCGCATCGAGCGGAACTTCCAGACCACGATCTCCTCGTTCATGTAGCCGTGGCGACGCTGGCGGAAGAAGATCGGGCCGGGGCTGTCCAGGCGGATGGCCAGGGCCACGGTCGCCATCAGCGGCGCGAGCGCGATCAGCCCCAGCACCGACAGGACCAGGTCCATGGCCCGCTTGGCCTGCAGGTAGCCCGACCGCTCGGTCGCGCCCGACACCTGCATCAGGTCGAAATCGGCCAGGCGCCCGATGGCCTGGCTTTCGGTCTCGTCGTCCGTGTCGTCCAGCAGCATCGAGATCGGGTTCGGGATCGGGGCCAGGCGTTCCAGAAGTTGGGCGATCCGCGCGCTGGCCTTGGGCGGCACGGTGACCACGATCCGGTCGACATAGGGCAGGATGCGATGGTCGATCAGATCGGCGGTCTTGCCCAGCACGGGTACGCCGCAGACCTCGGGTCCGACGCGGTCGCGCCGGTCGTCGAAGACGCCCAGGATGTTCACGTCCCGGGTCTTCAGGGCCCGCTTGATCAGGCGCTGGGCGGCGGGCGTGCCGCCGACGATGATCAGGTTGGGGGTGAGGCGCCCGCGTTTGCGGAGCGTCTTCAGGACGAAGCCCCAGCCCAGGTGGGTCGCGCACAGCGCAGCCGCCGCCGTCGCCACCCAGATGGCGCAGCCGATGGCGGGGAACGTGGGATCAAGCACGCCGCAGACCGTGCCCGCGCCGCCCCCGGCGGCGGCGGCGGCGATCAGAAGGCGGCCAAAGCGCCGACGCGAACGCTCGCGCGCGCTCATCACATAGGCTCCCGTGGCGACGAGCAGGATCACGGCCAGCACGGGTGCGCCCAGCCACATCGCCTTGGGCAATTCGATCAGGCGGCTAGCCAGGAAGGAGGCCAGCAGGAGGGCCGTCGCGTCGCCAGCCTGGAACAGGCGCGCGAGACCGGCGCCGGAGACGCGCGTGCGAACGCTCTGGAGTCGTTCCGGCCGCAGGGGGCCGCGACGATGCTGGGCCGGCGTGGCCTCGCTCTCCGAGATGGCGCGGAAGGCGCCGGTGTCGTCCGCCATACTGGCATCCCCAAAACCGTTCGGCGGGGACCCTAGCGGATGGCCCTGAGCGATCGGTTAATCCGGGCGACCAGCGGTCAATAGGCGCGGGCGTCGCCGAAGATCAGGGGCAGGGTGCGCCAGACGATCTTCATGTCGAGGCCGAAGGTCCAGGTGTCGATGTATTCGTTGTCGGACTCGACGCGGTCGACGATGGCCTGCAGATCCTTGACCTCGCCGCGGAAGCCGCACACGGCGGCGTAGCCGGTGAGGCCCGGACGGGTCCGGAAGCGGCGCTCGTAGCCCGGAACCTGCTTGCCCCAGGCCTCGTCGTGGGCGACGGCGTGCGGCCTGGGCCCGATCAGGGACATGTCGCCCCGCAGGACGTTCAGCAGTTGGGGTAACTCGTCGAGGCTCAACTTGCGCAGGATCGCGCCCAGGGCGGTGACGCGGGCGTCGTCGACGGTCGCCTGGCGCACGGTGTCGCCGTCCTCGGCCACGGTCATGGTGCGGAACTTGAAGACGGTGAAGATCTCGCCGTGCAGGCCCGTGCGGCGCTGGCGGAAGAGGGCGGGCCCCCGGCTTTCCAGTCGCACCAGCATTGCGATCGTGAGCAACAGCGGCAGGAACACCAGCAGGGTGCAGAACGACATGGCGATGTCGAACGTGCGCTTGCGCCGGCTGCGAGCGCAGGCGGCGGTGACCAGGGCAGGAGTCGGGGTGGGGGTCGCGACGGGCGGCTTGGCGGTCGGCGGCATCCAGTCCGAGGCCTCTGCGTGGGTCTGGAAGCGGGCCAGATTACTCATAGCAGGCCCTGCGGTCAGGCCGCCCGGTCGCGTGGAGGCTGCGGAGGAAGGCGTCCATCGCCTCGGCGCTCCAGAGCCGGACGCGGAGCTTGGGGCCCTGGGTGTCGATCTCGGTTGAGATATGGGCGTCGCCGTCGACGTCGGCCTCGTGGGCTCCGACGAAGCCGTAGAACGCGGCGCGGATCTGGTCCGCGTCGTCTTCTGCTCGAAATCGCGTCTCAAAACCGGACATTTTCCCCGACCGCCCCGCAGATTACGAGGGGTCCGCAGCAAGAGCCGCGCCACGGGTCCCGTCCCGCCCACTGCGTAATCTTGACTATATTCGGAGGAGGCGACCGTTTGGTTGCAGTCAAGGTTTACAAATCGTCACCAGCCGCTCGCGCGGGACGCTCAGTAGGCCTGCGGATCGCGGAAGATGATGAGGGCGGTCTTGGCCAGAATCGCGATGTCCAGGCCCAGCGACCAGCTGTCGATGTAGAGGTTGTCGGCGGCGATCCGGTCGCGCATGCACCGCAGGTCCTGGATTTCGCCCCGCAGGCCGTTCACCTGGGCCAGCCCCGTCAGGCCGGGTTTGGCGCGGAAGCGATCGACGTAGACCGGGATCAGGTCACCGTAATAATCGTCGTGGGCCAGGGCGTGGGGCCGCGGGCCCACCAGCGACATGTCACCCTTCAACACGTTCAAGAATTGGGGCAGCTCATCAAGGCTGAGCTTGCGCAGCATGCCGCCGATGGCGGTGACCCGCGCGTCGTCGCGCGTCGCCTGCCGGACGTTCCCGCAGTCCTCGGCCACGGTCATGGTTCGAAATTTGTAGATCGTGAAGATGCGGCCGCAGTGGCCGGTGCGCCGCTGCTTGAAAATGACCGGCCCGCCGGACTCCAGCCGCACCGCCATGGCGATGCAGAGCAGCAGGGGTAGGAACAGCAGGAGGGCGAAGAGGGCTCCGGCGATATCTACGGCGCGCTTACCGAGGCTGTTGGCGACATCGGTGGGCTCGGCGGCCAGCAGGACGCGGACCGCGGGCTCTTCAGCCTGCGGGGCCGCACTCACCGTCCTGGCGACGATATCCGTCATCCGAAGCGAAACCCCAGTCCCAAACACACCAACCCGACGTCCCTTCCGACGTCATGGTTGCTTCCTGTTAGCCCTCTTCCCAAACGAACTGTTCACGCTCGTCGGTACTTAATGTGACACAGCCCGAAAATTGGGCGGTGTCGGAGTAGAACCATGCCGTCCGACGTGTCCGTCGAACTGGTGACACACGTTGCCGAAGTCCAGTCGGCCCGCCGCCTTCCGGTCGGCATGGGCCTCGCCATCGGCGCTTGTGCGTCGCTGGCCTTGTGGACCTGCCTCGGCCTCGGCCTTCGCGCGCTGTTCGCCTAGACCGGCCTCATCGCCCGCCTGCGCGAAAACCCACTCAGCCCGCATACTTACGGCATTTTAACCGTCCCCAACGTCAAGGACAATCGAGGCAGGCCGCCACGACCCGGCGCATCGACCCCCAGTTGCCCATCTTGAGGCTTGAAGGCGCTTGCGATCGCCCTCGAAGGCGATAGGTGAGGCCTCGCGGCGCAGGCGTCGCGATGGAGACTTGGCGCTGCCCCCCGACCCTCATCCCAGTTCCGGCGGCCGCGTGTTCGCCGACCTGCCGGCCGCGGCGGCGTGGTTCGGCGACTGGCTGCGCGAGGCGGCGTTGCCGCTCTGGGCCGGCGTGGGGGTCGATCCTGCGGATGGCGGCTTCCGCGAAGCCCTGACCTGGACCGGGGCGCCCCACGATCCGCGGCGGCGGGCCCGAGTGCAGGCGCGGCAGGCGTTCGTCTATGCGACGGCCACGGCCGATGGGATCGAAGGACCCTGGCCGGCGATCGCGCAGCGGGGCCTCGACCGGTTCCTGAGCCAGGCGCGGCGCGAAGATGGGCTGTTCGCCGCGATCCTGGACCTTGAGGGCGCCCCGACCGATCCGGCCGCCTACCTGTACGAACATGCTTTCATCCTGCTGGCGGCGGCGGCGCTGGGGCGCGCCGACCTGGCGCGAGATGTGCGGGGCCGCCTCGATGCGTTCCGGCACGACGCCGGCGGCTTCCGCGAGGCCGGGGCCCAGCCTTTCCAGGCCAATGCGCTGATGCACCTGTTCGAGGCCGCCCTGGCCTGGGAGGCCGCGGGCGGCGACGTCGGCTGGCTGGCGATGTCGGACGAGCTGGCCGAGCTGGCGCTGAGGCGATTTATCGACCCGGCGACCGGGGCGCTGTCGGAGTTCTTCGATCGCGACTGGCGCCGGCTGTCGGGCGAGGCGGGGCTGATCGAGCCAGGGCACCAATTCGAATGGGCCTGGCTGCTGACGCAGTGGGGCGAGACCCGGGGGCGGTCGGAGGCGCTGGCGGCGGCGCAGCGGCTGTTCGAGGTGGGACGCCGGGGTTTCGACCCAGGGCGGAACGTCGCCATGAACGCTCTGGCCGACGACCTTTCGGTCCGCGACGCGGGGGCGCGTCTCTGGCCGCAGACCGAGCACCTGAAAGCCGCCCTGGCGCTGGGTGACGAGGCCGCCGCGCTGCAGGGCGCGAACGGCCTGGCCGCCTATCTGGACACGCCCGTCCGGGGTGTCTGGCGCGAACGGATGCGCGCCGATGGGACCTTCGTCGAGGAGCCGTCGCCGGCCACCTCGTTCTACCACCTGTTCCTGGCGGTCCGCGAACTGGAGCGTTTCGCGGGCGAACCGTGCTAGTCACCCGCGCCATGCAGAACCCCTTCACCCGCACGCCGGCCAGGATCGCCGTGATCGGCCTGGGCTACGTCGGCCTGCCGCTCGCCGTGGCCTTCGCCGCCGCGCACGATGTGGTGGGCTTCGACATCGGCGCCGCGCGCATCGCCGAGCTGCGCCGGGGCGAAGACCGCACCCTGGAGGTGGCCCCGGCCGAGCTGAAGGCCGCCGCGCGGCTGACGTTCAGCGGTGATCCGGCGGCGCTTGCCGACTGCAACGTCTTCATCGTCACGGTGCCGACCCCCATCGACGAGCACAAGCGGCCCGACCTTTCCGCCCTGATGGCGGCCAGCCGCACGGTCGGCGCCGCGATCGGGCAGGGCGGCGTGGTGATCTACGAGTCCACCGTCTATCCCGGCGCGACCGAGGAGGACTGCGTGCCGGTGGTGGCGCAGGTGTCGGGCTTGACCTTCAACCGCGACTTTTTCGCCGGCTACAGCCCCGAACGGGCGAACCCGGGCGACCCTCACCACCGCTTGGCCGATATCGTGAAGGTGACCGCGGGGTCGACGCCCGAGGCTGCCGACTTCGTGGACGCGCTCTATTCGTCGGTGGTGCGGGCTGGCACGCACCGGGCCAGCTCGATCCGGGTGGCTGAGGCCGCCAAGGTGATCGAGAACACCCAGCGCGACCTGAACATCGCGCTCGTCAATGAGTTCGCCCTGATCTTCCACCGCCTGGGCGTCGACACCCAGGAGGTGCTGGCGGCGGCGGCGACCAAGTGGAACTTCCTGAACTTCCGTCCCGGCCTCGTCGGCGGCCACTGCATCGGGGTCGACCCATACTACCTGACCCACAAGGCCGAGACCCTGGGCTACCGGCCCGAGGTGATCCTGGCTGGCCGCCGCATCAACGACGGCATGGGCGCATACGTGGCCCGCGAGCTGGTCAAGGAGATGATCCGGCGCGGCGTGGCCGTGAAGGACTCCCGGGTCCTGGTCATGGGGCTGGCGTTCAAGGAAAACACGCCCGACCTGCGCAACACCCGGGTGATCGACATCGTGCGCGAGCTGGCTGACTACGGCGTAGCGGTGGATGTCTGGGACCCCTGGATCGACCCGGCCTCGGCGCACGAAGAGTATGGCCTGGACCTGGTGAAGACCCCGCCGCAGGGCGCCTATGATGGCGTGGTGGTGGCGGTGGCGCACCGCCAGTTCGTCGAGCTGGGCGCGGCGCGGATTCGCGCCCATGGTCGCCCGGACGCTGTGGTCTTCGACGTGAAGGCCATGTTGGCGAAGGACGAGTCCGACCTCCGGCTCTAGGTTGGCGCCCGATTTTCGGACAAGGCGCCGCTTTGGGCGGCGACTGTCACCGAACCGCAATTTCGAACGGGTAACCGGTTTCCACGCTCCGGCGCTACGGCCAAGGTGGCCTTGCCCTTCGGGGCGTTTCCTCCCTGAACTCGCCGCGCCCCACAAGGGCGCGGCTTTTTCTTGGGCGGCCTCGCGCGGACGAAAAAAGGCCGCGGGGCGAACCCCGCGGCCTTCGTCGTGAACGGAACGACTGGATCAGAAGGTGTAGGCGATCTTTCCGTAGTAGTAGCCGCCGTTGATCCCGAAGGACGAGAACGTCGGGTACTGGGTCACGTAGCCGTTGGCGTTCCCGGTCAGGAAGGTGTTGCGGTAGGCCGTGTTCAGCTTGTCCGGGTACTTGTTGAACAGGTTGTTCGCGCCGATGGTCAGCTTCACGGGCTCGATGATCCGGTAGCTGATCTCAAGGTCCGTGATGAACGTGGCGTCGATCTTGTTCTTGAAGCAGGTCGGCGAGGTCGCGCCGGTGGCCAACGAACAGCCGGTGCGGCTGTCGTAGCGTGACGCCGGCCCATAGAGCGTCTCCTTCAGGTTCACCGACAGCTTGTCCCAGGTCCAGAACGCGCCGAGCACGAAGCGGTACTTGGGCGAGGTGGTCTCCAGGTTGCCGATCGAGGTCAGGTCGAACAGCGACGCGCCGGCGAGCTGGGCCGGCGGGGCGGCAATCTTGGTGACCTCGGTGTCGGTGTAGTTGCCGGTGAACGACCACTGGATGCTGCCCCAGTCGGCGAGGTCGGTGCTGGTGGTGAGCACCAGTTCGGCGCCGCGGGTGCGGGTGTTCAGGCCGTTGGTGAAGATGTTGATCCCGGTCTGGGTGACGGTGGGATCCAGCACGTTGCCGTTGGCGATGATCGCCGCCCGCACCGCCGGCAGGTTGACGTCGCCGCCCGAGCCGAAGAGCGAGCCGGAGCCCACGACCCGGTCACGGATGCTGATCTGGTAGATGTCGAGGGTGGCGGTGATTCCATGGCCCGGGTGGGCCACGAAGCCGACGCTGAAGTTCCGCGACTTCTCGGGATCCAGGCCGTTGACGCCCACCAGCGCGGCGGCGGCCGAGTTCGGCGGCAGCTGCACGAAGGCCGACGTCGGCGAGACGTTGGTCGCCGAGTAGTAGCTCTCGGCCAGCGTCGGCGCCCGGAAGCCCGTGCTGGCCGTGCCGCGGATGGCGAACATCTCGTTGAAGTCGTAGCGGCCGGTGCCCTTGACGATGAAGGTGTCGCCGAAGTCGCTGTAGTGCTCGTAGCGGGCCGCGAGGTCGAGCTTCAGGGGCTCGGTGGGCGACAGCGCCACGTTGCCATAGACCGCATAGCTGCGCCGCTTGTGCTTGCCGGCGTCGGTGAACTGGAAGCCCGGATAGGACTGCGAGCCCTCCTTGTACCGTGAGCCGGCGTCGCCCGGCTTGATCTCGTAGCTTTCGCGCCGGTACTCGCCGCCGAAGGCCACGTTCATGGGCCCGGCCATGCCCACATCGTACTCCTTGGAGAGGTCGAGCTGGGAGGTCCACTGAGTGAAGATGAACGCGCCGGCGTAGAAGTCGGTGGGCGACTGGCCCGGCGTCGTGGCCGTCGAGGTGTCGATGTAGAGCGACCGGTTGAGCGAGTCCTTCACGTAGATCGACACGTCGTCCTTGCCGTAGGTCGAGGCCAGGTCGAAGTTCCAGCCGCCCGCCATCTGGCCCTTCAGGCCCGCGGTGGCCGAGTAGTCGGTCTCGTAGATCACTTCGCGCGGGCTGAAGCCGAACGGCCGGGGAACCGTGCCATCGCGGCCGACGACTAGGTTCGGCACGCGCCAGTTCTCGTAGGCCGAGGCGTATTTGTCGCCGTAGGTGCCGAAGCTGTAGAGCTCGACCCCACCGAACTCGATGCCGAAGTTGTAAGCCCCGATATTGAGCCGGTACTCCGCATCGCCGGTGATGCGGTTCATGTAGGGGAAATCAGGATGGGTCGCGAGCTGCGGATAGCGCGACAGCCGCGACGCCGAATTGATGTTGAAGGTGGTGTTGGTGGCCCGCGGGTCGACGTCGCCCCGGAAGCTGTAGTCGTGGTAGCGCGTCTGGTAGGTCAGGTTGAGGTAGGAGTTCGGCACCGGCTGGAAGCCGACGTTCAGCGTCAGGTCCGCCGTCTCGCCGCCGCCGCTCATGTACTTGCCGGCGCTGGCCGTGACCGACCCGCCCTCGCTCGCATCCTTCAGGATGATGTTGATGACGCCGGCGATGGCGTCGGAGCCGTACTGGGCCGCGGCGCCTTCCTGCAGCACCTCGATGTGGCTGACGGAGCCCAGGCTGACGAAGTTCAGGTCGGCGGCCGCGCCGCCCTGGAACGGCCCGCCGAGGACCGCGAGGTTGGCCGTGCCGTGGCGCCGCTTGCCGTTGATCAGCACCAGGGCATGGTTGGGCGACAGGCCGCGCAGCTTGGCCGACAGCGTCAGGTTGGCCGTGTCGCCGCCGAACGCCTGGGCGTTGAAGGACGGAACGTTCTGCGCGATCGCCTGGATCAGGTCGGTCTGGCCCACGCGCGAGAGCGCCGTGGAATCCAAGACCGTGATCGGCGCCGGGCTGTCGACCGCCCGAAGGCCCGTCGTACGCGTGCCGGTCACGATGACCGCGTCCAACTCGGCCGTCTCAGCGGCTCCGTCGGCTTCGGCGGCCTGGACAACGCCCGCCATGGCGACGCCCAGGACCAGGGCGCTTACACCCGCGAACAATCTTCTCATTATTAAGACCCCCTCGTTTTCGATGTGGGCCCTTCTCGGCGTCATCCCCTTCGCGGCGGTCGCCTAAGCATCGGCGTCGTTCCGCTGGGCCAGCACCACGTGCGTGGTCCGGGGAGTCAATAAGCCCCACGAGACGCCTCGCACGGGTATTTGTTTCATGATGAAAATATTAGCTCGAAAGCATCACTTCGAAGCATGATTATTGATTTTGGCGAGTTCGCAGAATCGACAGTGGCGACGGATGCTGAATTTACAAAACTGACATCCGCGTCAATTGACCATTTGTTGTGCGTGAACTGCCACGTCTCCGGCCAATGCGCCGGTAAACTGCTCAAAGTCTGGTCGCCTGCCTTGTCAGTCCGGCTACGACCCAGCCGTCTGTCGCCACTCGCCGGGCGCGGCGGGGGCATGAGCGATGGAGCGGGTCGTGGGCTTAAGTCGTCGAGGTTTCCTGCACAGGATCGGAGCAGTGGGCGGCTATGCGGCGGCCTATTCGGCGATGGTCAGCCTGGGTCTGATGGCGACGCCGGCCAAGGCGGGGCCGCTGCAGCTGCCGGCCAACCTGGGCGCGGGCAAGAGCGTGGTGGTGCTGGGCGGCGGCATCGCCGGCCTGACCGCGGCCTATGAGCTGGAGCGCGCCGGATTCGCGGTCACCCTGCTGGAGGCGCGGGACCGGGTGGGCGGGCGCAACTGGACACTCCGCGACGGTTCCAAGGTGGAGATGGTCGGGGAGGCGACCCAGACCGTGTCGTTCTCGGACGGCCTCTACATGAACGCCGGCCCGGCGCGGATCCCCAGCCATCACGAAGGCCTGCTGGGGTATTGCGACAAGCTGGGCGTGCCGCTGGAGGTGGAGATCAACTCCAGCCGCAGCGCCTATTTCTGGTCCGCCGGGTCGAACGGCGGCAAGCCGATCCAGATGCGCCAGGGCGTGAACGACACCCGTGGCTACATCTCCGAGCTGCTGGCGAAGGCGCTGAACAAGGGCGCCCTGGACCAGGACCTGACCGCCGAGGACAAGCAGAAGCTGCTGCCGTTCCTCAGGGCCTATGGCGACCTGGACCAGGGCATGGCGTTCAAGGGCACCGAGCGCTCCGGCTTCGCCCAGCTTCCGGGGGCGGCCTCGCAGTTCGGCAAGGGACGGGACCCGCTGCCGCTCAAGGAACTGCTGGCCAACGACCAACTCCCCACGACGCTCTTCGAAGACGTGGTCTACATGCAGGCCACGATGTTCCAGCCCGTGGGCGGGATGGATCGGATCGCCGACGGCTTCCAGCGCGCGATCAAGAGCCAGATGATCCTGAACGCCGAGGTGCTCCAAATCCGGCAGACGGCCGGCGGCGTGGCGGTGGCCTGGCGCGATCGGGCCGGCGGCCCGAACCAGGTGGCGCAGGCCGACTTCGCGATCGTGACCATCCCGCTCAACATCCTGGCCAAGATCGACACCAACTTCGACAAGCCAGTGAAGGCCGCCATCGCCGCCGTACCTTACGACTATTCGAACAAGATCGGGTTCGACGCACCACGCTTCTGGGAGAAGCAGCAGATCTTCGGCGGCATCTCGTTCGTCGGCGGCGACACCGGTCTGGTCTGGTATCCGTCGAACGGTCTGCACACCGAGCGCGGCATGCTGCTGGCCTGCTACGGCTCGGGCCCGAACGCCAAGGGCTTCGCCGCCCGCCCGTTGGAGGAACAGGTCGCGATCGCCCGGGGCGTCGTCGGGCGTCTGCATCCTGGCCACGAGGCCGAGCTTTCCAATCCGGTGGTCGTGAACTGGAGCAAGATCCCGTTCAATCTGGGGCCCTGGCCCTCCTGGCCAGGCGCCGCCGGCCAGGAGGGCCACCTGGACGATCCGGCCTATCGCCTGCTGAACGAACCGCACGGCCGCGTCTATTTCTCAGGCGCCCACTTGTCGCAGATGCCGGGCTGGCAGGAAGGCGCTGTGCTTTCCGCGCAGCGGACCCTAGGCCAGATCGCGACCCGCGTGTCACAGTCGGTCGCGGAGCGTCGCGGCGCGCGGCCCGCGGCCTGAATCCTATCCTTCGAGGGGAGACCATCAATGCACAAAGCCATCCTGCCCGCCGTCCTGCTTGCGCTCGCGGCGGGCGCAGCCCAGGCTCAGAACCTCCACGTCAACCCGGCGAACAGCGCCATCTCCAGCGCGGTGAAGGTGCCCGCCGGGTCGGAGATGCTCTACGTCAGCGGGATCACGCCGGATCCGGTGGCGGGCGCGCCGGCGGCCACGCCGTTCGGCGACACCAAGACCCAGGTCGCCAGCATCCTGACCAAGATCCAGGGGATCATGAAGGCCCAGGGCTATGAGCTGAGCGACAGCGTCATGATGCGCGTGCTGCTGGTCGGCGACCCGGCCAAAGGCGGCGGCATGGATTTCGCCGGCATGATGGAATCCTACAACCAGTTCTACGGGCCGCTGAAGACCAAGCCGGCCCGCATCACATCCCAGGTCGCCGCGCTGGTGCGGCCGGGGATGTATGCCGAGATCGAGGTTCAGGCGGCCAAGGCTCCCGCGAAATAGCGTCTAACGGTCGGCGGGCGTCGCACGCAGCGCGGCGCTCACGGCCGGGGCGTTGAGCGCGACCAGGGCTTGGCCCATGGCCTCCCGGTAGCAGGCCGAGCGCCGCACCGCCTGCTGGTAGTCGCGCAGGCTGAAACCGGACGCGCCGCAGGCGCGCACGGCGGCGCGGTCCAGGCGATCGGCCATGACCTCGGCGCCGGCGGGCGTCGAGAGGTCCAGGCCCGCCGGCGAGACGGCGACCGAGGTGGTGACGGTCGGCCCGGCGACGGCGGGGGCGGCCAGGGCCAGCGCAAACAGCGCCGGAAGGGCGAAAAGCTTCATGGGGTACTCCTTCCTGGGGCCGGTCGTGCGCCGGCCCTTGTCGTTGGGGCCTACCTAGTGCGCGTCATTGAGGCGCGAAACCCAACGGACCGCTCATTTCACGGGCATGCGAGCGAAAATAGCGCCAGTTCGATGAAAATGGCTTTGGGACGCCTGTAACCCGAGCGGGGCCTTGAGCCCGGTCCGGAGTCGCGCGAGCTTCGGCCCATGGATCGTCGCAGACTTCTCACCCTGGGCGCGGCCGGCCTCGGCCTGACCGCCGTCCCTTTCGCCGCCGGCGCCGCAGATCTGCCCATGCGCCTGCCGAACGCTCCGCCGCCCATCGGCCGGGGCGAGCGCGAGGCCCGCATCGCCAAGGCGCAGAAGCTGATGCGCGAGCAGGGGATCTCGGCCCTGCTGGTCGAGCCGGGGTCCAGCCTGATCTATTTCACCGGCGTCCACTGGAGCCGCAGCGAGCGGCTGACGTGCGCGATCATTCCCGTCGAAGGTGAGGTCGGCGTGGTGACCCCCTTTTTCGAGGAGCCCTCGGTGCGGGAGAGCCTCGGCGTCCAGGCCCAGGTGCGCACCTGGCAGGAGCATGAGGACCCGCTGGCCCTGGTCGCCGGCTGGCTGAAGGACCGCAAGCTGGGCGCGGGCGTGATCGCCATCGAGGAGACCAACCGCTACTTCATCGTCGACGGCCTGAAGCGGAACCTGCCCACCGCCACGCTGAGGAACGGCGCTCCGGTGGTGCGCGGCTGCCGGATGATCAAGTCGCCGGCCGAGATCGCCCTGATGCAGCACGCGTCGGACATCACCATCGCGGCCTACCGCTATGCGATCCCGCAGGTGCAGGCCGGCATGCGGCCGGCCGACATCGGCCGGATGATGAACCAGGCGACGATGGCCCTGGGCGGCGAGCCGGAGTTCGAGCTGATCCTGCTGGGCGAGGCGGCGGCCTATCCTCATGGCTCAGGCAAGCCCCAGACGGTCAAGGCCGGCGAGGTGGTGCTGATGGACTGCGGCTGTACGGTGCAGGGCTACCAGTCCGACATCTCGCGCACGTTCGTCTTCGGTGAGCCGACGGCCAAGCAGCGGAAGGTCTGGAACGAGGTGCGGCAAGGCCAGCAGATCGCCTTCGAGGCGGCGAAGCTGGGCCTGGCGGCCGGCAGCGTGGATGATGCCGCGCGGGGCTACTACGTCGGCCTCGGCTATGGGCCGGACTATAAGCTGCCCGGTCTGTCCCACCGCACCGGCCACGGCATCGGCCTGGATGGGCACGAGCCGGTGAACCTGGTGCGCGGCGAGACGACGAAGCTGGCCCCCGGGATGTGCTTCTCGGACGAGCCGGGCATCTACATCCCGGGCGAGTTTGGCGTACGCCTGGAGGATTGCTTCCACATGACCGAGGCGGGTCCGAAGTGGTTCTCGCAGCCCTCGGTCTCGATCGACAAGCCGGTCTAAGAGCATGAACCTTTGGTTGGCGGCCGGCGGGGCGCTCAGCGCGCTCGCCGCGGCGACGCACCTGGCAATCATCGTGGGCGGGCCGGCTTGGTACCGGTTCTTCGGCGCCGGGGAGCGCCTCTCCCAGGCCGCCGAGCGCGGCTCACCCATGCCGGCGGTGGTCACGGTGGGTATCGCCACGGTGCTGGCGGTCTGGTCGGCGTATGCCTTCTCCGGCGCCGGCCTCATCCCTCGGCTGCCACTGCTGCGCTTCAGTCTGGTGGCGATCAGCGCGGTCTATCTGGCGCGAGCCTTCTTGTTCGTGCCGGCCCTCGCGCTCAAGGGGCTGCCGGTGAAGGCCTTTGCCGTCTGGAGTTCGCTGATCGTGCTGGTCTACGGCCTCGTCCATGCGGTCGGCGTCTGGCAGGCCTGGGACCAGCTGGGCTAGGCGGGTTCCACGAAGGCGGCCAGGTTGGCCAGGCTGGAGTCCATCCCGGCCTGATGGTCCTCGGGGCTGATGCCGGGCGGCACGTCGGCGATGGCGACGTCGACGCGGGTCCCGCCGCCGGTCGGCGTGAGCGTGGTCGTGATGGTCATGGCGCCGGCGAAGGCTGCGTCGTCGGACTCGAATGCGACGCGCTCGACGATCCGCCGACCCGGGATCAGTTCGACGAAGCGGCCCTCGAAGACGTCGGCCTTCTCCGAAGTCTTTCCCAGGCCATCGCCCAGATAGACGAAAGCCATGCGGTATAGGCCGCCCTCGCGCGGCTCGAAGGCGTAGATCTCCGCCGTCATGCCCTCGGGCGGCCGCCAGGCGGCGATAGCGTCCGGGTCGAGGTAGGCTCGGTAGATGGCCGGCGGCGGCGCCTTGATCAGCCGCGAGGCCCTGTCGACCCGCGCCATCGCCTCAGACCCCGTAGTACTCGCGATACCAGTCCACGAAGCGGCCGACGCCGACCTCGACGGTGGTGGAGGGGGCGTAGTCGAGCACCGTCCGTGTCTCGGTGGTGTCGGCCTCGGTGCGCGCCACGTCGCCGGGCTGCATGGGCATGAAGTTGATCTCGGCCTTGCGACCCAGCTTCTCCTCCAGCACCTGGATGTAGCGCATCAGCTCGACCCGGCGGCTGGCCCCCAGGTTCAGGATGCGCCAGGGCGCGGCGCTGGTGGCCGGATCAGGGGCCTCCGAGTTCCAGGCCGGGTTTGCGGCGGGTGGCCGGTCGAGTGCGGCGACCAGTCCGTCGACGATGTCGTCGACGTAGGTGAAGTCGCGCTGCATCCGGCCCTCGCCGTACACGTCGATCGGCTGGCCCTTGAGGATGGCGTCGGTGAATTTGAACAGCGCCATGTCGGGCCGGCCCCACGGGCCGTAGACGGTGAAGAAGCGGAAGCCCGTGGAAGGGACGCCGAACAGGTGGGCGTAGGAGTGGGCCATGCTCTCGTTGGCGAGCTTGGTGGCCGCATAGAGCGTGATCGGGTGGGTGGCCGCGTCGTGGACGTTGAACGGCAGGTTGTTGTGGTTGCCGTAGACCGAGCTGGTGGAGGCGAACACCAGGTGCTTCGGCTGGACCGCGCGGCAGCCCTCCAGGATGTTCAGGAAGCCGACGACGTTGGAGTCCACGTAGGTTTCCGGGCTCTCCAGGCTGTAGCGGACCCCGGCCTGGGCGGCGAGGTTGACGACCCGCTCGGGCTTCACCTCGGCGAAGAGGGCAGGCACGCCCTCACGGTCGGCCAGGTCCAGCTTGGCGTGCCGATAGCCCTTGTGCCCCTCCAGGATCGCCAGGCGGGACGCCTTCAGCTTGGGGTCGTAATAGGAGTTCAGGCTGTCGAGGCCGACCACCGTCTCGCCGCGTTCGAGCAGCCGGCGGGTCAGGTGGAAGCCGATGAAGCCGGCCGAGCCGGTGACCAGGGTCGTCAATGCGTCGCCTCACTGCCTGCGCCGATGCGCAAGCGTGCCTAGCGGCGACCGGGTTGCAAGGCGATTAAGTTCTCAGCGCGCGGTCAGGCCCACCACGTCGCGCAGCCGCGAGACCCGGGCCGCCTCGGCCGTGGCGGTGTTGCGGGCGTCCAGCACGTCGCGCGCGCGCATCTGCGAGAGCACCGGGAAGATCGCGGACAACATGGCGACCAGCAGGCCTAGGCGACCTTCGCGCCAGCCGCCACGACCGACATAGCCGCGCAGGAAGGCCCCTGCGCCGGCCAGGAGGCCCGAGGCGAGCCTGGCCGGAGGCCCGGCGTCGGCCATGTCCTCGGCGGCCAGGCCGGTGAAACGGTTGAGACGCTCCATCAGGGCGCCGATGTCGCGGCCCAGCGAACGGCGGATGGCGCCCGTCAGCGCGCCGCCCGAGCGACCGGCCATCACGGCGGGGGCGTTGAGGCGGCGGGGCTCCCAGGCCTTCAGGCCGCGCTTGTAGAGGCGCGGCTCAATGCGGCTGCTCAGCGCGCCGGCCCAGCCTTCGCGGATCAGGGTCTCGCCCACGTAGTTGTCGATGGGAAGCTGGTACCAGTCGCCGGTCGGGCGCATCTGCAGCACCGCGCGGATTTCCCAGGCCAGGGCGGCGTCCACCAGCTCGTCGGGGTCGATCTCCAGGATCCAATCGCCGGAGCAGGCCTCGGCGCCGGCGGCCTTGCGCTGGCTCTCGAGCGGAAAGATGCCGTCGATGACGATGGCGCCCTGGCGGCGCGCGACGTCCTGGGAGCGGTCCGTGCAGCGGTCAGCGACCACCACGATCTCATCGCAGAAGGAAAGTTTGCGCAGGCACGCCGACAGCTGCGCATCCTGGTTCTGCACGCAAACGAGCGCAGATAGCCTGACCACCCCGAACGCTCCCATCCCGACAACCCCGTTACGAGATAAGACGCCGCCCACGAGGGCCGCCCCCCAGGCCAAGCTTTACAATTTGTTCAGAATGCGGCGCCGAGTCGGCTGCGGGGCCTCGGTGCAACGCCCGGTGCGGAATTCAAAACTCCGCGGACAGCCGCATGCCGACGGTGCGCGGGCGCTGAGGGGTGGCTTGGCGTACGCCCTGACGACTGAAGCTGAACGGGTTGCCGTAGGCGAAGGTGTCGCCCTCCTCGTTGGTGGGGTTGGTGACATAGGCGCTGAGGCGCCAAGCCTCGGTGGCCACCTCGGCGGAGAGCTGAGCCCGAAGGTAGTGCCCCATGCGAGACGATTGATTAGCGTCGAAGCTGACGGTGGCGCGGCCCACGTAGCTAGCCTCGCCGATGAACCGGAACGTGAGATCGCCCATGAGCGGTCGTTCGTAGACCGCCAGCAGGCCGCCCGAGACGTCGGGCACGCCCGGCAAGTGGTCGGCGACCGGCTCCTGGAAGGCGGGGTTGGGGTTCTTGATCTGCGAGTCGGAGATCAGGCCGTTGAGTTGGAGCGAGAGCCCGAAAGGCCAGTCGTAGGCGACCTCGGCCTCGAGGCCGACGATGCGCGCGTCGCTGACGTTGGCCGTGTAGGCGAGGCCCGACGTCCGATATCGGTCGGTCTGGATGCGGACCCAGTCGTCGTAGTAGGCGGCGGCGCGGACGCCCAGGCGGTTGTCGAACCGCCGCAGCTTCACGCCCAGTTCGTAATTGCGCAGCCGATCCGGGGTGAAGGTGGTCCGATCGGGACGGATGGGGAGGAACCCGCTGGAATTGAACCCGCCGGGCCGATAGCCCTCGGTGATCAGCCCGTAGACGAGATCGCCGTTCGAGAACCTCCGCTGCAGGGAGATTTTCGGCGAGAAGCCGTTGAAGGTGCGCGCCTTGTCGAAGAACCGGGGCTGGTAGGGCCGGATGATGTCGAGCGCGGCCGTCGTATGGACCCGCGTCTCGAAGAGACGACCACCCAGGGTGACGCTCCAGCCGCGGCCCAGCTCGTAGGAGCCCTCGCCATAGACTGCATATTCGCGCTGTCGGTCCTTCCGGGTCTCGGTGTAGGCGGTCGTCACCTGACCTCCGGTCGACAAGAGTCCGACCGAGGAGGGGCTACGCTCCAGCGTGCGCGCCGCATATCCGCCCAGCAGCCAGTCGAACCGGCCTCGTCCGGACGAGCGTACGACCAAGTCCTGGACCAGCAGGTTCGAGCGCGTGGCTTCGGTGAAGACGCCGAGGTCCTGCCGTGTGCCCAGGCCGTTGAGCGGAGCCATCGGGTCGTCGGGGTCGAAGGCGGCGAACGCGTCGAACTGGCTGGAAAAGACGTGGTGGACGTAGCTGGTCGATGAACTGAAACTGCCCCACTCGAAATCGCCCTGCAGCGTGACGCCACCGTACGAGAAGTCGTTGTTGTGCGCCTCGCGGATCCGGTTCCGGCGCTCCCCCGGCGCGAAGATCGGGGATCCGTCCTCCAGGCCGATGCCTAGCGAGTCCGTAGAGTCGGGCCCGGTCGACATGCCGACGATCACATATTGTGTGTCGTTGGAACGCAGGTGTTGGGTCGCCGCGAGCGCATCGAGGCGCCAGTGGTCATCGAAGCGGACGCGCAGGGCGATGCGCCCACCGTCCCGGCGGGTTTGGTCGACGTTGGCGATGCGCAGGTTCGTGTCGTCGAGGTAGCCGCCCTGGAGGTCCTCGTAGGCGGCGATGCGGACGCCGATCCGGTCCTTCACCAGCGGCAGGCTGGCATAGCCTTCCAGTTCGTGGCTCCGCTCGCCGCCCTTGGTCCAGGAGACGCCGCCCGCTGCGCCTGCGTGGCTCCGCTCCAGGTCGGGCTTGCTGGTGACGATGCGGTAGATGCCGGCCAGCGAGCCGGAGCCGTAGAGCGCGCCCTGCGGCCCGCGCACCACCTCGACGCGATCGATGTCCACCAGTCGCAGGTCGGGGTCGGGGGCGTTGTAGTTGATCGGGGCGTCGTCGAGGTAGGTCGAGACTGTCGAACGGGTCCGGCCCGTGAAGGCGCCGTCCGACAGGCCGCGGATCAGCAGCTTGTCGCGGCCCGGACCCAGGTTGGTGGTGAGCACGCCGGCGAGCTGGCCGATGGTCTGGCCGACATCCACCGCGCGGGTGGCCGCGATCTGGTCTCGGGAGATCGCGCTGACACCGGCGGGGAGCTGCTCCAGCGACGCGGGGCGCTTGGTGGCGGTGACGACGATCTCGGAGACCAACGCGGGCGCGCGCGGGGCGTCGTGGTCGGGCGGCGGCGCACGCGGCGCGGCGGCGGGCAGGATGCGGACGGTTCGCGCGTCGATGATCGTGTAGCGGCAGGGCGCCCCGTCCAGCAGGCGGTCCAGCGCTTCCCGGATGCTGTGGCGACCGGACAACTCGACGCGGCCGCCCGAACCACAGTTGGCCGTGCCCACGACGGAGATATTGGCCTGCAGGCCCAGGTCGATCAGGGCGTCGGTATAGGATCGAGGCGGAATGCCGAAGCGCAGGCGCGCGTCGGCAGCCTCAGCGCGCCCTGCCAGACAGGCGAGGGCGGCGCCGCCCAGCATCGCACGCATAGACAGGCTGCGCCTGAATATGGCTCCACATCCCCATTATCGGTCCGACGCAGTATCGCGCCGCAGGACCACGCCCGCGCCGGAACGTACAGCGGTAATGGGAACCAGCAAGGCCAGGCGGCGGATTACCGCAGCCTGATCGTCGAGGATCAGGACGCCGGAAATGGGTTCCGCCGCCAGTTCGGGGTCTTCGATGCGGATCGGGTCAGCAAACTGCTGGTTGAGGTCGGCGATCACCTCGCTCAGAGGCTGCTGCCGGTAGACCAGGCGGCCCGACCGCCAGCCCAGCACCTCGTCGGGCTCCGCGGCGGCGACGCGGGCCAGGGCCGCGCCTTCCATGTGGTCCAGGCGTTGGCCAGGGTGCAGGCGATAGGCCTTGCCGGCCGCGCCCTCGGCGGGACGGACCTCCACGGCGCCGCGGGCCACGGTGACGGACAGCTTGCCGGCCAGCCGGCGGACGTCGAACTGGGTGCCGACCACGCGCACCGTACGGTCGCCGGCGGCTACGAGGAACGGGCGGCGCGCATCATGGGCGACCTCGAACACGGCCTGGCCCTCGGCGAGCGTGACGTGGCGGCCCTCGCGGCCGAAGCTGACGGTGAGGCGCGTGCCGCCATTGAGGTCGATCGTGGAACCGTCGGCCAGCCGCACGGTCCGATGCTGGCCCTTGGCGGTCACATAGCTGTCGGGCTCGGGGGCGGCGAACTGCGGGGCGATCAATATCGCCAGCGTCGCGGCGGCGGCCACCGCTCCGAAGCCCACGAAGGCGTGGCGGCGCGAGGACGGGACGCCCCGGCGCTCGGACAGGCCGCATGAGACTTCGTCGCCGGCGGCGGCATAGGCATGGGAGACCGCAAGGGCCGCGTCGAAGGCCGCGGCGTTCTCGGGGGAAGCCGACAGCCAGGCGTCGAAAGTCACCGCCTCGGCGTCGCCGAGGTCGCCGGCTTCGAGCCGCACGACCCATGCCGCGGCGTCTTCGCGCCGTGCATCGTCGCCGTATCGCCGAGCGTCGATCATGAACCCTTCCACAGCCCCCGCGTGCGGCGGCCCGTCGCAGGGATAGACGCCGCCGCGCGAGGCCGCCCCCCAGTCGAGCGGTGCAATTCCTGGTAGATCATCGGCCAAGCTTCGCGGTCAGGGCCTTGAGCGCGGCCGAGATGTGTTTTTCCACCGATTTCACCGACAGCCCCATGACCTGGGCCGTGTCGGCGTGGCTGCGGCCTTCCAGCTTGTGCAGGCGGAAGGCGCGCTGCATCTGCGGCGGCAGCTCGGCCACGGCGTCGACCAGCTGGCGCAGGCGCTGGCGCGAGGCCACGGCCTCGTCGGCCGGGATATCCTCGGCCACGTCCTCATCCCCCATCGAGGCGTGGGCGACGCGGCGCCAGGCGGCGTCGCGGGCGGTGGCGCGGGCCTCGCCGCGGGCGCGATCCAGCATGACGTTGGTGGCGATACGGTAGATCAGGGCGACGGGGTTCTCGGCCGTGACCGCCGGGTCGCGCGTGGCCAGCTTGACGTACAGTTCCTGGGCCAGGTCCTCGGCGACGATGCGCGAGCCCGACCGCGCGGCGAAGAACCGGACCAGATTGGCCCGCCGCTCCAGGTAGATCTCCAGCAGCGGGTCGGTCGGCTTCGGCGACGGCGCCTCGGGGTCGGTCACCTGGCTCACGCCGACGACCGTCCGCGCCCGCGCTGGCGGCCGGGCGAAAGGGTCGGGCTCTGACGAGGCTGATCCATGGGTGCGCGAACGGTGGAACCTGACACAAGACATGCCCCATTCCGCAGCCCGCGCCAACTTCGCCGCCAAAGCGGCGGGGGGCAGGGCGGTTCGGCGGCGTCTAGGCTTGGACGCCACATGGTTGGCGGCGCCTCGCGGCGGCCGTTCCTGGGGGTTGGCGTCACGGCGTGCGGGTCGCGGGGGAGCGGCCCGCACGTTCACCCCCCGATTCGTGGCGGCCGCCGCTACGCGGTCCAGCCAGGCGACTTATCCACAGGCCTAGGCGGAAATCCTCCAACCAGATCAGTGCGATCACGCGGAGTCGAAGGCCTCGCGGCTGGCCTAAGGTATGCAGACGCCGCTTCTCATTCTATGGAGTTGCTCTCGGTGAGAGAGCACGTGGGTGCAGCACGCTGTGCCGAAATGGGGCCCAAGGAGTAGTCGTCTATGAGCCTGAAGACCGTCCCGGGACTTGAGCCCGCGCCGACGCGCCACGCCAAACTCGTACAGTGGGTGCGCGAGGTCGCCGACCTGGCCCAGCCCGACCGCGTCGTCTGGTGCGATGGATCGGACGAGGAGTGGATCCGCCTGACGGGCGAACTGGTGGCCGGCGGCACGCTGAAGCCGCTGAATCCGCAGAAGCGGCCGAATTCCTTCTACGCCGCTTCCGATCCGCGCGACGTCGCTCGCGTCGAGAGCCGCACATTCATCTGCTCGGAAAGGCCCGAGGACGCCGGCCCGACCAACAACTGGCTCGACCCCGCCGAGATGCGCGCCGACCTGAAGGACCTCTTCAAGGGCGTGATGCGCGGCCGGACCATGTATGTCGTGCCGTTTTCCATGGGTCCGCTGGGCTCGAAGATCAGCCAGCTTGGCGTCGAGATCACCGACAGCGCCTATGTGGCCGTGTCGATGAAGATCATGACCCGCATGGGCCAGGGCGCGCTCGACATGCTGGGCGAGGACGGCTTCTTCGTACCGGCAGTCCACTCGGTGGGCATGCCGCTGGTCGACGGCGTCAAGGACGTCGCCTGGCCCTGCAACGAGATCAAATACATCGTCCACTTCCCCGAGAGCCGGGAAATCTGGTCGTACGGCTCGGGCTACGGTGGCAACGCGCTGCTGGGCAAGAAGTGCTTCGCGCTCCGCATCGCCTCGGTCATGGCTCGCGACGAGGGCTGGTTCGCCGAGCACATGCTGATCCTCAAGCTGACCTCGCCGGAGGGCGCGTCGAAGTACGTAGCCGCCGCCTTCCCGAGCGCCTGCGGCAAGACCAACATGGCGATGCTGCGGCCGACCCTGGCCGGCTGGAAGGCCGAGACCATCGGCGACGACATCTGCTGGATGCGTTTCGGAGACGACGGCCGGCTCTATGCCATCAACCCGGAGGCGGGCTTCTTCGGCGTGGCCCCCGGGACCGGCATCGAGACCAACAAGAACGCCATCGACGCGCTTTGGGGCAATTCGATCTTCACCAATGTGGCGCTCACCGACGACGGGGACGTGTGGTGGGAGGGTCTGACGCCGGAGGCGCCGGCGCACCTGATCGACTGGAAGGGCCGCGACTGGACCCCGGACAGCGACGAGCCCGCCGCGCACCCGAACGCCCGGTTCACCGTCCCGGCCTCGCAGTGCCCGGTGGTCGCGCCGGAGTGGGAAGACCCCGCCGGCGTGCCGATCTCGGCCATCCTGTTCGGCGGCCGCCGGGCGTCGGCGGTGCCGCTGGTGACCGAGGCCCGCGACTGGCGGCACGGTGTGTTCATGGCCTCGAACGTGGCGTCGGAAGGCACCGCAGCGGCCGAGAACGCCATCGGCGAGCTGCGCCGGGACCCGTTCGCGATGCTGCCCTTCTGCGGCTACAACATGGGCGACTACTTCGGCCACTGGCTGAAGATGGGCGAGACCCATGACGCCGCGAAGCTGCCGCGCATCTACTTCGTGAACTGGTTCCGCAAGGACGAACGGGGCAAGTTCGTCTGGCCGGGCTACGGCGAGAACAGCCGTGTGCTGAAGTGGATCGCTGAGCGTCTCGACGGCAAGGCCGAGGCGGTGGACACGGCGATCGGCCGGGTTCCGACCAGAGCCAGCCTGGACACCTCCGGCCTGACGCTCACCGACGCCCAGCTCGACCTGCTGCTGACGGTCGACCCGGCCATCTGGACCCAGGAAGCGGCCCTGATCCCGGCCTTCTACGAGCGCTTCGGCGAGACGACGCCGAAGGCGCTTTGGGAGGAGTACGAGGGCCTCGTGGAGCGCCTGCAGGCGGCGAAGGACGAGATGGCGGACGACGACAAGGTGGTGGCGGCGGAATAGCCGCCATCTTCCGGTCCTGAAGATGAAGAGGCCGCGGGATCCGTCCCGCGGCCTTTGTCATGTGCGGGACGGCGTCAGCCGCCGGCCACGACCCGTAGGGCAGGGGCTGCGCCGGGCTTCTCGCCGCGGACCTGGGCCACGAGGTCGAAGAGGGCGCGGCGGACATCGTCCACGTCGCCGGCGTCGACCACGGCCGCCAGCGCCTCGATGTGGCCCGGCGTCACCCGTACGGCCGAGTTGGAGATCACTTCCAGCACCTTGGAGGCGGCGGGCAGGGAGCGTTCGGTCTCGTCAAGCAGCGCCTCGGTAAGCTTCTCGCCGGGGCGCAGGCCGGTAATCTCGATCTCGATATCTCGGCGACCGCTGAGCGCGATCATCTGTCGGGCCAGGTCCAGGATGCTGACCGGCTCGCCCATCTCGAGCAGGAACAGGCGCGAGTCGCGGCGATCGTCCTCGTGGCAGGCCGCCGTGGCGTGCAGCACCAGCTGGGCCGCCTCGGGGATGGTCATGAAGAAGCGCGTCATGTCGGGGTGGGTGACGGTCACCGGCCCGCCGCGTTCGATCTGCGACTTGAAGATCGGCACCACCGAGCCCGACGAGCCCAGGACGTTGCCGAAGCGGACCGCCGAGAAGCGGGTGCCCTCGCCGGTGGTCTGCTGGGCCTGGACCACGGCTTCGGCCAGGCGCTTGGTGGCGCCCATGGCGTTGGTGGGGTCGACGGCCTTGTCGGTGGAGATCAGCACCATCTGGCGCGCCCCGCAGGCCTTGGAAGCCTCGGTCACGTTCCAGGTGCCGATGACGTTGGTGAGGATCCCTTCCATCGGATGGCGCTCGACCAGGGAGACGTGCTTCAGCGCCGCGGCGTGGAAGACCAGGTCCGGCATTTCGTGGGCGAAGATCGCGGTGACGCGCTGGGCGTTGCGCACGTCGCACAGCACCGCCTTGACCGCGATGTGCGGGAAGGTCTCGCGCATCTCGCGCTCGATCTCGAAGAGCGCGGTCTCGGAGAAGTCGACCACCGTGAGCTGGGCGCAGCTGAACGCCGCCACCTGGCGGCAGAGCTCGGAGCCGATGGAGCCGCCCGCACCGGTGATCAGGACTCGGCGGCCCTTGATCAGTCCGCCGATGGCGCGGCGGTCCAGCTCAATGGGCTCGCGGGCCAGCAGTTCCTCGATGTTGATGTCGCGCATCGGGAGCAGGGTCAGCCCCTCGTGCTGGCTGAGCTCGACGATGGAAGGCAGGCGCAGCAGGCGGATGCCGTCGGTCTTCAGCCGGCCCAGCATATCGGCCGTGAGGCCCTTCAGCTTGCCGGGTTCTTCCAGGAACAGGATGGCGCGGGGGTAGCGGTTCCAGCGGCGCAGATCGGCCATGGCCTCGTCCAGCCGGTCGATGGCGTCGAGGATGCAGACGCCGCGCACCTGCGCGCCGACGTCGCGGCGGTCGGTGCCGATGATGCCCACGGGGGTGTAGGTGCGGTCGTGGCTGCGGGCCACGTCACGCAGATAGGTGTCGGCCAGCGACGGCGGCCCGATCAGCAGCAGCGACGGCGACTGGGTCAGCCGGTCGGTGATGGTCTTGAGCGGCGAGAAGCTCTCGAGCGCGTGCTCGTGCAGGGCGCGGCGCAGGATCCGCACGCCCATGGCGCTGACCATCTGGAAGAGCGGGGCCATGACCAGCGTCGAGCGCGGCAGGCCCTCGGCGCGGTCGAGGACGAACACCGCCAGCAGGAAGACGCCGACGGTCAGGAGGGCGCTGCGGGCCAGGACCAGGGCGTCGGGAATGGAGACATAGCGCCAGGGCGACAGCTCGCCCCGGAAAATCAGGCTGAAGGCGCCCGCGATGGCGGCATAGAGGCCCGCGAGCTGGAAGAAACTAAGGGCGCCGGCCTGGCCGAATCCCAGCTCAGGCTGGGTGGGCGCGACGAAGAAGGCGATAGCGAACGCCATGGCGGCGAGCAGGACGTCGAACACAATCGTCTGGGCCCGGACGGCCATCCGCTCCATGCGCCGCACTCCACTCACGGTTCCGATTCCCAACCATAGGCCCGGTCGTGCGGGCGGCCAGTAAAACTTGGACTGAGCGGAGTTCTTCCGCAGTCGGCGCCCGATACGCGTTGAACAGGCGTCCAGCGAGCGCGGCCGAACTTAGGTACAGGCGCCTTGCGGCGCAATGGAAAAGCCGCCGCGAGATCGCGACGGCTTTCCTAAGCTACACTTTAATAACAGGTGGTTTCGCTACCAGACGAACTTGATACCGGCCACGACCCGCGTGTCGGCCAGCCCCCCCGACACGGCGTCGGAGAGGTTGGTGTCCCAGTAGCGGACGTCGAGGGCCACATGGTCGGTCAGCGCGAAGCCGACGCCGGCGTTCCAGGTGGTGTAGTCGATCGCCTTGTCGACTTCCTGACGGCCGACCGCGCCGCTGATCGAGAACTTGGTCTCGGGAATGGCGACCGCGGCATTGGCCTCGTAGTACCAGGCCTCGCCGGTTTTCCCGAAGAACTCGGGCGAATAGTAGACCGCCGCGCCCAGGGTCGCGGGACCGGCCGGGACCGAGGCGGCGACCTTGCCTTCCCAGTAGTCCTCGTTCGAACCCGAGGGCTGGTCGACGTAGCCGTAGTAGATGACCCCGATGTCGAAGGTCACCGGACCTGCGGTCGGCTTGATGCCGGCGTAGATGTCGAACTCGGCGTCGGTGCCGTTTCCGAAGTCGACGTTCGAAACCCAGACGCCGGCGTAGCCGATGCCCATGGTCGCATCGACGCCGCCGAACACCGACGGATCTTCGTCGGTCTGGCTGAAGCCACGGAACACGTAGTCGGTGTTCGCTCCGATATTGAAGGCGAAGGTTGGGCCCCCGTCCTGCGCCTGCGCGGCGCCGGCGAGCGCAAGCGAACCGACAGCGGCCGCCAGCGCGATTTTCAGCGTTCTCATTGATTATCCCCTCTCACGTCCGTCCGGCCGAAGCCGACGGGCGCGACCATCGTCGTCGGTGAAGCCCGCAGATCAATGTGACGGGGCGACGACAGCCGCGCCATGGGGAGGGTGATGTGGAATTGGGCATCTCGACATAAGGGAGTCATAAAAATAGGCAGAATGGGGCGACGAGAGATCAGCGCGCGACCAACGGCGCGAATCCCAGGTGTGAGCCGGCGTCCACCAGCAGCGTCTCGCCGGTGACGTGGCGCGAGGCGGGCGAGGCGAGAAAGACGGCGGAAGCCGCAATGTCCTCTGGCGTCGAGGCGACCCTGAGCGGCGTGCCGGCAGCGGCGTTGGCCCGGATGCGGTCCGCGGCCTGTTCGCCCAGACCCTTGCCGAACCACGGCGTGTCGATGAAGCCGGGGCAGATGGCGTTGACCCGAATCTTCGGCGCCAGCGCCCGGGCCAGGGACAGGGTCATGGTGTTGAGCGCGCCCTTGGACGCCGCATAGGGGATCGACGAGCCGATGCCGGTGACGCCGGCGATCGAGGCGGTCATGACCACTGCGCCCGGCTGTGGCGCGGCCTCGAGCAGGGCCCGGCAGGCGCGGACCATCTGATAGGCGCCCACCACGTTGACGGCATACAGGTCGAGGAAGTCCTCGGCGGAAACGCCGTCGAGGTCGCCGTGACCGGCAAACTTGGTCACGCCGGCGTTGTTGAAGAGCGCGTCGACCCGGCCATAGGGCTCCGCCGCCGCGGCGATCTTCCGGCAGTCGTCGTCCCGGGCCACGTCACCCTGGACCAGCACGATCTCCGCGCCGTGGGCCTCGCATCGGCGGGCCGTCTCCTCGGCGTCCTCGCGGTTGTGCGCGTAGTTGATGACCACCGCCTTGGCGCCCTGCCTTGCGACCTCGACGGCCACCGCGCGGCCCAAGCCGGTAGAGGCTCCGGTCACCACCACCACGAAGTCCTGATAGTCGCCCTGGGCCACGACGCGCCTCCCGATGTTGTTTGGGGTGCTAGTAGCCGGTAAAGCCGCCGGCATGGAAGAGACACACCTCACGCAACTGGGCCGCGAGACGCGGGGCTTCGACAGCCCCGAGGCGGCGGTCCTCGAGCGCGTCCCTAACCCGCACCCCGGCACGGCCTACCTGGTGCGGTTCACCGCGCCGGAGTTCACATCTCTGTGCCCGGTGACCGGCCAACCCGATTTCGCCCACCTGGTCATCGACTACGCGCCCGCCGACTGGCTGGTGGAGTCCAAGTCGCTGAAGCTCTATCTGGCCTCGTTCCGCAACCACGGCGCTTTCCACGAGGATTGCACCGTCGCGATCGGCAAGCGGCTGGTGAGCGCCCTTTCGCCGCAGTGGCTCAGGATCGGCGGGTACTGGTATCCGAGGGGTGGAATTCCCATCGACGTATTCTGGCAAAGCGGCGCCGTGCCCGAAGGACTCTGGTTGCCCGACCAAGGCGTCGCGCCATATCGCGGTCGCGGCTGAACATATCGGCGTTCTCAATTGAGAACGTGCTGAGTCGGACAGCTTCGGATTACTGTTGAGCTACAAGCAAAGGCGCAGGCGCCTAACTGTTGTGCGCAGGCCGAAGTCAACATACGCGGCGGCGCGATGAGGCCGCTCCTACTCACCTGCGAGGGGAAAAAGGAGGGGCGACTCATGCGATGCCTATTCGGGCTTCCCAAAAGCTCACGACGGGCCTATACCTGAACTTGCCCAACTCTCCTCGGGCGTGTCACCTCAGGCCGGGCGGCGCGGCGCGTCGTCCGGCCGTCGTGTTTCCGGAGTTCCGGTTCACGGAACCCAGCGGGTGACCAGGGGATCGAGACGCGGGCGTTCCCGCTCGAGCGGCGGCTCCCGAGGCGTCCCCAACATCACGAAACCCGCGACGCGTTCGCCGTCTTCCAGCCCTAAGACGGCGGTGGCCTCGGCGTCGTAGCTATACCAGTCGGTGATCCAGTTGGCGCCGAACCCCATGGCGAGCGTGGCCGCAACCAGGTTCATGCAGACGGCGCCGGCGGACAGCACCTGCTCCCACTCGGGAATTTCGCCCGGTTTGGGCGAGGAGACCACCACCACAGCCAGTGGCGGGATCTTCAGCTTGGCGAGCTTGGCCAGGCGCTTGGCGTCGCCTTGCGCCTGGGCGACCGCGTCCAGCCGCGCCGCGAAGGCGACCTTTCCGGCGCCTTCCAGCACCACGAAACGCCAGGGCGCGAGCTTGCCGTGGTCGGGCGCGCGCGCGGCGAGACGCAGGAGATCGGCCAACTGGTCGGCGGACGGCGCGGGCTCGGCCAGGGTCACGGCCGAGGCGGAGCGGCGGAGCGCCAGGAAGTGCAGCGCCTGGGGGCTGGCGATCAGGGGGAGGGCCGCGCCGAAGTCGGGGGCGGGCGGAAGCGTTGAGGGCAAGGAAAGGTCCGGTGGGTTAGCAGCGCCAAGGCGGCAAATCCTTTATGGGGGGCCAGGAGCGATCCGCAAGCGAGGGACCGGACAAATGGTGGAGAAGCCGGTTTGGCTGCGGACGCATGGACGGCCGTGGATCCGAGGGCCGGCCAAGCCCGTTTACGACAACCCCTGGATCGCGGTGACCGAGTTCGCGGCGACGGCGCCCACCGGCGCCCCGGCCCGCTATGGCCTGGTCAGCTTCAAGAACTACGCGGTGGCGATCCTGCCGCTCCATGACGACGGGACGACGGTGCTGGTCGGCCAGAACCGCTTCCCGGCCAGCGACTACAGTTGGGAGATTCCCGAAGGCGGCGGCCCGCTGGACCACGACCCGCTGGAGAGCGCCAAGCGCGAGCTCGCCGAGGAAACCGGCCTGCAGGCGGCCGAGTGGCGCGAGGTGATGCGGACCCAGCTCTCGAACTCGGTCACCGACGAGCAGATGTTCGGCTATCTGGCGCTGGGCCTGTCGCCGGCGCGGGCCGGACAGGCGATGGACGACACCGAGGCGATCGAGATGGCGCGGGTCCCGTTCCGGGAGGCGCTGGGGGCCGCGATGGCCGGGGATATCAAAGATATGCTGACAGTGGCGATGCTGCTGAAGGCTTACCATATGGCTCGGGAAGGGCATTTGGCGTCCGCCTTGGCGCGCGCCATGCTAGGCTAGGGAGAGGCCTATGGGTCGGGAGGAACCGATGAGTCAGCGCCTGGAAGTGGTGAGCCCCACCACGCCGCCGCCTGTATGGGCCGCGCTGCGGAACGAGGCCTATGCCGCCGCCAAGACGGAGTCGGCGCTGGCCAGCCTGTTGGCCGCGGTGATCCTGAACCACGATAGTCTGGGCGACGCCCTGAGCTACCAACTCGCCCGCAAGCTGGGCGACCAGGAGCTGCGGGCCATGAGCCTGCGCGATACCGTCGAGGAGGCCTACGAGGCCGCTCCGTCGATCGTGGAGATGGCGGAGGCCGACCTGAAGGCGGTCTTCGAGCGCGATCCTGCCTGCAAGGGCTATGTCCAGCCGTTCCTGTTCTTCAAGGGCTTCCTGGCGCTGCAGACACACCGCGTGGCCCACTGGCTCTACAACGAGGGCCGCGACACGCTGGCCTTCTATCTGCAGAGCCGCTCCAGCGAACTGTTCCAGGTGGACATCAACCCCGCCACTAAGATCGGCCGTGGCGTCTTCGTGGATCACGGCACGGGCATCGTCATCGGCGAGACCGCGGTGATCGGCGACGACGTCTCCATGCTGCAGGGCGTGACCCTGGGCGGCACCGGCGCCGAGCGTGGCGACCGCCACCCCAAGATCGGCAAGGGCGTGCTACTGGGCGCGGGCGCCAAGGTGCTGGGCAACATCACCATCGGCGACTACGCCAAGATCGCATCGGGCTCGGTGGTGCTGAAGCCGGTGCCGTCCGGCTGCACGGCCGCGGGCGTGCCCGCGCGCCTGGTCAACTGCCCGACCTGCGAGGAGCCGGCCAAGAGCATGGACCACACCCTCGCCGACGCTGTGTATGACTACGTCATCTAAGGTTTCGTCTGGGCGCCGGACCGGCTAGTTTCCGCGCCAACGATTTGCACGGAGCGTTTTGGCGTGGACGAGAGAGCTATCCGCAAACTCGAAGGCCATCTGCGGGGGACCTTCGCGAACGCGCGCATCAC
>Ga0255338_1000735_pt1 | contig 84143 bp, 85 predicted proteins | sample MeOH1_35cm_T4_19_FD_203715 | JGI IMG/M metagenome (GOLD analysis project Ga0255338, IMG submission 203715) | Sandy soil microbial communities from University of British Columbia, Vancouver, Canada - MeOH1_35cm_T4_195 | ecosystem: Engineered > Artificial ecosystem > Sand microcosm > Unclassified ... | reverse complement strand
ATACAAAATGGACGGACAAAGGGGGAAAATAATATTGAAAGATATATTGAGTGATCTCATGCCGATAGAATTCGCAAATAGACGAAAACAGGGTTTCGGAGCGCCAATTGCTGAATGGCTAAAAGAAGATAAAATGAGGGCCTTAATCAAAAAAATACTGAGTAATCAATCAAATCACATGTACGAGAAAATATCATATGATGAAGTACAATCATTACTTAAAAAACCATATGATGATAGTAAATTAATCTATAAGATATGGACGCTACTCTGTCTCGGAATATGGTTTGAATATCATGAGAAATACCAAATCTAGTTGTATCACTACAAGACAAAAGCTTGAATAAAATATAAAAAAATGAATCTCAACAACCACTCTTTAAAAGACAAGGTAAAGCAATCAGTAAAGCCAGCGTATACAAAAATAATAGGAATGCTTCATGAAATCGTCAGACCTATAAAAATCATATCGGGTCGTCCGATCGAAGATTTTGAATTTAATTACTACTCACAACATGGTGAAGACGGCATCGTACAGGAAATCTTACGTAGACTTGGAGTGAAAAATGGTTGGGTGGTAGAATTCGGTGCTTGGGATGGAAAATATCTTTCGAATACCTTCCGCTTATTGGAAAAAGGCAAAGGCTTTAAAGCAGTGTTTATAGAAGGTGAAAAGGATAGATACGAAGATCTGGTCATACTATCCAAGAAAATGAATGACAGGATTATACCACTTTGCGCTTTTGTTGAGCCTGATGGAGAAAATTCCCTTGATAACCTATTGGCTAGGACCCCTATTCCAGAGGATATTGACCTGCTATCGATAGATGTAGATGGTATGGACTATCATATTTGGGAGGGGGTTAAAAAATACAACCCCAAAGTAGTAATCATTGAAGTAAATTGTTCTCTTCCACTAGAGTTAGAACAGAAGCATGATGCGAAACAAAAGAAACAGGGTTCATCGTTTCTCAGCACATTAAAACTCGGCAACGATAAGGGCTATACATGCGTATATCATCACGGCAATATGTTCTTCGTTAAAGATGACTTAATGTCAAAGGCTGGGCTGGAAGTAAAAACTTTTGAGCAACAGAAAGGTCTGTACAAGAGAAAAAACTAACCTTCTTCCAAAGATTTGTCCACCGTGAGAACAAAACTTAAAAAAATTTATTGGGCGTACAGAAACAAAATATCTAATAAGTTGTACGGCGTCGTTCACATGCCTACACAAAATAGGTGCAAAGGAAACGTGCTTATCTCATATCTGATAGAACCATTCACCCTACCCCCCTGGAAGCCACTTTCAAATAAACATACCAATTATTGGGAATGTTCTGAAATAGCCAAAATATTCAGTTCTCGTGGATATAACATAGACATAATCTCATATAAAAATAAAAAATTTATTCCAAAAAAAGATTATTCTTTTGTTGTTGATGTGGAGAGCAATTTGGAGTATTTATCTCCTCTATTAGATAAAAACTGCAAAAAAATAATGCACGTAACATCTGCATATTGGAAATTTCAAAATGGTGTGGAGCAAGAAAGACTTGATGCATTATTTGAAAGAAAAGGTGTTCGATTAGAACCGAGACGATTATTGTCACCATCAAAAAATGTTGAGCTTGCTGATTATATAGAAGGTCTTGGTGGTAGTTTTGCAAATGAGACATATTCATTTGCTGGTAAGAGTATCTTTTCAATACCCGTATCATCAGTATGTACATATGATTTTCCAGAAAACAAAAATTGGAATGAGATAAAAAATAATTATTTATGGCTTGGTGGTGGAGGAGCCGTACTAAAGGGGTTGGATATAATACTTGAAACATTCAAACAACTACCCAATTATGAGTTGTACATATGTGGGCCGGTTGAAGCGGAAAAGGATTTTGTCGATCTGTACCGACAGGAATTGTATTTAACAAAAAACATCCATTTCAAAAACAAACTTGATGTCACTAGCAAGGAATTCAAAAGCATTTTAGACAATGTTATTGGAGTTATTCACATCTCGGCATCGGAGGGTGCTGGAGCGGCTGCAATACAAGCAATGCAGGCTGGACTTATACCCATTGTTACAAAACAATCTTCTGTACCAACAAAAAATTTTGGAATGACCGTCAAAAATATTAGCGTAGAGTCCCTCACCGAAAGTATAAAAGAACTCTCAGATAAGGAGGCTTCAGAGTTGAAAGAATTGTCTCTAATGACTTGGAAATACGCACATGAAAACCACACCAGAGAAGCATTCAGTAAATCATATAGCGACTTTGTTGATACAATATTACATGCATGAAAAATCAACCTCTAATATCAGTAATAATTCCAACTCATAATAATGCCGAGACAATAGCTGTGGCTATTGAGTCAATACAGAAACAAACCTATTCAAATCTTGAAATTATTGTGGTCAATGACAATTCGATTGATAACACCGAAACTATAGTGAGACATATTGCACAAACTGATCCACGCATAAAACTAATCAGAAGTAATTTTGTAGATTCAAATAGATACAGTGAGATCTTAAAAAGAAATATAAACGCTGGATATAGTGCCAGAAATGCTGGTTTTGAGGCTTCTTCTGGAGAATTAATTACCTTTCAGGACGCTGATGACGCCTCCTTTTTGAATCGAATAGAGGTTCAATATGAGTTGTTACTAAAACATAATGCAATGCATATAACATTGGACTGGATAATGTTTGAAAAGAAATACATTGGTAAAAAATTTAATGTAGAGAGATATGAAAACGAAATAGGATTTAACAAAATCAAACCAGATGAACTCTATAAACTTTCTCAGAAAACAAAAGGTGTTGTAGCAAAAATTTCGAAGAAGCTAAACTCTCTTGTCCCTTTTGATATAAAAAGAAAGAGGTTGATAAACAAATTCTTCTTTGGCTCACTCAAACCATATCCTGGCACAGGAAATTCCCCCCTATTCAAGCGGGAAATAATAGACAAGGTTAAATTCAGACCACTTAAAAACCGGGTGTGGCCATCATTTATGGGTCGCGGCGCTGATAGAGATTTCAATTTTCAGGTAGTTGAAACTTTCAAGAATAGCTATGTCTTCTCTATCCCCCTGTATATGTGGAGACAAGATAGACAAAACGAGAGTTATTCATCTAATATCGGGAAATACATTTCGTAAAAACAATGAAATTCAGCATCGTCACCCCTACATATAATTCAGAAAGATTCCTTAAAGAAACAATCGAGAGTGTCATTTATCAAGAAGGAGATTTTGAAATTGAATATGTGATTATTGATGGTGCATCAAAAGATGAAACCATTTCAATAATAAAAAAATATGAATTACTAGTATCCTCTCCAACATTTGAACCCAAGTGTAAAAGAGTTACATTGAGTTGGTTATCAGAAAAAGACTTTGGAATGTACGATGCTATTAACAAAGGCTTTTCAAGGTCTTCTGGAGAGATCTGTGCTTGGATCAATGCCGATGATACATATACACAAAGAGCATTTGAACTAATAAAAGAATCTTTTAATAATTTTCCACAAATTGAATGGCTTAAGGGAAAAACAATCTTTGTAGAGGAAACAGGTAAACCTATATACACGGCACCCTGTTTTATATTCAATAAAAAATGGATACGGAATGGTATATATGGACGCAATGCTTATTTTATCAATCAAGACAGTGTTTTTTGGAAAAGAACGCTCTTGGAAAAAGTTGGTAAAATCAACTCGCAATTGAGATATGCTGGAGATTATGAGCTGTGGGTAAAGTTTGCCCAGTTTACCGAACTCTGGTCATTAGACATCGCTGTGAGCACCTTCAGAGAGCACGGTGGGCAACTGAGTAATAACGAGGGTGCCTATAGAAAAGAACAACTAGAAATTAGCCCGACCAGAGGTTTTAGTCACTACTCCATCAAAATATTCTTTTGGCTAAAAACAATTTTAGGAAAGAATTTTGAGTGGATTTTCATGTATTCATATCCCTTATTATTCTTGAATCGAAAAAAAGAATATATTGCTTTTGAAAACAAGAAGCTGGTTATAAAAAAAGTATCTTCTTACAAAGTTTAATTGTTGGTAACTTCAATCCCCCTACGTACAGCTAAATAATTTGTCAATGTAAAACGCTCTCTGTCAGGAAAATAATCCACTTTCTGGATATCTTTTGCACGAATTCTATACAAATCATATCCACAGATATCAAACAGACGAATGAAATCCAAGAGAAATGTTCTAGCCTCCACCATGGCACCCGAAAACTCAAATTGAACATAATCAATTGCCTGCTTTTTTAATAAACCATCCGCACCTTTCAAAACAAAAAGTTCGTGGCCCTCTACATCAATTTTTAGAAAATCTATATGGTCGACTGACTTCTCTCTGCAATATAAATCAATAGTATTTACTAAGACTGCAATAGTTTTGGAGTTTGACTCTAGATTGTGAAAAGAGTTGTGTGTTGATTGAGGATTTTGGTTAAACATTTTTGACTCCCTTCTCTCACCAACGGCAGTATTATTTATTGTATTAATTCCTTTTACTAGTTTTAGTTTTTCAAAAGCTCTCGGATCTGGCTCAAATGCATGAATAATAATCTCAGGATTAATCTTTAAAGCTTCGCCCGAATAAGAACCAACATTTGCACCAACATCAAACAAAATCCTACAGTTCGGCAAGATTTTTGATAAAAGACGGTATTCTCCATTTGTCTTTCTGTCAAAATTATTATCTCCATACCATAAATCTAGATACCGTCTAGAGAATTCATACAAATACCTTGAATATAATGGATTGTCCCAGTTTATAAAAATGCCCAATATTTTCTTTAAAATCGTATTAATCATTCAATGGTTGTCATTATTGATGGTCTCGACAATGGTAACTTATATTATACATGTACAATATGTCTATATGGGACGCTCTAGTAACTGAACAAAATAGTATTTTAAACACTCTAAAGACGCTATAATACCCACTGTGAAAAAGATAGTTATCATGAAACATAGCGGTGGAGAACTGGCAAACCAGCTCTGGAATTATGTGAGTATCCACGCCTATGGATTCGAGAATAATACACCAGTTAAAAATCCGTCTTTTTTCGAATATCATTCTTTTTTCAGATTCCTACCTACCGAAAGTGGTCTCACAAAGATGTTTTCTTTTTTCTTCAGGAGCCTTCGTAGACGATCACATATCATAAATCGTGCAGGGCGACTCAAATACGCACTCATTTCAAAAATAGTTTCTTTACTAAATAGCTCGTGTATATTCTCATCAGAAAATACAAAAAATATCATCACCTACCTACCACCAACATCACCACTTCCTGAGAAATTCGGAGGATGCAATACCCTCTTTTTTTCCGGCTGGCTCTTTAGAAATCCTGAGGGGCTAAAAAAGTTTAGAGAGAGACTCATCACTACATTTGCACCGAATGAGATGGTACTCACCCGAGTCAACGCACTCACCAAAACCCTCAGAAAAGATGGTAAAAAAATCATCGGAGTCCATGTCCGACAAGGTGACTACAAGACATTCAAAAATGGTGCCTACTGGGTGCCCCAGACACGCTTTCGCGAAGTGATATACGAGTACCTCATAGAGAAACACCTCTCTCCTACCGATGTGGTCCTGTTTGTAGCCTCGGATGGTCCAATCGATGAGAAACTTTTTATGGGATTTGAAAAAACAATCTCAAGAGAAAATGCCGTGACAGATCTATTTGTACTCGCACGCACAGATGTCATCATCGGTTCAGATTCGAGCTTTGGCGCATTTGCATCATGGTATGGAGACATAGCACATATCATAGCTACTACTACCCCCATAGACTGGCAATACTATAGAGATAAGTCGAGGTATTTCGACAATCGTTATTGCACTATGATCAATTCTTAGTAGGTAAATTCAAAAAAATTCTTTCTACAACTGTACGAACGCAAGTATACGAGATGCACGCTTGTCCCATGTATGTTCTGACACCCATGCATAACCCTTCTCTGCCTTTGCCTCAGAACCACGGATATCCGCAAGTGTCATTTCAATGCCCGCAGCGAGACCTCTGGCATCGTCGGGTGCTACTACAGTCGCAGTATCATCCCCTGCTATCTCGCGTATCGACGGCAAATCAGTCACGACAATTGGTCGCTTCGACGCCATGTACTCAAAAAGTTTCATCGGTGAAGTATAGAATGCTGATATCTTTTCTTCTGCACTATTAGGAAGCACGAGTAGATCAGCTGCGGCTTGCCACAGTGGTATCTCATGGTGCGACCTGTGCCCCATAAACATGATTCCCTGTACATCCTTTGCATATTCTTTCAAGGCAATAATGTCTTTTTCGGTACCACCGACTAAAACAAATAACACATTCCTCGGCATCATACGAGCCGCATCTACAAGTGTATATACTCCTTTCCATCTATAAAGATGCCCCGTGTAAAGGACAAGTACCACATCCTCTGGAAGATTGAGTTTTTTCCTAACTTCTACTTTCGATAGATTCACATTAAAGGCGTTTATATCAACAGCATTGCGCTCCATGATAATCTTCCCTCTAAACTTTGGAAATTTTTTCAATACCTGTTGCACCTTCCATTCATTGTGAACGAGCACCCATCGCATGCGTGAGAGTAACCAGCCGAAAAAAAACATTTTGCTCTCTGGAAAATCATGCATTTCATAAAAACAGTTCCCGTGAAAAAACGAAGTGAAGAAAAGTGGCAATGCTTCATTTGAATATATAACATCATCTGGATGAGCAGTCTTTCTTATGTACAGAACCGATGACACAGAAAAAGCAATATAACTCATCCAAAAAGCAACAAAAGCTGGTGCCTTTCCAAATAAATCTACGATCGATAAGTAGATAATTCCAAAAGTGTGCTTTACCCCATAAAAATCAAAAGGGTTAAGAGGGGGAACATCCCTGCGTTGTGGTACTACAAGCGTCACCTCAACATCTTTTAAGACAAAAGCTTCTGCACTCTTTGCTGCAAAAAGTGAGGCGGCCTTTTCACTTGGAAAGCGTCCATGAAACAAAATAAACATTCTTTTACTCATTGTGTTCATTTTCTCATGGTAAATATCAAAAGGGAAAGATTTGTTTTATCGCCCTAATTATATTCAGCGCTTTTGCTTTCCATGTGAAATTATTGCTCAGTGTCCTCATCATCTCAGCTTTTACCATTGCGTCGACCTGATTATTTCTGATAAAAAGAATTGCCTCACGAAGCGCATCTGGATTATCGGGTTTAATACCGTACATGTGTACTCCCACAACCTCTTCGATGAGCCCAAGCTTTGTGTAAATAACAGGAACACCACTCGCCATATATTCATACAATTTCATTGGAAAGCCAAAATTCCTAAAATGAGGTTTGTCCGGATATGGTATGACAAGTATGTCCATAGCCTTTTCATACTTCACAACATAATCAAATTCTTGCATGGGTAAAAATATGCATCTGCTTGTGACATTCTTTTCTCGTGCAAGAGTCTCATAATGTTTTATCTCATCTGATTTACCCCCAACAAAAACCATACAAAAATTTTCATCTAGATTGACAAGAGCTTCAAGCATCATTGAAATTCCCTTCTCCATTCCAAGAGTGGTAAAAAGTCCGACATAACCCACAAGAAATTTTTTCTCTGGTAGCTTGAGTAGTCTTCTTATTTCATTCTTACTTTCTACTATTTTATACAAACTTGAATCTATACCTCCATATATTGTTTTTACTAACGAAGTTGGTGAGATATTTTTTATTTCATTTTCAAGCCTGTGCGAGGTTGTAATGCAGAGATCACTTCCACCTGCTACAAACAAATCCTTAAATCCTCCGTAAAGCATATGCCAGTCAGATATAATGCCAATTGGTAAAAAAAGAAATTTTTTCCATACGACAAGAGCTATAAGAAGGTTTATATCATTACTAAAAAAAATAACCCTCTCTTTTGGCTGACAATATCTGTTTTCACGAAACCACAATAGTGGAATCATAAGAAAGAACACCGGAGTGAGTTTGATCATATTAGGAACATATATACTCACCATGGGTAAATTCCTGAGAATTTCTTTTTTACTATTCCATGCCGTAAAAAGAAAGTTATCTGACAACTCATCAAAGAAAGCATACGCTAGATTACGCACATAGTGATGATCTGCTGTCATACCTGGGTATTTTTTTGCCGTAAAATATATAAATCTCATTTTCTGAAAAGCATAACAAATGACAAGCCGAAAAATGACGGGAATAGATGTCCGGCAACTTTCATGAGCAAATGTATGCCAGGCACCCCGCCCCATGGTGTATTTACTCGAAGAGATACCTCTCTGAGGTCTGCTTGTTTTGCTAAATCCCTGAGGACCTTGAGAGTAAACCAATATAGATGACCTTTTTTAGGTCTATTGTTCTCTGGAACACAACCGAACAACACTTGGATACGAGATGGGAGAGAGCTAAAATTTGGCACACCTACTATCACATCACTTTTTGATACTCTCTGAGCTTCTTTGAGAACTAGCCCTGGATCATAGAGATGCTCCAAAATATCAAGCATCACCACGGTGTCAAAAGATCCATCAGGGAAAGGTAATCTACTATTACCGAAATCAAACACCTTTGTATCGAGGCCTCTAGCGTTCGCTCTCGAGACCCCTTCTTCTGACAAATCTAAACCCGTTCCTAAAATATTTTTTTCTTTGAGAATCGATAGCAAGAGGCCATCACCAGAACCTAGATCAAGTACGGTGCCAGTCTTTATCATGTCCAAGACCGCCCTATGTCTAAACTGCATTGTTTGGCCTCCTCTTTGCCAACGGTTGTTTTCGAACTCCTTTACATTCATATAGTCATTTCTTCCACGAGTCGCTCCCCCAGCATAGCGAGACTGTGATTTTTTTCCACTACTGTACGCAATTCTCTACCGAGCGATGTCTTGTCTTTATCTGAGAGGTCGAGAAGTGCTCCTAGTTTCTCTGAAAGTTCTTGGATATTTGAATCAGCAAATATGAATCGACTATCGATGAGATCTCGTAGATTCTCGTTTGATGCGAGGATGAGTGTACCACACGACATGGCTTCGAATATGGTCTTGTCATACATACCCGACGATGACAGATTTACGCAAACCTCGTGCGTACCATATACCGAGACTGTCTCAGTATTTGGCACCCCTTCATGAAAGGTCGCTCTTCCCCCGAGACCAAGCTCCACCGAACGAGTTTTTAATGACTCATAGTATTCTCTATCCTTTGGCAGAGGGTCCCCATAAAAAGATACCGTAAAATCAATCCCCTGTGATTTCATGAGACCGAGCGCCTTGAGCAATATATCTGGCTTTTTCACTGGAGCCATACGCGCGAGAAAAAGCACCGAGCGAGGCATCCTCTTTCTCCCCTCATCGTGAAAAAGTGTGGTATCGATACCTACTGGCATAAAGACAGTCTTTTTATATTTTGCAGTATATGAATAACGCGATGTGCAGAAAATTTTTTCACAAAAGAGTGCCGCTATATCAGTAAACTCACTACCTTTGTGGTGATTTCTCCACATATATACTTTCTTTGAAAAAAGCTTCCAAAACAGACCGGCGAGGAGAATGTATTCCTGATTCATGTGCACAAATACTGCGTCATAATTTTTTCTTTCTCTATATATATGACGATAGAAATTGTAAACATATTTCCATTTCGACCTTACTCTCTCTTTACCTAGAGACAGCACTTGCACAGTATCGGGGAAATTATGTGTCCCCTCCTCGAGGCAAATGAGTGTTATCGACTCAAATCGTCTTGCAAACTCCTCTACCCAACGATGAAAAAATCCGAGCACAGGATCATTTTTATCTGCCTTTTGGGTAATGATGAGGAGTTTCATACAGATTTAGTAAATATAAACAGCTTATATATGAAATAACATGCACAGGCAATAAGAAGTATCGATGCTATCTGTGACGCAATAAGCCATAAATGGAGCTTCTCAACAAAGAGATACAGAAGTGCATTTGTCGCAGCGAGACTCGCTACATAGAGGATACTATAGTATGCAAACTGTTTTTTTTCTTCGGTGTGATCATGGTCTCGAAATGTTACAAATTTCTGGAGAAGGAAACGCGCTATGAAAGATATTGTCATAGCAAATGTAGCAGCAGCGAGATAGTAGACATCGAAATAGGCTACGAGAACATACAGCAATACGACATCGATTGCCGCAGCGGTGCCACCAGAGAATACATATCGTATAAAAAGAAACCGTTTGAATAAACCGAGGACGCTACGGTATGGAGATAGGAATAAAGTCATGGCAGTCATTATATCAGTAGGGACGCCTTGAGCTTCTCCATAAAATCATCCTTGGACAGACAAGTGACTCTAGCGATAGCTTCTCGATTTACCCTAAATCCTTCGGGATGATGGAGTGCCTCGGCGAGGAGGCGGGCGACGGCGTCAGCATCACCAGGCTCTGCGAGCCTGTCTCTCTGTAGGAGCTCAGGAGCGATACCGACATCAGTCGATACGATAGGCAGTCCTGCCTGGACAGCCTCGATGAGAGAGAGGCCATAGCCCTCATAGAGCGAAGTCGAGAGAAATACATCAGATGAGGCGCGCAGAATAGCTAAGTCGGAAGCATTTTTCCATCCGAGGAATATGACCCTGTCTTCTATGCCGAGCTCTTGTGCGATATGCATGAGAGACGCCTCCTCACTCCCCGCCCCTGCTATGACGAGTCCGGTCTTTGCAGATGATTTCTCTGCTATGGCAAAAGCTCTGAGTGCCATCTCTATGTCTTTTTCTGGCTCGAGACGAGATACCATGAGCACGACTTTATCAAATTGAGGGAATCGATCTGACTGAGGTGCTGTAGCGATCACTGTCTCTTCGCTATAGATAGGAAGGACGGTGATATGCGAAGACGCTGGCTTGTAACTCGTGATTTGTAGCAGAGATGCCCGGATTCGTTCCGATACGACTCGTATCGATGTAGCACGAGGTAGTACATATCGAGCGAGAAATCGTCTCACCGTGTTGAGTTTTGAGTTTCGAGTGAAATATGGCGAGAGAAAATCAGTATGTATTTGTACATTGATAGCTACCTTGTATTTTCGAGCGAGAAAGAGTCCGACTATACCAGTCTCAAATGGATCCTGAGTAGTTATCACCCAGTCCCCATTTTCTGATGATGTATTTCGCATGATAGATGCACCGATACGCACGCCGTCAAATATGTAGGTATAGCGTGTCGATGAGCCAGTCGGATACACAAAACACTTTGGAGAAAGTTCTACACGGTCAGTCCCTGTAGTCGAAAACACGATGATATGGAGCTCGCCAAATACTTCAGCATACTCGCGCATTCGTAGAGCGACAGGGCTCATGCCGTCGAGAATCTGCCTATCTGTCGATATCATGAGTACTTTTTTCATAATGTCCTGAGTTCCTTTTCGAGAGTCGAGAGCATCACCTCATCAGTGAAAGCTGCTACATCTTTTTTTGCTTTGCGAGCGAGAGCGGTGGCATATGTCTCGTCAGAGAGTAGTCGCGTGAGTGATCGTATGATGCCGTCTCTGTCATCTACCCCCACGAGGAGACCATTTTCTCCATCTCGGATGAGTTCGATATTACCACCGACCGCTGTGGTCACTATCGGTGTATTGAGCGCCATCGTCTCGAGAAGCTGATGAGAAAATCCCTCGTAGGAAGTATTGAGTGCGAATACATCTGCCGCTTTCACATATTCAAATACTTTCATCTGACTCAACTGCCCAGTAAATCGGATGCAATCCTGTAGCTTGTGGTTTGTGCTTTGTAGCTTGAGATTTTCCATCTCTGGACCATCACCTATGATGATGAGTGTGGCATTAGGAATGGCCTGTCTGACGCCCACAAAAGCCTCTATGAGCGCCCCCATGCCCTTCCACGGTACGAGTCGCCCGACTGACACTACCACATGTCCTGACAGGTCCAGAGAACGCTTGAGAGCCGATGGCGTCTTGTGTATATCGTCGATATGAAACCCGTTGTAAATGACAGAAATCTTGCTCGCATCGACACCCCAGTTGCTGATAATCGATCTGAGATACTTGCTCGGTGTGATTACTCGCACCGCACCATCAGCGACATATTTCTCTATCTTCTTTAGGAGCCTCACCTGCCATGAGTAGCGATGATAGTGGAGTGAGAATTCGTCGAGTGATTCTGTGACACCGAAGCGCTGCTTACCTTGCTCCCACGCGTAGTCCCCTACGATTTTTACGACAAATTTCTTACCACGGATTTGTGCCGCAAAAAGTGCAGGTAGGCCGACTGATACAGGGTCTTGAGCATAGACGATATCAGCGTCGACGGCTCGTCTCAAAAGAGATGCAAAATAGAGAATGTGTCGTATACCCCATGGACGAGAGATATACTCACCAAAGCTTGCTATATCGATAGCTATGCCGCGTTTCGGAAGCTCGTCATAGAGGAGCTTGGAATAGGTCGCGGGACCCCCTATCTGTGGAGGATATATGCCAGTAGCTATCAGAATTTTCATATAGTACCAAGTATAAGCAAAGAAATTACTAATATCTAATTACTAAAAATATCCTCCACGAATCCCTTTAGAAATTAGAAATTTGATGTCAGATAGTGCTGAACACCTTTTCTTTCATATCTTTTGCCACATTCGACCAGTCATAGTGATCTATGACCATGTGGAGTGCATTGTCTATGATTTCATCTCGAAGAGCAGTATCGCGTAGATAGATCTCTACCTTGCGAGCGATATCAGAAGGTGATGAGACATCGCAAAAAATCCCCGTCTCCTTGTTCTTTATGAAATCTGGTATGCCCCCCACCGCCGTAGCGACCACAGGCAGACCTGCCGCCATCGCTTCAATGAATGAATTACCAAACCCTTCTGAGAGCGATGGGCGTACGAATACATCAGACACTTTGAGATATTTCGGCATATCGGCATGACTCACATATCCGAGAAATGACACCCTATCGAAAAGTCCGAGTGTGTCCACTAGAGCTCGAAGGTTTTTTTCTTCGTACCCAGTACCGAGGATGAGTAGCTTCACATGTGCTGGTAGATACGCGAGCGATGCGATGATGTCAGATACTGCATTTTTTACAACGAGACGCGAAGTAGTGATGAGGAATATATCATCCTTACCTTTGTTGAGAGATGTCTTGAGGTCAACAATCTCACTCTCGGGAATAGATGCAGAAAAATGCGCCACATCGACGCCATTTGGTACGACGACAGGGACCGTTCTCGCACCCATATCACGAGCAAAATCAGCGAGATAGCGCGATATAGTCTGAATCACATCTGCATGTGTGAAAATCATGCGAAAGAGTGGATAGACCCAGCGTACACGCTTCTTTATATAGTCGATAGGATCACCCTCCTGGAGAGTCAGAATAAAAGGTGTCTTCATATGAAAGAGCTTGAAAAAGAGTGCACCAAAACCAGCATAATTGGCCATCATCGACCATATCGCATCGAAATGATGTTCTTTGTGAAGAGTCGACGCCTTGATGAGTGCAAAGAATGGGAAGAGGTACTTGTTGAGGTGAAGCGACCGAGGTAGTGAATCTGGAGATACCTGTAGCGTACCTGAAAAACCGACTCGATGAATCGTGACATTGCCGATGCGCTCTGTCTTTGGGAGTGTCGAGTCGAGTCTGAGTGCAATGAGGTGAAATTCAATATCATTTGGAGAGATACGGTCAGTAATCTCTTTGATAGCGACCTCCGCCCCACCGATGAATCGTGGGTAATAGACGAGGGAAAATATGAGTATCTTCTTTGGCATGGTCAAGATTCTATAATCTCAAAATCATCTACAAAAGTTTCATCTTTCGAATCGAGTGCTTTTTGTCTCTCGTATACAGAGAAAGAGATAGCGCCGATGATGGCTATGAGTATGACGAGAAGGAAGAGCGCAAAATACATACTAGTTCCCCGTATCGAGGATATTACGAAGTACATCTTCTGGCACTTCGCCTGGTGCTGACTCTGGTTGTGGCTTCTTTGGTTTCTCCGGTGATTTTGGTGTCGTAGATTGCATAGCTGATTTCATCTCAGGCTTTGGAGTAGCTGGTGCAGAGGGTTTTTGTTCTCCGACGAGGGATGCGAGTGCTGCACGCAAATCATTTTTACTCTCTTCTATGTGAGCTTTTTTGTCATCTGCTGAGAGAGGTCGCCTCTCAGGTGGTCGACTGTCTTTTCGATCCTCTCTGCGTTTTCCTGGTATAGCAAATTGTTTGAGATTCATGAATCCACTCCCTGGTTCCTCTGGTGGAGGTGTCGGTAGAGGTTTTTTTGGTGCTTCTGGCCTTCTTTCATCTCTCCTCTCCTCTCGTCTCTCATCACGAGGAGGACGCACTGATGGTGCTGGAGCGGGACGAGGTGTCTCTCGTATGGGCTGTAGCTTATTTATATCTCGTGGTACCGATGAGATGGGCTTTGGAGTAGTCTCAGGACGAGGAGGAGCAACTGTAGGCTTTGCACTCGCTTCTGATCCGAGCATTTGGAGACGGGTATATGCTTCGACATCAGCACGAGGTCTGCCATATTGGGAACGAGATGATTCGAGCACTTTGGCCTTGTAGGATATGGCTGGTTCAGCGATAGGAGGTAGGGACTGAGCAGAAAATGGTTGAGAACCCACACCATCTATCATGAGTTTGAGATACATCTGGAATATACCGAGATTGACGATATCATCAGCGGTAAATCGTGGAGCAAACTCTTTTTCAAATTGCTCAGCATCGATAGAGCCGACACGGAACACTATCATGGTACCTACGTTACCAAACACCGCGGCACGCACTTCATCTGACATCTGCTCTATATATTGATGAGCGATAGTGAGATTGAGCTTGTACTTGCGCGCCTCAGAGAGGATGTCGGCGAATGATTCGTTTGCAAAAGATTGAAACTCATCTACATAGAGATAGAAGTTTGGCAGATTTTTCATCTGTTTCTCCGTCGAGTCAGCGCGACTCATGGCCGCGAGATATATCTTGGTAATGAGCATCGATCCCAAGAGATTGGCATTCTGCTCGCCCACTCTGCCTTTTGATAGGTTGATGATGAGAATCTTCCTGTCATCCATGAGCTGTCGTATATCAAATGATGACTTTGGCTGACCGATAATGTTCCTGATGAGAGGATTGTTCGTAAACTGACCTATTTTATTTTGTATTGCAGGTGTCGCCTCCGCAGCAAATTTGTCGGTATATTTTGCAAATTCATCGACCCAGAATGATCTCACCGATGGGTCCTGTATATTGTCGACGACTTTTTTGCGATACACCTTGTCAGAGAGCATCTTGTTCACACCGAGGAGGGTCGCATCTGGATACTCGAGGAGGGCGAGGAGCGTGTTCGAGAGAATGTACTCCATACGAGCACTCCATGCATCGACCCAGATCTTTTTGAATGTCGACATGAGACCAGAGACGACGAGATGCCTCTTGTCATATCCGACATCCTCCATGATGTTGAAAGAAATCGGTGACTCGACATCGAATGGCGCAAAATACACGACATCCTTGATGCGCTCTTCTGGTATATAGTTGAGGAGCTTCTCTGCGGTCTGACCATGCGGATCGATGAAGGCAAACCCTTCCCCGCCCTGAATGTCCTGCACTGCCATGTTTTCGAGCAGAGTCGATTTACCCATACCCGTCTTACCGATGACATAGACATGTTTTGTCCTGTCTTTTGCTTTGATACCAAATTTGACCCGTTTGTTGCGGGAATCAGTTTCGCCAAAATAGGTGACTTTATCGTCGCTCGTCATGATGTGCAAAGAGGCTTTATAGCCCCCAGTATCTCATTTATTGAGGTTTTTTGGAAGTAAAGAAAAGCGGGCGCCTCAGAGAGGTGCCCGCGGAGAAAACTATTCAAACGAAACGGCGTCGGACCGTGAAATTGGTGCCGAGACCCACAAATCGGGGATCAATGTTCCCTCCTGCGGATTCGACCAAAACGCGTGCCCTATCGTAACCAAATGGATCGCCCGAAGACGACACACACGGCTTGCCAGTGGGATGCTTGTCATCGGTGCCGAGAATGTCGGCAAGACTCGCTGGACCCACGATACGATGCGCCTGACTTTCGATGTTTGACATGATACGAAACTTCAATGTGCTGTTTCTCCCTGTGTGAGGAGGTCCCGATCTCTCTAGTATCGGGCACCTGTGGAGATTACCTCTCAAAAAGCATCTTGTCTAGTACCTCTTGTGCACAGATACGGTTTACCCAAATCGCAATAAAAAGCCACCCGGATGGGGTGGCTGATAGGAGTCGCTACTCAATGCGAAACCTTGTGGAGAGAAAACGCTCTGTCGCTCACACGAATCTCCGGCTCCGGTGGTTTTCTCGGTGGGGTGACAACCGGGAAGATCACTGCGGGCTGTCGATGCCCGTGCACGATCTGGATGATGCGACGGTCTTCTTCATTCACTTGTTTGGCACAGGCTTTGCAGAAGGTCACATCCATCTCATCCTCCGTCTTCCACCGACGACAGTGGTAGCACTTCCTTCGAGTCGAACGATAATCGCGTTCGATACGGTGGACGAGCGGGAGCGTAAGTGCGACGACGAAAATAAGAAAGAATTTGCTCACGAAAAAGCCGAGAGCGATGAAAGAGAGGAAAACAAAGACGCAGGCATGCTTCGCGAAGCGATTCCAAGGGACAGATATTTTCATGGGAAGGAACGAGGGTTTAGGTTGAAATACAGGTATATATCAAGGCATGTATCCAAAATGACTATACCACCACTAACCTATTGCGTCAATAGTGCACTTCGCGTGTAGCGATTTGCCGCATTCCAGAGCATCCATGAGTTGAGTCCTGCATCGTATGTCGCCTGTATCTGTGCGCGAACCATTTCAGCGGTATAGGCAACAGGATAATTGTTGTCTTGGAGCCATGGGCGAATCTTGCGCATGTCCCATGCAGGCTTTGAATAGAGCCATGGCATAGTGGTCGTGGAAATGAGAGTACTCCCTATCGTCTGTACAGGCGTCGTCGTCGCTATCGCACGCACGACTGCATGATCGATCGAATAGCGGACTATATCGTATGGTCGCTTGTTCGGATCACCCCAGTGATTGAAGTCATATGGATAATGTGATGGGTACACCATCGGTGCAATGTAGTCGAAGTATGGCAATGCTTTTTCTATGACTTGGCCAATATTGAGATCATCCTCATTTGTCGTCGTCATACCAAAGAGATCAGCAGACATGACTGCTCCAGTACCCTCGAGCGATTGTCGAAGATATGAGAAGAATGATTCGACGATATCCGCCTTCTTTTTGCCAACACTCCATGGATAATAAATGTCCTTCATATCGCCATCCGACGGGAACCGTATGTAGTCAAAATTTAGCTCATCAAATCCAGCATCATATGCCTCCTTTGCAATCGCGACGATATAGTCCCAGTGAGGTTTTGCTCCTGCATCTATCCACGGTATACCTTTGTAATCATGCCAGATGACCGTCTTGTCGCTTTCTTTTTTTACAGCAAGCTCCGGTTTGGCTTTCACCATGAGGCCGTCTTGAAATGTAGCGATGCGACCAGCGACATAGATGTCATGTGCATGAAGTGTCTCGAGAAATTCTCTCATATCGTGCACGATGCAATCCCCTATCGCCGATGAGATGAGTTTTGGATCATTGGGGACAAATGAGAGATGGCCGTCAAATGATTTTATATCTATCACGACCGTATTGAGCTCAGTCTCATCGATGAGAGAAACAAGTTTTGATCGCAATGTTTTGTTCGAGGCGACACATGCGGTCATGTAGATACCACGCACTTCGCTTGGCGTCGCTCTATGTGACACCTTTTTCATGGGCGTAGTCGTCGCTTCATAGGTAGTACCAGCAAATGAAAGCTCACCGAGAGACGGTATGCCGGTATATGCAACAACAAATGAAACAATGAAGAGTATGACGAAACCTATGCCGACTCTCCATACACGGACTCTTGTTGTTGCCTTTTGCGCCACAAATTATTCTGGATTAGATGAAACATCGCTCGATGAGACGACTGTTTCTGATACGCTCGGCTCGGTATGGACTACTGGTGCTGGTGTGACGCGTTTTGTACGAGTGCTTATGTAGGTGAGCGTAGAGATGAGAAGTCCGAGGAGTATTGCTATACCCTCTTTCCATGAACGAGATATACCGATAAATGGAGAGAGAATGATTGCGATGAGTACGCCGAGCGAGACGATTGCATTCTTGTATTTCATATACCGAAGTATATCGTGTTCCGAGCTAAATATTAAGAGACAATGACAACAAATTCCCCTCTCACCTTATCTGCATGTTCAATAAAATATGCGAGGACTTCAGAGGGTGTACCCGAGACTCTCTCTTCAAATATCTTTGTGAGTTCACGCAAGACAGTGACTTTTTTATTCTCAAAACCCTTGAGTGATTCGAGTGTTTTCATGATGCGGTGTGGAGATTCGTAGAATATATAGGCTCGTTCAGACTCCGCCATTTCCTTGAAAAGAGTATTTCTCCCTTTTTTGTGTGGCAAAAATCCGAGAAATACAAAATCACTGAGTCCGACACCAGCTACCGAGAGTGCTGCGGTAAGTGCTGAAGCACCTGGTATCGGTGATATCTTCGCATCTGTCCGTGCCCGCACCTCAGAGACGAGGAGTGACCCAGGATCAGAGACGCCTGGAGTACCTGCGTCACTTATGAGTGCTACATCCTTGCCCTCTTCGAGCAATCCGATGATACGCTCGATTTTCGAGAGCGGACTCTGTGCATGGAAGCTCTCCCGCGGAGTGTTTATTTCGTATTGTGAGAAGAGTTTTGCCGAAGTACGCGTATCTTCACAGAAAACGACCGAGACTTCCTTGAGTATACGAATAGCGCGCAAGGTGATGTCCTCGAGATTACCTATCGGCGTCGCGACTATATAGAGAGTGGCCATAGTTTATTCAGTAAGTATACTATCAATGTGAATACTAACCTGAAAAAACCCCTTGTCTATGTCGTCCCCGATATAGAGCGAGCTCTCGGCCGAGAACCTATCGGTGACTATTTCATCATTGCAAACAGGACACCTTATGCAGAGACTATCGCTCTCAAATATCCCGACAATGTAAAACTCATAGACGGCACCTATGCGACATCAGAGCTACTCGCCCTACCAGAAGTCATACGAAGTATCCATGCACACGATGCTGATGTCATGGTCTTTATCGGTAACGCTCTCGTAGAGCGAACCGCCGAGAAGAGTGGTATACGCCTCATTCACCCGAAAGCTGAGCTCGCATCACAAATCGAAGGTAAAATATCTCAGATAGAATGGCTCGATGATCTCGCATCACTCCTCCCGACATATACAGTAGGGCCACTCAAAGATATCCGATACGATGGCCACCCGCTCATCCTCCAGTTCGGATTTTCACATACAGGAGAAGGCACTCATCTCATAGACTCGACTGAAAAACTCAAGGTGTTTCAAACCAAGTTCCCCGAGAGACTCGCTCGCACACTCCGCTACATAGAGGGTGATGCGTTTACCGTCAATGCGGTAGTCACCCCTCACCGTATCCTCGTCGGATCAGTGAGTTTCCAAATCACCGGTCTTGCTCCATTCACCGACCTGCCTTTTGCAACTGTCGGTAATGACTGGAAATTGCCTTATACCATCTTGAAAAAAGAGGAGGGTGCAAGAATCGAAGAAATCGCGCGCACTGTCGGCACACGCATGCAGGCTGCGGGCTGGCGCGGGCTCTTCGGTATTGATGTCATCCGTGAGACCAAGACTGGCACCATATACCTCATAGAGATAAATGCACGCCAGCCCGCATCGACCACCCTCGAGTCACAGCTACAGAGAAAGGCTGGCCCCAGCCTCACTCTTTTTGAAGCTCATATACAGGCACTCCGTGGTGAAAAAATCAAAGGTGAACTCCAAATGATTCGCGACGGTGCTCAGCTCGTCCAGCGTGTGACAAAAAAGAGAAATAGAGAGACTCTCACAGTAGATACAGAGACACTTAGCAAGGCTGGGTACGGCGTCATACAGTATGAGAGCAATGAGTTGAATAGCGATCTCGTCCGTATTACGGCAGAGACAGGTATAATGAGTTCCCGATCGAGTTTCAATGACCGAGGCGACATCATCGCTTCATCTTTGTCCTAACATGCTCACCCCCGAAGCAAAACATGTCATAGAGTCGTATCTCCACCTCCCTCTCGGAATAGGGTGTGTCACTCCCTATTTCAACAATCGTCGTGCAAAAATCCGTGGAGGCCTACGCGCCCTCATAGGCAAGGGCTCGCCAAAAGAAATCACGGAAGAGGCAGAGATTATTGCTCTGCGAGAAAAAGTGTCTGTGAAATCACTCGATAGCACGATGCTCAAAAAATTCCTCGTAGACAAGGGTCTCGGTATTGATTGCTCAGGATTTGCGTATCACATCCTCGATGCAGAGAGCCGTGCAAAAAATAAAAAACCTCTGAGAGCCTACCTCACCTTCAAGCTCAATCCTCTGCGCCGACTCATCGCTCGACTACGCACCGCTGAACAGGTCTCAGTGACTATTCTCGCTGACAATGCAAACAGCGCCACGGTATCACTACGAGACGCACAATCAGGTGACATCATCATTCTCCTCAGTTCGGAATATAATCATGTCCTCGTCATAGAATCGATCGAACAAAAAAATTCAGAGACTCTCCTCCACTATGTTCATTCCTACGCATGGCCAGATGAAGGTGTATACGGCCATGGAGTCCGTCGAGGCACACTCAATCTCAGAGATGAAAATCTCTTGGGTGGTACATGGATTGAAAACGGACGCTCTGTCGATTTTCAAAAAATCCGCACTATACAGACAGCTCAGATTCGTCGCCTCCGCGCATTCCAAAAGAGATAGACTGAGTCTCGTTTTATTGCTAATCTGAGCTCATGACCGACTTTTTCCCTTCTCAGATACAGAGTCTCACCGATATAGTCGGTTTTGGTATACTCGCATCCACTATATCTGTACTCTGGGCACCTCTCCTCATACGATTTCTCTACCGTTTCAATATCACTCGTCGTTCTGAATACGACGCGACTCTCGCTATAGAATCGAGAAAGACAAAAGTGCACACTCCTGTCATGGGAGGTCTCCTCGTCATTATCACAGTCGCTGTACTCGTCTTTGTCTTTGATTGGGAGCGTCGTTTCACTTGGGTGCCTATCGGTGTCATGCTCATCTCTGCTCTCCTTGGTGGTATCGATGATCTCCTCAATATTTTCGGCGCCGAGAGACGCTCTCGTAGTATAAGACAGACAATGACGCTCATTCGTGTACATCGTGATTTCAAGATGCGTCTCTGGCTCGTGCTCACATTCCCGTGGGCGCTATTCAAACGAGCTTCCCTCTGGCTCGGTTCTCATCCGGGAAAAGGAATACATGTGCACGAAAAACTTCTCCTCCAATTCATCGCCGGTGCAATATCAGCGTGGTGGATCTATTGGAAACTCGCTGAAAACTGGCAAGAGCTCTATATACCATTCTTTGGTCTCGTATCGATAGGTATACTCATAGTTCCGCTCATCATTCTCATTGTTATGTTTACGGCAAATGCAGTCAATATTTCTGATGGCATGGACGGTCTCGCTGGAGGTATGCTCATACCGACATTTGGCTCACTCGCCTTCCTCTCATGGGTCGCCGGATTCAATGAGCTCGCCATACTGAATTCCGTGACAGCTGGGTCCCTCATCGCCTATACCTATTTCAATATCAAGCCAGCACGATTCCAGATGGGTGATGTCGGCTCCCTCGGTCTCGGTGCACTGCTCGCTATCGATGCTCTGGCTATCAATCAAATGGCTATACTCCCCCTCATTGCTTTTATGTTCTATGCCGAAGCAGTATCAGTCCTCATACAGGTCGCAGGTCGCACTCTCCTCGGTCGTAGGATATTCAAGATGGCCCCGATACATCATCATTTCGAACTCAAGGGTTGGAGCGAGGAAAAGACCATCATGCGTTTCTGGGTCGTACATCTCGGCTTTGTCCTCCTCGGTGTCTGGGTAGGCCTCCACTAAACTCATGAGTTACCTCAATTGGGATACCAAGATAATCACTGACTTCTCACCGGAGAGTATTGAAGCCATGTATGGCGCAGGGTATGTCTTTACCCGTGTAGATCGCGGTGTCATGAATAAAACCCGTAGTTTTCGCGTGAACCTTTCGACATTCGAACTCTCGAGTGAAAATCGTAGAATCCTACGCAAAGTAGAAAACCTCATGATGACAGCCGAACCTATCCCTTATTCAAAATACGATTGGAAAATAGGCAAAATGGCAAAAGATTTTTATGAAAAATTTGGTGATGCAGTATTCACTGCAAACAAAGCAAAAGAAATCATGACTGACGGTGCGAAAAGTAATTTCAATACCCTCCTCGTGTTTAAAACAAAAGATACAAATGAGATTGTCGGATATGTCATCTGTTATGTTTCAAACAATATAATCCATTACAGTTTTCCTTTTTATATAGAAGCATCATCTCGAGGGCTCGGCATGATGACCATGATGCTCGACTGGGCAAAGTCTAGTGGCAAAGCATTTGCCTACCTCGGCTCGCTACAGCGCCCATCGGATACCTACAAGCTCCAATTCGCTGGTGGTGAATGGTTTGATGGCGAAAAGTGGCAGACCGACACTACAGCTCTCAAAGAAATTCTCCGTCCTTAAATAAAAATTGAGGTAAGGCTTATTTATTTCACGACTTCTACAGAAATAGAGGAATCCTTGAAATTACCGGCATTGTCATACGCCCTGAGTGTGACTTCATAGATACCGGCGTCTGGGAATGGTATATGGACCTCCTTACCTATCGGGAAGAAGAGGCCGTTATTTATCTTCATATAGGATGTGCGCTGGAGACCACTACCAGAGTCCTCAGCAAAGGTGGTGAATCGCACGATACTGCCCGCTTTCACGAGAGTCTCACTTGCTTCGAGTGACACTGTCTCAGGAGAGGTGCTATCAGCTCGTACATGCACTACCGCCCTTCCTTTGATATGGGTATCGAGTGGTGACACGGTAAAGACATATTCACCATCGCTCGGCAATGTCATATGTGCGGGCGGAACAGAAAATGTTTGCTTTGTCTGTGATCCATCGAGACCCTTCATCTCTATGAGTACTGGAACACGAGGTGCCCACGAGAAGGCTGTTGATCTATTCGGATACCAACGCTCCGGATTGGAATGCGTTCCACAAAAGGCGCTCAGTGTTGACGAAGCAGATGTGGCCGTCCTGTCTTCGAAAGTAAAATTCCCTCCTATAGCCTGCCTCAATACATCGGTACCGAGCCCATCATTTGCGAGTACCTGACTCTCGTCAGTAAATACGAAGGGAGCCTGGCCAGCTCGACGCGCTTTCACATACACATCGGCGACAACAGCGTCCCTACCTCGAAAACCTGGATTAGGGATAACACACTCGAGATCGATAAGCCCTTTTTTATCATAATCATCAGTCAGAAAATATTCACAGAGTGATTGTGCAGTATCGACCGCTTCGATATCTACCAGAATCGGATCATATTTCAATTTCACACTGACGACATTAATTGCTTCACCTCCCGAGTCGAGCACCACGGAGACTTTTTGTCCCACCTTGGTATCAAAAATACCAGTCTCAGGTCTCAGACTCAAAATCGAGTTATAGAGAGGATACTGAGTATCGACGAGTTTTGGAATATACCCAAACAGATACACACAGAGGAATAGCGTACCGACCACACCGACGATACCGAGTGTTGAAGCAGCGAGATAATAGAGGCGTTCTATCACTTTCTGTTTAGATCTGTGATGTAACATCACACAGATGACAATAAACATAATGAGAGGCACCAACACCGTTATCAGAGCAATCTCAAAAAATTGTAAGATGGGTACAAAGACGATTAGATGACCTGTCTCCTCTTCGACACCTTGGAGTGGTACATCTCTCACGACATATATCTGTCCATTGGACATCCTAAAGACGGCCGCATGTGTGAGGGCGCGTAGTCGATCAGAAGCCGCTTGGACATTCGCATTGAGCAAATCCCTCGTGTGTTGATTGTCGATATTTGAACCATAAATACCGTATATGTTTCTATAGAAAGCACCTCGGACATCATCACCTAAATAGGTAGATACAAAACGACTCGTAAATACATCATCGGCGAGTTCACTCAAAAAAAGTGTACCGACCTTCTTACCATCAATACGAATAGGTGCGGATGAGACAAAAAATACTTCCCGAGGGTCTTTCGCACCGACTTCGATAGAGCTCGCATAATCGATACCTGATGCGATGAGGCGACCAAATGGATGATTGAGGAATAGATTGTCACCATTCGAATAGCCGATAGCAGTCCTCGAGATGACAAAACCATCAGCGTCGACGACCGCAATCCTACTCACACCGAGTTTTTTCCTCTCATCTCTGATCCATGAAGATATTTTTTCTGTATTTTTACTAGAGACCACATCGGCAAAAAATTGATCCTCCGCCGCCATGATTGTCTTTTTGGAAAGAGTGTCGAATTCTGCTCTGATACCCTTCTCGACATTCACCGCAATGTTTGCGGAGACTTTGTTCGGATATGACTGACTCTGTTGGTATGCGACTCCAAATATAATGATGGTCGTAAGGAGAGACACTCCAGCAGCGACATGCATCGAGTGATGCTTTTGTATGGTATGAACTATTTTTCTGACAAATGTCATGTAGTGACAATATTTTAGCATGTCCCAAAACCTATTTTGAAATACCTACAAAAAGCCGTAAAATAAGGCTCTCATGAACAAATCTGAAACACATCTGCCGTCTAGTAAACATGTCCACTTCATAGGTATCTGTGGTGTCGGTACGGGCGCTCTCGCTGTAGCGTTCAAGAAAGCCGGATGGCATGTGACTGGTAGCGACAAGGGCTTCTATCCCCCAGTATCTACCGCTCTCACCGAGGCTGGTGTCGAGTACTATCCTGGTTGGCATCCAGAAAATATCGGCATGCCCCACATCGTCGTCGCGGGTGGTATCGGTACGAGTCCAAACAATCCAGAAATACTCTATGTGAAAGAGAAAAAACTCCCCCTCCTCTCTTTCGCCGAAGCCATAGGTCAGTACCTAGTAAAAAAACATTCCATCGTATGCGTCGGTACTTGGGGCAAGACCACCACCAGCGCACTCCTCTCTTTTATATTTGAACGGGCAGGCATGAATCCGAGCTATTTCTCTGGTGGTGTCTCTATCGGCCGAGATGCAGGACTCATCACTGAGAGTGATTGGAGCATCGTCGAAGGTGATGAATACAAGACTGCCATCTGGGACAATCGAGCCAAATTTTTCTACTACAAACCGACCGACCTCCTCATGACTGCCCTCTCATGGGATCATGCAGATCTCTACCCTACCGAGGCAGAATATGTTCTCGCATTTAAAAAATTGATTGATGGCATGCCCACGGGTGGAAAAATGGTTTTTTGTGCCGACAATACCGCCCTCGCACATCTCGTCCGTGAGAGCGGTAGGACGGCAGTGAGTTATGGCAAGAGCGAAAGGGCTGACTATCGCTACGACACCGTCTCTCACACAAAGTCTGGTCTCTCATTTGATATCACCTATCACGGCAAGACCTATCACATAAAGAGTCCCATGCTCGGTACTTACAATGCTGAAAACATCGCTGGGTGTTTTGCTATGGCGCGTGAACAAGGTATCGCTCCTGCTATCATCACTGATGCTATCGCTGAATTCGCAGGACTCAAACGCAGGCTCGAGAGGCGCTACGAGAGTGCCGATGGTCATGTCACTGTGATAGATGCTCATGCGCCGACCCCAGAGAAGGCACGCAATGGCCTCGAGAGCCTACGCGAGGTCTACAAAGGCAAGATCGTCGCTATATTCGAGCCAAATATCGGTGGTCTCCAGCGAGCTTCTATAGCCATGTATGACGGAGCATTTGTAGGAGCGGATACTGTCTTTGTCCCCCGTCTCACGAAACAGAAAGTGGATGAGAAAGCCACCGAACAACCCCTCTCTGGCCCCGAGCTCGCCAAAGCAATACAGAAAACTCAGCCAAATGTTCAGTATATAGAAGATGACACTCTACTCGTCGATTCAGCCATACGATATGCAAAAGATGTAGACAATGACAATGTCATCGTCTTCCTCGGTTCTCATGGTTTCCGCGGAATGATAGAGGAAACGGTAAAAAAACTCACCGGAACTCAATAATTAATCCATACAAAAAGACTCATACCCATAGTATCATATATGATACTATGGGTATGAGTAATTTTCTTTGCTATGTGGGAAAAACCAGTAGAATTACTTCCCTTCATCGACTATCTCCGTCTTTATCTCATCACCATTCATATCCATCACCTCGAGTGTGATACCGCATGTCTCACATTCGATGACATGACCGACAGCGAGGTCTGGATATCGTGACATATCAATATCGTTTTTGCATTCAGGACAAGTACAAGTCATAAATTTCCAATTACTTCTATCTCATTTCTAATGAAGTTAAGAGCAATATACCACGAGACTGCGGTTTTAGAAATTGATACTCAGGCATTAGAAATTGAAGCTATTTATGCGTATACTAGCTTCCATGGTTACACCCCAGACAGATAATCCAAAACTGGCGAAAGCGGTAGGTGTCCCCCACATCTACCTCAAGCGCGAGGACATACATCCCTATGGCTCACACAAGGGTCGTTCTATCCCTCGTATGATGGACCACTATATCGATACCGGACACACTCGTTTTGCACTATCGAGTTCGGGTAATGCAGCGCTCGCTGGAGCACGCCATGTAAAACATCTCAATGGGAGAGGTATCAAAATATTCCTCGATATATTCGTAGGTAAACATGCGGATAGAGACAAGGTGTCGATGATCGAAGCCGAACTCGGAGACGGAATCGTCATGGAAAAATCAGAACGCCCACTCCAGAGATTGCTCGAAATCACGCGCCTATCCAATGTCGTATCGCTACGCCAATCGACTGATGATGAAGCCCTCGTCGGCTACTACGAGCTCGCAGAAGAGCTCATGAGTATAAAAAATCTCGAGGCTGTATTCATAGGCACCTCATCGGGCACAACCCTACAGGGCATGGGTGAGTGTTTCTTGCGTGAAGGGCATCCTGTGCGACTCTTCGCAGTGCAGACTACCTCGTGCCACCCTATCGCAGATGAGTTTGAGGAAAAATCGAGGACTGAGAGTCGCGAAGTGAGTGGTGCCCACGCCATCGTGGACAAAGTGGCACATCGCCGTACAAAAGTGTCAAAACTGATTCATGAATCAGGCGGTGACGCCCTCATTGTGACGAATGCGGAGATTGAATACGCCCGCTCTCTCATCGGCATACACGCAGGATTCGAAGTGACGCCAAACGGTGCTCTCCCCCTCGCCGGTCTCATCCGTGCCATCGAACGAGGTGCTACTTTCTCTGGTCCTGTCGCGCTCATCATCTGCGGAAAATAATGGCTATGGAAAAGAAAACCCATGATGAGAGGCAGGTAACTCAAGATTCTTTCATAAAAAAGATATCTGACTCTTCTCCAGATATACTGATCAATCCAACACTCGTCGAGGATGCCAAATTTCTCAGGACTTTTGGTATCTATATACCAGACAAAGAAACATTTCCTCAAGGAGTCATCAAACTCGTGCCAGAAGATTTTATAGTTGAGGAAATCGCTCTCAATGACTCGATACGCGACATATCTCGAGGCGCACCTTCATCCCAGGAAACAGCCTCTGCCCCATTTGTGCATGCGACTTTGGTCAAATATGGCATGTCTACTATAGATGCCATAGCTGATATTGCTCAAAAGCTCGGCTGTCAGAAAACAGATATTGGCTATGCAGGTATGAAGGATAAGGAAGCGGTGACTTCTCAGCGAATATCAATACGGAACACCGATAGCACAAAACTTCGTATGCTCAATTCTTCTTTCTATTTTTTAAAAGATTTTTCATCAGAAAAAGAGCCGATACGAAAAGGTGCCCTCAAAGGGAATCGTTTCACGATCCATATACGCACTAATCAGTCATTCTTTTCTAAAGACGAAGTTGGACGATTTATGGCACGGCTCGAATCAATACGAAAAAATGGTTTTTGGAATTTCTACTATCTACAGCGATTTGGTATGCCGAGACTCATGAATGTACACGGAGGGCTAGCCATCATGAATGGCGATTACGAACGAGCTGTCAGGGACACAATCACCAAATCATCTGCATATGAAAACAGACTACTTTCAACAGTGCGCAAGAAAATAGACTCATCATGGGGAGACTGGCGCGAATGCATTCGTATTGCATCTGACCTCCCAGTACTCATGCGCGAGGAAATAGTGATACTACGATTCCTCGAAAAAGATCCAAATCATTGGATTGGCGCACTACAACAAGTGCTCGACAAGGTGTCTCTCATGGTCTATTCGGTTCCATCACTTTTTTTCAATGAATACCTCTCATCAGCATTAGAGTCTGGTATCGAGCCACCGCGCGAAATTCCTCTCCTCTTGAGTGATGATCGCTCTGATGTGGAGCTCTATCGTCCCATGTTGAAGAGTGTGGGTATGCATTCATTCGACGGCAAATATCTTCGCCCATTTTCTATAATCAAATTCATGAAAAGGCTCGTGCCTTCACGAGATATACCACAGATAGACGCGGCAATACCTACTGACTGTGGGATTGCACTCTCCTTTTCGCTCGAAAAAGGCCAGTACGCTACGACTTTTCTCGCACACCTTTTCAATCTCGTCTCAGGCGAAACTCCATCATTTGTGGATAAGAAAATCATAGACACAAAAGCTTTACTCAGTACTGGATCAGTCAAAGAAACTCTAGAGTATTTCAAGAAAGCGCTTGAGTCGAGACAAGGGGTCGCATCGGGAGGTGGTACAGAATAAAGAAAAACAGCTTCCTCGCGTAAACGCGTGGAAGCTGTGTTTGGAGTTACGAAGCTAGGCCTCAGGACTCCACTACGGCGGGCAGTGAGACGATAGAGCCGTCGCGGATGACGATCATCCGCTTGGACTTCATATCGCGCTCGGGGCCGCGGCAGTTGATGGTCACTGACCGGTCGGACTTGTGACCCGGCAAGGGCTCGACCTGGGTGTTATCCCAGACGAAACATTCCGCCCAGGAGAGGTTCGCGAGGGTGCGAACTTCATCCTGAGTGACGCTGTCGAGCGGGATCGCACCAGCGATGTTGCGCCGGAACTCGAGCACCACACACCGCTTGGGGCGGCTGTAGTATTTGAGTTTCGTGTCGGGCTCGTGCTTGCGATAGGACCGCGCGTCCGCCAGGTAGAACCCATTGTTTGCCAAACCGACCCTGATGAGGGAGGCCTGCGTGTGGTTCGACTTGATCGGCTGGGTTCCACGATCGACGAAGGCACTGCCGAGCAGTTTCTTCTTGTCGATATGGGTGTCGACCCGCAGCCGCTGCGGAATGAGGTCACAGTGAGCGTCCTCATGGAAGGTGAGTTTGAGCTCGATGCGATCGACAGAGTCGAGCGCGATCGAACCGAACACTTCCGGCACCGGCACCCGCTGATGACGCTGCGTCCCTTCATGATTGCCGGGACGCTCCCACCGCGGACCATATTCACCGAAACCACGATCGTGGGTATCGTTGCGGAACGCCCGACGACGATCCGGACAGCTGGGTCCGAAACAGACTTTCGCATCCGGTTTGACGGGATTGACCTCGGGCACCGTCGCGCCGAGGGCACCAGCCAGAACCGAGCCGACATTGGTTCCAAGACCACCTTCTCCGTTGCCATTGTTGTGATTGCTCACGGGATGATTCTCCTTGTGTTGTGGGCTTTTAAGGGCCCGTTTCTATGTGTAGAACTTTGGTATGTCCCTCTAAGTCATTAAAGGGTTCCATGTACAATACTAACATATTTAATACATAAAGTCAATGCAAGAAAAAAGGCGCCGATGAGGGCGCCTTTGTTAAGTTTTTCGGCATTTAGGCCGTGGCCATGAGGAGGCAGGAGTGCTCACCCATCCCGAGTTTGATGTCCTCAGAACTGATGATGAAGCATGCTTCCTTCTCTTCTTTTGGCTCTACCTTCTCGACAGGTTCCTGTTTCCGCGACGGAATCGCCAGAACTCTGCCACCTGCCTGGACCGCCTTTGCCTTCACCAGAAGCCCCTTGGGAGGGCCTTCGGTGGCGGGATCCCAGATCATACCTGCCGGTTTTTGAGATGTGCCGTTATTCATGGTGCACCTCATTAGGCTGTGGCTTGCTCTCCGCTCGTCGTGGTGACCTCCTCCCCTGTGGGAAAGGTGACCATCTTCGAGACCGGCCGTCCGGTCTTGCCACGCGTCTTCCGCTCGGCACCGTGACTGTTCGGCACGACGGGCACTTCCGGTTGAACCGGCGATGCCTTGAGCTCTTCCTCGGCGCGCGTCCACGATTGGATGGTGCACCAGTGGAAGGTGAACGGGATGTCCTTGCCCGGCAGATAGCCGGCGATGAGACGGACCTTGATGCCGACATGCGGCTCGCGACCCTGCTCATCATGCTCGAAGGTGACACGACCATCCTTCACCACCGCCCGGCAGATGCCGACGCTGTAGTAGAAGCGGACGAGCTCTTTCGAACCATCCTTCTTCGTGACCTCGATGTGGCCGATACCCTTGTTCGGGTCGAGGTCATGGACCTCGCCTTCTTCGACCGTCGGGACATAGCTCTCACGAGCCTTGACCACGACAGGCGTCGATGTGACGACATTGGCACGGTTGAAGTAGAACCTATTGTTTGACTGAGTTTTCAATGTAAGAAACGGATAGCAATCGGATGACCCGATCATCAAGGTCGAATCGAAAGATTCTCCCCATAGCTTCTCCTTCCTAATCTTAGCATACATGTTGCCATTTGTCAATAAATATTACATAACAAAATATGGCCCCTACGGGCCATATTTTGAGCCATTTTATAGAGTTTCGACGAGGAGCATATTTGTCTCGAGCCCCTTACCGAATGGCTGACAAGTCGAGATGACTACCTTCTCCCCGCGCTTGGCGAGCTTTGCAGTGAGGAAATAACTGCGGACCGTATCGAGCACTTCTCCAAAATCAGTCGTCTTCCCTACGAGGACAGTCGTCGTCCCCCATGAGAGGAGTGCTTGGCGGGCGGTCACTTCGTTTGGTGTAAATACGAATATTCTCTGCTCAGGTTTGTAACGAGAGAGCATGCGTGCACTCTGACCAGAGTTTGTAAATGATACGAGATAGCGGGCACCGACACGATCAGCCGTACGCACTGCCGAGGCAGTGACAGACTCTCCTATCGCAAGCGGTGATGATGGGTGGACTTCACTCGTCGAAAAGAATCGCTCTTTGAGCATACCCCCTTCTACCTCGAGCGCTACGCGTGCCATGACCTCTACGGCCTGCACAGGGAAATCTCCGAGCGTCGTCTCCTCTGAGAGCATGACAGCGTCAGTGCCATCGAGTATGGCATTGGCAATATCAGAAACCTCGGCACGAGTAGCCACGGGTGATTTGATCATAGACTCGAGCATCTGTGTCGCAGTGATGACTGGCTTACCTGCCCTATTGGCCTTTTCTATGAGCATCTTCTGAGCCGCAGGAACTTTTTCCGCAGGTATCTCGATGGCGAGATCGCCACGAGCCACCATGAGGCCGTCTGCGAGCATGAGTATCTCATCGATATTTCGAAGCGCCTGGGGTGTCTCTATTTTCGCGATGATTTTCGCTTTTGATTTCTTTGCATTGAGTATCGTGCGGAGTTCTGTGATATCGGAGGCGCTACGGACAAAAGAGAGGGCAAAAAAATCCACCTTGTTCTCTACACCAAATTCGAGATCCTTCCTGTCTTTCTCAGTGAGCGCCGCGACTGAGAGGTCAGAGTCAGGGAGATTGACTCCTCGACGCCCCTTGATATCGCCACCGACGAGCACCTTACATATCACTTCCTTCCCCTTTACCTCTATGACCTCGAGCTTTTTCTTGCCGTCGTGGAGAAATACAATATGACCCTTTTTCACCTCTTTGGGGAACAATGGGTAATTGATAGACACTCGAGTCTCATCTCCGACGATATCAGCTGTCGTGATGGTGAATTTCTGTCCTTCCTTGAGCGTGACTGACTCGGTCTTGAAATTGCCTATACGAATCTTTGGTCCGGCGAGATCTTGGAGGGTGGCGGCGGGAATACCAGTCGATTTGACGGCTTTTTTGAGATTGTCGACACGCTTCTGATGCTCGGCAAAATCGCCATGGGAGAAATTGAGGCGCATGACATTCATACCAGCCCTGAGGAGCGACTCCAGCATTGCAACTGATTCGGTAGCGGGGCCTATGGTACAGACTGTCTTTGTTTTCTTCGTGGTCATTGGTGAGATATGTATATAAATGAAAATCCCCTCCATTGGGGAACATCATCATACCGCACCCTCTTCGTTTTATGAAGAAATGCTTGTGGTCTAGTAAAAAACCACCCCGAGAGGTGGTTTTTTAGGCGTATGTGACGAGAATACTAGGCAGATTGCTCTTCGAGAGCTGGCATCGATGCATTGCGGAGTCTGTCGTAAATGAAAGCGGAAAAGAGGAATGAGAGAGGTGATGAGACGAGTATACCGACTCCAAAGAGCATCGCACCGACGATATTGATAGCGACGATGATGACACCAGCGAGAAACATCTGCCAGAAATGTCCTCTGGTGAGCTCCCAGCTCCTCTTTATAGAGTCGAGTGGAAGGAGATTTTCATCTATGAGAGCAAAATTGAAAATGGCGAGACGAGTGATGAGATAGAGACCAGGAATGATGAGGAGTGCAAATCCGATACCCTGTATGAGACTCGTGAGTATTGAAGCAAATATATACCAGCCAAATTCGCTCCATTTGATAGTGAGAGCATCCTTCCAAAGTGGTACTCCCCCACGCGAGGCGACGAGTGAGAGGCGTATCATGACATAGGCTGCGAGAAATGAAATGAAAATATTGATGATACTCGCAGTCGGTCCGTAGATATGATTGCGATCGACACTACCCAAGAGTATGCCGAGGACGAGGAAGACAAAAGTCACCGTCACGAATGTGCTCATGTGAGTCTTGAACGCCGTCCATGCCGAACTAAAAGCGTCTTTGAGGCTGAGTGAATTGTTCATAAGATTGAATCGATTAGAACTTAAGTATAACAAAAATAGAACAAAGATAGGATTCAATTGCGAAATAATGCTGTTTTTGCTATATTGCACGGGCATAGAACTGTGGCACGTATCAGGTGGCATGAGAAATTTCTCTCCTTAAAACCAGCTGATTATCGCCTTGTTTCGTGATAAAGCGCGCATAGCTCAGTTGGTAGAGCACATCACTGATACTGATGGGGTCCTAGGTTCAAATCCTAGTGCGCGCACAGACGACGAAAACATCCGCCTGAGGCGGATTTTTCGCGTCTGTGCGAGGTGTAGGTATATCGCGAGCTTCGAGCGATACCGAGCCGGGGTCGCAGAATTTTCGAGCGACGGCGAGAAAATATCTGTGACCACATGTGCGCACCCTGTAAGGGTCAAAATTCCTAGCCCGTGACTACAAATCCTTATTCTCTTATTCGTGCGAATAAGAGAATAAAGCAGTGAAGGATTCTTCTTTGTAAATTAAAAATCCCCCGTGGGGGATTCTGGGTTTCATCTGAGCGACACTGACAGGGCTTGCCACTGTGAAGAAACATAGAGGACGAGAGCGATGAGACCGACGATGACGACGGCGACAGGCACGAGGAGTGGCCAGTCGCTGGGTTCACGAACCTTTTGCGGAGGTGGATTCTGCGGACTCCGAGCATGAAACTGCTCGGGACCACGGACGACATGATTGGGGTGCATGTGTTATGGGGTTTTCTGTCACCACTCTACTCCATCATACGAAAAAGAAAAGGCACCCCCGAGAGCAGGGTGCCAATTGTTGAAGTTAAGAAACCAACCAGATCCACCACCAGTCCACCGAGGGTAAGGGTAACGCATGCGCTCCGAGTCCCAAAATGAGGATACAGCGCAGGAAACCGAGGCCGAAGTAGAGAGATGGTCCGAAGAGGAGGAGAAACCAGAGATGCTTGGGGTCCTCCCTGAGCCAGGCGCGAAATGAGCGCCATGACTTGATGATGTGGGGTTGCGCCCAGGTCCACAGAGAGCAACTGATGCTGACGAGACCGACGAGCGCTTCGAAGATGCAATCGATGACAAACAGTATGAAACCGATTACATACTCGCCCACTGACTTGCCTCGGGTAAAGACCTCGAGATTCATGGGATGAGTAGGGGTTGATGTCCGAGCTGTAAAAGGGATACCTGAGAGGCTCCCGAACTTGACTGATGTATATTATAACAAATCTGTAGCTTTTGTCAAGATAGCCTATTGAGTATCCCCGACCATAGAAAAAACCGCTCTGTTGAGCGGTTTTTTCGTGTATGTATACCGTATTCTATTCTGTCCCGTTCTGGTACTGGTCTTCCCCAGTTTCCATCGAGTTCTAGGTATCTCGCAAACCCGTTCCGAAGAACGATCGACTCCATGAGGACTATGGACCGAAGCCCATAGTTCCGTTTTTCACTTGAAATAATCCACGAGCAGCTTCCGCTACCCGTGCCTTGTTACGACTTACTCCCTGTCATTGAGCTTACCTTAGGCCGCCACGAGGGCAGACTTCGGGTACTCCCAACTCCCTTGAGTTGACGGGCGGTGAGTACAAGACTTGAGAACGTATTCACCTCGGTATAGCTGACCCGAGATTACTAGCGAATCCAGCTTCAAGGAGTCGAGTTGCAGACTCCTATCCGAACTAGGGCGCGCTTTCTAACGATTGGCTCAGGCTCTCGCCGTCGCATCGCGTTGTACGCGCCATTGTATCACGTGTGTAGCCCAGGGTATCAAAGGGCCATGCTGATCTGGCGTCATCCTCACCTTCCTCCCAGCTCCTTATTCGCAATCCTATGAAGGATTGTGCGCAAAGAGCTGGGCAGTCTCGCCTGACACTTGTAACAGGCAACGAGGGTTGCGTTCGTTACCCCACTGAAGGGAACAATTCAAACCACGAACTGACGACGACCATGCAGCACCTGTCTAATTGCCTTGCGGCGACGAATGTTTCTACTCGTCTTCAACTAGATTTCTAACCCTGGTAAGGTTCTTCGTTTACCATCGAATTGAACCACATGATCCTCCGCTTGTGCAAGTCCCCGTCTATTCCTTTGAGTTTTAGCCTTGCGGCCGTACTACCCAGGCGGATCACTTAACGCGTTAGCTACGCCACTCAGAGGGTCGATACTCCGAATAGCTAGTGATCATCGTTTAGGGCGTGGACTACCGGGGTATCTAATCCCGTTCGCTACCCACGCTTTCGTGCCTCAGTGTCAGGAATGCTCCAGTCTCTTGCCTTCGCTTTTGGTGTTCCCCTAGATATCAACGCATTTCACCGCTACACCTAGAGTTCCAGAGACCCCTCGCATCCTCTAGTCTTGCCGTTTCCCCCGCATGCCCCCGGTTGAGCCGAAGAATTTAACAGGAGACTAACAAGACCACCTACGCACCCTTTACGCCCAATAATTCCGGATAACGCTCGAGGCACTCGTATTACCGCTGCTGCTGGCACGAGTTTAGCAACCTCTTATTCTTAGGGTACCGTCAATAAACTTCGTCCCCTATAAAAGATGTTTACGTCCCGAAGGACTTCATCCATCACGCGGCGTCGCTCCGTCAGACTTTCGTCCATTGCGGAAGATTCTCGACTGCAGCCACCCGTAGGTGTATGGGCCGTATCTCAGTCCCATCGGTGGGGGTCACCCTCTCAGGTCCCCTAGGCGTCATTGCCTTGGTAAGCCGTTACCTTACCAACTAGCTGATACCGACGAGGCCGATCCAAAAGCGATAAATCTTTACTCCGTAGAGACCATCTTGTATTACCTCGGCTTTCGCCGAGCTATTCAAGACTTTTGGGTTCGTACCTCGTTATTACTACCTCGTCTGCCGGTTGCCCTTGCGGGCCCCCTTGACTTGCATGCCTTATCCACGCCGCCAGCGTTCATCCTGAGCTAGGATCAAACTCTTATTTTAAAGCTTACGCAAACCCCGAAAGGTTTTCGTAAACCGAACGGGACAAAATAGATCACGGTATGTAACCTACTTCGTCCTGGGATTCTCCGTGCTACCGGAGAATCCACAATCCTATACTCAGCATCGTCGAACTGAATCTGAACGATCGATGCTATCCAACATAACTCAAATTGTCGTATTGCTTGCACATACAGATACATGTCTTTGCATGAGGTATGACCCTCATGACCAGATTGTATTACTGAATGTTCTCAACCTGCACAGACTACTTCTGCGCAGGATTGATTATTTCTTTGTCAAAGGTCAGCCGCACTTACCGCCTAGAGAAATGAAAAAGATGCTGTTAGGCACCCTGTATATCTCAAACTAGGCTGTAAATGAGGGTAATGGCTATTATACGCATCAGTTGAGCCCCGTCAAGCATTTTCCGCCCTTTCTCACGATTGTCTGTATGACTCCCCAGAAAAGCCATAAAATGGCTTGAATCAAGGGTTTTATACAATGATTCATTGATGTCGACTAACTATGAAAAACTCAAGTTATTTTAGAAGCCTGCATTTAACTCCGAATTGCTCAAACGGACAATGTTTTTTACTATCATCCACCGTTTCCTTAGCTCTGGTCCCCAATGACCATTCCATGACTTTCGAATGCCCCTGCTTACTCAAAAGAGTGAGTAAATTGTAGTCAGCAAACCCTTCAAAAACGGGATGTACGAATGCTAGCCTAAATTCAGGGATGTCACGCTTCACTCTTCCTAAAACCAAAACAGGATTATTTTTTCCTGTTGCTGTAAGAGCTTGTGACCACTCCTTTTGAGAAGGAAATTTAACCTCGGTCTCCACATTAACGAGAACTGTTGTAAGTTCGTCATAACTACTATTCTCCGAAAGCTTCGTGCTCACAACAAACTCAATGAGAGTCTTTTTTGTTGAATGTTTCGTATAGGTTACAACTTCTACATCTTGTTGATGACACCAAGGTGCCTTATCGCCTTCTACTGGGTCACAACACATTGTCCTAACATCTGGAGACTGTTCGGAATCAGACACACCTTGAATCCAATATTGCTTTCTTTGAAGTTCTTGCATTCCCACCATGGCTACTGCAACTGCCTTCATCTCCTGCGCTTTTTTTGGTGCAGAAATATCAGCAAAATCTGTTTCAAAGTGAGATATCACATTTGAAACAGGGTACCAGATTTTATCAACCATAATCGTTCGCATGTATATTTACAAAAACAACCAACTATTTAAATAAGTTCAGAGAATCCTAAAATATATCTACGCTTTCGCCAGAGAATATATCGAGGAGTTTTGAGCGCTCTTTCTGGAGATAGGCAGCCGCATTTTCGACGACCACTCCCTGCTCCATGAGGTAGTCATGAGTCGTATCAGATGGGTGTGTGAGATAGCCGTCGTACTCATTCTTCTTCTTTGTCCAGAAATCCACCTTGGCCTTGTAATCTGCGAGACGCGTAGTATTGCCAGACTGTATCTCCGACAGCACTTTCCTCTGATAATCACCGAGGTCAGCGATAGACGAGCTCTCATTGATGAGGAAAGTACGGAGATCGTATGAGAGTGTCTTCAGGAGGTCAAAGGCTCGATAGATATTTTCTGAGGTCGATTTGAGTTTGTTGAGATAGAGTTTGGTCAGCTTGCCATCCATGTCGTCAGCGAGACGATTATTGAAATAGTCGAATGAATTCTTACCAGTAGCACTCTCTACTGCATAGTCGATGACGCCGTACTGCTTGATATTGTTGTAGAAACCGATGAGCTGTCCATGGACGAGGATTTCTTCAGCACTCTCATTCTGTTTGTCTTTGTAGAGTTGCATGCCATCGAGGAGCTTTGAGAGACGCGATTTTATAATGCTCGAGGTGACTGTATATTTGAGACAATTTGTGCCTTCTTCGAGGACTTTGCAGACGATTTTTGTCGGTATACCGACAAAATTGCCTGATGCGGTGACGAGTGCCCCACCATTGTCGAGTGGTTTATCATCTGTCGTCGATTCGATGGCGTATGAACTCTTTTTTGTGATAGTACCAGGGACAAATGTCGAGCCACCATTGCCACGAGATGATGGAGCGGTGACTACAGCCACCTTGTCCCCTACTGAGAGACCGGCATCGTGATTGAGTTTGAGATATGTCGACGCACTCTTGTCAGAGAGCTGGAGTATAGCGAGATCAGCTGACTCATCGATACCGATGAGGACGGCCTTTTTCTTTGCACCAGAGGAGAGTGTGACAGTCATGCTCTCAGCTGCGCCTATGACAGTTCCGTCTGACTTCTGTGTCCAGACTCCATGAGCGCTCGTGAGTATGTGACCCGTGCTATCAATGATGACACCCGAGGCTGAGCTCGTCGCGGTCTCGACGAGGACGATAGCCGGTCTCACTTTCGAGCTGATCTGACTATTTGAAAGTCCGCTCGATGCAGGCTCTGAGACCGCGACGGTCTTTGTCTCTACCGGTGCTGGTACAACAGGCTCCTTTTTCAGAGCTGCACGCGCTTTGTCGAGCTTGTCCTCGAGCTCGGCTATCCTCTTTAGCAAATCAGAGACAGACGGTATCGCAGACTCGACAGGGGTCGATGTGGCTACTACTTCTGTATCTTGCTTTGGTACTTCTGGAGCCTTCTTCCATGAGAATGGATTCCACCATGAGGCAGAGACATAGGCTGGCACGAGAATGAGGCCAAATACGAGGAGAAAGGTCGCTTTCTTCATGACCTACAGACTACCCCCGAAAGGGCTATAAAACAAGATGTCTCAATATAAAATAAAAAATCGGAGGCGGGATGCCTCCGATAAAAGACTACTTGACTGACACCCTATCAACCATCGAAGAGATAATCTTGTGGGTTGCCAGTAATGAGTTCAGATGCTCTTGCTTCTTCTTAACGCCACAATCGAGAGCCCGCTCGAGACCGGTGAGTGCCTTGACCCCAATGGCGGGATCCAGTAAAGCCCTTTGAGCAACCCTACTCGTGGGAATGCCATGAATAGTCATGGACTCGACATGGACACTAGTATCACCACCTGTATTGCGTTTGAAAGCAAGTGTCCGCAAAAGGACAGCCCAGAGGTTGTGATTATCGGGCGACTTCAGGAGGTATTCCTCCACGAACTTGTCAACGATACCCTCGCTATGAGCGGTATATATCTTCATGCCTGCGATGGGAACAAGACGGCTATAGTCGGTCAAGTGATCATTGATGCCATCAGAAGGCAGAATGCCAAAGAGACATGTGGCATTGCCTCCTTTGAAGAAGGGATGGCACCCCCAGAGCGAATCATCGCTCAGGATCACGCCACTAATGGGCCTGATAAATGGGACATGTTTCATGAATGGCGCAACGACAAGGGTCGCGCGCTTCAGGATTTCCTCCCATTCGGACAGAGTCAATTCCTTCGCATTTACAGTGTGACTACCGATGATGTAATCCGCCCTGCTGAGCGGATGGCTGTTGGACGTATCCATTGTCAGACCTTTTGTTCATTGTTTCTGTTCTGTTCGACGCGGACATATCTTTGTCGAATCCTATTCAGAGACTACTCTCAGACAATAGATTGTCAATCTGATTACTGCTGTGAGCATGGGGAGACTCGAATCTTACAGATTCAGTATCCCGATTGGCTGCATAGGAATGCAGGCTCAATCGGGCTTCGAGTCCCCCACGCAGAGCCACAGGCTCTGCTCATGCCCAAAAACCGCTTCGCTATTTGTGAGCATGGGGAGACTCGAACTCCCAACCCTTGCGGGATACGCTTCTGAGGCGTACGCGTATACCAGTTCCGCCACATGCTCAAACTAAAACCGAGGCTCTCGGCCTCGGTTATCATACTACTTATTTTTCCTCTCCTGCCACTTCTGCCAGGTAACGAGAAGCGGTGAACCGATGAATATCGACGAGTAGGTACCTACCGTGAGGCCGATGAGGAGTGCGAGAGAGAAATGTTTTGTCGCATCAGGACCGAGCACATAGAGGACTGCGATTGCGAGGAGTGTCGTGAGTGAGGTATTGATCGAACGGACGAATGTCTGATTGATCGATTCACCGACGATGGTATCAAACTCTTTTTTCTCGTGATACTCAGTATTTCGATGGAGATTCTCACGCACACGATCAAAGACGACGATGGTGTCATGTATCGAGAAGCCGAGAATGACGAGGAGCGCTGTGACGAAGAGTGTGTCTATCTCAAATCCTGCATAGTGACCGAGCACAGAGAAGACGCCGGCAGGTATGATGACATCGTGAGCGAGAGCGATGACGGCGATGAGACCATATTTCCATGACGATACTGGTCGAGAGACTTTTCTGAATGCGAATGTGATGAAGAGGATGATAGCGAGGAGCACGAGTGCGATAGACATCCATGCTTTCTGTATCGCCTCTTTACCGAGCACCGGACCGATAGAGTTGAAACGCTTTTCTGTGAGAGACACCTTGCCACCATCTGAGAGTGTATTGAGGACAGCGTCGTGGAGAGACGGCGTGAGCTCGTCAGTACGGATGATATACCCCGCATCCCCTGTCTCACGGACCGAGTATGCGCCGAGCTTGAGACCTGAAAGAGCGGTATTTACTGAATCGACAGTAGGACGAGAGGCATACTCGACTTCGATGATAGACCCACCCCTGAAATCGATACCCGGCGTGAGACCCCAGATAGAGAGTGCGATGATAGATGCGCCGACGAGGAGTATCGAGAGTGAGTAGAAGAATTTCCTGTTTCGTATGATGAACATAGTAGTTGATTATTTAAGGAATCCTGAATGGAAGAGGAATTTCGACAGCTTACCCTCCCCTTTTGCCCCGACAGCGAGGAGGAGTGTGCGAGACGCGGTAATAGCCGAGAACATCGACGATACGACACCGAGGAAAAAGACGAGAGCAAACCCTTTGACCACTGGAGTCGACGCGAGGTAGTAGAGGATGATAGCAGTGATGATAGATGAGAGGTTTGAATCACGGATAGAGAGCCATGCACGGTGGAATCCTTCTTTGATAGCCTCAGGGAGCTCCTTACCTCGCTTCAATTCCTCTTTCATTCTCTCGAATATGAGGATGTTCGCATCGACAGCCATACCGATAGAGAGGATGAAGCCTGCGATGCCGGCTGAAGTGAGTGTCACGGGGATGAGTTTGAAGAGTGCGAGGTTGATCGCGGTGTAGATAGCGAGAGCGAGGACAGCGACGAGGCCTGGAACGCGATACCAGATGATGAGGAAGAGGCCCACGATGACGAATGCCCAGAGACCTGCGTAGAGAGATGCATCGAGCGCGCCCTTACCGAGTGATGCACCGATAGTTTGTGTCGAGACGAGGTTGATAGGCACTGGGAGCGCACCATAATTGAGGTCACGGACGAGTGTACGAGCTTCCTCCACCTTGAAGTTGCCAGATATCTGCGCATTACCCGAAGTGATTTCCTGCTGGACGACTGGGGTCGAAATAGGCTGTCCGTCGAGGAATATAGCCACTATTTTACCGACATTGGCTTTTGTGATAGCACCAAAGAGTTTTGCTCCCTCGTCATTGAACTGAAGTGTCACATACGGCTCAAAAGTAGTCTGATTGAATTCGAGCTGAGCATGTTTGAGATAACGACCAGTGAGTCCTGTCGATACGAATATCTCATCGAGCTTTAGTTTTGCTTTCTCGGCATCAGAGAGTTTGTCTACACCAGGACGCACGAGCATGAAATCGAGTGTCGGTGTCTTGCCGATGAGCTCGACTGCTTGTTTTATATCAGTCACACCAGGGAGCTCGACGATGAGTCGGTGCTCACGATTTCCGATCGTACCTCCCTCTTCGATCTGTACGAGTGGTTCCGATACGCCGAAGAGATTTACGCGTCGTTCGACGACATCAGAGAGACTCGACATAGCGCCGGAGATTTCTGACTCAGGCAGAGCCTTCGTATCAGCCTGATAGATGAGATGTGTACCACCTGAGAGGTCGAGACCGAGACGATATGGGAAGCGAGAGATCTCACCCGTCTTGTCATATGAGAAATATGCGACCGAACCAGCAAGTATGAGCAATATGAGAGCGGAAATGCGTTTCTTGAACATTGCAGTAAATGGTTTAATAGAGCCTTATCCTAGCTTGTTTGGCTCTGAAAATCAATGAAAACAAAGAGAAAAACAGCTATTTGATACCTGAGAGCTTTTTCAGCTCTGCAATGCCTTTTTGGAGGGTCACGCGAGGTTTCCAGCCGAGGAGTTTGTATGCGAGATGAATATCTGCCTGAGTATTTCGTGGTTCGAGACGAGCAGGTATGTGTACGACGGGGCCACCGACGAGTCGCGCGAGTTCATTGACTGACTGATTTTCTCCTGATCCGATATTGATGACCTCACCCCTACCCACCTTGCGCGATTTCATAGCGAGGAGATTTGCTCTCACTACATCAGAGACATGAGTCGAATCACGCGTCTGTTTACCATCCCCGGTCACGGTAATAGGTAGACCGCGCTTTCGTTGATTGAGAAATTTCGGTATTGCTTGGGCATAGGCGCCATCTGGTTCCTGACGAGTACCATAGACATTGAAATAACGGAGTGAGACAGTCTCGAGACCGTAGACATCACTCATGAGACGAGCATAGAGCTCTCCCGCATATTTCTGGAGAGCGTATGGACTCTTTGGCGCAGGTTTCATCGATTCGGTATATGGGAGACGATCTTGATCACCATAGGCAGAACTCGAAGCAGAATAGATGACACGCTGTGCCTTGTAATCACGGGAGGCGAGGAGGACATTGAATGTGCCGTTGATATTTACATCATGAGTCTCGCGAGGATAGTCTATCGAAAACTGCACGCGTGGCAGGCAAGCGAGATGGAATACAAATGCACCCTTCCCTACTTTCTTGAACGCTTTCGCCAGATCATTCACTCGACGGATATCACCTTTGATGAAAAAAGCTTTCTTGTGGACAAATTTTCTCTTGCCGTTTGAGAGATTGTCGAGTACAACGACTCTGTAGCCATCCGCCACCAGAGCATCGACGAGATGAGAACCGATAAATCCTGCACCACCTATGACGAGAGCTCTTTTTGACATAATTATTGTTTTATAAACTTCATATACTCACCTTCTTTTTTTACAAAGGCATCCTTTGATGAAAATGTGTATCTAAACCCATAAAGACGGGTAAGTTTTGAACCGTCGACAGCGATAGGATACGAGTACGATTTCCAGCCACCTCGAGAAGTCGGCACCTTACCGTGCGAGATATGCCACATGATAAAAAAGACTATGCGTATGAGATATGGGTGTATACGAATAGGTTTTTTACCTACAGCGCTTGCCATATCAGGACCACGGACGACATCCCCTGGCGGACATATATTGAAGGCTTCGTATGCACTACCCTTTGCAGGACCAAAGGCGAGAATCTCTACGATAGAGACGACATCGTCTTCGTGAATGAATTGCCTGCACCACTTTTCGGTCACTGGCACGAATGAGACCATGGCCGAGATCAAACGATGAATGAATGATTCTCTGAGCTGACCCGAGAGAGCTGCTTGGAGACCAAAACGAATCCTCATATATCGTCCACGAGGACCAGTGATGGCGGCAGGTCGGATGATAGAGACCTGTGGGAGTTTTTTCCCAGCGTTTTTTAGGGCGAGATATTTCTCATGTAGCCTCTCTTCAGCAATGCGTTTTTCTTCAGCATAGAGATAGTCCGTCTTTCTAAATGGTTCATCCTCAGTAAAAAGATGCTCTACCGTATTGAGAGGAAATGCACCATAGGATGCGACAGTCGAGAAATGGACGAGGCGCGTGACACTCGGTACTGAGAAAGCAAACTCAAAGACTTTTTCCGAGCCAGTCACATTCCAGAGCCACTGAAGCTCTTTTTGTCCGTACATTTCTCGTATCTGCCATGCAGCATGTATGACTATGGTCGGTGAAAGTTTTTTCACCTCATCCTCCCACGCATCCGCAGTATTTTTTTCTACCCAAACGAGATTTTGTATCCCCGAGAGAAGTTCTGGTCGTGCCTCTTTGTCGAGCCCTATGACGAGTGATACATCAGGACGAGCGGAAAAGCGTCGGACCAGCATGGCGCCGACATATCCCGCAGCTCCAGTGATAAATACAGTGTGTTTCATATCTTATTTGCCCGCACGAGAGAGGAGTGTCGCGATAGTCTGGAGAGCGATTTTGAAATCGATGAGGAGTGAACGATGTTTGATGTAGTAGAAATCATAAGCGAGTCTGAGTTTTGTCTCTTCGAGCGATTGAGGTGGCAATTTCTGCCTCGTCTGAGCCCAGCCGGAGAGTCCCGGTTTGATGATATTACGCACAGTATAATACGGAATTTCCTTTGAAAGTTTCATACCAAGATCGTAAATATCAGGACGAGGACCTACGAGAGAGAGATCACCCTTCACGACCGAGTAGAGCTGTGGGAGCTCATCTATACGGGATTTTCGGAGAAATGAGCCTACACGAGTGATACGATTGTCATTCTCTTTGACCCAGATACCTTTATCAGATGTCTTCATTGTGCGGAACTTTGGTATGCGTATGATTTTGTTATCCTTCCCTACTCGCTCCTGCATGATAAAGACAGGGCCACCATCATCGAGCTTGATAGCGATATAGACAAACGGATAGATGATGAGAGAGATGAGCCCGAGCGGGAATGCGATGACGATATCCATGACGCGCTTCGTCGCGTCATAGACATACTTGGGATAGGCCGAGATATTTTCCAAAAACCAGCTATGTGAGAGGAGTGAGAGGGCCACACGGTCAAATACATACTCATAGACCTTGTGCATATCGACGAAACGAATCCTCGAGAAGAGGAGATTATAGAGCTGAGGCAGTATTGCCTGCACTTTCTCATTGTCGAGGTCTATGACGACCATAGATACACCATCTTGGTATATCTTTGCCACGACATCCGCCTGGAAATCTGCCGACTGGAGATTCGCGGTGTCGACTGATGAGACGAAGCTCATCTTGTAATTGGGATTGCCATTGACCTCTCGCTTCAATTCTTCCATCTCGAGACCTGAGCCGATGAGGATCGCATCGTCTTTTTTCTCAGGAACGATGATGCGATAAATAAAGAGTCTCCATGCGACGACAAGCATGAGCGAGATGATGAGATAGAGAAAGAGGTTCGCTCTCGGTGTGATACCTACGATTGGTACGAAATAAAAGAAGAGTGCGGCAATACCGATATTGACGAGCTGGGCCTGCACCAAGACTTGAGGCAGAGCCCCTCTCAGGATGACTGCATGTCGTTCGTAGAGCCCCGAAATAAAGTACACAGCGACCCAGATAATGAACAAATAGGAAAATGGGGTGATATGGTCGGCAAATGTAGGGGTATCAGGCATACCAGCATAGCGCAGGTATACAGTGAGCCAGAGAGCCACCACAAAAGCCACGAGGTCACCCACGAGGAGGAGAAACGGCGTTTTTCGGGAGAGAGCTGACATAAGTAACATGTACAATGATACACGAAAGCAATTCGGTTACAAGCTCGAAAGGAAGCCATATTTTAGGCTTTTGCGGTATAATGAGAAGCGGTTTTTATGACCACAGAATCACCAAAAAAGAAGGTTCTCATCGTCATCACAAAGTCCAACTTTGGTGGTGCCCAACGCTATGTCTACGATATAGCCAGAAACCTGAAAGATCGCTGTGAAATCACAGTCGCCTGTGGTGGCAATGGTCTTCTCGTAGAAAAATTGAAGGCAGATGGGATACGGATAGTATCGATACCGTTTCTCGAACGAGATGTAAATCCTTTCAAGGATGCTTTCGCCTTGTTCCGACTCTACGGACTCTTCCGTAAAGAGAAGCCGGATATACTCCATCTCAATAGCTCAAAAATAGGAGGGCTCGGTGCTCTCGCTGGAACATTTGCTCGAATCCCACGCATCATATTTACCGCTCATGGCTGGGCATGGAATGAAAATCGTGGCCTCATCTCGAAAACGCTCATCAGAATCATCTATGCACTCGTCTTTGTACTCTCTGACCGAGTCATAGCCGTATCAAACGCCATATACCAACAGGGTCTCTCCCTCCCATCTGCAAAAGAGAAAATGACGGTCATACATCACGGCGTAGGTGACGCCCTCATCTATGATCAGACGATTGCACGAAATATGCTCCCGAAAAAATCGACTAGCGCGAGTATGATCGTGGGCACAGTCGCGGAATTGCATTCGATCAAGGGTCTCACCTATGCCATAGAAGCATTCTCTCTTCTCAAAAATCTCGATATCTCATATGTCATCTGGGGTGAAGGTGATGAGAGAAAGAAGCTCGAAGCGCTCGTATCAAAGCGAGGGCTCGAAGACAGAGTATTTCTGCCCGGCACTGTACCTGACGCAGCACTTTTCATGAAAGCATTTGATTGTTTTCTCCTGCCTTCTCTATCCGAAGCGCTCGGCTATGTCGTACTCGAAGCCGGTAGAGCAAAAATACCCGTCATAGCGACATCAGTCGGAGGTATTCCTGAAATCATCGAAGACATGGAGTCTGGTATTCTCGTACATCCAAAAAATGTAAAAGAAATCGTACGCGCTGTCACTTTTATGTCTGAAAATAAAGAAAAGAGAGATTCGATGGCTACCGCCTTACAGAAAGCCGTGATAGAACGCTTCTCAATAGCGTCTATGATAGAGAAAACACTCGAGGTGTACGAGGGCTAAATCCCCAAAAACTCTTTGTGGGACTCGTCTTTATGGAGTGGACGCTCGTAGCGTCGCATCGAAGCCAGTATGCCGAGCGCAAAAAACGAGGTGACGAGATGCGAACCACCATATGATACAAAAGGTAGATTGATACCTGTCACAGGTAAGAGGCCCATATTCATACCTGTATTAATGACGAAATGACTCATAAAAAGTATTGAGAGACCGAGGGCATACAGTATTTCAAAGTTACTTGCTCCGTTGCGCGCAGTCGTGAGAATACGCCAGATGAGTACACCGAAGAGTCCCACCATGAGCACCACACCGACGAATCCCCACTCCTCAGCAAATGCGGCAAAGACGAAATCAGTCTCATACTCTGGGAGAAATTTGAGTTTTGATTGTGTGCCATAACCGATACCTTTTCCCAATATCTCGCCGGATCCTACAGCAATCGTCGACTGATACGCATTGTATCCACTCCCCTGTATATCAGCTAATGGATGGAGAAAATTGAGCACTCGTTCTTTTTGATACTCCTTGAACCCGTATCCCCAGAGGAGTCCAAACGCTACCGCACCGAGTAATACGAGTGCGAGGATATGCCGTTTGGAAATACCTGAGACGAGGGTCATGCCGAGCCAGACACAGGCGATGATGATCGCTCCACCGAAATCAGGCTGAAGGGCTACGAGGACAAACAGTATAAATGCATAAATACCTGAGACGATGATGTGACGGATATTTGCTATCTCGATATGACGACGAGAGAAATATTTTGCGAGAATGAGTACGAGAAGAAGTTTGGCGATATCAGTCGGTTGGAATGAAAAGAGGCCGAAATCTATCCAACTCTTTGCACCCTTTACCGAATGAGCGAGGATGAGGAGTGAGCCGAGGAGCATCGTCAGTACCGCAAAGAGTGTGATGAGCACATTGGTCCTACGAAGGAATGACCAATCGAAGAATGAAGCACCAAAAAAAGCACAGAGTGCAATCACAAACCATATGATCTGCCTATCGAAATAATGATTGTCAGCCGTGAATGAATTCATCGTCACGAGACCGAGGAGTACGAGCAATGACGCAGAAATGATAAGCACCCAGTCTATCTGGAGCCCTGATACGCGCCTCGTGAGAGAAGAAATAAAAAAAGGCATGATTAGCGAATGCTTCCCGAGAAAAGAAGCTCAGTCTTGACCACCTTTGATGCGACTGGTTCGGGCCATGTGAAATAGAGAGTCTGGACATCTCCCGGTACGATCGACTCGATGCGAGTCTTTGAGAAAGCGACACGATTGCCATCGGCATCATAGAGTACGATAAAGGCATCGACACCTGCTATGGTAGTGCTCACATAGTCATTTCGTATTCGCGCTTCTGCGCGAGTACCAGCACCGTCAGGTATCACATCGATAGAGAGTGTTCGTAGACTCGTATACGGTCGTGCGGGTGTCCAACTGATAGTCGATGGAAATTCGACAGTCGCTCTCACAGGTATGCGCTGTCCAGTCTGTATACCACCCTCAAAGAGAGCAAACTTACTCCCTGGCGGTATCGAACCAGCACCCTTCCTCTCAGCTACGAGTATGCCCTGAGCATCATAGAGCTTGAGTGAATATGGAACACCCTCAGCACCGACAGACTGATTTGGATTTTCTCCATACGCCATCGCATTGTACACACCAGTGACGACGCGCGATGAATAGGTCCAGAGTATGTGTGGCTCTCCAAAATCTGCAGCACAGAGATGAGAACAAGGGCCACCGCAGTCAACACCTCGTTCACCTTGATTTTGCTTGCCATCGGAGCAGGTCGCAGGTTTGTAGACAGTAAAAAAAACTGGTACGCCAGCAAAGAGCGCAAGAGCGACGATAAAGAGTAGTAGGTATTCAAATTTCCTTTTTCCAGACCAAGACATACATGAAGTATAAAGTAGAAAGTGGAAAGTAGAAAGTAAAACAAAAACCACCCTTGCGGATGGTTTTTGTGTCAAACTTTCTTTAACCGCTAATACCACTAAGCATCACGAGAAATCCCAAGAAAAGAAAACAGACTACGCTTATAAAAATAAAAGATGCTCCACCAACTTTTGCACCTTCATCAAAAGACTTCAGACCAAAATAGAAGTAAGCGGTCGCTGAAATCAGTGTAATTATAGCCATAAATATATTACCCTGATTTCCGATGGGAGCAAGATTAACTAGTATTAAAAATATAATGATATGAACAAAAAATACAATACAACCTTTCGTAAGTGATTTCATGCACTAAATACTATCATGAAAAAGTAGGCAGTCGCCTTAGTTACAAAACAAAAACCACCCTTGCGGATGGTTTTTGCGTCGAACTCTCTGTACTGGCGACTACCTACTTTCGCCCCGAAGGGACTATCATCGGCACTACGGCATTTCACTTCTCTGTTCGGAATGGGAAGAGGTGGGTCCACCGCGTCAAATCACCAGAACAGAGAGTTCGACTGCTACTTGTACTATCACAAATGGTAAAGAAAATACGGCAATCAAGCCCGCTACTTCTCAGTAGCAGTGATTCCTAAATTTCCTAATAAGATCGGGCAATTAGTACATCTCGGCTCAACGCATTACTGCGCGTACACCTAATGCCTATCAACCTGGTAGTCTCCCAGGGCCCTCGAACGATTCCTAATCTTGGGGTTGGTTTCCCGCTTAGATGCTTTCAGCGGTTATCCATTCCGGACATAGCTACTCTGCGTTGCACCGGGCGGTACAGCAGATAGACCAGCGGTCCGTTCAACTCGGTCCTCTCGTACTAGAGTCAAATCCCCTCAAGAATCAACGCCTGCAGTAGATAGGAGACCAACCTGTCTCACGCATGTTTCCACGAATTACTCCGTGCATTGGACTATAACTTTTTCCCCCTTGCGGTGGAAAGTTGACATTTAGTCTCTACGGGTGAGGGAGCGAAGCGAACACTCGTGCCGAGTAATCTCGGCTAAAGTAACCACTAAGTCTTTTCCTCTTCCCTCGGTATTGCCCTCCCTTGCGGGATCGGGTTCTACCGAAATAAGTCAACGAGGTCATCCCATATTGCTATGAGTGACCGCCGTGTTAAGGATTGGTCATCCTTTTTCTTGTATCTTTTAATAAACGAAAATTTTAACAGTTCGATTTGTTCAGACTGCCCAGCTCACGAGAGGTCTCCCTCTCTATGTCCTGAACGGTCTGAACCCAGCTCACGTGCCTTTTTAATTGGCGAACAGCCAAACCCTTGGGACCTTCTCCAGCCCCAGGATAAGACGAGCCGACATCGAGGTGCCGAACTCCGCCGTCGATATGAACTCTTAGGCGGAACGAGCCTGTTATCCCTAGAGTAGCTTTTGTCCGATAATCTCCGGCCGCATCTAATGCGATCCGTCGGTTCACTTAGCTCTGCTTTCGCATCTGCTCGACATGTACGTCTTACAGTTAAGCCAGCTTGTGCCCATACACTATCGCCACGGTTTCCATCCGCGGCTAGCTGACCTTGATAGGCTCCTCCGTTACTTTTTAGGAGGATAGCGCCCCACTAAAACTACCCACCAGATACTGTCTCCCGCGGTTTTTTCCCTCGGGGTTAGAATATACAACGATGAAGAACGCTATTTCACTGGCGACTCCATGCTGGCCGAAACCGCACTTCAAAGTCTCACGTCTATGCTACGCATCACAATCGTATACTCAATATCAAGCTGTAGTAAAGCTTCTAGGGTCTTTTCGTCTAACTGCAGGTACCCGGCATCTTCACCGGGATTGTATTTTCACCGAGCTGTCCTCCGAGACAGTTCTCCAGACGTTACACTATTCAACGCGTCAGAACTTACCTGACAAGGAATTGCGCTACCTTAGGACCGTTATAGTTACGGCCGACATTCACCAGGGCTTATATCGATCAGCACTACATATTGCTACATAGCACCGCCAATAGTTGACCTTCTGGCATTGGTCAAGTGTCACCCCCTATACATCCTCTTGCGAGTTCGCAGGGAGCTGTGTTTTTGATAAACAGTCGCCAGAGATTCTTTAGCTGCGGCCCATATTGCTATGGGCAAGCCTTATTCCGAAGTTACGGCTGATCTTTTGCCGAGTTCCTTGGAGGACCTTCACTCGTTCGCCTTGCTCTCCTCGAGCCGACCACCTGTTTCGGTTTTCGGTACGGATAGCGTACGGTTATGCTTAGAGACTTTTCTTGAGAGCCCGCTCAGAAATGTTCAACATAGTAAACTATGCCTTCCCTCCTGTCCTTAGATTCGTGATTTAACACAGACTGCGGGATTTTCCTCGCAATCACCCTGAGACCAAAGACCCCAATCCAATAAGGGGCATTTCCTACTGTTCTCCGTCATCCCATCGCACCGCACGCCAGTCATGGAATATTAACCATGTGTCCATCGGGTTCGGCATTCGCCATCCCCTTAGGCCCGACTAACCCTTCGCTGATGTCCATTGCGAAGGAAACCTTAGTCTTTCGGCGTGTAGGTATCTCACCTACATTGTGGTTACTTGTGCCAACATTCTTACTTCCACACGCTCCAGAGTGGGTCACCCCTTCTCCTTCACAGCAGAGTGGAATACTCTCCTACCGCTCCATGTCTCCGAAGAGACATAAAGCCCTCAATTTCGGTAGTATGCTTTAACCCCGATCATCTGCGGCGCAAATCCTCTAAGTGAGTGAGCTGTTACGCTTTCTTTAAATGATGGCTGCTTCTAAGCCAACATCCTCACCGTCTGAGAAGATTCACCACCTCGCTTGTACTTAGCATACATTTTGGGACCTTAAGTTGAGATTCGGGCTGTTTCCCTTTTGTCCTATGGAGCTTAGCCCCCACGGACTTACTGCCGTACTTTTTGCCTCGAGTATTCGGAGTTTGATAGGTCTCGCGATCTTTCGACCTGTCGAGATCTTCCAGTGCTCTACCCCTCGAGGGAACATACGACGCTATGCCTAAACATATTTCGGAGAGAACCAGCTATTACCAGGTTCGATAAGCTTTTCACTCCGTACCACAAGTCATCGCAGAGTATTGCACGTCTCTAGCGTTCGGTCCTCCATCTGTCTTTCGACAAACTTCAACCTGCTCATGGCAAGCTCACCTGGCTTCGGGTCTAATGCGTACTACTATGTCGCGCTTTTAACACTCGGTTTCCCTATGACTCCGCCCGACAAAGGGCTTAGTCTCGCAGCATGCATTAACTCGTTGGCTCATTCTTCAATAGGCACGCCGTGACGGATAGCTTGCGCTACCCGCTCCGACTCCTTGTAAGCATATGGTTTCAGGTCTATTTCATCGCCCTCTCCGGGCTGCTTTTCACCTTTCCCTCACGGTACTAGTTCACTATCGGTCTTCTGGAATATTTAGCCTTGGCAGTTAGTTCTGCCGAATTCCCTCAGGCTATTCGTGTCCTGAGGTACTCAAGAATGGAAACAAAAGAGACATAGTATTTTCGTTTACGGGACCATCACCCTCTAGGGTTCCGCTTTCCAGCGGATTCAACTAACACTATATTTTGTGACTCTTCTCGCTATAAATAGCGACATCTCCACCTTATAACCCCCGATCTAAATCGTGTTGTACATATTGCTATATACCCCACGATTTAGACCGAGTTTGGGCTCTTTCGCGTTCGCTCGCCGCTACTGACGAAATGTCGTGCACATACATGCACCTTGTTTTCTCTTCCTCTGGGTACTGAAATGTTTTACTTCCCCAGGTACGCTCACCGAATTAAATCGGTGTCACTCGTATCACTACGAGCGGAGTTTCCTCATTCGGAGATTCTCGGATCAAAGGTTGGTCAGCACCTCCCCGAGACTTTTCGCAGCTACCCTGCGTCCTTCATCGCTTCTCAGAAGCCTAGGCATCCACCATATGCTCTTAAATTTCCTATTAGGAAATTTAAAAACCACTTAACTTAAATTGCTCTGTGATTTGAAAGCTTACAACTTTCAAATACAATTTTCTTTACCTACTTGCTCCACCACATATATCAATGTGATGGATTTATCGATTCTATTTGAGCTAACAAATAGATCGAACCGCCTCGCATTCTTGACTGGCCGACCTGGCCCTTTCGTTTGCGGACGGGATTCTTTTGTCAAAGTAGCTTTCTGAAAATGAAAAACCGCTCTAGGGAGCGGTATCTAAACAAGAGCCAGTAAAGGCCTTACTTAGTCCGCTTTTGAGTGGGGGTTTTGAACATAATCAGAATGTTCTCAAGTATACGCATGGGTAAAACTAAGTCAAGGGTTTTTTATGATTGAAACGAGATAGTCTGTGGCCCTGTTGAGCGACGGCTCAACGGGGCTGTCACTTACTTGACATATACCCATATAGTGATGTATGGTGATGAAAGTAAGGCACCTTGAGAATGGCTTTGTTGAGGGTTGAAATCGTGGATACCGCAGGACTCCCTTGCCTATGCCATGAGACAACTCTCAAATCTTGAATAATGAAAAACTCGAATGGTAAGAATACTTCGCTGAAAGTTGGAGATCGGATGCATATCGAGTATCACTATGGAGATTCAGTTCTCATTTTTTTCACACGAGGAATACAGTCACTCTACTTCAGGCGCGGAGGTAAAAGTAGAAAAGGGGTCCATTTGGACAACAAACATGAGTGCTGCTGCGAACAAAGTGCTCTTGATACGATGCGACTGATAACTGGTATGACAGGACTCTCCTTCAAACTCATTCAAGAGGAAGGAAAGATGAAGACTTATAAACTCGTCTAGATTAAAAAAGTTTACACTCAAGCCCGCGCACAATCTGCGTGGGCTTTTTTATGAAAATAAGGAGCTTTGTGACTATATTTTCATTATCCTCCTTGAGGATATTTTCCAAAACAAAAGCCCTGCGAACGAATCGTTCGCAGGGCTTTTTCAATCTTTACTTTCCTACAGATTACGCGATTGGTGCATCAGACTTTGCAGTGCAGCATTTGCACGACATGACTGAGTACTTGCCACCACACGAAGTAGCAAGGACGACGAGCGAAGCGAGGATTGCGAGTGGTCCCATCATACCCGCAAAGCCCATGCTACGAGAGAGGTATGCTGCGACTATCATGATGATAGAAAGCACGACTGATGTGAGGCATGTCCAGAGACCGAGCACTACCATGAGGCCACCTATAAGCTCTACATAGCCTACGAGGTATGCCCAAAATGGAGCGAGTCCTATCTGACCGAAATAGCCGATAGTCTGAGCCATATCAGAAACCTTCATCCAACCGGTGAGAATAAATATGCCGCCGACGATGAGACGAGCGACGAGGAGTCCTATGTCTTTCTTATTGTTCATGTATAAACTAATCAAATTAATAACAGAGATAGTATACCCCAACGAAAACACCCGCGTGAAGCGGGTGTTTTCAACATCGTGAGAGCTAGTCGAGACTAGTTCATGTGACGATGATCAGCAATCTCCTGACGCATCTTTGCGATGTACTCAGCTGCAGCCGACTGGCCACCGAGACCGAATGAGAGGCCAAAGCCGAGAGCGAGAGCGACGATGACACCTGTGAAGAGTGTCTGGATGAAACCGACAGCAATACCGAGCTGAACGAGCGCGGTAAGGAGGGCAAAGATCCAGATAGCCCACTTCGTCACGGCACCGAGGAAGTTTGCAGACTTTACATTTGCTGCACGAGCTGATCCTACGACGACTTTCTGCATCGCATCAGCGATGACGACAGCGACGAGAAGGATGAGCACTGCGACTATCACCTGAGGGAGATAGAGCAATACGACATTCTGAAGGAAGACATTGACCTGTGAGAGGCCGAGGACTTCAAATGACGCTACGAGGAACGCCACTATGACGAACCACTTGACCAATCCGCCGAGGAAGGCACCTGAGTTGAGCTCAAAGCCTGCCCTCTTCATAACATTGCCGAAACCAGCACGGTCGAGTGCCATATCTACCTTGATCGCGCGGATGACCTGAGCGACGATGCGCCCGATGATAGCCGCGATGATCCAACCGATAATGAAAATGACGATAGCGGCGACGAGGTTAGGGACAAAAGCGATGAAGCCTCCCCAAATACCCTGGAATGCGCCGGTGATCGTACCACCCCATGTTTGCAATACCATTTTTATTTCTATTTAATGCGTCCTAAATATGACGCTTACACCTACACCTTGATAATGTACGAAAGCCATGACGACCTTTGTTGTACGCTCTAAATTATACACCAAAAAATGGCTCAACATGAGCCATTTGGGGATAATGAAACTCTATTTAGTGCCGTTTTAGAGCGGTTTTATGAGGAAATACCCACCTTATCCACGAGCACATGATGAGGGAAATCGAGGACATCTCGTATGAGTTTGTCATGCATAGAGAGACGGTATGCGAAATCACGAGTTTCAAAGGCAGAATAGCGTATCTCACGACCTATTTCGGTCTCCATAGAGTGTATAGCCCTATCTATAGTAGAGAGTCGTAGATTGTCCCCTACGAGTATGAGATCAAGTCTCGATTCCCAGTTCTGAACAAAGATACCTGAAGTAGCGACAAACTTGAGTTTGCCCGCTTTCTTGACGCGTTTCATCAATTCCCCCTCCTCGAGTGGCCCTATCTGTATGAGGAGATTCTGGAGAGGTCTCAAGTACTTGAATGTCTCATCGAGGCCCCAGCCGGATGCTTTGACCCTCTTCTCCACTTTCTTACCTCGGACCTTTTTTACTACAGCTTTTACAAACATGCGTTTCCTCACGAGACCCACTTTTGCGAGCTCTGCTATCACAGCGGTAGCAGCAGATGGTCTCTCAGCGACACGGAGCGCTACCTGTTCGACATCAAAAACACTATCTTTGTTGAAGAGGAAAAGGCGCATGATTTTGACCCGTACAGGTGAACCGAAAAGCGTAGCAAGTGTTTGCATGGTGGTATATGAAGTGTGTATATAAAGTTGAGTATATCACGGGTCAAAAAAGCAAAAACCACCATTTCTGGTGGTTTTTGCACTCTGCTGTCTAGAGCGAGATTGTTCTTTTTCAAAACATTGCACAGGCCGACGGGCCGAGCATAGTAATTCGCAAGCATGCGAATATACGCGTTTTGAAAAAGAACAATCGAGCGGTACTTATTTGAGTTCGACTTTTCCGCCTGCTGCCTCGATATCCTTCTTGAGCTTCTCTGCATCCTCCTTCTTCATGCCCTCTTTGAGCATCTTTGGAGCGCCGTCTACGAGATCCTTTGCCTCCTTGAGTCCGAGACCGAGAGCCTCTTTGACCACCTTGATGACTGAGATCTTTGATGCACCACCATCCTTGAGTTCTACATTAAATGTAGACTTCTCCTCTGCTGCTGGGCCTGCCGCTGCTGCTGGAGCTGCGACGGCTGCTGCTGAGACACCGAATTTCTCCTCGAGATGCTTTACGAGCTCGTGGAGGTCGAGTACCGTCATCTTTTCGATAGCCTCGACTACCGCCTTGAATTTTGCTGGAGTTTCCATAATTGTGACTAAATAACTTGAATAATTAAGCCTTCTTCTTTGCTATCTCACTCGTTGCCATGACAAAGCGCTGTATAGGCGAATTGATGAGATTGACGAACTGAGCACGGAGCGTATTCATCGGAGGTATGAGCGCGAGAGCGAGGACCTTGTCCTTGCCTGCGTATACACCGTCGAATATACCGCCAATGATGGACATAGATTCCTTGTTTGTTTTTGCAAACGAGTATATCTCGCGAGGCGTAGCGAGGAGATCCTCACTGTACGCGATAGCGACCTCTCCTGTGAGAGCTGGCTTTTCACCAGTAAAACCACGAGCATCGAGCACTCGATTGACGAGTGTCTTCTTTGCTACGGTGTAGCCCACCTTCTCTTTGTCGAGAGCACGGCGGAGCTTGTTCGCATCATTTACTTTCAGTCCTTTGAAGTTGACGAAGACCACCGACTTCGCATCTTTGAGGGAAGCCTCTAAACTCGCGACTATTTCTGTTTTCTTCTGCCTGTTGATTGGCATAACTTCTTTGGTCTAATTCTGCTAAAAACAAAGGTCCGCCTTGTGGGCGGAGTATGGAGTAGAGAACGCATTGCTGCGCTTTCGACCTCGGCAGGGGCCTCTTTCGAGGATTAAAGCCATCTAAATCAATAGACGAGCGCCCAGCTTTCTCCGGCCTTTGCGTAGAGCACTATAGCGGAAATGGCCTTTTTTGGCAAATAAAAAACTGGCCCTTCAAAAGACCAGCTGAGAACTCTATTCTGTCGACCGATGCTGGGGTCTCAATTCATTGTCGAGTCGTATAGCCTCGGCGAGAACAAAGAGGGCGGCATGAACCCTGAGACCCTGACCTCCACCACTATAATTGCGGAAACGAAAACAGCTACTTCCAAGCTGATGTGGTTCTGGTCTTGAGATGACTTCAATCCAACCATCACCATCAGGGCCAAACATAACCATGAGGTTGCCTGTCGGACTGTCGTCTTCGTAGCGGGTCAAATAGGCTTGTCTCGTCTCAATCGACGGAGGCCAAAACGGATGCTCGAGTATCGCCCTCATGTATTCTGTTGGGTGATCTTCCAAAAGCTTCTTGAGTTTCTTTTCCAACGCATTCATAGAATTATTCCCTTGTAGTTACAACGAACATTTAATCTCATACTACTCACTCTTATCTTTTCAGCAACAAAAAAACCGCCTCAAGCGGTTTTTTTGTTATTCGACTACTGCCTGAGTAGGCACCGCTATCTGATCACTGCGTACATAGCCAGAAAATACATAGACGAGGAGCATACCCACCCCCACGATGACGAGAAACTCAAACGCCATTTTGAAAAATTCCCTGTCGAACATAGTGATACCTATAGTCTACCAATACCCCCTCCCAACCTCAAACCAATCCGACCAGGTACTCACCGCACCTATATAAAACCATCAGACCTTCATCTCTTACGATATATCGTAAGAGATAGGATTCTTTTGTGCACGACACATCCCACCCTCATCATCAGCTCCCTCCGCCCCCCCCAGTTCGCCAACCACACTCCCCTAAACTAATACCCATAGTATCATATATGATACTATGGGTATTAGGACTTTCTGTGAGAAAAAGACTAATTCTTGAAGAAGAGGAAGTGGAGAGGATACTTTTTCTTGAGCTTCTGAGTTATCGAAGCGTAGGCACCATTCTTTGTCTGCCTTGTGGCAAACTCCTTCTCGAGCCCCTTGAGAGCGCTCTCAAACCCAGGAATCTGGTCCTGGAGCCATTTATGGACCTTGCCTATGGTATTGCGACCTACATGGAGTCTCTCTCCTATCGCGTCATATGACTCACCTGCGACGATCATACGAGCGATGATGATGCGCCTGCCGAGCATGACGCGCTCACTCGGTGTGAGGAGATCACGGAGAAATGCCTTCATGGCGTCCCTACCCTTGAGCGAACCCGCTGCGGTGTAGAGTGCGTCGAGCGTCGTCGCTACCTCTTTGTCCGAGAGATCAGATACTTTTCGTTTCATATATATGTATGTATTTAACTAATAAAAATACTATTACTATCAGAGTATCATATATGGCACTATGCGTATAGAGGCACCATACACCTCTCTCTTTCTTTTCTCTTCTAATCAGACTCATACACATAGTACCATATATGGCACTATGTTTATGGAATTATCTAGCTGAGTATCTGGTGTATAACCGTCGTGCGAGTAGTCCAAGACCGAGACCAATGAAGCCGAATACGAATGGAAAATAGATGTGGAAGGGGTCAGAAACTATCTCAAATACCACAGCCGGAATTGCCAATAAAATGTAAACCCACTTACTAGCACCTGCAATCAAAATTGGGGTTAAAAAACCAATTGCAAATAAGTAAGCCATGGATAGACCGGCCAATTGGCTAAAATCCAACCAGGAACCTGCTGGATGAAAAAAACTGATGTAGATATTCCCTAAAAAAGGAAAGGTAAGATATGAAAACGAAACACTAAACAAAACAATTAACATTAATTTAAATATTTTCATAAATTTATTTACTAATCATACTCCAGAGACTTCTGAATATGCTCTTAATTCTACTAGATAGTGGCGTTGTAGACGAATTGGTCACGGCTTGATATACCGATGCGGTATTTGCCACCCGGACTTGAGACTTCTGCACTGCCACATCTGTCTGAGATGAGTCCTGTCTAATCGGATGGTATGTAGCCAGAGTTTGTCGAATGTGTTCTATCGGTACATCGATCGCTATCATAAATGTATCGGGGTTAAATTTAGTATCGTCCATAGAGATAGCTGCGGTAGTGATTGTAGTTTGTCTATATGCACCACCGCCACTCGACGATCTACGATGTAATGGCATAGTGGTCTCCACAGTTGCCACAGGAGATTCTGGGACAATTTCCGGTACCAAGGCGAGCGGGGACGAGAAAGTTTCCCCTGAGACATTCATGACAAGATTCGACACTGAGCCCATGGTGGTCGTAGCGGTAAATTCATTATCAGTAGATGTATCATTAGCTATCACTGACGCTATGATTGTATAGTCACCATCGCCAGTTCCCCTTGTCTCTATCTCATAATGGCCATCACTAGGATTTGGAATAATAATGAATTCATCTCGACCCGGACCGCTATAAAAAGCACCAGGGATCTGATTGACTTCACCAGACTCACCATCTACACCGACTCGTCTACCGTCAGGCGCAGTAATAGAGATATTGACTGGTGACAACACTGAAAAAAGTAGAAATTTTGCGTCCATTTTATCGAGATTGTCAATTATCGTAGTGGGAGTTCTACCGCTTAGAATCTCATAACTGCGAGGTGTGGCATCACTCACAATTTTTGTATGAGTCGAGTCTATATACTCATTGTTACCCATTGCACTCGCACTCGAAATAGGTACGGTTCCATCCCCTTCTATATATTGAAGCCCGGCATTTAAAATAAGATTAACTGGTTCTCCGTGTGCCCATCTACCATCCGACCTTGGATAAGAAGAGACGATAATCGATCCAATTGAGTTTGTCGAAGAACTAATAAGATTAGAAAAACGAACTTGATTGAGTCTTGATTTTTTTGATTGAAGTCCCTCTACAAAGAAATTTCTCGGATAATTGTTTGGATACACTTCGAATACCGGAGTCGATGTCGATACATCTTGAGAAATTTTATAGTCATAAACAGGAAGAAGTTCTGAAAATGATATCAGTGGTCTTTTACTAATGTAGTCAAACACATTGGAAAATCCATCATGTTTGGCAAAAGATCTGAGAAGAAAGTACACCACCAAGTCACTTCTGTCTGGTATGGGGAATGCTCCCGCTTCCCAGGGCAAATAAGCCTTGGGTGCCCCTAGATGCGGAGTGGCGAGAAACACGACTTGATCAATATCATTCTGATATCCATCAGATTCCACATACTGTCGTGCGACGAGCCCACCCATTGAGTGAGCGATAATATCAACTTTGTTACAACTACAAATCGCTTTTACCTCATCAATTTTCTGCTTTAGTAGTAGTGCCGTATCCACATTCGAATTGCGCCAATCATAGAGTAGAGTAAAAAATGTTGTGCTTGCAACATAACCATTCGCTTCGAAAGTAGCTACGAGATTGTCATATGAGTGTAATATCGGGTCGAGAAGCAATTCTCCATCATTTCTCCACATCGTACCAAGTACTCCAGGGATGAGAATGACTGGATCGACACAAATATTCTCAGGCGTATTCGCCGAACGGTCGAGACGATCGACACCATGAAGCACAAAATAAATGTCGGCAAGTATATTTGTACCATCTGCATAGGAACCTTCTAGATACGCATCAGTCGTTGTCCCTAAAAACCACAATTGCCCCGTACCCCACCCAACACTATGAAACTGAAGAGCTAAGCGGTAATACTTACAATGATTGAGAGTGTATTGATTGGTTTGGTACGAAGCAATTCCGCTCGATATTGCCATACTAATCCCTTGTTGCTCATTGCTTGATGTCACCCCGATACAATCCGAATAACTAGACGACGAACATTCTTCTAAAATGGGTGTAACAAACTCATTGTAATAAGTCGCATTAACCATTTTTGCCACATCAATACTTGTAATTGTCCCACTCAACCCCGTACCAAGAGTCTGATAACGCACACCAACCCCATAGACAGTGGATGTCGCCGACATATCCAATTGGGATATGTCGGCGAAGGCGATTTTAGGGGAAACACAAAATACAAAGACACCTATACTGATGAACAAAAAGACTAGATTGAATTTGGTGATGCGAAACATATATCATCGTGTGAAAAAATCGAGCAGTTTTCCAAAAAATCCTCTCGTTTTCGAATTTTGACCAACGGTATATATGACTGCCGCAGACTGAGTGCTCGTAGGTATCTGAGCAACGACCGCTACTGGAGTCGGTATAACTTTTGCGATACTAGCCACCGACGGTGTATTTCTCATCTCTCTCTGTGCCTGCATAGCCATGGCAAATTGACTACGGATCATGTCTTCGGTCAGACCATTCATGACGACGATCTGTTCCCCGCTACTTGAACCCAGAGCAGACGCTCCACCCGAGACCACCTGATGGGCCAGCACGGTGGCCGATGGATTGATGAGCGACACATCGTTGATTGGATTGAGTTTTGTGGCAGTCAAAGGTATTCGAATCGATTGTCTAGGTAGCACAATCGTGTCTTGAGGGATTACAAAGCGTCCACCATGTGTCTCGAGTGCCCACCCTCCGAGATTGAGCTCATCCCTTCCCTCATTTAGTAGCTCAATAAAATTCTGATTTGCTTCGCGTATTGAAATTTGTGGAGATACTATACGGACTCGTATTTTCGATACCGCCTTGTCGCCACCATGCTCACTGTTGAGTATGACAACATAATCTCCCGGATATACATATGTATGAGAAATGAATTGACCGCTTGATTGAGAACCATCACCGAGAGACCACCTGTGAGAGACATATGTTGCTGGCAGGTCACGAGGACTTTTTACTCTCGCCTCAAAAGAGAGAGGTACTCCGACAAATCCGAGTCTATCCCTACCAGAAGTGACTTCGAGGACGACATTGTCAGTCGATTCATTTGCAACAGACTGACTCGAATGAGAATCATGTATACCACTATTCGTCTGAGCAGTGCTCGATGCGCTCGTAGTCGTCTCTGTGGTCACAGAGCCTGATGCGGGCGGAGCATTACCGCTCGTCATAGCGCCCGGTGTCGGCAAAATAGCGATCCAATTCGACCCATTTTTCTGAAGTGACTTACCATCTCCAGCGGCACCCATAGCTGAAGAATAGGTGACTGAATCTATATCAGTACCGGATCCATCACGAAGTATGAGGGTTTCTCCTTCGTTCGAAAGAGAAAAAGTGCTGTCAAAAAGCACCCCTGAAAAACTAGGATTATCCGTCAAGAATTTCGCCGTATTGTCAGCGATGATAGCAAAACCTTGTGCAGGAATGACTGAGGCACTCTCTGCGGTGAGACGATGACTCGTATTTGCCTCAAAGAGTTTCCAGTCGGCCATGTCGACGGGAGAGGAGCCGGCATTGTACACCTCGATCCATTCCCTGCCCGTATCAGTCCCCTCGAGGTCGTACATCACCTCGGTCATCATCACCTGCGCGCCTGCGACAGATGGCACAGAACATAGGAGCCCCACTCCCCATATCCATAGTGCCATATATGATACTATGGATATGGACTTCCCCTTCCCACCCAGCTGGCTAAGCGATATTTTCAAACAAGAGTCTATAGAAAAACCACCTCTATTCGATGATGAAAAGAGGTGGTTTCTATGAAGTGGTGTATTTTTTGAGGGAATCCTTCGCCCATCACCCGCAAAAGGTGCGAGCTCTGTACTGTCGATCTTCATTTGTCCCGAAGATCCCAACATGTACAAAAGTATATACCCATACCAGTACGAATCAATACTCGTCAATTCACACCCATTCTCATATTCATAGTGCCATATATGGCACTATGAATATGAGTTTTTTGGGCTTTTTTAGTACCTCAGAAAAAGAAACGGAGGTAAGACCAATAGATAACACGATAAGAAGCGATGAGATGCGGGTTTGGGGAAAGAAACGATGAGATGAGACTGAAAGTTTCTGCGACTATGTGTCTAGTACTTCACCTGATCGACGATGCGACCCTGAGTATCATAGAGCGTGATGGTCTCATTTTCACTCTGCCAGAGCTGAGCTTTTTTACCGAGGAATACGCGCCACTGATTTGTCGTAAAGCCTGCCTTGCTCGAATTCCTCGTGACACAGCCCTCGTAGGTGAATCGCTCGCGGATATAGTCCTTGCATGGTGTCCTCTGTAGGTCGAAAGCTTTTTTGTCATCGCGTTCGGGATCCTCGCAACGATTGAGATTTTTCAGATAGTCATAGCACTCCTGTGTGACGCTATTGATATTTGGATCCTGAGATGGCGTCGGGCAGTCGAGGCGTACCTGTGGGAGCCATGGATAGTCGCTGTCGAGGTAGCCGAGACAGATGTTTTCACGGAAGGAAGTCGTGATAGGCATGCGGTATTGGATAAATGGTCCACCGGTCGTGACGATAGCCATGTCACCAGATTTGAGAACGATGGGTGAAGTGGTGTACGCGCCTTCGGGTGAGAGATACTCAGTACCCTGCCCTATGGTCGCCGAATCGTTCACTGGATAGAGATAGTTGTTGCCAGAATTTTCGATAGGACGCGTGCCCTTGCCATTGGTCAGTACCCAGCCGGTAATCGTGACCGGAGAACCGGAATTGCGAATAGTCACATACTCCTCGTATGGCTGAGTCGAATAGCTCCCGTTGCCAGACGAGAGATAAACCTTGCCAGCGTATGGCGAGCGGGTGGCACCTGTATTGGTCGTGGTGTTGTTGTAAGCATTGGTATAGCTATCGCTCGCACCTTGAAAATCAATGAGAGGATTCGTACCGCCTGAGGCACCGCTGTATGAGCCTGTATTTGAGCTCGTATCTACCGCACGATCAATAAAGGTAGAAGGCTTGAAATACTGGGCGAATTTGAAAAAGAAGACGACGAGAAAGCCGAGCAATACGACAAAGAGTGTCAGATGTTTGATGAATCCACGAGTATACATGGCTCTATTATAGTACAAAAAACACCCCATTCCTCTGCGGAATGGGGTGTTTTCATAGTATCATATATGATACTCTTTTTATGAGTTGCTCATAAAAATTTCGTAGAACTCTCGTAAAAAATAGAGTTAGGATCTAATCCATCTATTCTTTTGTTCATCTGTCTATGAGATAACCATTTGGCAATACAAAAACCACCCGTGAGGGTGGTTTTTGTATTAGCTATGTCAAACCTTGCGATTCGACGAGCATCAATTCCGTATTAAGGAAGTGATACTGCTGAGCTCCTCCACTCTGACTTGTCAGTCATAGAGGTTGAGTTTGCGTAGCCGACTGTCGCATTGTACCAACGGAATCCGTTGATCTGAACAGCGTAGGTGTTAGCTGAAGAGCCAGCAACCGTGAACTGTACAGTAACAGGAAGCTGGACAGAGTTATTCTTTGAAAGAACAAATGTTGCACCAGAGTTTTCCGTAGTTACACCTGACGATGGAACTGAGTACGAGAGGACAGCCGATGTACCTGCTGCAGTGTTAGCTGAAACAGTACCAGCTGAAGCACCGTTCTTGTATATCGACAAGAAGGTTGCTGAAGTGGTAGCCATGATAGGTGTCGTAGAACCTGTCGAGCCGAACTTGAGATCACCACCCTTTGCAGTAATGCTTACAGTGAAGTTAGCAGAACCGGTCGAGGTAGCAACACCAGTCGTATCGCTCGATGAGACCGATGTACGGGTCATCGAAGGAGTACCTACGAGAGCAAAGACTGGGCCGATGCTTGTGACAGTCATAGACTCGCCTGTTGCTGAACCAGATACTGTGACTGAAGTACCGACTGAGTTCTCTGCAGTGACATCTGCTGCTGCGACTGATGCTGTGAGAGCATTAGCAGTCGTATCAGCTGAACGGACATCTACCTTGACCGTGAGGGTCTTAGCAGCACCATCCTTTGCAACTACGAGATTGTCGATATCTGAGAAGACAGCTGTCAAACCAGTGACAGACTCAGACTGTACGAGGGTAGAACCATCGTAGAGGTAAGCTGTCGTGGTAGTAGCATGATCTGTCGTGTCAGTAAATCGAACAGTAACATCGGTAACCTTTATGTTGTCCTTGTTTGCACGGAGGTCAAACGAGAGGAGAGCGAGTTTATCGAGCTCATTGTTTGCTGAACCGTCTGTAGCGACAACATCAGCAGCCTTGAAGTTCGACGAATTTGTCGAGAGGTCGAGGGTAGCTGAATCAGTGAGAGATGTCGAAACCGTAACTGACTGGCTGAACTCAGATGCTGGGCCGTACTGGTCGAGACCAGCACCGTCTGTACCACGAACGCCATCAGCAGGGAGAGTAACTGAACATGAATCACCGGTACCATCACAACCAGAAGCTGTCTGAGCCTTGATTGATGAGTAAAGGTCAGCCTTTACATAGAGGTACTTGGTAGCATCTTTCGATACATTGTAGCTGAAGCCACCGAGGGTAAGGTAGTAGCTGCCAGAATCCTTCACAACAGTGTTGCTGTTGAGGTCTGCCTGAGCGAGAACCTTGCCAGACTCATCGGTAACATACATCGTCTTGAACACTTTCGTGTAGTACGAAGTATTTGTACCAAGGTTGAGCTTGATGCGCTGGATATTGATATCCGAGAGCTTAGCCTGAAGCTTGATACCGAGAACCTGAACCATTGACTGGCCCTCGTACACTGTCGTGTTCGAGACTGATGCCTTGTCTACGGTGAGGGTACCTTCAACGCCTGAGTTTACGACTGGAGTCGAAACTGAGCTTGATGAAGAGCTCGATGAGCCTGCATTAAGCTTTGCGCGTGTGAGAGGACCGACGAAACCTGTAGCAGGAACGCCGTTCTCAGACTGGTACTTCATGACAGCTGCTTTGGTGATTGAACCGAAGTAGCCTGAAGCTGGTGAAACACCGAGCTTTGCCTGAAGTGCTGAAACCTCAGAACCGGTTGAACCGATAGTGAGATCCTTGCTGTACACCATCGATGATGCTGACGAAGCGACTGCTGATTTTGCAGCTGCTGCCTTGTCAGGAGAGATGATGCCGAGGCTGATAAAGAGGTCGACGAGCTGCGAGAGGCTCATTGCCTGAGCTGACGCTGTCGCGACACCTACTGCTGCGAAGATTGAGAGAGCGAAGGCAAAGCCTACGACTGCTGCTACAACCTTTCTTGAAGTTGAATTCATTTTGTATTGTTTCTGATAATCGGGATGAGGAGACGGGTTTATTTTTAATAGTGCCGACTCTTTCATCCTTCATGTAATGTCCGAACTGACTCACCTCCTCTTTGGCTTCGACGGCCGATAGAGAAGATGATGCGACGAGTACACGGAAGTCTGTCGATGTGTGATTATCCGCGCCCTCTGTCGCTCGACTATCCCTCGCTTTATTTCCCATCAGTAATGATGGGTCGACACAAAGCAAAGGGGTAGTTGGTAAGGGTGTGAAGACTGATTGCGGGAGACTCTTGCCGTGAAGGTATAGATCGGAATGTGTCTGTATAAAATCGCTATGCTCTTTTCAATGACCGAGCCGTACTGAAAAATGAGAGTACAGGAATCGCAGTGAAAAACAGTGACGCTTTTCACCACCTGACCATTATATAGTCTATGGGTGTTGCCCGCAAAATATATAATGTGGATAACCAAAATGAGGCTTAAAAGCCTCGTTTTTTCGTGTTATCCAATGCAGAGAGTATATACCATATCGCCCTAAAAAGCAATAGCATGGCTAAGACTCGTGCGGGAGGGTCAAAAAGCCCCGTTCCGCCTAGGCGGAACGGGGCTTTTGTATCAAAGGGTGTCCTTTTTATGGTTTCTTTACGAAATACCTGCTCCAGCGTCTCTCCCCCTCTTTTCGTATTGTCCCTGAAGCTACCATGGCGAGCAGATCTCGCTGTATGGTCTTTTCGCTCACATCTTTGAACGAATCGACAAAGTCTTTTACTGAGAGGCCATCCCGCTTGGCGAGAATGGAGAGTATGAGGCCCTTCCTATCACCCTTGTCAGGGTGTGTCGCAGGGGTAATGTCCTTTTGAATTTTTACCTCGGGTCGGCGTGGTCTAAAGGACATATCACCTCGTGGAGCTGATTTGTTTTCTTGTCCTTTATAAAGGACAGGTGAGGCACTCTGTGATGGTCGTGGAGAAGATGCGGTAGGTGTGACTGGTGGATTTGTCGACTGTATCTTCGGAGCATCAAAGAAGTCTGGACTGATCATGATAGTCTCTTCATTTGCCTGCCTGTTTTCACCTCGTTCGATGATATCGACGAGACTCTCAAACTCTTTCTTTAGAATGGTCCAGTTCATCTCAGAAATGAGGCCTGAACGATAAGCTATAGAGGTGAGAGATACTATCTCTATAGAGATGGCCTGGTACTCCCTGAGCAACTCTTTGCGCTCCGAGAGAGAGACGGTATTGAATGACATATTGAGGCTCATGAGCTCGAGAGCTCGCTCACGCATGCGCCATTTGAGTGGTTCAGAATCCTTTACAAAATTGGTGATCATGTAGACCGCCGTGACGAGCCTCTCTGTCTTTTTGTAGATGAAAAGAAAATGCTTGCTTCTGTTGAAAACAGAAAGTTCAGCGAGGTTTGAATCGCTGTGTGAAGCACCACTATCGCTGTTTGTTTCTGGTTTGTTGTCGTCCATGGGATTCCCAATAGGCCAATTAGAATAAGGTTATTTTATGTCCTTTATAAAAGACATGTCCTCTAGAGTGCCACCTGCCTAGTCGGTGTCGCTGTCCGTTACATTATGTCTTAAAGACATACCTGTCAAGAGGCGCTCGGACCCGTCCTTTTGAAACACACGGATATTTCTCTACTGAGAAATTCCTCGTGTTCGCGCCAGTCGCGCTCACAAGGTGTTTCAAAAGGAGAGTCTTCGCTCAGACAAACAGTCTCAGCCAAAAATCCACAGGATGTTTTAGGGAAATCTTCACTCAAAAAGAGGTTGTCCGAGGTCCTCGTCGAGAAGACAAAAAATCATCGATACGAGCCTGATACTATCTATCAAATAGGGACTGAACTATCTGTTAAAAATAAAGTAAATAAATCACATCCAGATGCTATAATTTCCTTATATGGCAAAAAAGAAATCTACTGAAAGAGAAACACGATCTACCAAATCAGAAAGAAAAGATGGACGAGGCATCATAGCGAGACTCCGCGACGAGACGATACAGGGTGTACTCGCTGTAGTCTCGTTTACATTTGCAATCATTGTCTCACTCGCAGTCTGGGGCAAGGCTGGCTATGTCGGCAGGTGGCTCTTTGAAGAAGGACATTTTTCACTCTATACATTGCTCGGTGTCGGCTACTATCTCCTCCCCCTCGTATTTGTCGCATTTGGTATTTCTTCGCTCATATCACTCCATCGAAAATTCGATTCACTCAAACTCCTCGGTTTTGGTGGATTCCTCCTTTTCTCACTCGGCATCATCCATATCCTCTCTCCCGGAAATGGCGGACTCTTTGGTACCTGGGTCGCCTACCCTTTTGTGGCACTCCTCGATGTCTCTGCATCACTCATACTCCTCTCGGCACTCGTCATCGTCTCGATACTCATAGCATTCAATGAGGAGCTTGATTTGAAATCGCTCTTCTCAAAGAAAAAGGTGGATGAAGACGAAGATGAGGAGGAAGAGGTCAAACCGCTCAAACTCAATCTCGGCATGGATGCTGATGATGAAGATTCGCTAGAAAAGAGAAAGAAGAAGGTCGAGGTAGAAGAAGAACCAGAAGAGAAGCCAAAGGAAGACAAAAAATCGACGGTCAAAGTGGCACTCGGCATGAGTAATGGTGAAGAAGATGCAAAAGATTTTATAAAATCACCAAATACTGCTCGTATGGTGCGAGCCTATGTGCCTCCTCCACTCTCACTCCTCGAGAGAGACAAGGGTAAGCCCGTCGTCGGAGATGTGAAAGCCAATGCAAACATTATAAAGAGGACTCTGGCCAATTTCGGCATCGATGTCGAGATGGACGAGGTCTCTATCGGCCCTTCGGTCACGAGATATGCACTCAAGCCTGCAGAAGGTGTAAAGCTCTCAAAGATAGTGACCCTCCAAAACGATCTCGCGCTCGCACTGGCAGCTCACCCACTCCGTATCGAAGCGCCGATACCTGGCAAATCACTCGTCGGTATAGAAATACCAAATACCACAAAGACGACCGTCGGTCTCGGTACCCTCTTCTCAGCGGAAGAATTCCAGAATTCAGAAAAACCTCTCCTCACGGCTCTCGGCAAGGGTATTTCAGGAAAATCGCATTTTGCCAATGTCGGCAAGATGCCCCATCTCCTCATAGCTGGTGCTACAGGATCGGGTAAATCAGTGACCATACACGCACTCATCGTCTCACTCCTCTATAGGAATTCTCCTGAGATGCTCAAGTTCATCATGATTGATCCAAAGCGCGTCGAGCTCACTCTCTACAACAAAATCCCCCATCTCCTCACTCCAGTCATCACTGATGCAAAAAAGGCGATACTCTCACTCAAATGGGCGGCAAAGGAAATGGATAGGCGCTACGATGTACTCCAGGCAAATGGGGTGCGTGATATAGACTCATATCACAAATCAATATACGAGCCATCACTCAAGAAGGTCGAAGTAAAGAAAAACGGCAAGGAGGAGGAGTCTATGGGACCTGAACCACTCCCCTACATCGTCATAGTCATCGACGAGCTCGCAGATATCATGCAGACCTACCCTCGCGAACTCGAAGCGGGTATCGTCCGTCTCGCTCAAATGTCTCGTGCTGTCGGTATTCACCTCATGCTCTCGACTCAGAGACCATCAGTCAATGTCATCACAGGTCTCATCAAGGCCAATATCCCTGCGCGTCTCGCTCTCCAAGTCGCATCCCAGGTAGATTCGCGCACTATTCTCGACACGATCGGCGCAGAAAAACTCCTCGGTGCCGGAGACATGCTCTACCTCTCAGGTGAGATGAATAAACCGACGCGTATACAATGCGCATACATCACAGAAGCTGAAGTAAAGAAGGTGGTGAAATATCTCGCTGATTCATACCAAGACGAACTCACCGATGAACTCAATCTCACTGAAAATTCCGTAAAGAGTCCTGATTCTATATTCTCTGCTACCCTCGATGATGAAGGTGGTGACGATGATGATATGTATGACGAGGCGCGCCGTATCGTCATGGAGGCGGGCAAAGCATCGACTTCATATATACAGAGGAAGCTCCGCGTCGGATACTCCCGTGCGGCGCGCCTCATGGATCTCCTCGAAGAGAGAGGTGTCATCGGACCTGCAGATGGATCGAAACCTCGTTCAGTCATAGGTGGCAGTGCTCCATCAGATACTGCCGAAGGTCAGGATGCCGATAATTCCCAATAAGTCATGACTGATCGCGTACGGACAAAGAGACTGCTCAAGATATGGATAGTCATCGTCATCGCAGCAGGCTTTTTGGGATATGCCGCATTCCAGGCAGAGGCGCTCTATCTCGGTCCGCGACTCATCATAGACTCCCCTATCTCGGGACTCTCCACTTCGACATCCCTCGTGACCATAGAAGGTTCTGCCTCAAATATCTCCTACCTCAGTCTCAATGGAGAAAAAATCTTTACCGATGAGCAGGGTAATTTCAAGGAGCGCATACTCCTCTCGTATGGGTATAATATAGTCACTCTATCGGCTACCGACCGCTTTGGCCGAACAGTGACCAAATCATTACAATTAATTTATAAATAAAATGGCATTCAAAAAGGAAAAGAAGGAACCAGTAGTCAGAGAGAAACTCAATATCGAAGACACTCTCGCTGCAATAAAAACAAAGTTTGGCGATGATGCCATCATGATGCTCGGCGAAAAGCCAAAAGTAGATATCGATGTCGTCCCTACCGGCTCCATAGGACTCGATGCGGCCCTCGGAGTCGGAGGTGTGCCTCGTGGCCGAATCATAGAGATATTCGGTCCAGAATCATCAGGTAAAACGACTCTCACTCTCCACATCGTCGCAGAAGCTCAAAAGAAAGGCGGTGTCTGTGCGTATATCGATGCGGAACATGCGATGGATCCAGTCTATGCGGCCAATCTCGGTGTAAAGGTAAATGATCTCCTCATCTCTCAGCCTGACACGGGCGAACAAGCGCTCGAGATAGTGGAGTCACTCGTCCGTTCGGGCAAAATCGATGTCATCGTCATCGATTCTGTCGCAGCTCTCACACCAAAAGATGAGATTGAGGGTGATATGGGACAGTCTCATGTCGGAAAGCAGGCGCGTCTCATGTCTCAGGCTCTCCGCAAACTCACTGCCATCACTGCTCGCTCAAAAACTATTGTCATATTTATCAACCAGATACGCATGCAGATAGGCGTCATGTTTGGTAACCCAGAGACGACACCAGGTGGGAAAGCACTCAAGTTTTATACCTCAGTGCGACTCGATATACGCCGTATCGCTCAGATAAAAAAGGGTGATGAAGTGGTGGGTGGTCGTGTGAGGGTAAAAGTAGTAAAGAACAAAGTCGCTGCCCCATTCCGTCAGACTGAATTCGATCTCATGTACAACGAAGGTATCTCTCGTGAGGGCGAAATCATCGCGCTCGGTGAGAAGTTTGGCATCATAAAGAAGTCGGGCTCATCATATAAATACGGTGAGGAACCGCTCGGTCGTGGCTATGATGCGACAAGACAGGTGCTCAAAGAAAATACCAAGCTCGCAGGAGAAATACTCAAAGAAATAAAAGAAAAACTCGCTGCTGGTGGTCTCCAGGGTGCGAGCGAAGAATAGTATAAAAACAATCAGTCGCAGGTCCCTCACAGGACCTGCGGCTTTGATTTAGCTCTTCTTGAGCTTCTGGAGATCGTGCTCTTTCTCCATGGCGATTTCTGCTCGATCCTCCCACCAGATGTAGGCATAGATGAGAATGGCGAACGGGAACAGGATGATGAGTCCTGATTCGGATGAGGGACCACTCCCCCAGCCGTGACCGTGACCGCCAGCGCGAGCGAAGGCGTCGAGATGAGCAGAGAGAAGCATCATGATAAACAGTAACTTTTTCATAACAGTAAATACATGAGGTGGGTATCCAACCCGTTTAGGTCATGCGCCTGTTTGGTTTAAAGGAACGAAAGTCTTACCATCTAATTATACCACATATAACATATAGGTCAAGTATCAGTGCTGCGCCTCGACAAATCACCTCCCCTCGGCTACTATAGAGCCCTGTTTAGCCCTGCCTGCCGGCAGGCAGACTTATTTAAGATATACACAAATCAGTATGGCAATGCTTGAATACAACGAAATAACCGTAAAAAAATACATCGTGATTGATGGCGCACCCTACGAGGTCCTGGAGAATCATATTGCTCGCACCCAGCAGAGGAAGCCTCAAAATCAGACGAAGGTGAAAAATCTTCTCACCGGCCGACTTTCCAACATGACTTTCCACGCCTCTGACAAGGTAGAAGAGGCTGATATCGATACAAAAGAGGTAAAGTATCTCTACAATAGCCGTGGCGCATGGTGGTTCTCCGAGGCCAATGACCCATCAAAGCGATTCCAGATATCTGAAGAAATACTCGGCGTGCAGGCGAAGTTTCTCAAGCCGAATTTCGTCTATGATGCAAAGATATTCAATGGCGAAGTGTTTGGTGTAAAGCTCGACCCGATGGTAGATCTCAAGGTCGTCGAGGCTCCTCCGTCTATCAAGGGTGATACCGCTCGTGGAGGCAACAAAAATGTCGTCGTCGAAGGTGGCGCGGTCGTCTCAGCTCCCCTCTTCGTGAATGAGGGCGACATCATCCGCATCAATACCGAGACAGGAGAATACAGAGAACGAGTATAGGAAACAAAAAAACCGCCTCAGGCGGTTTTTTTGTTTATCGTGCTACATATGGGAGAAGTCCCATGAAACGAGCTCTCTTTACTGCCTCGGCGAGCTTGCGCTGATTGGTAGCCGAGACATTGGTCCTCTTCTTTGCCATGAGGCGAGCGTGAGGATTCAAGAATTTCTTGAGGATTTCAGTATCCTTGTAGTCGATATGCTGTATATTGTGCTGTTTGAAAAAACACTGTTTTGACATAACTTTCGGTGATTGGTGATTGATAATGGCTCTAGAACGGAATATCTTCTGGATTTATCTCTTCTGCTGGGTACTCTATCGTGTCCATCGCTGGAGCTGATTTTGCACCTGCTTTCGCTCCCGCCGCTGGTGCATCGCTCGCCCCACCTGATCCCGGCCTCGAGCCAAACTGGACTCGGTCTGCGACTATCTCAGTCCTGTATTTCTTTTCGCCGGTCGATTTGTCATCCCAACTCCTCGTCTGTATGCGTCCTTCGATGAGCACCGAGCTTCCCTTCTTCAGATACTGTGCCGAGGTCTCTGCTGAGCGACCAAATACGACGACATTGTGATAATCAGCTGATTCTTGGCGAGCGCCGTTCTTGTCTTTCCAGACTCGATTGGTCGCGACAGAGAATGAGCAGACTTGTATACCTGATGGCAGAGCTCTGAGCTCTGGATCGCGAGTGAGATTACCGATGATGAATGCTTTGTTGAGATACATTGCTTTGCGATAGCTTGATAATTGATTTTATCGTACCACGCGATGAGAAGTGACGATAGGACTAGGCAATGAGCTTTTCTACGGCCTTGTCTATCTCCTCTTCCGAAGACTGTACTACTGCTGCAGGAGCTTTGATTGTCTCTGGTTTGTCACCTTCTTCCTTATCTTTCAAGATTTTCGATCCGTAGAGCGTATTCTCACGGACAGTCTCGATGAGAAGGAAACGAATAATCTTTTCCATACCATCGAGAGCTTTCTTTACCTCAGAAATGGACTCCTTGGTCGCTTCAAATTTGATCCAACCAAAATAAGCTGCATCAAATCGAGGGCGAGTAGGACCGACAGGCTTTACCATGGTGTATGCGAGAGGTCGCATCTCAGGCGCGCCTTCAGAAATCACCTCACCGCCTATTTTGGCGATGACTGCCTTTATAGCATCTACTTCACGAGGAAGGAGTTCTAGAGAGACTGATGGCATGACGAGATAACCTACCTCGTAGACTGCCTTGCCCTCCACACTCTTTACCTTTGGAACCTTGACCGTCTTTGCTTTGGTTTCTGACACTCTATTTCTAAATAACGCTTATAATTTCTAGATACTTTTGGACATCACCAATAATGTCCCCTATTTCTTTTGGTGTAACAAGTACCGGTAAAGTTACCATACAGAGCCCTTTTAGGCAATAAAATACCTTATCCGAGCTTCCAGAGCCTGAAAGCGTTGTCGATGATAGCTTTTTTGCACTCCTCTATAGATATATCTTTTATCGACGCTATCTTGTGAGCGACTTCCTGTACAAACACTGGTTCACAGCGTTTGCCTCTGTGTGGGACCGGTGAGACATACGGACAGTCGGTCTCTGACATGATGCGATCGAGCGGTGTCGCTTGGATGAGTTCAATATATTGCTTCGCAAATGTGATAACACCTGTATATGAGAGATGGAAACCGAGAGCGATGAATTCGCGTGCTTCATCGACTGAACCAGCAAAAAAATGTGCATCGCCCCGGAGTCTGTCCCCCGCCTCCGTTTTGTATTCCTTCAGAATATCGATGACTTCACGATACGCACTCCTCACATGGAGCATGAGAGGTAGGTCGAGCTCGAGAGCGAGCTCTATCTGAGCGCGAAAAGCGACAATCTGCCTCTTCTTTTCCGCCTCGGTAGGATTCCTATAGTAATCGAGACCACACTCTCCTATACCCACGACTTTTTTACCACCTTCTCGAGCGAGCGAGTGATAAAAATCAGCATCAAAGTCTTCACCTCCCACTTCGACAGACTTACCTTCAGTACCCGACTCCTCCTCATCATGGTACGAAGGATTTACATGGATAGGATGAAGCCCAATGATGGCATAGACACCCTCAGGATATTTTTGGGTCATCTCTACAGCACGACGAGAGGTATCCTGCTTCGTCCCCACATTGATTATCCATGTATTCGCATCAAGAGCGCGTCTCACTACCGTATCTCTATCAGTATCAAACACGGAAAAATTCGTATGAGCGTGTATGTCGATGTATGCAGGTTTTCGTGACATGACCTAAGCGTAAGGAGAAAAGTCCCAAAAGTCCAATAGCAGGGCCATTTTCAGAGATATTGACAATATATGTGCATATGTTATAATAGAACTATGAAACTGTTCCTTTTGTTACTCGTGCTCTTCGGAGCACTTGCGGTGCCCCAGCAGGCACTCGCTCGTGGAGGTCATGTCGGCACATTCCAACGGATCAGTCGCGATCCGGCCACAGACACAAGGATCGTGATCGAGTTCTATGTGCCGCCATTCGGAAGAAAGGGTGGCTGGAGCAAGGTCATCGCCTACGACGATGGCAAGCAGTGGGTCCGGCTCGAAAAGCCGATTCCGGTCGTCGGCAACGACGACAAACTGCAGGGAAAGCTCCCTGCAGCTCCGCCCACTCCGTCGAAGAAATAACCTCCGAACATTCAAGGCCCGCTCGTGAGAGCGGGCCTTTTTCTTTTCATACATGACCCTCACAGGGTATTTTCAATTAATATGCATAGTACCATATATGGTACTATGCATATTGGTTGCTCTCGAATGATTCCTGTTTGGTTGAACTACTCTTTTCTGAGGAAGAGGGGTGCGTCTGGCATTTTGTTCTCTCGCACGAGGGTTTGGATGGTCTTTGCAGTCTCGGGGAGTATCGGTTCGAGCATCTTTCCTACCGAATATACTTTCACAAGTAGGTTTTTGATGATTTCTACCGCCGCTATCTTGTCAGTCTTCACAAGTTTGAATGGTGCCTTTTCCTGTATGAGCGCATCTGCTTCTCCGATATGTTTCCAAACTATTTGTGAAGCGTTATTTATATCAAAAGATTCGAGCGCCTTCTTGTAGTCCGCAGGGAATATATCTGAAGAGAGCTTGATTGGTGTATCGATATGAGTCGTCGCCATTTTCATGACACGGGAGACGAGATTGCCGAGACCATTGGCTAGTCCACTATTGTAGGACGCCTTGAATCGCTCGATGGTAAATGGCGAGTCCTCAAAAGAGCCCACTTCCCTCGCGAGGAAATAGCGCATAGCGTCTGTGCCATACTCCTTCACTATTTCCATAGGACTCACGACATTACCGAGAGATTTGGACATCTTTACCCCACCCTCACCTGTGATAAAACCATTGACCACCACCGTGTGTGTCGGAGGCAAATCTGCAGCGAGGAGCATCGCCTGCCACATGACAGACTGAAAACGAGTGTTGTCCTTGCCACAATACTGCGTCGGTGTGCCGTCCTGCCAATATCGCTTGAAAGTCTTTGTGTCCTCCGGCCAACCGAGTGTCGAGATATAGTTTACAAGTGCATCAAACCAGACATACATGACATGATCTGCGTCACCAGGAACTGGTATACCCCACGCCATTTTTGTCTTGAGTCTCGAGATACTGAAGTCCTCGAGGCCACGACGGATAAATTCGCGCATCTCATTCATGCGAAATTCTGGGACAATAGTATGACCTTTTTTGTCATACAGCTCGATGAGTTTGTCACCGAATGCTGAGAATTTGAAGAAGTAATTCTCCTCTTCCCTCACCTCGAGCTCTCTCTGTGGGTGTATCGGGCAATGACCGTCGACGAGCTCAGAATCTGTTTTTTCTTCTTCACAGCCGACACAGTATCGTGTCTTGTAATTCTTTTTGTATATATAGCCGTTTTTCTCTACTCGACGCCAAAATTCTTGTGCTGCGACTTCGTGATGCTTGTCTGTGGTGCGTATGAAATGAATATCGTCTGATATACCGAGTGCAGGCAAGATACGCTTGAAATACTCTGCGTTCTCATCTACATAGACCTGTATATCTTTCCCTGATGCCTGTGCTGCCTCAAAAAGCTTCTGACCATGTTCATCGGTACCGGTATTGAAAAAGACATCGTACCCAGAGAGCATCTTCCAGCGCGCGATGATATCTGCACGCACAAATTCGAGTGCATGCCCCATATGGGGCTCTGCATTCACATATGGGAGAGTCGTCGTTATGTAGAACGGCTTTTTATTCATACCACTAAGGCTACCCTAGTACCGACGAAAGACAAAGCCTACGAGAGCGAAGTCTTTCTCCGTGAGATATCGTCGAGCATCTCGACGAGAATCACGGATGCGGGCACAGAGAGGACAATACCGAGGAATCCAGCGAGTTTGAAACCGACGAGGAGTGAGAGAATGACGAGAATCGGCGGGACTCCCACTATCTTTGTCACGACGAGTGGATAGATGAGATGATTCTCAAACTGATGAATGATGAGATAGAGGCCGACGACGAGGAGTCCGGCAGAGGCTCCTCCGTCAGAATAGGCACTCGCGACTGCTGGTATAGCGGCGATGATAGGACCAAAGAGTGGAATGATTTCGAGGAGTGCAGCAAGTGCAGCAAAGAGAAGAGCGTTGCGAATACCGAGCACAGTCAGACCGAGAAACACGAGGACACCGACGAGGAGTGCCAGGACGAGCTGACCCTGCATCCAGAGACCGATTTTCTTTTGTGTTCTCTTCCAGAGATCGAGAATATATCGTTCACGAGAGATTGGCGTCACGATACGGAGGAATTTTTCGACACCATTCTCCTGTACGGCAAGATAAAATGAGAGCACTGCGATGAGGATAAAGCCGAGTACACCGCCGAAAATGGAGCTCGCTGTCTGCACAAATCCTTCGGAAACCCGCGAGAGGGTGCTATCTATCGTGTCTATAATGCCCTGAATAGATGAGCCGTCCTGTGTCGTCGACTGTATTGCCATCTTTGATTGAGCAATGCCTTCGGCAAAATCAGTCGCCACGACTTTCGATGTGTCTGCGACGTTCTCGCCAAATGGATTCCAGAGCGACACCTTGTCTATGTATGTCGGCACTGAGGAGAGGAAACTCGATGTATCACGGAGGAGAAGTGGTATGAATGTGTAGACAATACCAGCGAGTATCGCCGCGAGGAGTACATAGACGATGACGACAGAAAATACGCGAGATATACCTCGGCGTATAAACCACTGGGTCGGAGGCTCAGCGGCAGAAGCGATGACGACAGCAGTGAGAACAACGAGGACCAAATCCTTGAGTACAAAAAGGAGCCATGCAAAGAGTATGAAGAAGAGTCCTTTGACTATCGTGCCAGAACTAATCTGAATATTGATGTCTCGTGGGAGCTCCATAATGCACTCATGATACACCGAGATACGCTAAAACTGAAGCAGACTATGCCTTGAAGGTAAGTGCCGTACGGAATGTCGCATCATCCTTGAATGGTCCTACGATAGCGCAGTTGAGATTCTTTTCTACAAACACCTTCTTTGCTATCTTTCGCACATCAGAAGCAGTCACGGCCTCTATCTCCTTTCGGACATCCTCTGGGGTACGGATTTTCTCCTTGTGTACTTCCTGAGAAGCATAGAATTGAGCAATATCGTCTGATGATTCAAGACCTAGATACATTCTGCCGATGATAGTTTCTTTTGCCTTTTTGAGTTCTTTGTCCTGTACGAGCTCGGTCGTAAGGCGATTGAGCTCTGCACAAATCTCCCTGATAGCCACATCTACTCGATTCTTATCGACGCCCGCAGAGACAGTGAAAAGACCATGATCGGTGTAATTATCGTTTGAAGCGTAGACATAGTAACAAATACCAAGTTCCTCACGCATTTTGTGCCAGAGGCGTGCGCTCATACCACCAGAGAGAACGGCTCGGAGGACTGAGAGTGCGGGAATATCGTCACTATAGAGGTCGACAGAGCGCACGCCGAGTATCATGTGTGCCTGGTCAAGGGGTTTTTCAAATACCTTGAGCTTTTTTTCCTTCTGTAGATCGTCTACCTTTGACTTGCCCTTCTTTTTTGCCTTAGATGCGTCTGCAAAGATTTTCTTTACTTTTGCTATCGCCTCCTTTTCATTGAAATTTCCAGCGATAGTGACCACTGTCGCGCTCGTGACATAGTGAGCATCACGATATGAGATAAAGTCGTCACGCGTAAATCGACGAATGTTTTCCTTTGGCCCTAGTATTGGCCAACCAGCGGGCTGGTCACCATAGACAATACGCATAAAATCGTAATGTACTTTGTGTTTTGGATCATCCTCAACCATATTTATCTCTTCGATGATGACTCCTTTTTCCTTTTCAAGCTCAGCGCTCGGCACAGTCTGATTGAGATAGATATCAGAGACCACATCGAGAACGGTATCGAATTTGTCCGCTGATGCTTTTGCATAGTACCCGGTATATTCCTGCCCAGTGAATGCATTGTAAGCTGCCCCGATCGAGTCGAGCTCGCTCGTGATATCACGCACTGACGGACGCTTTTTCGTCCCCTTGAAGCACATGTGTTCGAGGAAATGCGAGAGGCCGTTTATCTCCTCTGTCTCGTACTTTGAACCAGCTTCGACCATGACGAGTGCAGTCACAGTAGGATTGCCTTTCATTGGAATGGTGACAATGCGAAGGCCTGAAGGTAGGATAGTTTTCTTATATTTCATGGCTAGCAGTGTATACGAAAACTGACAAAGAGAAAACCACCCCTTCGGGTGGTTTTGTTTTTATTTCTCCAATCTTTTCACGAGATACTCTACGAGCTTTGTCACCTCCACCTTCTCCTGCTCGCCGGTATCGCGGTCACGGACCGTGGTGATACCCTTCTCTATCGTATCGAAATCGATAGTGACACAGTATGGTGTACCTATCTCATCTTGCTTGCGATACCTCTTGCCTATACTACCCGCCTCGTCATACATGACTGCACCGAATTTTGCCTTGAGTGATTTGAATATCTCCTCGGCCTTGTGGGTGAGAGTCTCTTTGTTCTTGAGTAGTGGAAACACTGCTACTTTGATCGGTGCCACAGACGGTGAAAGTCTGAGATACGCCCTCTTCTCTCCTCCGAGTTCGTCCTCTGTATACGCCGACGAAAGCACGGCGAGGATAGTACGATCCACACCAAATGACGGCTCTATGACATGAGGAACAAATCGTGTCTTTTTCTCCTCATCGAAGTACGAAAGGTCTACTTTGGACATGTCACTATGTGCCTTGAGGTCAAAATCGGTTCGATATGCGAGTCCATAGAGCTCTTTTTTGCCAAATGGATACTCAAATTCGAAATCAATCGTCCTCTTTGAATAGTGTGCGAGAGAATCTTTTGCGATTTCATTTTCTGAGACGAGTTTCTTTGTGATGCCTACATCAGCGATAAAGGCGTGCACCTCAGCGACAAAATGGTCGAATGTTTTCTCCCAATTCGCTGGATCGACAAAATACTCTATCTCCATCTGCTCGAATTCACGGGTACGGAATATGAAGTCTCGAGGAGCTATCTCATTTCTGAACGCCTTACCTATCTGAGCCATACCAAATGGGAGCTTTGGATGAAATGTATCGAGTATGTTTTTGAAATTGACGAACATACCCTGTGCAGTCTCGGGTCGGAGGTATGAAACCGACTCCTCGCTCTCAATAGCGCCGACATTCGTCTTGAACATCATATTAAACTGGCGAGATTCGCCGAGTTTACCTCCACATTCAGGACATTTTTTCACATCATCGAGCTGGTCAGTGCGGAAACGACGCTTACATTTCGTACATTCGACGAGGGGATCAGAAAAACCTGAGACATGGCCCGATGCTTTCCAAGCAGTCTGATTCATGAGTATGGCGGCATCCATACCATACATATCATCTCGATCAGTCACAAAGCGTTTCCACCAGATGTTCTTTATATTGTTCTTCAGTGCGACTCCAAATGGTCCATAATCCCATGTACCAGCAAGTCCACCGTATATCTCAGAGCCTTGAAATATAAAACCACGCCTCTTGGCGAGTGATATGAGATTTTCCATTATCTGATTTTCTTCTTTTTTCTCTTTGGCCATGGTTCCTAATTTATTGTTCGTAATGTTCCCTACTGCTGTACCACCTCATCACCTGATTTCCAGAATATATCAGTCGTCGTCCTCGTGGTGAGTGCCTGACTACTGTTTTTGAGTGTCGCACCGGTAAAGTCGTCTACCGCAGTCACTGTCGCCGCTCCTATGATCTGAGGCACGGTCCCGATCTGGGAGACATTTGGCGTGACACCCACTTGGAACGATACTTCTTTTGGCTGACTCTGACCACCACCCAATATATTGCCTGCACTCCACACAATCTCACCAGTCGAATCATTGTATGAGAGACCAGCATCCGATGGTGAGACGAGACCTGTCCAACGAACACCTTGTGGCAAGGTTGCCACCACTTCCGCTCGTGAAATGTTATTCGAAGTGTTGGTAAGTGTCCAGACGACGGTATAGGTCGTCTCCTGATCAGCACGGAGTGGTATCGGTCCGCTATTCGTAAAAGAACCCTGAGTACGAAGTGCTCGAGCAGCAAGCGAGAGGTTTGAAACGAGTTTTATAGTGCGCGAAGCAGTAGATTGCACAGATTGAGTACCGCCCGACGCACTGATACGACTACCGGAGGCGATAATAGAGATGGTAATACTTGCATTGCCCTGCACTTCGGGGCCAGAACGGAGTGGATAGAAGCTGAATCCTACTCTGCCTGTCGCACCCGGAGCAATCTCCTTTAGATCAGAAAGCCTCCCACCATCCCAGACTATCGTGTTGGTACGAGAATCATAGTATCCATCACCATCTGTAGAGACCGAATTCCTGTCGAGTGCGGCTCCTGATAATTTTGCCTCTATTCTGCCATTGGTTATCTTGTCAGACATATTGTTTGTCCATATGACATCAGTACGGACGAGACGACCTGGGTCGATAGGCAAATCACCCGAAGCCATACCATTTAGTGAGAGACTGAGGCTGAGAAACGGCTTCTCGAGAGAAAATGTGTGTGAATCGGATATAATCGCTGTCGATATCTCTTTTTCGTCAGAGGCACTCTGCATACCAACATGTGCATGTATCGTGCGTTCCTCCCCGTCCTGACCCTCTGCGATGCCTCGTATGGTGATAGTCCTCTTTGCCCCCGGAGCGAGATCACCGATGCGCCAGACAGAATCCCCGTATGTCGGTAATGGATCAGATGATGCCAGTGACCAGCCAAATGGATACTCGAGCGAGAGAAGCACATTCTTTACCACCGAAGTGGTATTTGATGTCACGGTGATTTTCATCGGACTCTCGGCGCCAGCAGTGACAGAGTCTCGTGCATCGAGAGTGAGTGTGATTGGTGATGATGAAATCGAGAGTGTATAGTATTTTTCCTTGAAGAAAATGGCATTCGATCCTGGAGTACGGTATTCGACGGTAAATTTTATTTTCTTTTCTGCACCGGATTCACCATAGAGTACAGCTGAGACATTTTTCTGGGCGATGGCACCCGCCTGAATATCCCCTACCGATATGCGTTCACGAGTGAGATCCTTTGCCTGATTTGATGGATCCTTTGCACCATCTGGGAATTCGACGATGAGATCAGCGAGCTGCATATCGGTCGCATTTTTATTGTCTATACTCGTCGTGAGAGTGAGTGTCTCACCACCAGCGATAGATGCAGGACCTTCGATGCGTATATCGATGTTATCTACCGATACAAAAGTCTTGCCGCCGAGGAGGGCGTATACCGCCGCGAGGAACGCAATAATGAAAAATATAGCTGAACCGATGAGAATGCGTCTATACCAGAGACGCACTCCTGGATGGAGATCGGGTGCTGGTATTTCTTCTTTTTTTTCCTCCCATGCCGAAGGTACTTCAGAGTCAGTACTGTGTATATCGTGTCGTGGAGATTCACCAAACCGATCAGTTCGCGAGTAGAGGCCTTTTTTCAAACGATCGAGAGCACTTTTCTTATCACTTTCAAACATGGGATAAGTATATCGCACCCAATGGCCCAAAACCTATAGATTAGAGCTGGGTTTCCCCTATAGCCTTGTTTATATACCCGAGGACACTCGCCCTCTTTTTCGAGACGATTGAGAGCATTTCATCAGTCATATCACCAGAAAAAATCGACTCATCGAGTCCCTCCACAGAACCCACATAGCCGAGCGAATGCAGGACCCGTAGGAGAGATAGCAATTCGAATGGTATGAGATCGGTAGAGTCTTGAGGAAGTGATGAGGCCCTCTGTATCATCGTATTGAGCGCCCTGAAAAGGGCCTGATTTTTTTCTTCTCCGTGGACCAATCGACGAACGAGATTGAGTACTCGAGCTATGACTCGTCGTACCTCGACAGGTAATGGCAACTCGCCATCTCGTTCTGACCCAGTGAGTCGCCAGAGCTCTCTACCACGCACGAGCGAGAAATACCCGTGAGTAAAATCGTCTAGGGTATAACGAAGTTTTGATTTTTCAAGACGCACACCCTGAGCTCCAGCACGGACGAGACCAAAATCTTCTGTATAGATAGAGTAGATTTTGTTTGCCTCTCCCCTCTCGGCACTCCCGAGGACAAATCCGGCGGTGGTATACACACTGTACATAAGAAGAATTGTAGCAAATTAAAAAGCCGCATCAGATGATGCGGCGAGTGAAGGCGTATACGATATCTTGTGCGACTTCGTGGGGACTACGCTCGGTCGTGTCGATGATAAGGTCGAAACGCCTCTCGTCACGACGCATAAAATCATCAATTTGGTAGAGACGCAGGTACTGCTCCCGCATTTTCTCCTCGCGAGACAGAGTCTCGGCCCGGACAATCTCCACCATTTTGTTTTCACGCTGTGCGATACGGCGAAAGCGTTCTTCATCGGAACAGTCGAGAAAAACCTTGAATGACTGTCGCATCCAATACCAACCGAGTCTGGCATCATAGACAAAACGGTTTTTCTCCTCACCGTAGAGCTGTGTGTGCTTATCGATAGCGGTATCGATGCTCGGATCGGTCTTTGCCATATCATGAAGCTCGGCTATATCCCTACAACCTCTCTCTCGAGCGACATTACGAAAAATGTCACCGAGAGAGACAAAGGCAAAGCCGAGAAGACTGGCTGTAACGCTCCCAGCACTGCCCTTACCAGCCCCACAAGCACCCGTGATAGTGATTTGCTCAGTAACCGAAAATAAAGGATTCATCTCACATGACCTTATCACAAAACAAAATACTCGCACAATATAAAAAACCGCCGAGTAGGCGGTTTTTACTTTTTGAATCTAAAACCAAATGTATACTCCTCG